>Ga0101943_1000057_pt1 | contig 346773 bp, 340 predicted proteins | sample DewCreD2012metaG_5_FD_75244 | JGI IMG/M metagenome (GOLD analysis project Ga0101943, IMG submission 75244) | Hot spring sediment bacterial and archeal communities from British Columbia, Canada, to study Microbial Dark Matter (Phase II) - Dewar... ... | reverse complement strand
CGTCGCGCGAGCCGCTGGCGAGCTGGCTGGCCTGGCGGGCGTTGTCGGCGTTCTGCTTGACCGTGGCCGTGATCTCCTCGAGGCTCGCCGCCGTCTCCTCCAGGCTCGCCGCCTGCTGCTGGGTTCCGGCCGCGAGCTGCGTCGCCGCCCCGGAGAGCTGCGCCGACGCCGAGGTGACGTGCGCCGCGGTCTGCCGGACGCTCGCGATGATGGCGGACAGGCGGTCGACGAACGTGTTGAAGCCCCGCTGGAGGTCGCCGAGCTCGTCGTGGCTCGTGACCTCGAGGCGCTGTCTCAGGTCGCCCTCGCCCTCGGCGATGTCCCGCAGCCGGGCGACCGTCTCGCCGAGCGGGCGCGCGATCGCCCGCGAGAGCCCGAGCGCGGCGCCGAGCGCGACGGCCATCGCCCCCGCCGCCGAGGCGATGATCCACCAGCGGGTCGTCACGGCCCGTGCGGCGTACCGATCGGCGTGGGCGCGCGCCTGGGCCTGTCGGGCTTCGGTGAGCGCGCCGAGGACGGCGCGCGCCCGCTCGAACTTCTCGGCGCCCTCGCCCATGGCGAGGTCCACGGCGTCGCGCCGGGCCTCGGGGGTGTCCTGGGCGAGGACCTTCAGGGTCTCGCGCGTAGCCGCCTCCCACTCCGCCCGCGCGGTCTCGAAGGCCGGCCACTGGCGGCGCTCCGCCTCGGGCGCCGGGATCGCGGTGTACTTCGTCCAGCGCTCGCCGAGGCGGGCCAGGGTGTCGGCGTGGCGCTTGGCCTGGGCCCGGGCCTCCGGCGTGTCCTGCTTCATGAAGATCAAGCTGCGCTCGGCGGCCACCACCGCGTGCATGTCGCGCTCGATCTGCAGCAGGTGATCCACCGCCGGCAGGCTCTCCGTCACGGCCACCTGGAACGCGCTCGTCGCGTCCGTGAACGCCCAGATGCCCCAGCCGCCGACCGCCCCGGTGATCAGGGCCAGGCCGCCGCAGGTGAGCACCAGCTTGGCGCGGATCGTGAGCGCTCGGCGCGTCCCGCGCTCGGCCATGGCCCCGCGTCCTTCCCGGAGATCGGCGCGCGCTACTTGCGCGCGACCTTTTCGAGGTGCGAGAGGTTGACGCCGACGACCAGCGAGCCGATCGGCTTGCCCCCGTCCAGGACCGGCACGGAGATCTGAACCGCGTAGGTCTGGGTCGACTCGTCGAACTCGGGCTTGCCCTGCCACGGCCTGCCGGTGGTGAAGGGGACGTCGTGCTTGGCCTGGCCCGCGTGGATGTAGCTCGTCGTCTTCTCCACGAACGCGACCTTCTCGCCGCCGGCGGCGTTGAGGAACGCCTCGCTGACGGCGCCGCCGCTCGCCTCGAGCTTCGCGCGGAGGTACTGCCCGGCGGGGTTCGCCTGGAACTGCTTGACGACCGGGTCGCTGCGCCGCGTGGTCTTCCACTTGGCGTTGTCCATGCCGGGAATCGGCCCCTTGGCGTTCTGCTCCCTCACGGCGTTCACGATTACGGGGTCGGCCGCCCAGCCGGCCACGACCTGCTTCTGCCGGTCGAGCTCCGCCTGCACGGCCGGCGTGATCTCGAAGCTGGCCGCCAGGGCCATCACCGGGAACAGCGCGACGAAGACCAGCGCTCCGCACCTGTCGACGATCGTGAGCTTCATCTCCCGAGTCCTCCTCCGTGCGCGGTCAGCGCTCGGCGCGCGCCGCGGCATGTCGCACCGGCGTGACCTCGGCCAGCTCGACGATCTCCATGCCCGCCCACGGGGTCACTGCATAGTCGAGCCGGTCGCCGGGCCGGAGGTCGCCCAGGGTCATCGGGCCCCCTCCCGCCGCGCGCAGCGGGAGCCACGGGTCGAGGGCGACCAGGTGGAACCCCTCGTCGTTGCGCAGCAGGAGGGCGTAGTCGCCGGCGTCGGCGCCGACCGTCACGGCCACGCCCCACTCGGCCCGCTCGGCCGCCTGCGCGAGGCCTGCGGAGCTCAGCGCCAGGATCACGAGGCCCACCGCCGCGAGGTGTCGCGCCATGATCGTCTCCTTTCCTCTCGCCGACCGGTCGCCACGGCGACAGCCGGAGGCGCGGCGCCGTGCGAGCTGCTGGGGCAGTAATCGGCGGCGGGAACGGCCTCAGGAGGGCCGCCGTGCCGGGACGGCCACGCGCGGATGAACTGGCACGACGCGATGGCAGCCTCGCCGTGGAGGCGGGCGCGGCGCCAAGAATCTTGTCAGCGCGCGCGGGCCTGGGCTAGGCTCGAACCCGCGTCGTGTCGGCGCCCGCCGACCGTGCGCGACGACCGGATGCCCAACGCGCTGCGACTCCTCGTGGTCGAAGACGACCGAGAACTGCGCGAGATCCTCGTCCAGGGGCTCGCGCGCCGGGGCTTCCTCGTCGCCGAAGCCGCCGACGGTGCCTCGGCGCTGACCGCGCTGAGCGGGCAGGAATTCGACGTCGTCCTCCTCGACCTCCGCCTGCCCGGCCTCGGCGGGCTGGACGTGCTCCAGCAGATCCGCGCCGACGGCCACGACGCGGAGGTGATCATCGTCACGGGTCACGCCGAGCTGGACTCGGCGATCGAGGCGCTCAAGCTCCACGCCTTCGACTACCTGCGGAAGCCCTTCCAGTTCGTGGAGCTCCTCCAGGTCGTCGAGCGGGCCGCCGAGCACCGGCGCCTCCGGCTCGAGAACCGGTCGCTCCGCCGCGCCGTGTCGCAGCAGCAGGCCGAGCCGCTTCTGCTCGGGCAGAGCCGGGCCATGGACCGGCTGCGGGCGCTCCTCGACCGCGCGAGCCAGTCGTCGTCCAACGTCCTGATCCTCGGCGAGAGCGGGAGCGGCAAGGAGCTCGCGGCCCGGTCGATTCACCGGGCCAGTGCGCGCCGCGACCTGCCGTTCCTGGCGCTGAACTGCGCCGCGCTGCCCGACGAGCTGCTGGAATCGGAGCTGTTCGGCCACGAGCGGGGCGCCTTCACGGGCGCCACCGCGCGGCGGCACGGGCTCCTCGAGCTCGCGCACGAGGGCACGCTGTTCCTGGACGAGGTCGGCGAGATGAGCGCCGCGATGCAGGCCAAGCTGTTGCGGGCGCTCGACCGCGGCGAGATCCGCCGCCTCGGCGGCGACCGCACGCTCCACGTCGACGTCCGCATCATTGCGGCCACCAACAAGGACCTCCCCCGGGCGGTCGCCAGCGGCGCCTTCCGGCACGACCTCTACTACCGGCTCGGCGTGATCGTCATCGAGGTCCCGCCGCTGCGCGAGCGCGTGGAGGACATCCCCCTGCTGGTCGAGCACTTCGCCCGCCAGGTGGCGCCGCCCGGCCGGGCGCCGCTCAAGCTCACGCCCGAGGGGATGGAGCTCCTCACGCGGTACCCCTGGCCGGGGAATGTGCGCGAGCTGCGCAACGTCGTCGAGCGGCTGAGCGTGCTCGCCGCCGAGGACGAGGTGACGGCGGCGGAGGTCGCGCTCCACCTGCCGGCCGCGGGGCCCGAGCAGCTCGACGGCGGGCTCCTCACCCTGGAGGAGGTGGAGCGGCGGCACATCCTGAAAGTCCTGCAACGGTGCGGCGGCAACCGGGCACGCGCGGCCCGGATCCTCGGCGTCGACCCGAAGACCCTCTACAACAAGCTCAAGGCGTACCAGCGGAGCTGAGCCCGGCGCCGGGGGCCCGGCCCGGCACGAACTGCCGCCCGCGCCGCCGCCGGGGTCGGGAAGGCGGCAGAATCCGCCGATGACTCCACTGCGCGGGGCCGTCCGGAGCCGGTCGACACCGGCGGCCGGTTCCGACGGCGCCCGTCGCGGTGCCGTTGCGGCGCGGGGACAGGGGAGCGCGGCGGGGGTCGCGCGAGCGGCTCCCGCCGTCGTGCGTTCAGACGGTCACGTCGATCCGTCGTCCCGGCCCGACGTCTGGGGGCGGTGGGTCGGGCTCGGCCGTGTCCTCGAGGTCGTCCGCCGGGCGGCCCTCGGGCCGGCGCGGCCGCCGCGGCGAAGGGCTCGGGCGCCGCGTCGGGGGCGCGGGACGGTCCCGCTCGGGGCTCGTGGGCGGCAGACGCCAGATCTCCACCGTCATCGCTCCGTCGTCACCACCGCCAGCGCCACGCGGTGGGCGCGGGGGCATGGGGGGCCTCGCCGGCGATGGCGCGCACCAGCGCGTCCAGGGCCACCGCCGTGGCCTGCTCGAAGCCCCGACCGGGCTCGTCCTCGACCTCCGGGGTCGCGTAGACGCGCCACGCGGTCTCGGCCTCGAGGTCCCTGCCGCGCGCCGCGAGGCCCACGCGCGTGCGCTTCCCGCGGCTCGCCCACACCTGCTCGTAGAGCTCGACCTCGAGGAAAATGAGCGCGGCGATCCCCTCGGCGCGCAGCCACGCCACCGCGTCGTCGTCGGCCACGCCCGCGCTCAGCCGCGCGAACATCGCCGGGGGGATCGGGCGCCCGCGGTGGACGGCTTCGGCGCCGAACCTCCCGAGGTCGACGGCCGCCCGGCCGCGCTGCGCGAGCGCGACGGCGAGCTCGCGGGCCAGCGCGCGAACCGTGGGCGCGTTGTCGGCGTCGCGCTCCACGCCCACCACGAGCGCGGGCGGCCCCGTAGGGGCGACGGCCGTCGCGTGGTAGGCCGGGCGAAGCTCGGGCAGCGCACAGCCGCCGGCGGCGAGCGCGAGCAGCGCGGCGAGGCCCGCGACGCCGCGGCGGCTCATCGGCCGCCTCCGGTCGCCTCGGCCCGGGCGCGCGCCTGGCCGCGGAGGGCAAGCACCGCGGCCGAGTGGAGCTGCGTGGCGCGCGACTCGGAGATGTCCATGACCATCGCGATCTCCCGGAAGTTCAGCTCCTCCACGTAGTGCAGGTGGAGCACGAGCTGCTGCGCGGGCGAGAGCCGCGCCACCATCGCCTTGAGCCGCTCCACGTCGTCCTTCTCGGCGACTGTCGTGAAGGGATCCTGAGTGCTGGTGTCGGGGATCCACGCGCGGCTGACGCCCTCGCCCTCGTCGTCGCCGTCGCTCTCGAGCCGGTCGAGCGAGAGCGTCATCGCCGCGGTCGCCTGGCTCATGAGCTCGTGGTAGGCGTCGAGCGAGAGCCCGAGCCGGGCCGAGGCCTCGCTGTCGGACGGCGGCCGCGCGAGCTCCTGCTCGAGCTCGGCGAGCGCGCGCTCGGCTTCGCGCAGCTTCCGGCGCGTCACGCGCCCGATCGGGTCGATCTCGCGCACGAAGTCGACCATCGCGCCCCGGATCCGCGTCAGCGCGTAGACGCTGAAGTCGCTGCCCTGCGTGGGGTCGAAGCTGTCGAGGGCGCCGAGGAATCCCACGACGCCGGCCGAGACCAGGTCGTCGAAGTCGACCGTTGGCGGCAGCGTGCGCGACAGGCGCCCCGCCATGTAGCGCACGAGGTGGATGTAGCGCTGCACCAGGGTGTCGCGCGCCTCGGGCGCGCGCGTGGCGCGATACGCCTGCCACGCGGCCTCGACGGCGTCGGCGCGGATCGCCTTACCGGCGGACTGGAACGGCCAACGGGGCGTCGTGCGTGGGGGCATGGTCGGATCCTCGGGGGTCCACGAGGGTGCGGGCGAGCGCGGCGATCGCCCGCGTGGCCGGCGCGTACGGATAGATGCGGCTGAGCGGCTGCTGCCGGACGATGGCGTCGCCCACCGCGTCGTCGCGCGGGACGATCGCGGCCAGGGGCGGGGCGATGCCGAGGAAGCGCTCGGTGAGGCGCACGAGCTTGCCGTGCGTCTCGCGTGCCTGGACATGGGTCGCGGCGAGATTGACGACGACCTCGATCCGCGGGCCCCCCGCGGCCAGCGTGCGCCGGAGGACCTTCAGAAGCGCGTAGGCGTCGCTGAGGGCGGTCGGCTCGTGCGTGGTCACCAGCAAGGCCCGGTCGGCGAGCGCGACCAGCGCCTGCACGTTGCTGCCGATGCCCGCCGCCGTGTCGACGAGCAGGAGGTCCGTCCCCGCCCCCCACCGGGTGATCCGGGCCAGGAGCTCGTCGCGCGCCGCGCGGTCGAGCTCCGCCAGCTGGCCCACGCCGGTGGCCGCCGGCAACAGGCGGAGGCGCTCCGCGAGGGGCAGCACGACCTCGTCCAGGCTGGCCCGGCCCGCGAGGACGTCCTCGAGCGTGCGGCGTGGCGCCTGGTTGAAGAGGATCGCCAGGTTCGCGAGCCCCAGGTCGCCGTCGAGCAGCAGCACCTCGCGCCCGAGGCGGGCGAGCTCGAGCCCGAGGTTCGCGGCCAGCGTCGTCTTGCCCACCCCGCCCTTGCCCGAGGTCACCGTCACCACGCGGGCCCGCCGCCCGGCCACGCGGGTCCGGAGCCGGCCGGCCTGATCCGCGCGCCCCTCCGGCGTCATCGCCCACCCCCGGCGAGCAGCCCGCCCAGCCGCTCGGCCGTCGCGGGCTCCAGGTCGTCGGGGACCTCCTGGCCGACGCCGAACCACGCGAGCGGTAGCCCGGTGGCGCGCGCGACCTCGACCACCGCGGAGTGGTCCTCGGTTTCGTCGAGCTTGGTGATCACCAACCGGTTCGGGGCGAGGCGCGCGAAGCTCGCCGCGGCCCGGATCGAGTCGGCCGGCCGCGTGGTCGCGGCCAGCACCAGGTGGACCTCGTCGGCCGACGCGACCGCCAGGAACGGCACGAGCGCGTCGACGCCGCCGCCGAGCGGGCTCCGCCCGATGGTGTCGATGAAGACGACCTCGCGATCGGCCAGGCGGCCGAGCGCGCGCGCCAGCTCCTCCGCGGTGTGCGCGACCTCGAGCGGCACGCGGAGGATCTCGGCGTACGCCGCCAGCTGGGGCACGGCGCCGATCCGGTAGGTGTCGATCGTGACCAGGCCGACCCGCCGTCCCTCGTCGAGCTGCGCCCGCGCGGCGAGCTTGGCGAGCGTCGTCGTCTTGCCCGCGCCGGTGGGCCCGACGAAGGCCACGCGCCGCGCCGGTCGCACGCCGGGATCGCGGGCGTCGCCCGCGAAGCGCACGCCGCCGAGGCCCGCCTCGACAGGGGGTCCAGGCGCCGGGGTGGCTGTGTCCCCGCCCGTGGGCCGCCCGCCGGCGTCCCGCACCGCACCGTCGCGGCGTCCCGCAGGGGCCGGCGTCGTCCCGAGCGGAAGCGTCGGCGTGACGGCGCGGAAGCGTGCCAGGCGCTCGGCCACGGCCTGACGCTGGGCTTCGCGACTCGCCGGCGCGCGTGCCGGTTCCGCGCCGACGCCGGCGCTCGTCGCGCCCTGCAGGCGCGCCGCGGCCTCCTGCTGCATGCGCGCGAAGGCGGACGCCCCGGCGTCCGATCGCGCCGCCGGGGCGCGCAGGAGCTCGGGCTCGTCCACGGCGCCCAGGACCTCGACCCGCGCGGAGCGGAACCACCCGGTCACCCCGCGGGGCGGCAGCTGCCGCGTGTGCAGGATCAGCGCGTGCTCGCCGAGCTCGCGACGGAGCTCGCGCAGCGCCTCGGCCACGGTGTCAGCTTCGACTCGCTTGATCCGCATCGGGCACCTCCACCGGCAGCGACGACGCGAGGGTCACCGCGCCGGGAATCTCGGCGAACGACAGCACCCCCAGGTGGGGGAACGTGCGGGCGAGCAGGCGGCGCACGTGGGGACGCAAATCCTGCGGCACCACGAGGCACGGCCGCCCGGGCTGCGCGCCGCGGCGCTCGAGCGCGTGCGCCACCGCCTCCACGAAGGCCCGGGTCGCGGCCGGGTCGAGCGCGAGGCTGCCGATCCCGCCCTCGCCGCGCTGGAACCCCGCGCGCAGGAGCCGCTCGGCGCTCGGGCGGAGCACCAGGGGCCTGAGCGTTCCCCCGGTCAGGTAGGGCTGGACGACGGACGCGGCGACGGCGACGCGCGCCCACTCCGCGAGGAGAGCCGGGTCCTTCGTCTGCGGCGCCGTGTCCGCGAGCGACTCGAGGATCGTCGGCAGGTCGCGAATCGAGACCTCCTCGGCCAGGAGCAGCTGGAGGACCTTGTGCACCGTCCCGAGCGGGAGCAGCGCGGGGACGAGGCCCTCGACGCACGCCGGGTGCGTCGCCCGCACGCCGTCGAGGAGGTCCTGCACCGCCTGGCGCGTGAGCAGGGCGGGGGCCTCGCGGCGCACGACCTCGCCGAGGTGCGTGGCCACGACGGTCCCGGCGTCGACGACCGTGTACCCAGCGGCCCGCGCCTCGTCGCGGTCGGCGGCCGCGATCCAGACGGCCGGCACGCCGAACGTGGGCTCGCGGACCTCGAGACCCTCGAGCGGCCGGCTCGCCGTGCCCGGGTTCATCGCCAGGAGGCGTCCGGGGTAGACGTCGCCCTGGCCGACGGTCATGCCCTTCAGGCGGATCGCGTAGGCGTTGGGCCGGAGCTCCAGGTTGTCGCGGATCCGTACGGGCGGGATCACGAAGCCGAGCTCGTCGGAGATCATCCGCCGGAGCGTGCGGATGCGTTCGAGCAGGTCGCCGCCCTGGGCCGCGTCCACGAGCGGGATGAGGTTGTAGCCGACCTCGAGCGCGAGCAGGTCCAGGGGCTCGACGCTCTCGCTCCGGGCCTTGCGCTCGGGCTCGGGCGTCGCCGCGGCGGGGGGCACGGGCCCGCCGCCGCGCCGCCGGAGCCCGGCGGCCGCCAACCAGAGCACCGCGGCCACGAGGAGGAACGGCAGCGTGGGCAGCCCCGGGACCAGCGCGAACCCGCCGAGGATGCCTGCCGCGGCGCCGAGCGCACGGGGCCGCCCGGCCAGCTGCCCCAGGAGGTCCCGCGAGAGGTCCGACTCCGCCGCGGCCCGGGTGACGACGATGCCGGACGCCGTGGAGACGATCAGCGCCGGGAGCTGGGTCACGAGGCCGTCGCCGATGGTCAGGATCGTGTAGGTCTGAAACGCCTGCGCCAGCGGCAGCCCCTGCTGGAGCACGCCGATCAGGAGCCCGCCGACGATGTTGATCGCGGTGATGATCAGCCCTGCGACGGCGTCGCCGCGCACGAACTTCGACGCGCCGTCCATGGAGCCGTAGAAGTCGGCCTCGCGCGCGATCAGCTCGCGCCGCGCGCGCGCCTGCTGCTCGGTGATCAACCCCGCGTTGAGCTCGGCGTCGATCGCCATCTGCTTGCCGGGCATCGCGTCGAGCGTGAAGCGGGCCGCCACCTCGGCGATGCGCCCCGCCCCCTTGGTGATGACCACGAACTGGATGACCACCAGGATCAGGAAGACGACGAGGCCGACGACGTAGTTGCCGCCGACCACGAACTGCCCGAAGGCGCCGATGACGCTGCCGGCCGCGTCCGGCCCCTCGTGGCCGTGCAGGAGCACGAGCCGGGTCGAGGCGACGTTGAGGGCCAGCCGGAAGAGCGTCAGCACGAGCAGCAGGGAGGGGAAGACCGAGAACTCGATCGGCTTCAGGACGTACATGGCCACGAACAGGGTCAGGAGCGACAGGCTGATGTTCGTGGTCAGCATCACGTCCAGGAGCACGGGCGGCAGCGGAACCACCATCATGGTCAGGATCCCGACCACCGCCGCGGCGAGCGCGACGTCGGCCGAGCGCCGGGCGAGCCCGGGCGCCATCAGCGTCGCCTCCCGCCGAGCGCCCACACCCACGCCAGCACCTCGGCCACCGCGCGGTAGAGCTTGACCGGGATCTCGGCGCCGACCGGCACCGCGCGGTAGAGCGCCTGGGCGAGCGGGCGGTGCTCGACCACGGGCACCCCGGCGGCGCGAGCGAGCTCACGGATGCGCTCGGCGACGAGGCGGGCGCCCTTGGCCACCACGCGCGGCGCGCGCATGGTGGCCGCGTCGTAGCGGAGCGCGACGGCGAGGTGCGTCGGGTTGGTCACGACGACGTCGGCCGTGGGCACGGCGGCCATCATCCGCCGCATGGCGTACTGGCGGTGCAGGCTCCGCGCGCGGGCGCGCACCCGCGGGTCGCCTTCGGTCTGCCGGAGCTCGTCCTTGATTTCCTCGCGGGTCATCCGGAGCCCGCGCCGGTGCGCCCACCACTGGTAGCCGTAATCGGCGGCGGCCAGCGCGGCGTGGGCGAGCCCGACGCGCCAGAGCAGCGTGATCCCCAGGCCGCCGACCGCCCGGACGCCCGCTATCGGATCGGTGCCGGCGAGCGTAAGGAGCACGGGGATCTCGGGCCGCACGGTGACGACCACGACCGCGCCGAGCAGGGCGAGCTTGAGGGGCGCCTTGGCGAGTTCGAGCCAGGCGCGCGCGCCGAAGAGCCCGCGCAGCCCGCGGACGAGATCGAGCCGGCTCCACTGCGGGGCCAGCGGGTGCGCGCTCACCACGGCACCCGTCTGGAGGAGGTGGGCGGCCGCGACGAGGCCCCCGACGACGGCGGCGACCGGCGCGGTCAGCGCGACCCACGCCCGGAGCGCCCGCTCGAGGAACCGCTCGGCGTCGGCCACGTCCCACGCGGGCGCGCGGAGCTCGCCGAGCAGCGCGGGGAGGACCGCCGCCAGGTCCGCCGCCCAGGCCGGCCCCATCCAGGAGAGGACCCCCGCGGCCGCGAGCGCCGTCATCGCCGGCCCCACCTCGGCCGAGCGCGCGACCTGGCCTTTCTCCCGCGCCTCGGCCAGCCGCTTGCCGGTCGGTTGCTCTGTTCGTTCACCGAGGTCATCGGCCATGCGCCAGGCTCCGGAGCAGCGTCCCCAGCACGCCCTCGAGCCCGCGGATCTCGGCGCCCATCAGCCCGCCGAGCAGGTCGAGGTTGACGATCACCATGCCGAGGCCGAGCAGGATCAGCACGGGGAAGCCGACGGCCATCAGGTTGAGGGCCGGGACGGCCCGGTTGGCGAGCACGAGCGCGAGGTTGGCGAGGAACAGCACGCCGAGCGCGGGCGCGACGAGCGCCATGCCGACGCCGAAGAGCCGGCCGCCGAGCGGGACCACCGCGACCGCGGCGGCAGCCAGGTCGGGCGGCCGGCCGGGCGGCAGCAGCCGAAAGCTCTCGACGACGGCGCCGAGCAGCAGGTGGTGGCCGTCGAGCGCGAGGAAGAGGATCAGCACGGTCCAGTCCAGGAGGCGCGTCAGGACCGTCGCCGACTCCTGGTGCGCCGGGTCGAGCAACGCGGCCAGGCCGAACCCCATCTGGAACGCGACGAGCTCCGCGGCATAGCCGGCCGTGGCGACCACGAGGCGGGCGGCGAAGCCCAGGGCGAGCCCGAGCCCGAGTTCGCCGACGGCCAGGCCGGCGAGCGCGACCACGTCGGTCGCCACCGCCGGCGCCGCCGGAGCCAGGTCGGCCCAGACCAGGAACAGCAGCGCGAACGCGAGCCCGACCCGCACCGGGACCGGGACGAGCGGCGCGTGGACCGGCGGGGCGAGCACGAGCAGGCCCGACAGGCGGAGCAGCGCGAGCATCGCCACCTGGACGTGGCGGGGCTCGACGGCCCAGAAGGGCACGAGCGTGCTCATCCGGCGTACCTCGCGAGCGAGAGGATGAGCCGCTGCGTGAACTCCACCATATAGCGGAGCATCCACGGCCCGAGCGCGACCAGCACGACGACCGCCGCGGCGATCTTCGGCAGGAACGAGAGCGTTTGCTCCTGGATCTGCGTGACGGCCTGGAGGACCGAGGTCACGAGCCCCGCGACGGCGCCGGCGACGAGCACCGGCCCGACCAGGACGATCGTGGCCCAGAGCGCCTCGCGCGCCAGGTCCAGGGCCAGCTCCGGCGTCATCGGTAGCTCGCCACGAGCGACCGGACCACCAGGTGCCAGCCGTCGGCAAGGACGAAGAGCAGGATCTTTAGCGGGAGCGAGATCATCACGGGCGGCAGCATCAGCATGCCCATCGACATGAGCACCGAGGCGACGACCATGTCGATGACGAGGAACGGGACGAACAGCACGAACGCGAGCTGGAAGGCGGTGCGGAGCTCGGAGATGACGAACGCCGGGATCAGCGCGTGGGCGCCGACGTCCTCGGGACGCGCCGGCCGGTCCTGGCGGGAGAGCTCCACCATCAGCCCGAGGTCCCGCTCGCGCGTATGCCGCAGCAGGAAGGCGCGGATCGGCGCCCAGCCGCGCTCCAGGGCCTGCTGGGGCCCGAGCTCGCGCCGGAGGTAGGGGCCGAGGGCCGCGCGGTGCACCTCCTGGCCCACGGGGGCCATGATGAAGACGGTGAGGAACAGCGCGAGCCCGGTGACGATCTGGTTCGGCGGCATCTGCGGGGTGCCCAGCGCCTGCCGGAGGAAGGAGAGCACGATCAGGACCCGCGTGAAGCAGGTCAGCATGATCACGATGGAGGGCGCCAGCGTAAGGACGGTGAGCGCGGCGACGATCTCGAGCACGGTCGTCACCTGCTCCGGGCCGCCGGCGCCGGTGAACGAGACGCCGGGCAGCGTGATCTGGCCGATCACGCTCGCCCTCCCGCGCGCGCGGGGCGCGCCCGCGCCGGGCGGGGCAGGCGGGGAGGCCGCGGGCTCATCCGCGTCCCCGCCCGAGCCGCGCCTCGAGCCCGCGGAGCTGGCCCGGGAGCGTGACGGCACCCGGCGCGGCGAGCGTCGTCCCGTCGGCCTCGACCGGGACGTCCCAGGCGTGGAGCGGCTGGATCGCGCTCGGGGTGACCGCGACGAGCACGGCGCGCCGCTCGACCTGGAGCAGGACGACCGCGCCCTTCGGGGCGAGGTGCGCGCGCCCGATCACCCGGATGGGGCCGTCGGCCGAGGGCAGGAGCCGCGCGAGCGGCAACCGGTGAGCATAGCGCACCGCCGCGAGGAGCAGGCCCGCGAGGACGAGGGCGCCGAGCAGGAACCGGGCGCCGGCGCCCGTGAGCGAGTCGTCGCTGCCGCTGCGGGGGGGCGCCGGAGCTGCGGCGGGCTGGGCGGCCGGCGTACCGGCGGCCGCTGAGCCCGGCGCGGGTCGACCGCGCCCGGGGGCGGCCGCGCCGTCGGCGAAAGGCCCGGGCGCGGCCGTGCGGGCCTCGCCCGGTGCGATCCCCCGCGTGAGGCCCGTCGTATCGCGGTCGCCGGCCGGGAGGGCGGCCGTCGCGGCCGCGATCACGATCGCCGTGGCCCCGACCAGCGCGACGAGCGGGCCCACGCGCTGCACGCCCGCGACGACGCACGCGCGGCGTCGCGGGCCCATCAGCCGAGGCTCCGCAGCCGCTCGGAGGCGTTGCTGATCTGGGTGAGCCGCACGCCGAAGTTCTCGTCGATGACCACGACCTCCCCCTTGGCGATGGGGCGGTCGTTCACGAGCAGGTCGACCGGCTCGCCCGCGAGTTTGTCGAGCTCGATGATGGAGCCGGGGCCGAGCGCGAGGATGTCCCGGATGAGCATCCGCGTCCGGCCGAGCTCCACCGTGACCGGCATCGAGATGTCCAGGATCAGGTCGAGCCCGGGCGCCGCCGCAGGGCTCGCGATCGGCGACGGCTTGGGCTGCGCCGCGGCCGCCGCCTGGGCGGCGGCCTCGTCGTGCACGGAGGGCGGGATCGTCAGCGCGAGCCGCGCGCGCGGGACGCCGTCGATCGTCAGCACGCCCACCGCGATCGCGGCCACGTGCGGGTGCCAGCCCTCGGCCTGCTCGAGGGTGCGGAGCTCGGCCGGGGCGATGCCGACCGGCTTGCCGAAGAACACGCGCAACGACGAGGACGCGGAGGAGAACATCTGGTTGACGGTCTCGCGGAGCGCGTCGTGGTGCTCCGGGGTGAGGGTGTCGCCGTCGAGGCTTTCCTCCCCCAGGATGAGCCGCGCCAGCGCCAGGGCCTCGGGTTGCGAGAGCACGAGGTCGTGGGCGCCCGCCAGGCCCCGGGTGAACCGCGCGCTCGCCAGCACCCAGGGCAGCGGCACCACGCCGGCGAGCGCGTCCCCGGCGGCGAGCAGCCCGGGGACGAGGTCCAGGGTCACGGCCCGGTCGAGCAGCGTCGAGAGCGCCGCCGCGCAGCCGCTGAAGAAGGACTGCGCGTACGCCGCGGCGGGGTCCGGGCGGGAAGCGGGGTTGGCGGAGCTCGTGGGCATCGCGCTCATGGCTCGGTCCTCTCGTCGATCCGGCCGAGGATCTCCACGGCCAGGTGCTTGCGGTGGGTGCCGGGTCGGCCGATGAACGTCGGCACGTCGTTGATGTCGACCCGCACGGCGTCGTCGGGCTTCGTCTCCAGCGGCACGAGCTGGCCCGGGCGCAGGTTGAGCAGCTCGCGGACCGTCAGCCGGGTGGTGCCGAGGAACGCGCGCAGCGTGAGCGGGCTCTGACTGAGCTCGCGGATCACGAAGGCCCGCGTCTCGGGCGAGGGGCCCTGGGCGCCTCCGGTGAGCCAGCGCTGGCCGCCGAGCCGGGGGATGAGGGACTCCAGGAGCAGGTAGGGGTAGCCGAGCGAGAGCCCGCCGGCGACCGGACCGATCTTGATCCGGAACGTCGCCACCAGGATCACCTCGTTCGGCGAGGTGACCTGGATGAACTGGGGGTTCGTCTCCAGGTGCAGGATGCGGAAGACGAACGCCCCGACCTGCTGCCAGGCCTGCTGCAGGTCGACCATCGCGCGGAGGCCGATCCGCTCGATCACGGCCCGCTCGATCTCGGTGAAGTCCCGGGTGGCCGGTACGTCGAACCCGTGGCCGCCGAGCAGGCGGTGGATCATCACGGAGGCCACGTGCGGGTTGAGCTCGAGCACGGCGCCCCCGCGGAGCGGCTCCATGTTGAAGACGAACGCGCAGGTGGGGCTCGCGATGGCGAGCTGGTACTCGCTGTAGGAGATCTGCTCCACCGCTTCGAGCTCGAGGTCGACCATGGTGCGCAGCATCCCGGAGAGCGAGGCGGTGGTGAGCTTGGCGAAGTCCTCGTGGAGGATCTCGAGGGCGCGGAGTTGCTCCTTCGAGACCCGGCTCGGGCGGCGGAAGTTGTAGACGACGGCCTTGGCGTGGCCTCGCTCGCTCCCGGCGGAGACGGTGACCTCGCCGCTCCGGACGGCGCGGAGGAGCGCGTCGATCTCCTCCTGGGAGAGCATCTCGTGCGGCTTCACCGGCCGGGCCTCACTGGACGACGAACTCGGTGAAGAACACCTGGCTCACGACCTCGCCCCCGACGGTGGAATTGATCCGCGCGCGCAGACGGTCCTTGAGGTGCTCGCGCCCGGCGGGGTCGAGCAGGGCCGGCAGCGGCGTGGCCCCGAGCACGTCGATGGCCCCGTCCAGGATCGGCGTGCGGTGCGCCTCCAGGCGGCGGAGGCCCTCGGGCGTGGCCGCGCCGAGCTCGATGGTGGCCCGGAGGTAGCGCCGGCCTTCCGTCTCGGCGATGTTGACGATGATCGTACCCGCGCGGAAGACCGGCGTCGGGCGCCGGCTGGTCGCTTCCGCCCGCTCGCCGCGGCCGAGCAGGAGCCAGGCCGCCGCCCCCCCGGCCCCGAGCGCGACCGCGAGCGCGCCCCAGACCAGGACGAGCAGGAGGCGGGAGCGGCGCGGCCGGCTCGGGGCCGCGGCGGGTGCGGGCGCGCTAGCGGGCGGGGCCATGACGGCCTCGCGCGGCGGCGGGGACGGCGCGCGCCCGCTCCAGCCGCCGCTGCACCTCCTCGGCCGGCTCGCGGACCTCGAGCGCCAGCCCGTTGGTCAGCAGCACCGTCGTCGGCGCGCCGGGCACCACGGCCGCGATGGACTCGGGCCGCAGCGCGCACCGCACGGCGTTCAGGGCGGTCACGATCACCATCGGGAGCCTCCTACTGCATCAGGTTGACGACCGTCTGCAGGACCTCGTCGCCGGCGCGGATGATCCGGGCGCTCGCCTCGAAGCCGCGCTGGGCGGTGATGAGCTCGGTGAACTCGCGCGCCAGGTCCACGTTCGAGCCCTCGAGGGCGCCGGCCATGAGCGTGCCGCGGCCGCCGGTGCCCGGCGCGCCGAGCGCCGCGGGCCCGGAGTTCTGCGACGCCCGGAACAGGTTCTGCCCCTCGCGGAGGAGGCCTTCCGGGTTCGCGAACAGCGCGAGCTGGAGCTGGTCGATGACCTGCGTCCGCCCGTTGGAGTAGTGGCCGACGACGGTGCCGTCGCTGGCGATGGCGAACGACTGCAGCGCGCCGGCGGCGTACCCGTCTTGAGCGCTCAGGGCGAGCGTGGAGCTGCCCGCGTAGCCGGTCACGGGCGCCGGGTTGGCGGGGGACGCGAAGTCGAGCGTCACGGTCTGCGGCGACGTCGCGCCCGCGGCCGCCGCGTAGGTGATCGTCAGCGCGGCGGTGGCTCCGCTCGCGACGGCCCCGGTCGGGTCGAACTCCAGCGCGCCCGACGCCCCGCCGAGCGCGGCGATGGTCGCGTCGGCCTCGGTCACCGCCCAGTCCCAGCGACCGGGCGCCGCCGCGAAGTTCTTCGTGAAGGTGATCGTCAGGGTGTGCGGGGCGCCCAGGGAGTCGTGGACCGCGAACGTCGCGACGTGCTGGGTGCCGTCCGCCGCCGCCGCGTCCAGATTGCCGCCGAACGCCGCCGCGGTCGTGGCACTGGCCGGGATGGTCGAGCCGGGCGCGATCGTGACGTCGCCGCTCGCGCCCTGCACGCGGTAGCCGGTCGCCGCGTCCACGAGCGTGCCGGCGGCGTCGAGCGCGAAGGCGCCGGCCCGCGTGTAGAGCGTGTCGGCGCCGTTGCGCAGGACGAACAGCCCCGAGCCCTGGATGGCCAGGTCGGTCTGGTGGTCGGTGGTCGTGATCACGCCCTGGGTGAAGACCGTGCGGATCGCGGCCAGGCCCACCCCGAGCCCGACCTGCATCGGGTCCGTGCCGCCGGTGGTGGCGGTCGGCGCCTGCTCGCCGCTCAGGGTCTGCGAGAGCAGGTCCGCGAACGTCGCCCGGGACGCCTTGAAGCCGGGCGTGTTGATGTTGGCCACGTTATTGCCGATGACGTCGAGGGCGATCTGGCCGGCCCGGAGGCCGGTCACGCCGGTGGACAGGGCTCGGAGCATGGGTGGTCCTCCTAGTGGCTGGTCGCGATGGCGACGACGTCGGCGAGGGCGACGGTCACGGTGCCGACCTGGAGGACGGGCTGCCCGTTCACCAGGGCGACGCCCGTCACCGTGCCGCCGACGGCGGGGAGCGGGATGCTTCGGCCTCCGTCCATGGAGACGATCCGGTAGCGGTACTCGCCGGCCGGGAGCACGCGCCCGGCGGGCGGGGTGAACACGACGGTGTGCGCGCCTGCGGCCCGCGGGCCGAGGGCGATGCGCGCGACCTGGGCGCCGCCGGCGTCGGTGACCTCGAGCACCGCGTCGCCCACGGGGGCGCTGAGCGCGAACGGCAGGGTGACGGGGGCGCCGCTGAAGGCGAAGCGGCCCGCGGTCGCGGTCACCGTGCGGCCGAGCAGCGCCGCGGCCCCGCCGAGCGCCGTCCCCGACCCGGTGCCGAGGGCGTCGAGCGACTTGCGGATGTTCTGGAGCTCTTCGAGGCTGGAGAACGCGGCCGACTGGCTGATGAACTGGTCGTTGCTCAGCGGGTTCAGCGGGTTCTGGTGCTTGAGCTGCGCGACGAGCAGCTTGAGGAAGTCGTCCTTGCCGAGCCGGTCGGGCGGGCTGGCCGCGCTGGCCAGGGCGCCGAGCACCCGGGGCGCGACGGCGGTGATCAGGGGCACGAGGGGCAGGGCCATGGGTCTCCTCTCACACCGTGATGTCGACGGCCGACGTCGGGCGGACCGGCGCCGGCGTCCGGCGGCGCTCCGGGACGCGGGGGGTCGGTCGCTCGCGGGGCTCGTCCAGCCGGCGCTCCGGGGCGCGCCGCCCGTCGTCGGCGACGGCGACGTGCACTTCCACCGTCGCGCTGCCGACGCCACGGCTCTCGAGCGCGTGCCGGACCTCGGGAAGCGCCTGGGCCAGGAGGGCCCGCGTGTCGGGGCGCTCGGCGGTGATCGTCAGCGCCAGCGCCTCGCCGCGCGCGTCGGCGCTGATGCGGACGGTGCCGAGCTCGGGCGGCTCGAGTCGCACCTCCATGCGCGTGCCGCCATCCCGCAGCAGGACGCGGGCGGCGCGCACGATCTGGTCCGCGACCGGCGGCGGGCCGTCGCGGTCCGTGTCGGCGGCGCGCGCGGGGGCCTCGGGCCCTGCGGGCGCCCGCCGCGGAGGCGCGGCCTCGAGCGCGAGGGTCGCCGCGCCCGGCGGGAGGGCGTCGGGGATGCGGTCGTCGCCGGAGGCGTGACGCTCGGCCGAAGGTCCACCTGAGGTCGGCACCGGCTCGACGCGCGCGCCCGCGGTCGCGGGGCCGAGCGTCCCCGGGAGCGGATCGCCGCTCGCGGCGTCGACCCGGGACGCCGAAGCCCGCGCCGCGGCGAGCTCGAGTTCGTGCAGGCCGGGCGTGCGCTCGGGCGCGCCGAGGCGACGGTCCCGCTCGGCCGCCCGCGCGAAGGGCACGGTCACCCGACCTTCGACCACCCCGGCGCGGGCCGCGTCCTCGACCGGCGTGGCCGGCGCGTCGAGTTCCAGGGACTGCGGCGGAACCGGTGCGGCGGCCCGCGGCTGCGGCGAGACGCGGGCGCGATTCCCGGCGTCACCCGTGGGTGCGGCCGGCCCGGGGACGACCGGCGACGGTCGTGGCGGGCCGGGCGCCGCGTCGCGGGCGGCCGCCGCCCCGTCGGGGGCGCCGTCGCCCACCGCGCCCGGTGCCGCCGGCGGAGCCGGCCACGGGAGAGCGCCGGCCAGGAGCAGGACGAGCAGCGCCGTGAAGTCGACCGGCTGCGCCCCGGGCGGCGCCAGCGGCGTCACGACCTCCTCGGGCGTGGGCGGTCCGGGCGCGTACCCGAGCGCCTCGGCCTTCATGGGCGTCGCTCCCCGGCGCGCAGCCGGCCGGCCCGGCCGCCGAGCTCGTCGAGTTCCGCCTGGGTCCGCCGGGTGGCGCGCCGGGCGTCGGCGGCCAGGGCGCTTTCGTGGAGCCGCTCGATCGTCTTCCGCTGGCGCCGGCGCTCCAGCAGATCCGCCCGGGCCGCGGCCGCGCGGGCGCGGGCGTCGTCCAGGCGCTGCTCGGCGCGCCGCTCGGCCGCTTCGAGCGCCGCCACCGCCTCGGCGACGCCCTCGCGCGCCGCAGGCGCGGCGTCGGGCGTGTCGTCGAGCCACGCCGCGCGGGCCTCGCGCAACCGCGCCAGGGAGCGCTCGACCGCCGCCACCTCGCGCAGCGCCTCGGCGAGCGCGATCTCGGCCTGCTGCTCCTCGGCGCGGCGCACCGCCAGCAAGGTCGCGTACGGCCGCTTCACGAGGTCCCTCCGCTGAGCGCGGTCAGCCGCTCGACCGTGCTCGAGAAGTCGCTCGCCTCGTCCACCGTCTGACGCAGGAACGCCTCGATCGCAGGCCAGGCCTGGATCGCCCGGTCGGCCTGCGGCAGGCTGCCGGGCCGGTAGGCGCCCAGCGCGAGGAGCGGCTCGACGTCGCGCCGGGCGGCGACGAGCGCGCGCAGGGCGTGGGCGGCCGCCAGGTGGCGCTCGTCGACGACGTCGGGCATGCACCGGCTCAGGCTGGCCAGGACGTCGATCGCGGGGTAGTGCCCGCGCTCGGCGAGCTCCCGGGAGAGCACGATGTGCCCGTCGAGGATCGAGCGTGCGGTGTCCGAGATGGGCTCGTTCGGGTCGTCCCCTTCCACGAGGACGGTGTAGAGGCCCGTGATCGCCCCCGCGCCCGGCGAGGTGCCCGCGCGTTCGAGCAGTCGCGGCAGGACCGCGAAGACCGAGGGCGTGTAGCCCCGCGTGGTGGGCGGCTCGCCGATGGCGAGCCCGACCTCGCGCTGCGCGTGGGCGAAGCGCGTGAGCGAGTCCATCATGAGCAGCACGCGCCGGCCCTGGTCGCGGAACCACTCGGCGATCGTCGTCGCGGTGAAGGCGGCCTGACGCCGGATCTGCGGCGGGGCGTCCGAGGTGGCGACCACCAGGACCGAGCGCGCGAGGCCCTCGGCCCCGAGGTCGCGCTCGATGAACTCCCGCACCTCCCGCCCGCGCTCGCCGATCAGCCCGATCACGTTGACGTCCGCCGCGGTCCGACGCGCGATCATGCCGAGGAGCGTGGACTTGCCGACGCCGGAGCCGGCGAAGATCCCCACGCGCTGGCCGAGGCCGATGGTGAGCAGCGCGTCGATGGCGCGGACGCCGGTCGGCAGCGGCTCCGTGACCCGGCGCCGGGCCAGGGGATCCGGCGCGCTGGCGCGGCAGGGAACCACCGCGAGGTCGTCCAGCGGCCCGCGGCCGTCGAGGGGGCGTCCGACCCCGTCCAGGACGCGACCCAGGAGCCCGAAGCCCACCGGCGCGGTCAACGGGCGCCCGAGCGGGGTGACCTCGCTCCCGGGCGCCACGCCCTCGATCTCGCCGAGCGGCATGAGCAGCAGCCGGTCGTCGCGGAACCCGACGATCTCGGCCAGCACGCTGCCCTCGCCCCGGGCGACCCGCAGCCGGCAGACGTCCCCGACGGCGCCGGCCGGCCCGGTGGCCTCGATCACCAGGCCGAGCACCTTGGTGACCTTGCCCCGGGGCGCGAGCAGCGCCGCGCGCGTCAGCCGCTCCACGGGTAGGCCGAGCCCCCTCACGCCTCGCCTCCACGCAGGAGCTCGAGCGCGCGCGCGACGCGCTCGGGGAGACCGCCGGCCAGCGTCAGCGCCGGCGTCTCCAGGAGGCATCCTCCGCGCCCCACCGTGGGCGAGGGCTCGAAGCGCACGTCGACGCCGGCCAGGGCGTCGGCCAGCAGCGCGCGATGACGCTCGAGGATGGCGAGGTCGTCGGGGTGGAGCCGAATTTCGAGCCGCGTCGTGGGCAGCACGGCGTGCACGGCGTCGCGGATCACGCGGACCACCGTCTCGGGTCGCACGCTGAGCTCGTGGAGGAGCAGCCGTTCCGCGATCCCGACAGCCAGCGCGGGCAGCTCGGCCGCGAGCGTCTCGGCGAGCTCCTGCCGCGCCTGCTCGAGCCGGGCGGCGGCGGCCGCCAGCGCGGCGCCCAGGTGACGGAGCTCGACCTGCGCCCGCTCCAGCGCCTCGCGCCGGCCGGCCTCGAACCCCTGCTCGCGGGCGGCGGCGCTGATCTCGTGCGCCTGCGCCTCGGCCCGGGCGATGATGGCGTGCGCGATCCGGTGGCCCTCGCGCACCGCCTCGAGCCCCTCGGCGCTCCGGGCGGGCTCGGGCGGGGCCGCGGGGCGGCGCTGGAGCTCGGTGAAGACCGGCGGGCGGACCGACGGCTTAGACAAAGACCTCCCCCGTCTCGTTCTTGCCGAGGACGACCACCTCGCCCGCCTCTTCCAGGGCACGGACGATGCGGACGATCTTGCTCTGCGCCTCCTCGACGTCGCGGAGCCGCACCGGGCCCAGGTACTCGATCTCTTGCCGCAGCATCGTTTGAGCGCGCTCCGAGAGGTTCGCGAAGATCTTCGACGCCACGGCCTCCGAGGCCGCCTTGAGGGCCCGGGCGAGGTCCTTCTGGTCGACCTCCTTCAGGAGCCGCTGCATCGAGCGGTCGTCGAGGCGCGCCAGGTCGTCGAAGGTGAACATCAGGCGCCGCAGCTCCTCGGCGAGCTGCGGGTTGACCGGCTCGAGCGCCTCGAAGATCTGCTTCTCGGCCGTGCGGTCCACGCGGTTCAGGATCTCGGCCACGGCCTTGGCGCCGCCCAGGATCGAAACCTCGTGCGAGAACAGGGTGGCCAGTCGGCGCTCGAGCACCGCGTCGATCTGCTTGATGACGTCGGGGCTGGTCATCTCCATCGTGGCCAGGCGCTGCACCACGTCGACGCGGCTCTCGGGCGGCAGGTTGGCGAGCACCTGCGCCGCGGTGTCGGGCTCCAGGTTGGCGAGGATCAGCGCGACGGTCTGCGGGTCCTCACGACGGATGAAGTCGGAGAGGTGCTTGGGGTCGGCCTTGCGGACGGCGCCGAAGAGCTGGGGCTGGAGCGACATCTGCAGCCGCTCGAGGATCTCCTCCGTGCGCTGCGGGCCGACCGCCTTGAGCAGCACCTCGCGCGCGTAGCCGAGCCCGCCTTGCAGGATGTAGGAGCGCGCCTGCGCGAGCTGGGTGAACTCCTCGAGCACGGCCTCGACGGTCGCGGGCGTGAGCTCGCGGATCTTGGAGATCTCGACCGTCAGCTCCTCGATCTCCTGCTCGGAGAGCTGGCGCATGATCGCCGCCGAGGCGTCGGCGCCGAGCGTGACCAGCAGGATCGCCGCCTTGCGCAGGCCTGTGAGGCCGTCGATGGGGGCCGTGCTCATCGTCAGGTCGCCGTCGCCCGGCGCCGGAACATCCACGCCCGGAGGAGCTGGGCGACCTCGTCCGGGTGCTCCTGCGCGGCCTTGAGCACCTGGCGTTTCAGCGGGTGCTCCTCGGTGCCGAGGTCGAGCGCCGGCGGGGCGGCGGGCGGCGCGGCGGCGCCCTCGGGCAGCACGTTGCGCCCGTCGAAGGCGGCGCCCATGGCGCTCTCGAGCGCCCGACGGCGGCGCCACGCGCGCCAGAGCACCGCGCCGAGCGTCGCGAGCGCGAGCAGCGCGCCCGCGCCCCACGCCCACCACCAGGCCGGGCGCCGTGCGGGCGCGGGCGCGGCCTGGGGTTGGGGCGCGTCGCCCGGCGCGGCCACGCTCGGGTCGAAGGGCACCTGCTGCACCTCGAGCTCGTCGCGGTCCGCCCGGATGCCGGCGGCCGAGGCCACCAGGCGCTTGATGCGCTCGAGCTCCTCCTCGGAGCGAGGGACGCGCTCGCCGTTGACGAGCGGCACGTCCAGGAGCACCGCCACCGAGAGCCGCTTGATGTCCCCCGGCGCGACCACGGTCCGTTCCACCGTGCGCGCGATCTCGTAGGTCGTCTGCTCGCTGCTCCGCTCGGTGCGGTTGGTCGCCGTCGCGGGCGGCGGCGGAGTCGGCGCGGAGGCGCCCGCGGCCGGGGGCGGCGCGACGCTCGGCTGCGAGGACGCGCCCTGCAGCGTCTCGCTCGTCCGCGCCTGCGTCCGGACCAGCGGCGTCGGGTCGAAGCGCTCCTCGGTGCGCTCGATCTGGTCGAAGTTGACGAGCGCCGACACGCGCACGGCCGAGCGCCCCGGTCCGACGATCGGGTCCAGGAGCGTCTGCACGCGACGCTCGATGTCCTGCTCGACGGCGCTGCGGGCCTCGAGCTGGTTGGCCGAGAGGCCCGCCACGCGGTCCACGCCGCTGGCGAGCATGCGCCCGCTCGAGTCCACGACGGTCACCCGGTCCGGCGCGAGCCCCTCCACCGACGAGCTCACCAGGTGCACGATGCCGCGCACTTGCTCGGGGCGGAGGCTGGCGCCGGGTCGCAGCCGGAGCACCACGGCGGCCGAGGCCGGCCGCTCCTGGGAGGTGAAGACGCGGGGCGCCGGCAGCGCCAGGTGCACGCGTGCCTGCTGCACCTCCTTGAGCTGGCCGATGGTGCGGGCGAGTTCGCCCTGCACGGCGCGCTGGAAGTTGAGCCGCTGGGCGAAGTCGGTGAGGCCGAACTGGTTCTTGTCGAAGATCTCGAAGCCGACGTTGCCGCTCGCGGGCACGCCCTGGCTGGCGAGCTTCAGGCGCCACTCGTGCACCCGCGCGGCCGGGACGAGGACCTGCCCGTCGGCGACCCGGTACGGGACGCGCGCGGCCCGGAGCGCGTCCACCACCGCCGTGGTGTCCTCGGGCGTGAGGTTCGAGAACAGGACCTGGTAGTCGACCATGAGCCCGCTGGCCGCCCAGAGCCCGAGCGCCGCGAGCGCCCCGACCCCGGCGAGGCCCAGCGCGAGCCGGCGCGCCGACGTCGGCAGCGCGGCCCACGTCTCGGCGACGCGGCGGAGCAGCGCGGCGAGGGCGGGCGGCATCGCTTACACCTGCATGCGGATCAGCTCGTGGTAGGCCTCGAGCAGGCGCGCGCGGACCTGGAGCATGAGCTGGAGCGTGATGGAGGCGCGCTCGACCGCGATCATCGTGGCCGTCACGTCCGTGGTGCGCCCCGTCGCGTAGGCCCGCGCGGCCTCCTCCGCGGCCTTCTGCGCCTGCTCGACCTCGCCGAGCATCCCGTGAAGCGTGTCCGCGAACCGCGGCCCCTCGCCGCCCGCCGGGGCCGGGACGGGCGGGATGGGCCGGAGGCTCGTCGCGACGGGCGCGATCGGCTCCGCCATGGCCTAGCGGCCGAGCTCCAGGGCCTTGTGGGCCATACTCTTGAGCGCCTGGATCGCCGAGACGTTCGCCTCGTAGGCGCGCGTGGCCGCCATCATCTCGGCCATCTCGAGCACCGGGTTCACGTTCGGGAGCTCGACGTAGCCGTCCGCGTCGGCGTCGGGATGGCCGGGCGCGTACTGCCGCCGCGTCTCGCCGACGACCGTGACGGCGGACACGCGCACGCCGCGGGGGTGCGGCTCGCCGGGGAGCAGGGCGGCGAACAGGGGCGCCTCGGCCTCGAAGCGCACGACGCGGCGCCGGTACGGGCCCCCGCTCTCCGTCCGCGTGGTGTTGGCGTGGGCGAGGTTCTCGGCGATCACGTTGAGCCGCGTGCGCTGGGCCGCGAGGGCCGAGGCGCTGATGCTCAGGGCGTCGTGCGGCATGCGCGAGCCTCCGGGACGACGGGCGTGGTCGGCTCAGGGGTCGGCCGGGGACCGGCCGCGGCGCGGAGGGGCCGGGCGGCCATCAGCGCCCCTGGATGGCGGCCTTCAGCGCGTTGAAGCGCGCCGCCAGCAGGTGGACCACGACGTTGTGGTACAGGGCGTTCTGACCGAGTCGCGTCATCTGCTTGTCCAGGTCGACGTCGTTGCCGTCCGGGCGCGGCGGCCCGTCGGGCGCGTCGACGATCCGCAGGTCGAGGGCGGGACCGCTCCGAGGGTCCGGGCGCGAGCGGACGAGCCGGGCCAGGTCCAGCTCGTGGGCGAAGGCCAGGTCGTGGGCCCGGAACCCCGGCGTGTCGGCGTTGGCGACGTTCTCGGCGAGCACCTCGTGGCGCCGCAGCGCGTAGGCGCTCGCCTGCCGCAGGACCTCGATGACGCCGCCGAAGAGCGCGCTCATACCTGGAGCCCTGCCTGCCGGTACTCGCGCAGGCGGTTGCGGAGCGTCCGCTCGGCCATGCCGATGAGCTGCGCGGCGCGCCGGCGGTTGCCGCCCACACGGGCGAGCGTGGAGAGGATCAGCTCCTTCTCCACGGCCTCCCAGGTCCGCCCCGCGAGCTCGGTCGCCGGCGCCGCGGTGACCTCCTCCAGCGCCAGGTGCGCGGGCTCGATCACCCCGTCGCGCGCCTCGATCACCGCCCGGTGCACCGTGTTCTCGAGCTCGCGCACGTTGCCCGGCCAGGGATGGGCGAGCAGGCGGGCCCGCGCGGCGGGCGACAGCGCCGGCGCCGGCCGTCCGTACGCGGCGGCGAAGCGCTGGATGAAGTGCTCGGCGAGCAGCGGGATGTCGTCCGGCCGCGCCCGGAGCGGCGGCAGCTCGAGCGTCAGGACGTCGAGCCGGTAGAAGAGGTCCTCGCGGAAGCGTCGCTCGCGGACGAGCTCGCGGAGGGACCGGTTCGTGGCCGCGATGAACCGGACGTCGACCGCGCGGCTGGTGGAGGAGCCGAGCCGGCGTACGCATCGGTCCTGCAGCACCCGCAGTAGCTTGGCCTGGGCGGGGAGCGGCATCTCGCCGATCTCGTCGAGGAACAGCGTGCCGCCCTGGGCCTGCTCGATCACGCCCGGCCGCGCCACGCGCGCGTCGGTGAAGGCGCCGCGCTCGTGCCCGAAGAGCTCGGCCTCTACCAGCGTCTCCGGCATCGCCGCGCAGTTGAGCGCCACGAACGGGGCGTGCGCGCGCGCGCTCCACGCGTGGACGGCGCGGGCGACCAGCTCCTTGCCCGTGCCGCTCTCGCCCTGGAGCAGCAGCGTGGCCTCGGTGGCCGCCGCACGGCGCGCGCGCTCCAGCAGCGCGCGCATCGCCGGGTCGCGCGTGACGACGCCGCCGTCCGGGGCCGGGGCGTCGACGAGCGCTTCCAGGAGCGCGGCCAGGCGCGCGCGGGGGACCGGCTTCTCGAGGAAGTCGTCGGCGCCCTCGCGCACCGCCGCCACGGCGGCCGGGATCGTGCCGACGCCCGAGAGCAGCACCACGCGCGTGGCGGGGGCCTCCCGCCGGATGGCGCGGACCAGCGCGAGCCCGTCCAGCCCCGGCATCGACAGGTCCGAGATCACCAGCCGGTAGTCGCCGCGGCGCAGGAGCCGGAGCGCCTCCTGCCCGTCGGCCGCGGCGTCGACGACGATGCCGGGCCGTCGCAGCGCCTCCACGAGCCCCTGCCGGTAGAGGGGCTCGTCGTCGACGACCAGCACCCGCGTCATGCCGGCGAGCCCTCCGCCAGCGGCAGGCGCAGGCGGACCGTCGTGCCGCGCCCCGGCCGGCTGGTGATGTGCACGCGGGCGCCGTGGGCTGCGGCGACCTCGCGGACGACGGCCAGGCCCAGCCCCGTGCCCCGCGGTCGGGTCGTGAAGAAGGGCTCGAAGGCGCGGCGCAGCGTCGCCCGGTCCATGCCGACGCCGGTGTCGCGGATGCTCACTTCCACGACGCCGTCCCGCGCGCGTGTGGCGATGGTGAGCACGCCGCCCTGCGGCATCGCCTGCACCGCGTTGAGGACGACGTTGAGCAGGGCCTGCCGGAGGCGCTCGGCGTCGCCGAGGACCACGGCCTTGGCGGGCCCCGGACGGCGCACGAGGCGGATGCCGGTCCCGGGCAGCGCGAGCGCCGCGCTGTCGGCGAGCTCGTCGACCAGCCGCGCCAGGTCGAGCGGCGCCCGCTCGAGGGCGGGGCGGCTCGGCCGGCCGACCGCGAGGAGGTTGGCGGCCACCGCGTGCAGCCGCCGGACGCCGCCCAGCAGCCGCCCCGTGAGCGGCGCCAGCGCCGGGTCGGCGGCGCACTGCTCGGCCACGAGCGTGGCGTAGAGCTCGACGCCGCCGAGGAGGTTGCGGAGCTCGTGCGCCACGGTCGCGGTCATGGCGCCGAGGCTCATCAGGGCGCGCGCCCCGGTGGGAAGCGACGCCGCGCTCACGTCTGGCTCAGGACCTGCTGCATCTTCTGGTGCAGCGTCTCGGCCTCGAACGGCTTGACGATGTAGCCGTTGACCCCGGCCGAGATCGCCTGGACGATCTCGTCCTTCTGGCCCACGGCGGTCACCATCAGGATGGGCAGGTGCTTGAGCGCGGGGTTGGCGCGGATCGCCTGCACCAGCTCGAGGCCGGTCATCACCGGCATCGACCAGTCGGTGATGACGAAGTCCACGTGCTCGGTCTGGATCTTGGCGAGCCCGACCTGCCCGTTCTCGGCCTCGATGACGTCGGTGTAGCCGATCGCCTTCAGGCTGTTGCGGATGATCCGGCGCATGGTCGCCGAGTCGTCCACGGTGAGGATCCGCAGCGAGCGCGTCATGCCCCTCGTCCCCCCGAGATCTGTCCGGCGCTCCGCGCGAGCAGCCGGGTGCGCAGCGTCTCCCGGGCGATGCCCAGGATCTGCGCCGCGCGCGTCTTGTTGCCCCGCGCGAACGCGATGACGTGGTCGATGTAGGCCTCCTCGATCTCCCGCAGCGGCCGGGGCTGGCCGCCCGCCATCCACGGGGGCGCGGCCTCCTGGCCCGCGAAGACGAGGTGGTCCTGGCGGATGGCTCCGCCGGGCGCCCGCTCGGCCGCGCGGTCGACGACCTCGCGGAGCTCGCGCACGTTGCCCGGCCAGCGGTGCGCGATCAGGCGGTGCTCGGCGTCGGTCGTGAAGCGCGTGAACTGGCGCTGCAGCCGCGCGCCGGCCTGGAGCAGGAAGTGGCGGGCCAGCGGCAGCACGTCGGCGGTGCGCTCGCGGAGCGGAGCGACGTCGAGGCGCGTGCGGGCGAGCCACGCGAGGAGCGGCCCTTGCGCGTCCCCGGCGGTGGTGAGCCCGAGGAGCAGCGGGGCCGCGCCGCGCTGGCGCTCGATCCAGTCCAGGAGCGCCGCTTGGACCTCGGCGTCCAGGCGCTCCACGTCGTCCAGGATGACCGTGCCGCCTGCGGCCGCGGCCAGCAGGCCCGAGGTCGCCGCGCCCGGCAGCCCGAAGAGCGCGGTCGCCGGCGCCAACGCCTCCGCGCAGGGGTACGTGAGACACGGCGCCGTCCGGCGCGCGCTGGCGGCGTGGAGCGCGCAGGCGAGGAACGTCTTGCCCACCCCGCGCTCGCCGACGATCAGGGCGCCGCCGAGCCGCGTGGACGCCAGCCGGGTCAGGGTGTCGCGCAGGCGCGCCGTCTCGGCGCTCCCTCCGACGATCACCAGGTCCGCCGGCGCGCCGGCCCGGGGCGCGACCGGCGGCCGTCGTGCGAGCGCCGCCCGGCAGGTCGAGAGCAGGACATCGGGGTCCAGCGGCTTGCCCAGGTAGTCGTAGGCGCCCCGGCGCATCGCCTCGACGATGCTGCGCGGCTCCACGTAGGCGGTGACCATGACGACGGGCAGCGCCGGCCATGCCGCGCGGAGCCGGCCGAGGAGGTCGATGCCGTCGCCGTCGGGCAGGACGAGGTCGAGCACGGCCAGGGCCGGCTCGTCCTCGGCGGCGAGCCGGAGCGCCTCGGCCGCGGTCGCGGCGGCGGCCACCGCGTAGCCCGCCCGGCCGAGCGTGTCGGTGAGCATCCGCCGCACGACGGGATCGTCGTCGACGACGAGAATGCGCGGGGCGTGAGACTCGCTCGATCGCATCGCGTCTCGGGTCGCACTGTACGCGCCGCGCCCCGACGTCCTCACCCCCGAATCCGGTCCCGATACGCGGACCCGCGCGGGACGCGGGGCCCGCGTCGAGCCGATTGCCTCCTCTCCGGCGCGCCGCGCGCGCCGGGTCCACCCCTTAGGCGATCGCCTCCACGATGTAGACGAACGGCATCTCGACCAGATCGATCGTCCGCGTGACGCCGCTCGGCTTGACCAGCAGCTCCACACGCGGTCGCAGCGGGTGGTGGCGATTGAGCCCGATCACCCGCCCGACCTCGCCGGTGGACAGGCGCACGAGCGTGCCGGGCGGGAACATCGAGACCTCCGCGACCAGCGCCTTCACCAGCACGGGGTCGAAGGCCCGCTGCCGGACCCGCACGACCTCGCGCACGGCCAGGTGCGGCGGCTTGCCCGCGCGCGGCGGCGGTGGCCCGGTGAGCCCGGCGTACGCGTCGGCCAGGCCGAGGATCTTCGCGTCCGGGTGGATCGCGGGGCCCCGGAGCCCCCGGGGGTACCCCTGGCCCTGCTCGCGCTCGTGGTGCTGCAGGATCGCCTCGGGGATGACCTCGCTCGGCGGAGCCCAGCGACGCACCAGCGCGGCGCCCAGGCGCGGGTGCGACCGGAAGAGGTCCTGCTCGGCCGCGGAGAGCGGGTCGGCCTGTCGCACGACGGCCTCCGGGAGCTGCCAGAGCCCCACGTCGAAGAGCGCCGCGGCCATGCCGAGCTCGCTGAGCCGGCGGCCCTGGTAGCCGAGCGCCTGGCCGAGGCGCAGGGCGAGCACGGCGACCCGCGCGTGGTGGACCGCGAGGTACTCGACCCCGGGCGGCACCGCGGCCCCGTGCGCGACCCAGAAGAGCGCGTCGGAGGCGGCGAGGTGCGCGACGACGTCGCCGAGGAGCCGGTCCAGGGTGCCCCACGGGAACGGCTCCGGCGACGCCGTGCGGGCGCGGACGGTCGCGCCGAACTGCACGAGCCGCGTGAAGAGCTGCTCGGGGTCGTCGCCGTCGGCGCCGCGCTCGAGCGCGGGCGGCGGCGCCGGGCGCGGGCCGCGGGCGAGCGGCTCCCAGACGACCTGGCGGATGGGGGGCGCGCCGAGCGGCGTCACCGCGCCCCGCCCTCCGGGCGGGCCGCCAGGCGCCGCAGCAGCTCGGGGCCGGGCACGACGCCCGGGCCCTGGGCCGCGGGGGCGGGGCGCACGATGATGCTGACGCGCCGGTTCTGGGCGTTCAGCGGGTCGTCCTTCAGGAGCAGCTCGTGGTCGGCAAGCCCGACGACGCGCGTGATCTGGCGCGGGCGCAGGCCGGCGGCCTCGAGCACGCGCCGCGCGCTGTTGGCGCGGTCGGCCGAGAGCTCCCAGTTCGAGTAGTTGCGCCGCGCGGCGTATTGCCGCGTGTCGGTGTGGCCTTCCACGACGACGTCGTTGGGCAGCGCGCCGATCACCTGCGCGACCGCCGTGAGCACCCGGGTGAGCGCCGGCTTCACCTCGGCCGACCCGATCTCGAAGAACAGGCTGTCGTCGAGCTCCGAGAGCTGGATCCTGAGCCCCTCGGGGGTCATCTCGACGCGGACCTGGTCGCGGAGCGCGCGAAGCTCCGGGTCCGCCTCGAGCGCGGCCCGGAGCCGCCCGGCGGCGTCCGCGAGCGCCGGGTCGTACGCGTCCGCGCTCGGGTGGTGGACGGGCTGGACGCCCGGCAGGACGCCGGGGGCCGCCGGCAGCACGCCCGCGCCCGTGCCCGCGCTCGGGACGACCGAGGGATTGCGGAAGTAGTTCGCGATCGAGGCGCGAACCTCCGGGCTCTGCTGGAGCGCCCAGAGGACGATGAAGAGGGCCATCATCGAGGTGGTGAAGTCGGCGTAGGCGACTTTCCAGGAGCCGTGGGGCAGGGCGTGCCGGCGCCGCCGCGGGCGCCGGATCACCGGCGGCGCCGGGTCGCTGTCGCCGCGCCGCTTGCCGATCATGCCGTGCGGGGCGTCACCGCGAGCGTGGCGGCCTCGACGTCCACGAGCGAGGGGCGCTCGTGGGCGAAGAGGGCCCGCCGGGCGAACTCGACGGCGACGAACGGCGGCGCCCCCTTGGCGAAGGCGGTGATGCCCGCCTTGATGCAGTGCAGGTAGTTCAGGTCCTTCTCCATGGCGTGCTCGAGCGCCGCGGCGAGGGGGTTGACGAGCCCGTAGGCCAGCCCGACGCCCATGAAGGTCCCGATCAGGGCGACGGCGACCTTGTGGCCGACCTCCGCCGTGCCGCCGTCGATGGACTGCATCGCGATGACGACGCCGAGGACCGCCGCCACGATGCCGAGCCCGGGGAGCGTGTCGCCCACCTTGGCGAGGATGCCCGCGGGCTTCGCCATCTCGTCCTGGTGCGTCTCGAGCTCGCGGTCGAGTAGCGCCTCGAGGTCGTACGGCGTCACGCCGCCGTCCACGAGCAGACGGACCGAGTCCGCGAGGAAGGTGACCGCGTGGGGGCGGGCGAGGAAGCTCGGGTACTTGGAGAAGATGGAGGACTTCGCGGGATCGGCCACGTCGCGCTCGAGCGCGATGAAGCCGTGCTTCTTGACGTTGACGAAGAGCTCGTACTGCAGGCGGAGCAGGTCCAGGTGGGCGTCGCGGCGCGACGCGGCGCCGACCACGAGCGACAGCAGGCTCCGCACGAGCTGGACCAGGTAGGAGCGGGGCGTGCTGATGAGCAGCGTGCCCGCGGCGGTGCCGCAGATGATCAGCCACTCCACGGGCTGGAACAGCAGCCTGAGCGGGCCTCCTTCGAGCGCGAATCCCCCCAGCACGCTGACCAGGACGACCAGCACCCCGACGACTGCGAGCATGGACTCTCCCCGACGCGGCCGGTCCCCTCCCGGCCGGTACGCGCGTGATCGGCAGCCCGCCGGGGGTTCAGGAGGGTGGGCGTGTCCGGGCGCCGCGCCGAATACCGGGGCGGGAGGGCCTGCCATGAGGGCGACGCGATGACGCGACGGATCCTGGCCGTCGACGACTCCGCGAGCATGCGTCAGATGGTCCGCGCGGCGCTCGAGGCGGACGGCTACGAGGTGCGCGAGGCGGAGAACGGCGCCCGCGCCCTCGAGGCGCTCGACGACGCGCCCGTGGACCTGGTCATCACCGACCTCTACATGCCGCAGATGGACGGGCTGGCGTTGCTGCGGGCGATCCGCGAGCGCCCGGACCACCGGTTCACGCCGGTCCTCATGCTCACCACCGAGAGCGGCGAGGAGATGAAGCGGCGCGGGCGGGCCGCCGGCGCCACGGGTTGGCTCGTCAAGCCGTTCCAGCCCGGCCAGCTTCGGCAGGTCGTCGCGCGCGTCCTGGGGACCACGCGAGTCGGCGCGTGACCTCCGACCCGCTCCTGCAGGTCTTCTTCGAGGAGGCGGACGAACTGCTCCGCGTGTTCGAGCAGGGCGTCCTCGGGCTCGAGCGCGCGCCCGCCGACCGCGAGCTCCTCCACGCGATCTTCCGCGCGGCCCACACGCTCAAGGGCAACAGCTCGATGCTCGGGTTCGAGCGGATCAGCACCGTCACCCACGCGCTCGAGGAGCTCCTGGTCCGGCTGCGGGCCGGCGACGCCGCGCCGAGCCGCGAGGCCATCGACACGCTGCTGGCGGCGAGCGACCTGTTGCGCACGCTCGTGGCGCGGGCGCGCGCCGGCGACGACAGCGAGGTGCCCGGGCTCGGCGCCCTGGTGGACGCGCTCGCCGATCACGCCCAGGCCGTCGCGCAGCCGGCGAGCGCGCCGGCGGAGGCCCCGCCGAGCCCGGGCGCCGAGCGCGAATGGGAGGTCCACTTCTCCCCCGCGCGCGACCTGCTCCAGCGCGGGCTCGACCCGCTGCGGCTCCTCGACGCCCTCGCCGCGCTCGGGCGCGTCGTCGAGCTCCGGGGCGAGGCGTCGGGCCTCCCGGCGCTCGAGGCGCTCGACCCCGAGGCTGCGTACCTCGGGTTCACGTGCCGCCTGCGGACCGCGGTCGGACGGGGGGAGCTGGCGGGGTGCTTCGAGTTCGTGCACGAGCCGGGCACGGTCCGCCTCGTCCCGGTGGCGGCGGGCCCGGGCGAGGCCCCGGCGGCCCGGCGACGCCCGGAGCCGCGGCCCGCGGCCGAGCGCGCCGCGCCCGTGGCGGAGGGCTCGATCCGCGTGGCGACGGAGAAGGTCGACCGCCTCGTGGACCTGGTGGGCGAGCTGGTCATCACCCAGTCGATGCTCGCCCAGCTCGCGCGCGAACTGGCCGCCGACGGGGCGACGCCCGACCGGCTCGCGGAGCTGGTGGAGGCGGTCGCGCAGATGGACCGCCACGCCCGGGACCTGGAGGAGCGCGTGATGGCCATTCGGATGGTGCCCATCCGGACGGTCTTCGGGCGCTTCGCCCGCGTCGTCCGCGACCTGGCCCGGGCCGAGGGCAAGCGCGTGCGGTTCGAGACGCGCGGCGACGAGACCGAGCTCGACAAGACGGTGATCGAGCGGATCGCCGACCCGCTCATGCACCTGGTGCGGAACGCGGTCGACCACGGCATCGAGCCGCCGGAGGAGCGGCGGGCGCGGGGCAAGCCCGAGACCGGCACGCTCACCCTCGCCGCCTACCAGCAGGGCGGGCACATCTACATCGAGGTGCAGGACGACGGGCGAGGCCTCGACCGGGAGCGGATCCTGCGCAAGGCCGTGGCGGCGGGGCTCCTGGCCCCGGGGGACGCGCCGAGCGACGAGGCCGTGCACGCCCTGATCTGGGAGCCCGGGTTCTCCACCGCCGACCGCGTCACCGAGGTCTCCGGCCGGGGCGTGGGCATGGACGTCGTCAAGCGCAACGTCGACGCGCTCGGGGGCGCGATCTCCATCGCCAGCACGCCGGGCCGTGGGGCGACCTTCCGGATCAAGCTGCCGCTGACGCTCGCGATCCTGGACGGGCAGGCGCTCCGGGTGGGCGAGCAGGTCTACATCCTGCCGCTCGCGTCCATCACGGAGTCCGTCCGGCCCGCCCGCGAGTCCCTGCGGACCGTGTTCGGCGCGGGCGAGGCCTTCGTCATGCGGGGCGAGGTGCTGCCGTTCCTTCGGCTGCACCGCCTCTTCGGCGTCCCCGGCGCCGAGCAGGACCCGACGCGCGGGCTCGCGGTGATCGTCGAGCACGACGGGCGCCGCGTCGCCCTGCTGGTGGACGAGTTGCTCGGCCAGCAGCAATTCGTGATCAAGAGCCTCGACGCCAACTTCCAGCGCGTCGACGGCGTCGCTGGCGCCACGATCCTCGGCGACGGGCGTGTCGCGCTGATCCTCGACGTCCCGGGGCTCGTGGCGCTGGGGCGGGCGGTGGGGAGGGCGGCGTGAGCGCCCGCCGCGCCGCCCTCACGCCGCGGCGGGCGCGTCGCACGCGATGACCCGGCTCCCGGCGCCACCCCCGGGGCGGCCGGCGGAGCCCGCCCCGACGCCCGCCGGCCTTCCGCTGGCGGGCGACGCACTCGGGGACCTGCCGATCACGGATCGGGAGTTCGCGCGCTTCCGCGCGCTCGTCTACGAGCGCACCGGCATCGCGCTCGGCCCGCACAAGCGGCACCTGCTCCGGGCGCGGCTCGGGCGCCGCCTGCGCGCGCTCGGCCTCGCGACGTTCAGCGCGTACTACGACTACCTGACGCACCCGGCCACCGGGCCGGAGGAGATGGTGGCGTTCATCAACGCCATCACCACCAACAAGACGGACTTCTTCCGTGAGCCCCACCACTTCGCGTTCCTCGGGGGGCGGTGGGCGGAGGCGCGTCGGGCCGAGGCGGAGCGCACCGGTCGGCGTCGCCTGCGACTGTGGTCCGCCGCCTGCTCGAGCGGCGAGGAAGCGTACACGCTCGCCATGGTGCTCAGCGAGGCGCGCCTGGTCCCGCCGCTCTGGGACACGCGGATCCTCGCCTCGGACATCGACACCGAGATGCTGGCGCAGGCGGCGGCGGGCGTGTACGCGCGCGAGCGGACCCACCCGGTCCCGCCGGAGCTGCGCGCGCGGTACTTCGTCCGTCGGCGCGACGCCGAGGGCGACGCGCTCGGCGTCCGTCCCGAGCTGCGCGCGCTCGTCACGGTGCGACGCATCAACCTGGCCGAGCCCGAGTGGCCGATCCGCACGCGGTTCGACGTGATCCTGTGCCGCAACGCGCTCATCTACTTCGACCGGCCGATGCAGCGGCGCATCGTCGAGCGCCTCGTCGCGCTGCTCGGGCCGGGCGGGCTCCTGATCCTCGGCCACGCCGAGTCGCTCTACGGGCTCGTGGACGGGGTGGTCCACCTCGGCCAGACGATCTACGCGCGGGCCGCCGACCTCGACCTGATCGCCGCGTGGCCCGGGCCGGCGCCGGCCGCGCCGCGCCGCGGCGCCGTCCGGACCGGAGGCCGCGCATGAGCGCCCCCGGGCGGACCGGGATCCGGGTCAAGACGATCTACCTCGGCGAGGTCTACGCCACGGCCGAGCCGACCGTCATCAAGACGCTGCTCGGGTCGTGCGTGGCCGTCTGCCTCTGGGACCCGGTGACGCGCGTGGGCGGCATGAACCACTTCCTGCTCCCCCGCGCGCTCGGCGACGCGGGCGACGACCCCGCGCGGTTCGGCGTCCACGCCATGGACCTGCTGATCTGCGAGATGCTCAAGGCCGGGGCCGAGCGGAGCCGGCTGCGCGCCAAGGTGTTCGGCGGCGCGCACGTGCTGGACCTCGACGAGGGCGAGGACAGCGTCCCGAGCCAGAACATCCTCTTCGCGCTCGAGTTCCTCAAGCGGGACGGCTTCCGGCTCGTGGGCGAGGACCTCGGCGGGTCCCTGCCGCGCCGGGTCCACTTCCACACCGACACCGGGCAAGCCTTCGTGCAGCGGATCGCCTCGCCGGCGGCGTCGAGCCGGCTCGCGGCGGTCGAACGGCGGCGGGCGACCGCGGCGCCCGCCTACGGGACGGTCGAGCTCTTTCGATGAGCGCGCGCGCGCCGGGCGCCCGGCGGACCCGGGTGCTCGTGGTCGACGACTCGGCGCTGACGCGGCAGCTGCTCACCCAGATCCTGTCGAGCGACCCGGCCCTCGAGGTGGTCGGGACCGCGCACGACCCGCTCATCGCCCGCGAGAAGATCCGCGCCCTGAACCCCGACGTGCTGACCCTCGATGTCGAGATGCCGCGGATGGACGGGCTCGCGTTCCTCGAGCAGCTCATGCGCGTGCGGCCGATGCCGGTCGTGATGGTCTCGTCGCTCACCAAGGCCGGCTGCGAGATCGCCCTCCGGGCCCTCGAGCTCGGGGCCGTCGACGTCGTGGCGAAGCCGCGGGTGGACGTGCGGGCCCGGCTGCCCGAGCTCGCGGCGGAGATCGTCGAGAAGGTGAAGGCGGCCGCCGGCGCCCGGCTCCGGCCGCCCCGGCGCCCGGACGCGGCGGGCCCGACGGCCCCGCCCGCGCGCCTGCTGCGCACCACCGAGACGGTCGTCGCCGTCGGGGCCTCCACCGGGGGCACGGAGGCGCTGCGCGAGCTTCTCGCCGCGCTGCCCGCGGACGCTCCGGGCGTCGTCGTCGTCCAGCACATGCCCGAGCAGTTCACGCGCGCCTTCGCCGCCCGGCTCGACACCCTGTGCACGGTCCGGGTCAAGGAGGCGGCCGACGGCGACCGCGTGCTCGCCGGCCACGTGCTCATCGCCCCGGGCAACCGCCACCTGCGCCTGGTGCGGGACGGCGCCCTCGTGCGCGTCCGGCTCGGCGACGACCCGCCCGTCAACCGCCACCGCCCCTCGGTCGACGTGCTGTTCGAGTCGGCCGCGACCGCCCTCGGCCCGAGCGCGGTGGGCGTGCTGATGACCGGGATGGGCCAGGACGGCGCCCGCGGGCTGCTCGCCATGCGGCAGGCCGGGGCCTCCACGATCGCCCAGGACCCCGAGACGTGCGTCGTGGCCGGCATGCCGCGCGAGGCGATCGCCCTGGGGGCGGCCGAGCACGTCGTCCCGCTCGGCCGGATCGCCGCGACCGTCCTGGCGCTGGCGAGCGCGCGCGAGCGTGCGAATGCGAGGAGGTGACGCCGATGCCCTTCGTCGTCGAGTACGAGCGCGACGGGGCCCGGCTCGTGCTGTCCGGGCACGTCGGCGTGGCGGACGCCGCGGCCCTGCACGCCGCGTTGCTCGCGCTGGTGGCGGTTCCGGGCCGCGTGGCGATCGACCAGGCGCGGCTCGCCGGCTGCGACGCGAGCCTCGTGCAGCTCGCGATCGCCTTCGGCCGCGCGCGGCGCGCCGGCGGCCGGCCGCTGAGCCTGGGCGAGGGGCCCCTGACAGACCGCCTGGTGCAGCTCGACCTCGCGCGGGAGATCGAGGCGGAGGCGCCTACTCCGCGTTGAAGTACTTGGCGGCCGGGTGGTGGAAGACGAGCGCGGACACGGACGCCTCCGGGTCCATCATGAACCCGTCGGTCAGCGCGATGCCGATCCGCTCGGGGCGGAGCAATCGCCAGAGGATCGCCTGGTCGGCGAGGTTCGGGCACGCCGGGTACCCGAACGAGACCCGGATGCCGCGGTACCGCGCCTTCAGCTTGTCCTCCATGGTGAGCTCGGGCGGGTCGGGGAAGCCCCAGAGCGTGCGCAGCCGGGCGTGGAGCATCTCGGCGAACGCTTCGGCGCACTCGATGGCGAGGGCCTGGAGCGCGTGGGCCCGCAGGTACTCGCCGCGCGCCTTCCACGCCTCGGCCCGCTCGCGCACCCCCACCCCGCACGTCACCGCGAACATCGCCACGTAGTCGTCCGTGTCGTCGCGCACGTAGTCGGCCAGGCAGAGCCGCTCGCCCGCCGGCTGGCGCGGGAACGTGAAGCGGGCGAGCTCGCCGCCGCGGGGATCGAGGATCAGCACGTCGTCGCCCGCCGCCCGCGCGCGGAACCACTGGTAGATCCCGTCGGCGCGCAGCAGCCCCTCGGCCACGGCCTCGCGCTTGAGCGCCTCCACGAGCGCGTGGACCTCGTGCGCCTTGGGGTCGCCGGCCCGGAGCAGGCGGCTCACCACGCCCCGGAGGCCGAGGTGCTTGCCGTAGAGCATCTGGAGGTTCAGGTAGGGGAAGACGTGCGTGAGCGGGACGTCCCGGAGCACGTGGGGCTCGAGGTCGGGCGGCGTCGGGACCGGCACGCGTTCGAGGGCGACGCGCCGCGGCGCGGCCGCCGCGGGGCGCGGGGCCCCCCGGTCCTCGGCAGCGAGGGCCGCGTACTCGGCGCGGATCCGCTCGAGGAGCGCCTCGCGCGTGGGGGCGGCGAAGAGCTGGTTGGCGAGCTCGAGCCCCTCCATCGCGTCGCGCGCGTAGAGCGTGGGGCCGGCGTGCTCGGGCGCGATGCGCGTCGCGGTGAACTTCTTCGTCAGCGCGGCCCCGCCGACGAAGAGGGGCAGGTCGATGCCCGCCGCGCGCAGGTCCTGGGCTGTGACCACCATCTGCTGCGCCGACTTGACGAGAAGCCCCGAGAGCCCGATCGCGTCGGGCTTGTGCTCGCGGCAGGCGGCGATCAGCGTCTCGGGCGCCACCTTGATGCCGAGGTCGATGACCCGGTAGCCGTTGTTCGAGAGGATGATCTCGACCAGGTTCTTGCCGATGTCGTGGACGTCGCCCTTGACGGTCGCGAGCAGGAACGTGCCCCGCGTGGCCGCCTCCGTCCGGGCCATGAACCGCTCGAGGTAGGCGACGGCGGCCTTCATTGCCTCGGCCGACTGGAGGACCTCGGCCACGATGAGCTGGTTGTCGTTGAAGAGGCGCCCCACCTCCTCCATGCCCCGCATCAGGGGCCCGTTGATGATCTCGAGCGGGCTCGCGCCCTCGGCGAGCTTCGCGGCGAGGTCTTCCAGGAGCCCGTCGCGGCGCCCCTCGACGATGTAGCGCGCCAGGCGCGCGTCGAGGGGCAGCGCCTCGGCGGGCGCCGGCGCCCGCCGGCGGCCGCGGAAGTGGGCGGCGAACGCCCCGAGCGGGTCCGGGCCGCGGCCGAAGATCAGGTCCTCGGCGAGGCGCCGCTCCTCCTCCGGGATCGACGGGTAGCGCTCCAGGCGCTCGGTGTTCACGATGGCGTAGTCGAGGCCCGCCTTCGTGCAGTGGTAGAGGAACACCGCGTTCAGCACCTCGCGCCCGGCCGGGGGTAGCCCGAACGAGACGTTGGAGATGCCGAGGATCGTCTTGCACTCGGGGAAGCGGGCCTTGATGAGCCGCACCCCCTCGATGGTCTCCACCGCCGAGCCCGCGTACTGCGGGTCGCCGGTGCCCAGCGGGAACACGAGCGGGTCGAAGATCAGGTCGCGGGCGGGGATCCCGTAGCGGCCGGTGAGGAGCGCGTACGCCCGCTCGGCGATGGCCAGTTTCCGCGCGCGGGTCACGGCCATGCCCTGCTGCCGGTCCTCGTCGATGCAACCCACGACCACCGCCGCGCCGTAGGTGCGGAGCAGCGGGCAGACGCGCGCGAAGCGCTCCTCGCCGTCCTCGAGGTTGATCGAGTTGACGATGGCTTTGCCCTGGCAGTGCCGCAGCGCGAGCTCGATCACCGCGGGGTCGGTGGAGTCGATCATGAGCGGGACCTTCACCTTCCGGGTGATCGCCGCCATGAAGCGCGCCATGTCCTGCGCCTCGTCGCGGTCCGGGTTGGCCAGGCAGATGTCGAGGACCTGCGCGCCGCCGCGCACCTGGGCGCGGCCGATCTCGGCGGCGTCGTCGAACCGCTCCGCGCAGATCAGCTCCTTGAAGCGCCGCGAGCCGATGACGTTGGTCCGCTCGCCGACGAGGACCGGCCGGTTGTCCTCCGTGGGGTAGAGGACCTCGAGGCCGCTCACGGCCTGCACCTCGCGCGTCGCCGGGCGCCGGGGCGGCCGACCGCGCACCAGCCGGTGCAAGGCCCGGATGTGCTCGGGCGTCGTCCCGCAGCAGCCGCCCACGATGTTCACCCACCCCTCGTCCACGAAGCGGCGCATCTTGAAGGCGAGGCTCTCCGGGGTCTCGCCGTACTGGCCGCGCTCGTCGGGCAGCCCGGCGTTCGGGTAGACGCTCACGAAGCACGTGGCGAGCTGGGCCAGCGTGCGCAGGTGGTCCGTCATGAACTCGGGGCCCGTGGCGCAGTTCAGGCCGATGGCGAGGAGGCCGAGGTGCTGGAGCGCGACGTAGAGGGCCTCCACGCCCTGCCCGGCGAGCATGGTGCCGCCGGGCTCGATGGTGACGCTCACCAGGAGCGGGACCTCGACGCCCAGGGCCTGCAGGGCCTGCCGGATGCCGATGGCCGCGGCCTTGACGTTGAGCGTGTCCTGCTGCGTCTCGAGGAGCAGCGCGTCGACGCCGCCCTCCACGAGGGCCCGCGCCTGGAGCGCGTAGCCCTCGCGGACCTGGTCGAAGGTGACGTTGCGGGTGACCGAGATCGTGCGCGTGGACGGACCCATGGCGCCGAGGACGAACCGGTCGCCGGCGCGCTCGCGCGCCAGGCGGGCCCCGGCGCGCGCGATCTCGTAGGCGCGCTCCGCGAGGCCGTACTCGCCGAGCACCCAGGGCGCGCAGCCGAACGTGTTGGTCGAGATCAGGTCGGCGCCGGCGTCGAGGTAGGCGGCGTGGATGGCGCCGACGACGTCGGGCCGCGTGAGGTTCAGGACCTCGTTGCAGCCCTCGTGGCGGGCGCCGCCGAAGTCGGCCGCGCCGAGCCCGCGCGCCTGGAGCATCGTCCCCATGGCGCCGTCGAGGACGAGAATGCGCTGCTCGAGCGCCGCGCGCAGTCGGTGCATCGTCCCCCCATACTACGCCGGCCCGGCCGGTCCCGTGCGGCGCGCGCCCTCGCTGGCCGGCGGGGCCGCGGGCCTCGCGGTGCGGCGCGGTCGGCCGGGCCCTGGCGCCCCGCCGGCTTCCCCGCGCGCCGGCCGTCCGCTATCTTAGGCGCCATGGCGGACCCCCTCGCGCTGGACGGCGTGCGCGTGATCGACTGCTCGCGCGTCCTCGCGGGCCCGTTCTGCGGGATGCTGCTCGCCGACCTCGGGGCCGACGTCATCAAGGTCGAGGACACGGGCAGCGGCGACGAGTCCCGCACCTGGCCGCCGATGGTCGAGGGGGAGTCGGCGGCCTACCTCGTCTGCAACCGCAACAAGCGCGGCGTCGCGGTCGACTTGAAGACCCCCGAGGGCGCGGAGGTCCTGCGCCGGCTGGCCGCGGGCGCCGACGTCCTGATCGAGAACTTCCGCACCGGGGCCATGGAGGGCTTCGGCCTCGGCTACGAGGCGCTCGCGCGCCTCAACCCGCGGCTCGTGTACTGCTCGATCTCGGCCTTCGGCCGCACGGGCCCGCGCCGGGACGAGCCGGGGTACGAAGCGCTGATGCAGGCGTTCAGCGGGATCATGTCCATCACCGGCGAGCCCGACGGGCCGCCGGTCCGCTGCGGCGTGTCCTTCCTGGACCTGGCCACGGGGATCCTCGCGGCCTTCGGCATCGTCAGCGCACTCCGGCTCCGGGACCGGACCGGGCGCGGGCAGCGCGTGGACTGCTCGCTGCTGGCCACGGCCCTGGGCTTGCTCAACTACCACGCCGAGGGCTACCTGCTGGCGGGCCAGGTGCCGCGCGCGCTGGGGTCGGCCCATCCGTCGCTGTCCCCGTACCGCAACTTCCGCTGCCGCGACGGCCAGTGGGTCTTCGTGGCGGCGGCCAACGATCGGTTCTGGCAGCGCCTGGCGCGGGCCCTCGGGCTCGAGGAGCTCGCCGCCGACCCGCGCTTCGCGACCAACGTCGAGCGGGTGCGCCACCGCCGCGAGCTCGAAGCCCGGCTCGAGGAGGCGATCGCCCGCTACGACCGCGCCGAGCTGCTGGCGCGGCTGGCCGAGGCCGGCGTGCCGGCCACGCCGGTGAACACCGTGGATCAGGTGCTCGCCGACCCGCAGACGGCCGCGCTCGGGATGATCGAGCACGTCCTCCACCCGCGGCTCGGCACCATTCCGCTGCTCGGCACGCCCGTGCGCTTCTCGGCGATGACGCCGGGCGTCCGTCGCCCGGCCCCGCTCCAGGGCGAGCACACCGACGAGGTCCTCGCCGAGTGCGGGTTCAGCGCGGCGGAGGTCGCGGCGCTGCGGGCCCGGAAGGTCGTGCAGTGAGGAGGCGTCGATGACCCGCCTGGAGATCGTCAACCCGGTCGCGCGCACCCTCGAGTTCTCGGTCAAGCCGGCGCCCCGCCTGGCGGACTGGCGCGGGGTGACGGTGGGGCTCTACTGGAACATGAAGGCCGGCGGCGACGCGGCGCTCGACCGCGTCGAGGCGCTCCTGGCCGCGCGCGTCCCCGGCCTCCGGTTCCGGCGCTACACGGGCTCGGTCGGCTGGCTCATGCGGCACTGCACGCCGGAGGACGCCGACCGCATCGCGGCAGAGGTGCAGGCGGTGGTCGGGACCACCAACGACTGAGGGTCGTGCACGTCGTGGGGGGTCCACGACATGGTCGAGCTGGAGCGGCGGGGCGTGCCCACGGTGATCTTCACCGCCGAGGCGTTCGTGGCCGACGCGCGGCGGACGGCGGCGAGCCTGGGGTTGCCGGGGCTGCCGCTGGCGGTGGTCCCGGCGCCCTTCACGAACCAGCCGCCCGCGGCGATTCACGCGATGGTCGAGGCGGCGTTCGACCAGGTGCTGGCCGGGCTCACGCGCCCGGTCGAGGAGCCGCCGCCCACGGCGCCCGCGCCCGCGGACGAGCGCCTGGTCTACGAGGGTGAGGACGCGCTCGCGGCCTGGGAGGCGATGACCCGCGACTTCCTGGCGCGCGGCTGGTCGGACGGCCTCCCGCTCGTGCCCCCCACGCCCCGCGCGGTCGAGGCCATGCTGCGCGGGACCCGGCGCGCGCCCGACGAGCAGGTCGCCGTGCTCGAGCCGGGCTTCGGCATCGCCACCGTGGAGAAGCTCGCGGCGAACGCGGTGATGGCCGGCTGTCGCCCCGAGCACCTGCCGTTGCTGATCACCGCGGTGCGCTGCCTGGCCGAGCCGAAGATGTACCTGCGCAACAAGGCGATGTCGACCGGGCCCCACGCGCCGCTCGTGATCGTCAACGGCCCCCGCGCCCGCACCGCGGGGCTGAACGCGGGCCTCTGCGCGCTCGGGCCCGGGGCTCCCTCGGCCGCCAACACCGCGCTCGGGCGCGCCGTGCGGCTGACGATGATGAACGTCGGCCACACCTACCCCGGCGTGAGCGACATGGACACGATCGGCTCGCCGCTCAAGTACAGCCTCTGCTGCGCCGAGAACGAGGCGGCGAGCCCCTGGGAGCCCTACCACGTGAGCCGGGGCTTTCCGGCCGACGCGAGCGCCGTGACCGTGCACTTCGTCTACGGGATCTGCGAGCTCTACGACTTCCAGTCGACGACGCCCGAGCGCCTGGTGCAGGTCTTCGCCACCGCCGCCACCAACGTGGCGCAGGTCTCCACGGGGCTCTGGCTCATCGGCCGGCGCGCCGACCCGCGCTACCGGACCGAGGAGAAGGAGCACAACACGCTCTTCCTCTGCCCCGAGCACGCGCGCGTCTTCGCGGCGGCGGGCTGGGACCGGGCCCGGCTCCAGGAGGCGCTCTACCGCGCCGCCCGCGTCCCGTTCCGGATCCTCGGCCTGAACAAGGAGCCGAAGGCGATGGCGGTCGCGCACCCGGAGCTCGCCTGGCTCGCCGACCACCCGGACCTGCCGCTGCCGGTGGTCGAGGCGCCGAGCTGCTTCGACATCGCGGTGGTGGGCGGGGCGGCGGGGCGCGGCGCGTACTTTTACGGGGCCGGCGAGCCCGTGACGCTCGCGGTGGACGAATGAGGCGCGGGCCGGACCCGCGGCGCCGGCGCGTGCGGTGGCCGGCCAGGCCCGTCGCGCTCGGGACCGCGCTCGCCGCTCTCCTCGGGGGCGGGCCGAGCGAGGCCACGCTCTACCGCTGGGTCGACGCCGAGGGCGTCGTCCGCTACACGAACGTCCTCGAGCGGATCCCGCCCGCCTTCCAGGCCGCGGCCGAGCGGGTCGCGACGCCGCGCCCGCGGGCCGCGCCGGAGGACGCCCCGGCGGGCGCGGCGGGGGATCCGACGGTGGTGCCCTGGAGCGGCGGGCCCATTCGAGCCGCCGCCGCGCTCAACGGGGTGCCGCTTGTCCTGCTCGTGGACACGGGCGCCGACCGCACCGTGATCGCCCCGGCCGCGCTGCTCCGCGCGGGAGTCGATCCCACCGCGGGGCGGCCGGTCGAGCTCCAGGGGGTGACGGGCGCGGCGCCGGCACGCGAGGTGCGCGTGCTGCGGCTCGACGTGGCGGGCGCGTCCGTGGGGCCGCTCACCGTGGTCGCGCACGACGTGGAGGTCCCCGGCGTGGACGGCCTGCTCGGGCGCGACGTGCTCGAGCTCTTCACGCTCACGGTGGACCCGGCCGCCGGGCGGGCCGTCCTGGCGCCGCGCTGAAGCCGGCTTAGAATGGGCCCGCCGCGCGGCGCCCGGGCCTCGCGCGCCGGGGATCCGCGGGGCGGGGGGAGGCGACGATCGCGACCAAGATCCAGGTCCGCCACGCCACCCGGCGCTTCGAGCCCGGCGTCGTCGCCTTCGAAGACCTCACCTTCGAGGTCGCCGAGCACGAGGTGCTCTGCATCCTCGGCCCCTCCGGGTGCGGCAAGACGACCCTCCTCCGGGTGCTCGACGGCCTGCTGCCGCCGACGGCGGGCGAGGTGCTGATCGACGGCCAGCGCGTCACCGGGCCGTGCCGCGACGTGGCCATGGTCTTCCAGCACTTCGGGCTCTTCCCCTGGAAGCGCCTGGACCAGAACGTCGCCTACGGGCTCGAGCTCCTCGGTCGGCCGCGGGCCGAGGTCCGCGCCGTCGTCGACCACTACCTGCGGCTCGTGGGCCTCGCCGGCTTCGAGCGGTACTACCCGTTCCAGCTCTCGGGGGGCATGCAGCAGCGGGCCGGGCTCGCGCGCGCCCTGGCCGTGAACCCCTCGGTGCTGCTGATGGACGAGCCCTTCGGCGCCCTCGACGCCCAGACGCGCGAGACGCTCCAGGAGGAGCTCCTCAGGATCCTCGACCGCGAGCCGAAGACCGTGGTCTTCGTGACCCACTCGGTGGACGAGGCGATCCTGCTCGGCGACCGCATCCTGCTCCTGACCCCGCGGCCGGGCCGGGTCCGCGAGATCCTCGCGGTCGAGCTGCCGCGCCCGCGTGAGATCGCGCAGGTGCGCGCCGACGAGCGCGCCATCAAGCTCCGCCAGCACATCTGGGACCAGCTCCGGGCCCCCGCCCGGGCGCCCGCGTCCGTATGAGCGGCCGCGCGCTCGGGATCCGGCTCGCCTCGCTGGCGGTGCTGCTCACCGCGTGGGAGCTCTACGGACGCTCGGTCAACCCGATCCTGTTCACGCACCCCACGGCCATCGCCGCGGCGTTCGTCGACCTGGTCCGGACGGGCGAGCTCCAGCAGTACCTCGGCCAGAGCCTCCAGGTGCTGGCGGCGGCCTCGGCCGCCGCGGTGCTCGTCGGCATCCCCGCCGGCGTGCTCATGGCGCGCTTCGCCACGATCGAGCTCGCCACCGACCTCTACGTGAACGCCCTCTACGCCACCCCCATGGTGGCCCTGATCCCGCTGATCGTCCTCTGGTTCGGGTTCGGCTTCGTCGCCAAGACGGTGATCGTCTTCCTCTTCATGGTCTTCCCGGTCCTGATCAACACGCAGCAGGGCGTGAAGAACGTCGACCGGGGGCTGCTGGAGGTCGCCCGCGCCTTCTGCTCGCCCGAGCGGCGGCTCTGGGTCGACCTGATCCTGCCCTCGGCCCTGCCATTCATCGCCGCCGGGCTGCGCCTGGCCATCGGCCGCGGGCTCGTCGGGATGGTCGTCGCCGAGTTCTACACCTCGGTGGCCGGGCTCGGCTACATGATCGTGCGGTACGCGAACGCCTTCGAGACGGCCCGCCTCTTCGTCCCCATCGTCGTGCTGATGATCCTGGGCGTGGCCCTCGTGCAGGCCGCGCGCGCGCTCGAGCTGCGCATCGCCCCGTGGCGGCGCTACGCGGAAGGAGGAGAGCCATGAGACGGCTCACGCGAGTCTCGCTGGTCGCCCTCGCGCTCCTGGCGGCGGCCCTGCCGCTCCCCGCTCAGTCCCCGCCGAAGCGCCTCACCCTGGCGATGCCGGTCACGCCGCCCAACCTCGTCCACATTCCGCCCTACCTGGCGAAGGACCTGGGCTACTTCAAGGAGGAGGGGCTCCAGGTCGACATCATCTCCTTCGAGGGCGGCGTGGGCTCGCTCCGCGTCCTGCTCGCCGGCCAGGTGGACGTGGCGATGACGAGCGGCGACCCGCCGCTCGTGGCCCGGGCCCGCGGCGCCCCGATCCGGCTGATCTATTCCTCGGCCCCGCGGCTCGAGGCCGTGCTGACCGTCCAGGGCGACATCAAGAGCCTGAAGGACCTCCGGGGACGGAAGATCGGCATCCAGGAGCCGAACGGGTTCGCCGACATCTTCAGCCGCCGCGCCCTGGTCCTGGCGGGGCTCAAGCCCACCGACGCCCAGTTCATCTCGACGTCCACGGCGGGGCGGGTCCCGGCGCTGATCACCGGCCAGGTCGACACCGGCGTCATGCACGTCGAGCAGGCGATCCGGGCGATCAAGCGCAAGCCCTCGCTCCACACCCTGCTGAACTTCTGGGAGGCGTTCCCCGACGCGCTCTACCAGGTCTACGTGGTGCGCGAGGACACGCTCAAGAAGGACCCCGAGGCGCTCACGGCCTTCGTCCGCGCCGTGATCCGCGCGACCCGCTTCATCTACCGGAACAAGAGCCAGACGCTCGACTTCGCGGCCGAGGCGACCGGGTACACGCGCGAGGAGCTCGGGCCGGCCTACGACGCGCTCGTCAAGGGACGCGTGTGGGCCGTGAACGACGGCCTGCCGCGCCGCATGGTGGAGTTCAACATCGAGAACCAGGTCCGGGTCGGGAACATCCCGGCCGACCGGAAGCCGTCCTACGAGGACGCGGTGGACCTCGGGCCGGCGTCGGCGGCGCTCAAGGCGCTCGGGCGGTGGACCGACGACCCGAACTGGCTCTGATCCGCGCGGCGCGCCGAGCGACCAGGCGCCGGGGGGCGCGCGGCGCGCGCCGGTGTCGCGCCCGTGAGCCGTGCGAGCCGGCGCCTGACGAGGGCGCCGGCGCGTCGGCGGTGACGCGGCGCGGGCGACCGCCAGCCGTTGCGCCAGCAGTAGCAGAGCCGCTCGACGTTCCTCGGCAGGCACTCGTGGGAGCGGCCCCGGGACTCGTCCTGCGGCAGCCGGACCTCCTTGGTGCCGATGCCGTCCTGGCGCGGGTGGCGCGCCAGGACGCGCGAGCGGCGGCTTGCCTTCCCGGGCCGGCTGTGGTGGACTCCGGGCCAGCCCGATGCGGACCCTGCCCGCCTCGCCGTACGTCGGTCTCGAGCCCGGGCCCGACGTGCGCCGAGGCCTCTTGACGCGCCGCACGTTTCGGGCCTTCGAGCGCCGCCCGGTCCCGGCCGCGGTGCGCCGGAGCCTCCTCGAGGCGGCCCGGTGGGCGTGGGCCCCGGGCGATGCCGCGCCGGTGCGGTTCATCGTCCTGGACGACCGCGCGCTCAAGCGGGCGCTCCACCGGCTGACGCGCGAGTCCAAGGACATCTCCAACCACTGGGAGGGCCTCTTCCGCCCCTCCGGGCTCCGGGGGTACATCCAGTACTGGCTCGCGACGCCGTTCTGCGTCGCCGTCTGCGCCGACCCCGCGGCGAGCCCCCGCCACATCCACGACGGGTGGAACCACCACCTGGCGAGCGCCGCCGCGTGCCAGCACCTCGCCCTGGCCGCCCGCTGGCACGGCATGGCGCTCGTGATGTACACGCACTTCTCCCAGGAGAAGCTCAAGCGCCTGCTCGACGTCCCCTTCGAGTGGGACGTGGCCGGCGTCATGGGGATCGGCGTCCCCGACCTCGCGCGTACCAATCCCCGCGTCCTCGCCGCCTCGCTCGTCCGCCTGCCGCTCCACGAGCTGGTCGCCGCCGAGCGCTACGGGGCGCCGGCGCCCGAGGAGCTCATCGCCGAGCCGCCCGCGCCGACGCCCGTGCCCGACCTGATGGCCACGATGCTCGGGCTCGGGTTCACCACGGAGTTCCGCGACGAGCCGGTCCCGGCCGGGCACGTCTTCGAGCTGCTGCGCGCCGCCCAGTGGGCGCCGTCGGCCGGGAACTTCCAGCCGGTGCGGTACGTGGTCCTGCGCGACCGGGAGCGGCTGGCGGCGCTCGAGGCCCTGGCGCGGGAGTCGCGCGAGATCTCGGCCCACTGGTTCGCCCGCTACCGCGAGGGCCGGGGCGAGCACCCGGACTGGACCCGCGTCCCCCTGGCGATCGCGCTGATCGCCGATCCCACGCGCGGGGGCCCCCACATCCACGGCGAGGCGACGCACATGCACGCGGGGGGCCTGGCGGCGCAGAACATCGCCGTGATGGCGCGGGCGCTCGGGCTCGGGACGGCGCTGGTGACCCACTGGATCGAAGAGAAGGTGAAGGTCCTGATCGACTGCCCGCGCACCTGGGACCTCGTCGGCGTCATGCCCGTCGGCTATCCGGCCGCGCCCCCGACGCGGACGCCCCCGCCGCTCGAGACGCTGGTCTTCCAGGACGGCTTCGGCCGACCCTGGGACCCGACGCGCGAGGTGCCCTTCCCCTGAGGGGCCGGTGCCCGACGACCGGATCGCCGCCGCGCTGACGCACTGGGGCCCGCGCTTCACCGCGCAGGGCGTCGACCCCAACGACGTCGCCCGCACGATCGCCGGGCTCGAGCGCTGGGCCGACTGGCTCGACGCGTGGTGCGCGCTCGGCGACCTCCACGCCGGGCTCGCGCGCGAGGCCGAGGCGCGCGGCCGGCGCCTGACGGCGGGCCACGCGTGGGTGCGGGCCGCGCTCGCCTATCACTTCGCCAAGTTCGTGTGGCTCGTCGACCTGGCCCGCCACGACGCCGCCGAGGATCGCGCCATCGCCGCGCTCGCCGCGGCCCACCGCTGCCTGGACCCGACCGCCGAGCGCCTGGAGATCCCGTTCGACGGCGCGCACCTGGCCGCCACCCTGCGCCGCCCGCCCGGGGCCGCGCGCCCGCCGCTGGTGCTCGTGGTGCCCGGGCTCGACTCGACCAAGGAGGAGTTCTTCTGGTGGGAGCAGGTCTTCCTCGACCGGGGCCTGGCGACGCTGTCGGTCGACGGCCCGGGCCAGGGCGAGACCGGTCGGCGGCTCCCGCTCCGCCACGACTGGGAGGCCGTGGTGGCGGCGGTGCTCGACGCCCTGGCCGACCGGCGCGACCTCGACCTCGCGCGCGTCGGCGCGGCGGGCGTGAGCCTCGGCGGCTACTACGTCCCGCGCGCCGCGGCCTTCGAGCCGCGGATCCGGGCGCTCGCCGCCATCGGCGGCCCGCTCGACTTCGGCGCGCTCTGGGACGACCTGCCGCCGCTCACGCGCGAGGGGTTCGCCCACCACGCCCGCGCGCGCGACCCCGAGGAGGCGCGGGCCCGCGCCGCGCGGTTCGACCTCGGGCCCGTGCTCGGGCGCATCCGCCAGCCGTTCCTGGTCGTCTGCGGCCAGCAGGACCGGCTGATTCCCTGGCGGCACGCCGAGGAGGTGGCCCGTCGCGCGCCCCGGGGCGAGCTCGTGCTCTACCCGGAGGGCAACCACGTCTGTAACAACATCCCGTACAAGTACCGGCCCCTCGTCGCGGACTGGCTGAGCGAGCAGCTCCGCGGCTGACCGGAGCCGTCCGACCCGCGGCGCCGGCAGGAACGCCCCCGGCCCCGCGCGACCGCCCGCCGCGCCCCGGCCTGGCCCCGCGGCGCGCACCCGCACCCGGGGCCGGGGCCCGGGGCCTGGAATTTGTTGGTGGCTCGGCCCGCGACCCCCTAGGATCGATCCGTGGCGGTCGCGCGGGTCTGGTCGGTCCTCCGGGTCCGACTCCTGCTGCTCGTCGTGCTGGCCTTCCTCCCCGGGCTCGGGCTCGTCGTGTGGACCGCCCTCGAGGACCGCCGCGCGACGGCCGCCCGGATCCAGGAGGACCTCTGGCGCCTGGCGCGCGAGATCGCGTTCGAGCACCAGGCCCTGGTCGAGGGCACGCACCAGCTCCTCGCGGCGCTGGCCGAGCTGCCGGCCGTGCGTGCGCCCGAGCCGCGCGCCTGCGCCGCGCTCCTCCTGGACCTCCGTCGGCGGTTCCCGCGCTACGCCAACCTCGGCGTGGCCGACGCCGACGGGCGTGTGGTGTGCAGCGCCCTCCCGCTGCCGGGCGACGTCACCATCGCCGACCGTCCCTACTTCCGCCGGGCGCTCGCGTCGGGGGCCTTCGCGGTGGGCGACTACCAGATCGGGCGCATCAGCGGTCGGCCGAGCGTGAACTTCGCCCAACCGCTCGGGGACGTCGACGGGCGCCCGGTCGGCGTCGTGTTCGCCGCGCTCGACCTCGGGTGGCTCGAGGAGCGCGCGCGCCACCTCCGCCTGCCGGCGGGGACCACGCTCACCGTGCTCGACCAGGCGGGCGTCGTGCTGCTGCAGGTCCCGGACTCGAGCGGCGACGTCGGCCGGTCCGCCGCCGACGCGCCGCTGGTCGCGCGCGTGCGCGCCGAGGGCTCGGGCGTCGCCGAGGGGCCGGGGCTCGACGGCGTCCGCCGGTTGTACGCGTTCGCGCCCCTCGGCGACCCGGCGGTGCCCGGCACGCCGAGCCTCGTCCTCGGCCTCGCGGCGGACCGCGCCTTCGCACCGGTGCACCGCAAGCTGGTGCTCGTGCTCCTCGGCCTCGCGCTCGCGGGCGCGGCGGCGCTCGGCGGCGGCTGGCTCGCCGGCGACCGCCTGATCGGCCGTCGCGTCAAGGAGCTCGTCGCAGCCGCGCGGCGCCTGGGCCGGGGCGACTTCGCCGTGCGCGTCGGCCCGCCGTACGGGGGCGGCGAGTTCGGCGAGCTCGGGCGGGCCTTCGACGAGGCGGCAGCGGCGCTCGAGCGGTTGACCCGCCAGAACCGGCTGCTGCTGGCCTCGATGGGCGAGGGCATGTACGGCATCGATCGGCACGGGCGGGTGACGTTCGTCAACCCCGCGGCCGCCCGGATGACGGGGTGGGAGGTGGACGAGCTCCTCGGCCAGCCGATGCACGCGCGCATCCACCACTCGCATCCCGACGGCCGCTGCTACCCGCCCGAGGAGTGCCCGACGGCGGAGACGCTCCGCCTCGGCGTCGTGCGCACGGTGCGCGACGAGGTCTTCTGGCGTCGCGACGGCACGAGCTTCCCGGTGGAGTACGTCGCCGCGCCCATCCGCGAGGACGGCACGATCGTCGGGGCGGTGGTGACCTTCCGCGACGTCACGCGCGAGCGGCAGGTGGAGGCGGAGCTCCGGCGGCAGCGGGAGGCGCTCTACCAGAGCGAGAAGGTGGCCACGCTCGGCTCGCTCCTGGCCGGGGTCGCCCACGAGCTCAACAACCCCCTGTCGGTGGTGACCGGCCAGGCGGCCCTGCTCGGGATGAGCGCCGCCGACCCCGCGGTCGCCCGCCGGGCCGACAAGATCACGCAGGCGGCCGAGCGGTGCGTGCGCATCATCAGGAACTTCCTCGCGCTCGCGCGCAAGCGCGCGCCCGAGCGCGTGCGGCTGGACCTGAACCAGGTCGCGCGCGACGCCGTGGAGCTGCTCGCCTACCAGCTCCGCACCGACGCCGTCGACGTGCGCCTCGACCTCGCCGGCGACCTGCCCGCGCTCTGGGGCGATCCCGACCGCCTCTACCAGGTGGTGGTGAACCTGGTGACGAACGCGCACCACGCGCTCCGCCAGGTCACGAGCCCGCGCCGGCTGACGATCACGACCCGCGCGCTCGAGGGCGGCACGCGCGTCCGCCTCGAGGTCAGCGACACGGGGCCCGGCATCCCCCCGGAGATCCGCGCGAAGATCTTCGAGCCCTTCTTCACCACCAAGCCCGCGGGCGAGGGCACGGGGCTCGGGCTGCCGCTCTGCCAGGGCACGGTCGAGGAGCACGGCGGCACGCTCACGGTGGAGAGCGAGCCCGGGCGCGGCGCGACGTTCGTGGTCGAGCTGCCGGTGGACCTGCGGGCCGCGCCCCACCCCGCCGCGCCCGAGGCGCCGGGCGTGCCCACCGTGCCGCCGGCGACGATCCTGGTCGTCGACGACGAGCCGGAGGTGGCCGCGGTGCTCGCCGAGCTGCTCGAGCAGGACGGCCACCGCGTCGAGCACGCGGCCGACGGGGCGCGCGCCCTGGCGATGCTCGGGGCGGCCGCCTACGACCTCGTGCTCTGCGACACCAAGATGCCCGTGGTGGACGGGGCGCGGCTCTACGCCGAGGTGGCGCAGCGCTGGCCGCGGCTCCGCGGGGCCTTCGTCTTCGTCACGGGCGACGCGCTCAACCCCGACAAGCTGCGCTGGCTCGAGCAGCAGGGTGTGCCCTACCTCCTCAAGCCGTTCGACCCGGAGGCCGTGCGCCGCACGGTGGCCCGCCTGCTGCTCGCGCGGGCGGCGACGGAGGCGCGGTGATGTCGGGGCCCGCGCCCGCCGCGCGCCGCCGCGTCCTCGTCGTGGACGACGAGCCCGAGGTGCGCGAGACGGTCGCCGAGGGCCTCGCCGCCGCGGGCTGGGAGGTGCTCCAGGCCGCGAACGGGCTCGAGGCGCTGCTCGCGGTCAAGCGCGGCCGGCCGGCGGCGGTGGTCCTGGACGTCGCGATGCCGCGGCTGGGCGGGCTCGGCGCCATCCGCCACATCCTCGGGTTCGACCCGACGATCCGCGTCGTGGTCGTCACCGCGCTCGACGACGACGGGGTGCGCCGCGAGGCGCTGGCGCGCGGGGCGGCGGCGGTGCTCGCGAAGCCGGTCTCCGCGGCGGCGCTCAGCGCCGCCCTGGGCGCCCCGGCCGTGGAGCCGGCCGATCCCGCGGTCGCCGCGCCCCCGGGCGACCTCCGGGCCGCCGCACGACCGGCGCCCGGCGCGCCGGCGCCGCGCGGCCGGGTGCTCATCGTCGACGACGATCCCGACCTCGCGGCGACCGTCGTGGAATTCCTCGCCGGCGACGGCTACCGGGCCGACGCGGTGGGCGACGCGGGCGCGGCGCTGCGGGCCGCGGCCGCGTCGCCTCCGGACGTCGTCCTGCTCGACATCGAGCTGCCCGGGCTCAGCGGCGTCGAGGCGCTGCCGGCGCTCCACGCGGTGGCTCCCGGGGCGCGGGTCATCGTGATCAGCGGCACGAGCTCGGAGGTGCTCGCGCGGCAGGCGCTGGCGCGCGGGGCGTACGACTTCGTCACGAAGCCCCTGGACCTCGCCTACCTCGCGCGGAGCGTCGAGACCGCGCTGCTGATGAAGCAGCTCGAGCCGTAGAGCGCGCCGCGCGCGGCGGCCTCACGCCTCGCGCTCGTCGCGCCCGGGCACCCGGGGCGCCCGCACGGCCGCGAGGTCCCGTCGCGCGAGGGTGCCCGTGCCGACCAGCAGGCCGAGTCCCAGCAGGTAGGCGAGGGGGCACACCACGAGGAGCCCCGGCCCCGCGGGCGCGGCCCACGCGACGACCCCTCCGGCGAGCAGCGCGGCCGCCAGGATCGCCGCGACCGTGGACCACCGGGGTCGGGCGAGCGCGCCCGCCCGTGCCAGCGCGAGGCCGGCGACCAGCGCGCCGAGCGCCCAGGTCGTCGTCGCCGCGAGCGCCGCGCCGACGAGCCCGAGGCCGATCCACGCCCGGACGAGCAGCGCCTCGACGGGCACCAGGGCCACGCTGAGCGTCGTCAGCGTGCCGAGCCGCCCGAGCCCGGCCAGGCAGTTGCCGAGCACCGTGTGGAGCACGAGGCAAGGCAGGCACAGGCTCAGCACGGCGAGCGCGGGCCCCGCGGCGCGGTACGCGTCACCGAAGACGGCGCCCATGAGCGCCTCGGCGGCCGCGGCCAGCACGAGCGCGGCCGGCGCGAGCGTCGCCGCGCAGTAGCGGACGGTGCGCGTGACCAGCGCGCGGAGCGGGGCCCCCGCGGTACCGTGCAGCTCCGCGACCGTGCGGAAGAGGACGAGCCCCGAGCCCTGGGTCACGGCGTAGGGCGCCTTGACGAGCGTCCAGGCCGCCGCGTAGAGGCCCGTGAGCGCCGGATCGCGGAGCAGCGACTGGACCAGGAACAGGTCGAGCCGCAGCAGGACCGCGAGCGCGACCTGGCTGGCGAAGAACGGCAACCCGAGCGCGAGGAGGACGCGGACGGGGACGCGTGCGGCGGGGCCCGGAGCGAGGGGCGGCGCGGCGCGCAGCGCGTAGGCGATCGCAGCGAGCGGACTCACCACGTACGCGAAGAGCACCCCGTCGAGCCCGAGGCCCAGCGCGAGGGCGCCCAGCACGAGGCCCAGGCGAGCGAGCGGCCCGAGCACGCCGACGACCGCCTGCCGGTCGAAGGCGCCCCAGCCGTTGAAGAGCCCGGCGGCGACCGGGACCCCGGCGAAGGTCACCGCGAAGAGCGCGCACCAGCGGAGCCCCGGCGCGAGTTCGGGGTCGCCGAGCCACCCGGCCAGCGCCGGGGCCAGGGCGAGGACGCCGCCGAGGCATGCGACGGCGACGCCGGCCTGGAGCGCGAGCGCCGTGCGCACGACGGCGCCCGCCCGGACGCGGTCGCGCGCGACGAGGAAGCCGACCGCGCGGCTGATGCCCCACCGGAGCACCACCTCCAGCAGGGCGAGCACCGCGACGAGGAGCCCCAGGCGCCCGTAGAGGGCGGGCGGGAAGAGCCGGGCGAGGCCGAGGTGGAGCGCGTAGTTGGCCGCCTGCGTGAGGACGGCGGCGCCCGCCAGCAGGGCCGCGCCCCGGAGCGCGGCGCGGACGCGCCCGCGCGCGGCGCCCGAGGGCGGCGGGTCGCTCACGGCGACGCGGGCGGCCCGTCGCCCGCCGCGGGCGGCCGCCCGGCCTCGCGCGACGCGGCGCGCGGCCTCACGCCGTGCGCCCGGGCGCCCTCACTTGATCGCCAGCGGGTTGACGGGCGAGCCGACGGCGCCCGTGATCGGCAGCGGCGGGGCGACGAACAGGAACTCGTAGACGCCGTCGCGCGCGCAGTCCTCGGCGAGCTCCTCGAGGTCGAAGATCTCGCCGACGAGCATGCCCATGTTGGGGATCAGCACCTGGTGCAGCGGCTGGTAGGTGCCGGGGATCTCGTTGGGGCGGACCTCCATCCCCCAGGTGTCGGTGGCCACGGCAGCGAGCTCGCGCGCGTGGAGCCAGCCGGCGGTGTGGAAGGACAGGCCCGGGGCGTCGCCCCCCGCGTAGTCGCCCCAGCTGCCGCGCGCGCGCACCTGGGCCATCTGGCCGGTGCGCACGAGCAGCGCGTCGCCCCGACCGACCTCGACGCCGTGCGCCCGCACGGCGGCCTCGAGGTCGTCCACGGTGATCGCGTACCCGGGCTCGAGCCAGGGCACGCCGCGGACCCGCGCGACGTCGAGCAGCACGCCACGCGTGACGACGCCGCGGCAGATCTTCTCGATGCCGTTGCGCCGCGCGCCCTCGCTCGAGACCAGCGTCGCGTCGTAGCCGTTGTACATCCGCCCGTCCACGAAGCAGTGGGCGAGCGCGTCCCACTGCGTCGCGCCCTGGAGCGCCATGACCACCATGTCGTCGGCGAAGCCCACGCCGCCCGGCCGCGTGACCGCGCCGGTGGCGAAGTCGCACCCGGTGAGGATCATGCGGTGGATCGGGTTGAAGCGGCGGGGCTGGTTGACCTGCGGGCCCCGGCTGTCGAACGGGATCGCGAGCGAGAACACCGCGCCCCGGCGCACGCACCGCGCCGCGCGGACGATGACGTCGGGGGTGACGAAGTTCAGCGTCCCGCGCTCGTCGTCCGGGCCCCAGCGGCCCCAGTTCCGGTACCGGCGTCCCGTCTCCCGCACGATGTCGCTCATGGCGGCCTCACGCTCTCCGAGGGGCTCGGCGCCCGGCGCTCACGCGGGCTTCCAGCTCGGCGCCACGCCGGCCAGGTCGGCGAGCACGTCGAAGACGATGGCGAAGTCGTAGTGCCCGAGCCCCCGGCCCCGGGCCATCGTGAGCCACTCCTGGGCGAGCGCGGTGGTCGGCAGGGGCACGCCCACCGCGTGGCCCTGGTCGAGGGCGAGCTGGAGGTCCTTCTGGATCATGCCGACGTTGAACCACGCGTCGCGGGGCATGCGCCCCACGACGAACGGGCCGCGGTAGCGGACCATCGGCGACGCGATCACCGAGCGCAGCAGCGCCTCGACGGCCCGCTCGCGGGGGATCCCGGACTTCTCGGCGAGCAGCACGGCCTCGCTGAAGGCCAGCATCTGCACCGCGAGCCCGAGGTTCGTCGCGAGCTTCATCGTCTTGGCCAGCCCCACCTCGCCGACGTGGGTGACGCCGCCCGGACCCAGGACCTCGAGGTAGGGCCGCACGCGCGCGAGCACCGCGGGGTCGCCGCCGACCATGACGGAGGCCTGCCCCTGCTCGACGGTGATGGTGCTCCCCGACACCGGGGCGTCGAGCAGGTGCGCCCCCCGCGCGGCGGCCGCGGCGGCGAGCGCGCGGACGAGCGCGGGGCTCACGGTGCTCATCTCGACGAACACCGCGCCCGGGCCGAGGCCCGCGAGGATCCCGTCGGGCCCCTCGGCCACCGCCCGCAGGGCGGCGTCGTCGGTGACCATGCTGAACACGACGTCGGCCGCCGCCGCCACGGCCCGCGGCGAGCGCTCCAGGCGGAGCCCGGCCGCGACCAGGTCGCGCGCCTTCTCGGGCGTGCGGTTGAAGCCCACGACGGGGTGGCCGGCGGCCAGGAGCCGCCGCGCCAGCCGACTGCCCATCGCGCCGAGCCCCACGAATCCGAGCGTCGCCATCGTCGCCTCCTGCGCGGCGCCGCATCCTATCACGCCCCCGGCGGGGCGCGCGTCGTCGCCAGTCGGTGCGGCACGTCGCGGCCGTCGCGTTGACCGGGGGCGCGGGCCCGGCTACCTTACGGAGGGTCGCGCGCGCCGCCACCGCGCCGCGCCACGCGGCGCGGGCCCCGCGCCGGGCGCCCGCGCGCGGCGCCTCCGCCATGGCCGTGCCGTGGATCCGGACCGTGCCCGAGCTCGAGCGTCTGGCCGCGTCCCTGCGCGACGCTCCCGAGGTCGCCCTCGACACCGAGGGCGACAGCCTGCACCACTACCCGGAGCGGCTCGCGCTGCTCCAGCTCGCCGTCGGCACCGGCGAGGCCTGGCTCGTCGACCCGCTCGCGGTCGAGGATCTGACGCCGCTCGCCCCGGTCTTCGCGGGGCCGCGGCCGCTCGTGGTCGTGCACGCGGGCGACAACGACCTGGCGCAGCTCAAGCGCCGCTACGGCTTCACCTTCGGCGCGGTCTTCGACACCTCGGTCGCCGCGCGCTTCCTCGGCGAGCCCGCGCTCGGGCTCGACGTGCTCCTCGCCCGCTACCTGGGCGTGACGCTGCCGCCCTCGCGGCAGAAGGACGACTGGTCGGCGCGCCCCCTGACGCCCGCGCAGGAGGCCTACGCGGTGGCGGACGTCGTCCACCTCATCCCGCTCAAGGCGCGGCTGGTGGAGGCGCTGCGGCGCGCGGGGCGGCTGGCGTGGGTGGAGGAGGAGTGCGCCGCGCTCGCCGCCGAGCCGGCGCCGCCGCGCGCGCCGGACCCCGAGGCGTGGGCGCGCGTCAAGGGTGCGCGCGACCTGGACCTCCGCGCGCGGGCGATCCTGCGCGAGCTCTGGCAGGCGCGCGAGCGGCTCGCCCTCGCCGCCGACCGCCCGCCGTTCAAGGTCGTCTCTGACGCGACGCTGGTGGCCCTGGCGCGCGCGGCGCCCGCCACCGCCGAGGCGCTCGCCGCGGTCCCCGGCTGCACGCCGACCGTGGTGCGCCGGTGGGGCGCGGCGCTGCTCGAGGCGATCGCGCGCGGCCGGGCGGCGCCCGAGGCGGCGCTGCCGACGCCGCCCGCGCCCGCGCGGAGCCCGGGCCTGCCGGGCGCGGTGCGCCGCCGCATCGAGGCCCTGCGGCGCTGGCGCGAGCGGGCGGCGCCCAAGCTCGGCCTCGAGCCCGGCGTCCTCCTGCCCAACCGGCTCATCCGCGCGATCGCCGAGGCCGCCCCGCGCGACCGCGCGGCGCTGGCGGCGGTGGAGGGCGTGCGGCGCTGGCGCGCCGAGGTGCTCGGCGACGAGATCCTCGGGGCGATCCACGGCCACGAGGGGCGCGGGTGAGCGGGCGCGGGTCGGGGGAGACGGTCGTGACCGACTGGCGCCGGCACCTGGTGACCGACGACGCCGGGCTGCGCGCGATCCTCGCCGCGGCGCGGAGCGTGGCCGTGATCGGGGCCAAGGCCGGGCCCGGCGAGGCGGCGTACGTGGTGCCGGCCTACCTCGCCGCGCACGGCTACCGCATCTGGCCCGTCAACCCCACGCTGGTCGGTCGCGAGCTCCACGGTCGGCCGGTGGTCGCCACCGTCGCCGAGCTGCCCGAGCCCGTGGACGTCGTGGAGGTCTTCCGGCGCCCGGAGCACCTGCCGGCCCACGCGCGCGAGATCCTGGCGCTCGCGTGGCGGCCGCGTGCGGTCTGGTTCCAGCTCGGCATCCGCCACGACGGCGCCGCCGAGCTCCTGGCGCGCGCCGGGATCGACGTGGTCCAGGACCGCTGCATGATGCCCGAGCACCGACGGTTGCTCGGCGCCGCGGCGGGGCGCGAGGCCCCGCCCGGCCGGTGATCGGAGAAGGGAGGCGCGCGTGGCCGGCGAGTACGCGTTCGTGCTGAAGGACGTCCGCAAGGTCGTCCCGCCCAAGCGGGAGATCCTGCGCGGCATCCGACTCGCGTTCTTCCACGGGGCCAAGGTCGGCGTCATCGGCCCGAACGGCAGCGGCAAGTCGACGCTGCTCCGCATCATGGCCGGCGAGGACCCGGACTTCCTCGGCGAGGCCCTGCCGGCCGAAGGGCTCCGCATCGGCTACCTCCCGCAGGAGCCCCGGCTCGACCCGACGAAGGACGTGCGGGGCAACGTCGAAGACGGCGTGGCCGAGATCCGGGCGCTGCTCAGGCGGTTCGAGGAGGTCAGCGCCCGCCTCGGGGCCCCGGCCAGCGACGCGGAGCTCGAGAAGCTCCTGAACGAACAGGCGCGCCTGCAGGACCAGATCGAGGCCGTCGGCGGCTGGGACCTGGACCACACGGTCGAGCTCGCCATGGACGCGCTGCGCGTGCCGCCCGGCGACATGGACGTCACCAGGCTCTCGGGCGGCGAGCGCCGCCGCGTGGCGCTCTGCCGGCTGCTGCTCTCGCGGCCGGACCTGCTGCTGCTCGACGAGCCGACGAACCACCTGGACGCCGAGTCGGTGGCCTGGCTCGAGCGCTACCTGGCGGAGTACCCGGGCACCGTGGTGGCGGTCACCCACGACCGCTACTTCCTCGACAACGTCGCGGGCTGGATCCTCGAGCTGGACCGGGGCACCGGGATCCCCTGGCAGGGCAACTACTCCTCGTGGCTCGAGCAGAAGCAGCGGCGCCTCGCGCAGGAGGAGAAGGCCGACCTGGCGCGGCGGCGCACGCTCGAGCGCGAGCTGGAGTGGGTGCGCATGGCGCCGCGGGCGCGCCAGGCGAAGTCCCGCGCGCGCCTGGCCGCCTACGAGGCGATGCTCGCCGAGCCCGTGGAGCGGCGCGCCGAGAAGCTCGAGATCGTGATCCCGCCCGGGCCGCGGCTCGGCGACCTGGTCATCGAGGCCGAGCACCTGGTCAAGGGCTACGGCGACCGGGTGCTCATCGACGACCTCTCCTTCTCGGTCCCCCGCAACGCCATCGTGGGCATCGTCGGGCCGAACGGCGCCGGCAAGACCACGCTCTTCCGGATGATCGTGGGCGAGGAGGCGCCGGACGCCGGCACGCTGCGCGTGGGCCCCACGGTCCGGCTCGCCTACGTCGACCAGACCCGCGAGGCCCTGGACCCGACCCGCACGGTGTGGGAGGAGATTTCGGGCGGCGAGGAGGTCCTCGACCTCGGCGGCCGGCGCGTCGCCTCGCGCGCCTACGTGGCGGCCTTCAACTTCCGGGGCCCCGACCAGCAGAAGCGCGTCGGCGACCTGTCCGGCGGCGAGCGCAACCGCCTGCACCTGGCCCGCATGCTCCGGAGCGGCGCCAACGTGCTGCTGCTCGACGAGCCGACGAACGACCTGGACGTCGACACCCTGCGCGCCCTGGAAGACGCCCTCCTCGAGTTCCCCGGGTGCGTGCTCGTCATCAGCCACGACCGGTGGTTCCTCGACCGGATCGCGACGCACATCCTGGCCTTCGAAGACGAGGGGCGCGTGGTCTGGCGCGAGGGCAACTACAGCGACTACGAGGCCGACCGGCGGCGGCGCCTGGGCGCCGAGGCCGACCGGCCCCACCGCCTGCGCTACAAGCGGCTCCGCGTGGGCTGAGCGGGGGCCGGGCGCGCGGCCCCCGGCCGCGGGCCGACGGCGGCGACGAGCACGTTCTCGCCGCCGCGGCGGACGCGCCGCACGCGCACGCGCCGGAACCGCGGCCGGAGCAGCGCCGCCAGCGCCCGGGCGTCGCCGCGGCGGTGGCGGTTGACGACGAGCGCGCCGCCGGGCGCCACCAGGGGCACCAGGCTCAGGACCAGCGCGCGCCCGCGCTCCGGCTCGGCCGCGTACGCGGCGTCCTCCATGACGAAGTCGAAGCGCCGGCGGGCGCGGACGAGCCAGGGCACCGCGCGCTCGGCGCTCGCGCAGAGGAACTCCACGCCCCCGAGCGCGTCGAGCCCGAACCACGCCCGCGCCACGCGCAGGATCACCGGGTCGTGCTCGATCACGACGAGCGCGCGCGGCCGGGTCCGCCGGCAGAGCAGGTGGAGCTGGGTGCCGCCGCCCAGGCCGACGAAGAGGCACGCCGGGCGCGCGGGCAGCGGGACGAGCTGGAGCGCGTGCCCCCAGTACTCGTCCGCGAGGCGGGACCAGTCGCCGTCGAGCGGGAGCACCGAGAGGATGTCGCCGCCGACGACGAGCCGGCGCTCGCGCCGGTCCTCGACGACCCGGACCCGGCCGGCCAGCCGCGACAGGACCTGGACGACCGTGCGGCTCCGCCGCCGCCTCACCCGCCGCGCCAAGCCCTCGCGGGCCGGCCCGGCCGCGCGCCGCCGGGCGGCCCCGCGGGCGGCGCCGCGCAGCCCCCGCCGGGCCTCACCGCGGGGCCATGCGGAGGGCGCCGTCGAGCCGGATCGTGGTCCCGTTCAGCATCGGGTTCTCGACGACGTGCGCCACGAGCGCGGCGTACTCCTCGGGCCGGCCGAGGCGCCGGGGGAACGGCACCTGCCGCGTCAGGGACTCGCGCGCCGCGTCCGGCAGGAGCGCGAGCATGGGCGTGTCGAAGATCCCGGGCGCGATCGTCACGACGCGGATGCCGACGTCGGCGAGGTCGCGCGCGGCGGGCAACGTGAGGCCGACGACGCCGGCCTTGGAGGCGGCGTAGGCGGCCTGGCCGATCTGGCCCTCGAAGGCGGCGACCGAGGCGGTGTTGATCACGACGCCGCGCTCGCCGTCGTCGGTGGGCGCGTTCTCGGCCATGAGCGCGGCCGCCAGCCGGAGGCAGTTGAACGTCCCCACCAGGTTGACCTCGATCACGCGCACGAAGACGTCGAGCGGGTGCGGGCCGTCCTTGCCCACCGTGCGACCCGCCCAGGCCACGCCGGCGCAGTTGACCAGCACGTTCAGCCCGCCGAGCCGCGCGCGGGCCTCGCGCAGGGCGGCGGCGACCTGATCGGCGCTGGTGACGTCCGCGGGCACGAAGCAGGCGGCGTCGCCGAGCGCGCGGGCCGCCTCGGCGCCCGGCGAGGTGGGCAGGTCGAGGATTCCCGCGCGCCCGCCGGCCGCGACCAGGCGCGCGACGGTCGCCCGCCCGAGGCCCGAGGCCCCGCCGGTCACCACCGCCCTGACCGCGCGCAGCTCCACCGCCCTCCCTCCCGGCGGCAGATTCTAGCCGATCGGCGCGCGATTCCCGCCGCCGCGCGCGGCCCGGCCGGCCGGCGCCCCGGGGATGCGCTATGCTGGGCGCGACCTCCATGCGCACGCGCTACGCGCCCGCGACCCGTCGGCGCATCCTCTGCGTGTCGCCCCGCTACGCGCCCTCCTTCGGGACCTTCCAGTACGCGTACCCGTTCTTCGGCGGGCGCGTGCGGGCGTTCATGCCGCCGCAGGGGCTCCTGGTCGTCGCGGCGTACCTGCCGGAGGCGTGGGAGGTGCGGTTCGTCGACGAGAACGCGCGCCCGGCGACGGGCGCGGAGCTCGCGTGGGCCGACGCGGTGTTCGTCTCCGGCATGCATGTCCAGCGCCCCTTCATCCTGGACGTGATCCGCCGGGCCCACGCCGCCGGCCGCCCGGTGGTGCTCGGCGGCCCGGCCGTGTCGAGCTGCCCCGAGGAGTACCCGGAGGCCGACATCCTGCACCTCGGCGAGCTCGGGGACGCGACCGACCGGGTGATCGAGCACCTCGACCGCCACCCCGGGCGCCCGTCGCGGCCGCTCCGCTTCGAGACCGTCGAGCGCCTGCCGCTCGCGGACTTCCCCGTGCCGGCGTACCACCTGGTCCCGCTACGGCAGTACTTCATCGCGAGCATCCAGTTCTCGAGCGGGTGCCCCTACACGTGCGAGTTCTGCGACATCCCGGCCCTGTACGGCCGCAACCCGCGGCTCAAGACGCCGGCCCAGGTGCTGGCCGAGCTCGACCGGCTCGCGGCCGGCGGCGCGACGGCGGTCTATTTCGTGGACGACAACTTCATCGCGAACCCGCGCGCGACGCTGGAGCTCCTGCCGCACCTGGTGCGGTGGCAGGCCGCGCGACGCTACCCGCTCCGCTTCGCCTGCGAGGCCACGCTCAACCTGGCCAAGCACGAGCGCCTGCTCGCGCTCATGCGCGAGGCCGGGTTCGTCACGGTGTTCTGCGGCATCGAGACGCCGGAGCCGGCGGCCCTCCGCGCCATCGCCAAGGACCAGAACCTGCGCATGCCCATCCTCGAGGCCGTCGAGCGCCTGAACGCTTACGGCCTCGAGGTCGTCTCGGGCATCATCCTCGGCCTCGACACCGACGACCCGGGGACCGCCGACCGCATCCTGGCGTTCATCGAGGCCTCGCAGATCCCGGTCCTGACCATCAACCTCCTCTACGCGCTCCCCCGGACACCGCTCTGGCGCCGCCTCGCGCGCGAGGGGCGGCTGCGGGACGACCCGGGCGCGGCCTCCAACGTCGTCTTCAAGCTCCCGGAGCGGGTCGTGCTGGACATGTGGCTCCGGTGCATCACCCGGGCCTACGCGCCCGAGGCGATCTACCGGCGGTTCGCCCACCAGATGGCCCACACCTTCCCGCGCCGGTGGCCGTTCCCGCGGAGCCCGCACCGGGCCTCGTGGCGCAACCTGGCCATGGCGGTCGGCGTGCTCGCGCGCGTGGTGTGGCGGGTCGGGGTGCGCGGCGACTACCGGCGCACGTTCTGGCGGCTCGCGCTGCCGGCGCTGCGCGCGGGGCGGATCGAGGAGGTGATCCACGTCGCGGTCGTGAGCCACCACCTGATCGAGTTCACGCGTCAGTGCGTGCGCGGCGCGCGGGAGCCGGCCTTCTACGCGCCGACGCCGCCGGCGGTCGCGGCGGCGCTCGGCGCGTGACCCGCGCTCAGGCGGCGGTGTCGGCGTGGGCCCAGAAGTCGTCCTCGCGCTCGGACGCGGGCAGGCGCGGCGGGACCTTCCCCCGGTGGAAGAAGTCGCACATGATGCGGTTGGTGATGGCCCAGTCGTCGCCGTAGACGCAGTGGTGATGGGGGCACAGGGCCGCGTCGCCCGCGAGCTGGAGGCCGCAGGACGCGCAGAGACTCATGGTCGCTCCTCCTGCCGGGAGGCGATAGCGAAGCGCGTGCCAACGCTCTCCCGGCTCGGGCGCGCGCCGCGCCCCGTGTCGCGCGCCGACTCGCGGGGGCCGCGGGCGTGTCGCGGAAACGCAGGCGCACCCGCCCCGGAGCTGGAGCACGCGCGGCGATGGCGCTAGCATGCACCCTCGTGCGAGCGCGCGCTGCCGTCCGCGCCGCGGCGTGGACGGCCTTCTACCTCGTCTGTAACGTCGTCGGCGTCGAGACCTTCCGCGCGGCGGTCACGGCGCCGCCCGAGGAGGCCCTGCTGCCGCGCCTGCTCTCGGTGCCGCTCATCGGGCTCACCGCGCTCGGGGCCGTGCAGGCGGCCGCCGCGTGGCGTCGTCGCCGCGAGTGACGCGCCCCGGGCGTCGGGTTCTCCGTCGCGCCGCGCGGGTAGATCTTACACGCGCAACCCTGGCACCGCACGTGCACGCGTCCCTCGTCGGGGTCAAGAGTGCCCCGGAGAGGAGCGCGTCATGGAGATCCTCATCTGGATCGTCTTCGGCCTGGTCGTGGGGATCGTGGCCAAGCTCATCATGCCGGGGCCCGACCCCGGCGGGATCGTCGTCACCATCCTGCTCGGCATCGTGGGCGCCCTGGTCGGCGGCTGGATCGGCCGGGCGCTCGGCCTCTACCGCGAGGGCGACGCGGTGGGCTTCCTCCTGGCCGTGCTGGGCGCGGTCATCGTGCTCGCGCTCTACCGGCTGGTGGCGCCGGGACGCGCGCGGCTGTGAGCCCGGGGGCGCGCGCGCGGCTGTGAGCGCGCTCAGTTGGCCGCCGGGGCCTGGGGCGGCGGGTCCGGCCCGGCGAGCCCGCCGGCGCTCGCGACGCCGAGGTGGGCGTCCAGGACCTCCGGGGCGCGCGTGAGCTCGGTCGGCGTGCCCCCGAAGACGATACGGCCCGAGGTGAGCACGTAGACGTAGTCGGCCACGGCGAGGGCCAGCGCCAGGTTCTGCTCCACGAGCAGCACGGCGTGGCCGTGGTCGCGCAGGCCGCGCATGATCGCGGCCACTTGCTCCACGAGGCGCGGGGCCAGGCCCTCGGAGGGCTCGTCCATCAGGATCAGGTCGGGGTTGGCCATGAGCGCGCGCCCGACCGCGAGCATCTGCTGCTCGCCGCCCGAGAGCACGCCGCCGGGCTGGTCCAGCCGCTCGGCCAGCTGCGGGAACTCGGCGAGCACGCGCGCGAGGTCCCACGCCGTGCGCCCGCCGACCCTGCGCCCGGGGCCCCGGGCGAGCCGGCTGGTCGGCAGGAGCAGGTTCTCGCGCACCGTGAGCGACCGGAAGATGCGCCGGCCTTGCGGCACGAGCGCGAGCCCCTGCTGGGCGACCGTCCAGGGCGGCAGGCCCCGCAGCGAGCGCCCCTTGAAGCGGATCTCCCCGCGGCGGGGCGGCGTGAGGCCCGCCACCGAGCGGATCAGCGTGGTCTTGCCCATGCCGTTGCGGCCGAGGATCGCCACGACCTGCCCCGGCGCGAGCGCGAGGCTCACGCCCTGGAGCACGTAGCTCTCGCCGTAGTAGGTGTGGATGTCGTGGACGGCCAGGAGCGGCTCAGACACGGCCGAAGTAGACCTCGCGGACGCGCCGGTCGGCCTGGACCTCGGCCGGCGTGCCCTCCACGATCACCCGGCCCCGGTGGAGCACCGTGACCCGGTCCGCCAGCCCGAGCGCGACGTCCATGTCGTGCTCGATCATCAGCACGGTGAGCGTGCGCGGCAGGTCGCGGATCAGGTGCGCGACCCGCGCGCGCTCGGCGGGGGCGAGCCCCGCGCACGGCTCGTCGAGCAGCAGCACCCGCGGCGCCGGGGCGAGCGCGAGCGCGAGCTCGAGCTGCCGCCGTTCGCCGTAGGACAGGCGCGCCACCGGCTCGCCCGCCCGTGCGGCCAGGCCCACGCGCGCCAGGGCGTCGGTCGCGCGCCGATGCAGGGCGGCGAAGGCGGCCACGGGACGGTGCATCACCCACTTGCGGCGGTCGGTGCCGAGCGCGGCGAGCAGCGCGTTCTCGAGCACGGTGAGCTCGACGAAGACGTTGGAGAGCTGGAAGGTGCGCCCGAGGCCGAGCGCCGTGCGGCGGAACTCGGCGAGCCCGGTGACGTCGCGGCCGAAGAGCGCGACGCGGCCGGCCGTGGGGCGCAGCGTGCCCGTGATGCAGTGGAAGAGGGTCGTCTTGCCGGCCCCGTTGGGGCCGATCAGGACCCGCCGCTCGCCGGGCGTCACGCAGAGCGAGACGCGGTCGACGGCGCGCAGGCCGCCGAACGTCTTCGTGAGCTCCTGGACCGCGACGGCGGCCGTCACCGCGCCGTCGCCGGGCTCACCGCGCCGGGCGCCCACCGGGCCCGCAGCCGCCCGGCCAGCCCCACGACGCCGCCCGGCGCCCAGAGCACCGTGGCGATGAAGACGAGCCCCATCGCGGCCGCGTAGAGCTCGAAGAAGCTCGAGACCCAGTTGCGCAGGCCGAGCACGACCACGGCGCCGAGGAAGGGCCCGGCGAGCGTGCCCGTGCCCCCCACGATCGCCATGAGCGCGGCCTCGACGGAGACTGGGAACGACGCGGCCACGGGGTTCACGAAGCGGTTGTAGTAGACGTAGAGCACCCCGGCCAGGCTCGCGAGGGCGGCGGAGAGCAGGAACGCCACGTAGAGGTGCCGCCCCGTGTCCACGCCGAGGCTCCGCATGCGCGTCTCGCTGGCCTTGATGCCGCGCAGCGTGAGCCCGAAGGGCGAGCGGACGAGCACGCGATAGCCGAGCGCGCAGAGGGCCACGACGCCCAGCACGACGTAGTAGTACTGCGTGTGCGAGGCGACGCGCAGCGGCCCGAGCGCGGGGAAGGGGACGTTGGTGACGCCGTTGTCGCCCCCGGTGAAGGACGACCAGCGGTGCGCCACGCCCCAGACCACGTACCCGAAGGCCATCGTCACCAGGATGAAGTACACGCCGCGCGTGCGGACCGCGAGGCCGAAGAGCGCGCCCAGGAGGGTGCCGGCCAGCAGGCCCGCCGGCGCCGCGAGCGCCGTGGGCACGTCGTGGCGGACCTGGAGGATCGCCGTCGTGTAGGCGGCGACGGCGAAGAAGGCCGCGTGCCCGGCGGAGAAGAGCCCGGCGTGCCCGAGCAGGAGGTCCACCGCCAGGGCCAGCAGCCCGAAGATGCTCATCTGGGTCGCGAGCCCCATCCAGAAGGGGCCGGCCACCTCGGGCAGCGCGAGCAGGCCGGCCACCGCCGCGGCGGCGCCCAGCCGACGGAGCCCCGCGAGGCTCATGCGGCGCCCGACGCCCGGCCGCGCGTCACGCTCACGCCTCCCGGCCGAACAGGCCGCGCGGCCGCACGAGCAGGAGCACGGCCATCGGGCCGAACAGCACGAAGTAGGAGAACTCCGGCAGGAGCCAGCGGCCGTAGGCGTCCAGGAGCCCGACGATCACCGCGCCGACGATCGCCCCCTCGAGGCTGCCGAGCCCGCCGACGATCACGACCACGAGCGCGACGATCAGGATCTCCCACTCGGCGCCCGGGTAGAGCGTGAGGAACGCCCCGCCCACCACGCCCGCGGCGCCCGCGAGGAAGGAGGCGAGGGCGGAGACCAGCAGGAACAGGCGGTCGATGTTGACGCCGGTCGCGCTCACCTGCTCGCGGTCGTCGACCCCCGCGCGCACCACGGCGCCGAGCTGGGTGCGTCGGTAGAGCGCCCACAGGACGGTCGCGACCGCCGCCCCGAGCCCGAGCAGGGCCAGCCGGTACGTCGGGTAGACCAGGCCGCCCGGCAGCGCCACGGCGCCGCGCAGGGCGGGCGGCACCGGGACCTTGAGCGAGTCGCCGCCCCAGATCCTGAGCGCCACGTCGCCGATCACGAACGCGACGCCCACGGTGAGCAGCACCTGGGCCAGGTGGTTCTCGCCGATGCGCCGGAGCAGGAGGCGGTCGACGAGCAGGCCGAGGAGCACGACCGCGCCGCCGCCGCCCAGGACGCCGAGGCCGAAGCTCCCCGTGACCTCGACCACCGTGAGGCCGACGTAGCCGCCGAGCAGGTAGTAGCCGCCGTGCGCCATGTTGACCACGCGCATGAGGCCGAAGGTGAGCGTGAACCCGCTGGCGACGAGGAAGAGCAGCGCCGCGAGCGAGGCCCCGTTGAGGGCCTGCAGGACGGCCGCGGCGATCACGGGCGGCGGGCGGGCCCGGGCGCGCGCGGGCGGCCCGGGCGTGGCGCTAGCGCTTGTACGGGCCCCGCCGCAGGAACTCTTCGGGGCTCCACTTCCAGAACTGCGAGACGGCCTCGTACGTCTTGATCGGGACGTTGACGAGCACGTCGCCCAGGACCGGGTGGCGAACCTTCTCGATCCGCGTGATGTAGACGTTCTGGATCGGGTTGCCGTACTCGTCCATGCGCAGCGGCCCCCGGGGTGCGCGGATGCGCGCCCGCCGGACGGCGTCCAGGAACGCCGCCCCCTGCTCCACGCGGCCCTGGATCGCGTCGATCGCGGTCCGGGTCCAGAGGCCCGCCGTGTAGGCCGACTCGCCGAACCAGGAGGGGAGCCTTCGGTACCGCGCCACGAAGGCGTCCACGAACGCGCGGTTCTCGGGGGTGTCCAGGCCGACCGCGTACACGAGCGAGTTGCCGATCAGGCCGATGGCCCGGTCGTCCATCTGCGGCAGCACGTCCTGGTGGAGCCAGTAGCCGCCGTAGATCTTCTTTTTCTTGTCCATCCCGAAGTTGAACCAGGCCTCGAAGAGCCGCACGCGGTCCACGCCCACCACGACGACGGACACGGCCTCGGTGTCGGGCGGGATCGCCGCGATGGTCGGCCCGTAGTCGCGCGTGCCGATCGGGTTCCAGATGATCTTGGAGACCTTGCCCCCGAGCTCGGTGAACACGCGAACGGCGCCGAGGGTGACCTCGTGCCCCCACGTGTAGTCCTGCCCGATGAAGGTGACGTTGCGCAGCTTGAGCTCGTGGTAGAGGTAGTCGCCCCACGGGTGGCCGATCTGGCTCGCCGAGACCGAGGTGCGGACCACGGTCGGCGTGCGGTCCCACTTCGTCGCCGTGTCGGCGCCCGCCGGGTCCATGATCAAGGGCACGCCGGTCTCCTTGCTCACCTGGGCCACGGCCGGGCCCTCGTGGCCGCAGAGCGGGCCCACGAGGAAGTGCACCTTCTCCTGGTGCACCAGGCGGCGCGCCTGGGTCAGCGCCTGGTCCGGATTGCAGGTGGTGTCGGCCAGCAGGACCTCCACCTTGCGGCCGCCGGCGCGGTGGCCCGCCTGCTCCCAGAAGAGCCGGAAGCCGTCCACCATGTCGCGCCCGGGCGTCGCAAGCGGGCCAGTCACCGGCGCGAGCAGGCCGATCCGGATCGGGTCGCCCTGGGCGCGGGCGGGGGCGGGGGCCGCGAGCGCCAGCGCCGCCAGGAGGGCGGCGAGCGCCCGCCACGGTCGCGGGGCGCGGTCGCGCAGGGTCTCCATGGCGCCTCCTTGGCCGGGACGGATCCGGCTGCGCTTATACTCGGCCCCCGGGACGCTGTCAACGCGCGCGGAGGCCGATCGATGCGCGAGGACCTGGTTCGCTTCGGGAGCGAGCACGACGGGCGGCGGAGCGAGGACCCGCCCCTCCTCACCGGCCGGGGGCGCTTCACCGACGACGTCGCGGTGCCGGGGCAGGCGTACGCGGCGTTCGCGCGGGCCCCCGTGGCCCACGCGGAGCTCCGCGCCGTGGACGTGACGCGCGCCGCGGCGATGCCGGGCGTGCTCGGCGTCTTCACGGGACGCGAGCTCGCGGCCGCGGGCCTCGGCGGCATCGCGCCGCTCGTGAACGTCCCCGGCCGCGACGGGCGGCCGATGTTCCGCACCGCCATGCCGCCCCTGGCGGTCGACCGCGTGCGGTACGCCGGCGAGCCGCTCGCACTCGTGGTCGCCGAGACGGCGGCGCAGGCCGCGGACGCGGCCGCGGCGGTGACGGCCGACCTCGTGCCGCTGCCGGCGGCCGCCGACCTCGCCGCCGCGCTCGCCCCGGGGGCCCCGGCCGTCTGGACCGAGGTCCCCGACAACGTCGCCTTCGACTGGACGCACGGCGACGCCGCGGCCGTGGCGGCGGCGTTCCGCGCCGCCGCCCACGTGGCGCGCGTGCGCCTCCGCGACACGCGCGTGGCGCCCACGCCGCTCGAGCCGCGCGCCGCCATCGCGAGCTGGGACGCCGCGACCGGGCGCTACACGCTCGTCGCCTCCACGCAGGGCGTGGCCGTCGTCCGCACGGTCCTCGCCGAGCACGTCTTCCGCATCCCGCCCGAGCGGATCCGGGTGCTCACGTGGGACGTCGGGGGCGGCTTCGGCATGAAGTCCCAGACCTACGCCGAGTACGCCGCGCTCCTCTACGCCGCGCGGCGGCTCGGCCGCCCCGTCCGCTGGCAGGCGAGCCGGCTCGAGAGCTTTCTCTCCGACACGCACGGGCGCGACGGCGTGCTCGAGGGCGAGCTCGCGCTGGACGCGACGGGCCGGTTCCTCGCGCTCCGCGTCCGGGTCCTGGTGGGCGCCGGCGCCTATCTCACGCAGTACGCCGCGATCTTCATGACCAACAACACGAAGAACTGCCTGTCGAGCGTCTACCGGATCCCGGCGATCCAGATCGACGTCAAGGTCGTGCTCACGCACGCCGCCCCGCTCGGGCCCTACCGCGGCGCCGGCCGGCCCGAGGCGATCTACCTGCTCGAGCGGCTCATCGACGTCGCGGCGCGCGACCTCGGCGAGGACCGCGTCGCGCTCCGGCGCCGCAACCTGATCCCGCCCGCGGCGATGCCCTACCGCACGCCCAACGGCCCCGTCTACGACAGCGGGGAGTTCGAGGCGGTGCTGGATCGCGCGCTCGCCCTCGCGGACTGGGCGGGCTTCCCGGCCCGGCGCGCGGCCTCGGAGCGCGCCGGCCGGCTCCGCGGCATCGGGCTCTGCTGCTTCCTCGAGGTCGCGGGCGGGATCCTCCAGGAGACCGTGGAGCTCCGGTTCGACGAGGAGGGCGGTGTTGCGCTCCACACCGGCGGCCAGCCGATGGGGCAGGGGCACCTCTCGACGTTCCCGCGGCTCGTGGCCGCGCGGCTCGGCATCGACCCCCGCCGGGTCCGCCTCGTCATCGGCGACAGCGACCAGGTCCCCGCGGGCACGCCCACCGTCGCCTCGCGCTCGGCCATGATGATCGGCAGCGCCACCGCCCTGGCCTGCGAGGCCGCGATCGAGAAGGGCCGACGCCTGGCCGCGCACCTGTTCGAGGCCGCGCCCTTCGACGTCGAGTACCGCGACGGCCGCTTCCGCGTGGCCGGCACCGACCGCGCGATCGGGCTGGGCGAGCTCGTGCGCCGCGTGCGGACGCTCGACGGCCTGCCGCCCGACCTGGCCGACGGCCTCGACACGCGGGCGACCTTCACGTCGCCGGAGATGACCTTCCCGAACGGGTGCCACGTCTGCGAGGTCGAGGTGGACCCGGAGACGGGCGCCGTGCGCGTGGTCGGCTACACCGCCGTGGACGACGTCGGCACGATCCTCCACGAGACCGTCGTCGAGGGGCAGATCCACGGCGGCGTGGCGCAGGGCCTCGGGCAGGTGCTGGGCGAGTGCGTGGTCTACGACGAGCGCGGTCAGCTCCTGACCGCCTCGCTCATGGACTACATGATCCCGCGCGCGGACGACCTGCCGCCGCTCCGGGTCGGCCATCACGTGGCCCCGAGCCGCACCAACCCGCTCGGCGTCAAGGGCGCGGGCGAGTCGGGCGTGGCGGGCGCGCTGCCCTCGGCGGTCAACGCGGTGCTCGACGCGCTCGGCACCCGGGGCGTGCGCCACCTGGACCTGCCCATGACGCCCGCGCGGGTGTGGGCGGCGCTCCGCGAGGCGACGCGGTAGCCGGCGCCCCGCCGCGCCCTCAGAGCTGGTCGCGCAGCGGCAGCGCGAGCAGCTCGAGCATCCGGTCGACGAGCCCGCGGCGCCGCCAGCGCCGGTAGTCGAGCCGGTCGGCGTACCGGCAGTCCTCGGCGAAGACCGCCTCCAGGCGCCGGGCGACGGCCGGGCTGTAGACGACGAGGTTCAGCTCGTCGTTGAGGGCGAAGGAGCGGTTGTCGAGGTTGGCGCTGCCCACCGTCGCCCAGACCCCGTCGACCACCATGGTCTTCGCGTGGAGCAGCGCCGCCCGGTACTCGTAGATCTCCACGCCGGCGCGCAGCATGCGCCCGAACGCACCGCGGCTCACCTGGCGGACCAGGTTGTGGTCGATCCGCCCGGGCACGAGCACCGCCACGCGGACGCCCCGCCGCACGGCCGCGACGAGCGCGTCGGCCATGGGCGCGTCGGGGACGAAGTAGGGGTTGGTGATCAGGATCGAGCGCCGGGCGGCGGAGATCGCGAGGAGGAAGGTCGTGTAGAGCGCGTAGCCGCCGCCCGCGGGCGAGCTGCGCACCACCTGGGCGTAGGCGTCGCCCGCGCGCGGCTGGGGGCGCGGGAAGTAGGCCTCGCCGCCGAGCACCATGCCGGTCGCCTCGAGCCAGTTCTCGGCGAACGCCCCCTGGAGGTACTCCACCACGGGCCCCTCCACGCGCACGTCGGTGTCGCGCCAGTGCCCGGGGGTCCGCCCGTTGCCCATCCACTTGCGGCTCACGCCCGAGCCGCCCGTGAAGCCGACGCGGCCGTCCACCACGAGGATGCGGCGGTGGTTGCGGTGGTTGGCGCGCGGCCAGCCGAACGGCCCCAGGGGGCGGAAGAACACCACGTGACAGCCCGCGCGCTCGAGGAGCGCGCGGTGCTCGTCGGGCATGCCGAGCGCGCCGAAGGCGTCGAGCAGGACGTTGACGCCCACCCCGGCCCGGCAGCGCTCGGCGAGCGCCTCGGCCAGGTCGCGGGCCACCGGGCCGTCCTCCCAGTAGTACTGCGCGTAGGTGATCGTCTGGCGCGCGCCCCGGATCGCCTCGAGGAGCGCCGGGAAGATCTCCTCGCCGTTCAGCAGGATGTCCACGCGGTTGCCGCCGACGATCGGCGCGCCGGCGTAGGCCTCGAGGGTGGGGAAGAAGGAGGGCTCGCCGAGCGCGAGCGGCGGCAGCGCCAGGTGCGGGTGGACGCGCGTGGCGCAGCCGGCGCCCCCGAGCGCGAGGAGCGCGAGGCCGAGCAGCGCCCGCGCGGCCGGGGCGCGGCGCCCGGGGCGGGCGTGGGGCGCGTCGTAGGCGAGCGTCACGGGCACGTGGGTTGCAGGTTCCCGCGCGCGGCATGCGCATCGCCCAGGTCGCGCCGCTGTGGGAGGCGGTGCCGCCGGCCCGCTACGGCGGCACCGAGCGCGTCGTCTCCTGGCTCACCGAGGCGCTGGTGGCGCGGGGTCACGCCGTCACGCTCTTCGCGACGGCAGACTCGCGCACGACCGCGCGGCTCGTGGCCGTCGCGCCGCGGGGCCTGCGGCGGGACCTGCGGGAAACCGACGCGCTCGCCGCGCACGTCGTCGAGCTCGGCGAGCTCCTGGACCGGGCCGGCGAGTTCGACCTGATCCACAGCCACGTCGACATGCTCACCTTTCCGCTGGCCCGTCTCGCGCGGGTGCCGCTGCTGCATACGCTCCACGGCCGGCTGGACCGGCCGGGGCTCGAGCCGCTCTTCCGGCACTTCCGGGACCTGCCGCTCGTGTCGATCAGCCAGAGCCAGCGGACGCCGCTCGCCCATCTCGGCCTCCACTGGGTCGCCACGGTCTACCACGGGCTCCCCGTGGAGCGCATTCCGTTCTCGCCGGCGCCGCGGGACGACGCGCTGGTCTTCCTCGGCCGTCTCTCGCCGGAGAAGCGCCCCGACCTCGCCATCGCCGTGGCCCGGCGGCTCGGCGTGCGGCTGCGCATCGCGGCCAAGCTGGACGACGACGACCGCGCGTACGTCGAGCGCGAGCTCGCCCCGCTGCTCCGGGACCCGCTCGTCGAGTACCTCGGCGAGGTCGACGACGCGACCAAGTGGGCGCTGCTCGGCGGCGCGCGGTGCCTGCTCTTCCCGGTGGACTGGCCGGAGCCGTTCGGGCTCGCGATGATCGAAGCGCTCGCCTGCGGCACCCCCGTGGTGGCCCGCCCGTGCGGCGCCGTGCCCGAGGTCGTCGTCGACGGCGAGACCGGATTCCTCGCGCAGAGCCTGGACGACCTCGTCGCCGCGGTCAAGCGCGTGGACGTGCTCGATCGCGCGCGCTGCCGCGCGTGGGTCGAGGCTCGCTTCTCGGTGCGCGCGATGACCGACGCGTACGAAGCGGTCTACGCGCGCCTGCTCGGTGGGGGGACGGCGCGATGAGCGGGCGGAGGCGCGTCGGCGCGCCTCCGCCCGCGGCTGCGTCACTGCGAGGGCGGCTTGCCGGGCCGCTCGGTGGGCTTGCCCGGTTCCGCGCCCTTGCCGGGCTCCATAGGCTTGCCCGGCTCCAGGGGCTTGCCCGGCTCGGCCCCGCGCGGTGACGCCGCCCCGCCGGTGTCGCCGGCGCCGCCCGCGACGCCGAGGCGGGCCATCGTCTCGCGGTCGAGGCGGCCGGTCTCCTTGAGCCCCTCGGCCTTCTGGAAGCTCCGGAGCGCCTCGCGGGTCTTCGGGCCCATCACGCCGTCGATGGGGCCCGGGTCGTGTCCCTTGTCCTTGAGCGCCTGCTGGACGGCGCGGACCTGCTCCCGCCCGGCGGCGCGCTGACCGGTCCGGTCCTCGCGCATCGCGCCCGGCGTGTCGGGCTTGTCGGCCTCGGGCCGTGTCGCCCCCGGCGCGCCGGGCTCGGGCGCCCCGGAGCGCGTCCCGGGCATCGGCGCCGGCTCCTTCGGCGCCCCCGGGCGCTCGGTCGGCGGCGCCGTGGGCGCCTGGGCGAACGCCGCGGCGGCGACCGCGAGGGTCGCCACCGCGGTCGTGAGTGCATTGCGCCACAGAGTCATGCCTGCCTCCTTCTCGGACGTGGCGGTCGATCCACGGTCGGAGCAACCGGCGTGCCGTCGGCCGGCGTATCCCGGTGCGCCCTCAGCCCGCGTGCCGCTGGTCACCCGCGCTCCGGCGCATGTCCTCCTGGTCGACGCGCTGGAGCCGCGGCAGCGTCACGGGCCGGCCGTCGCGCGCGGAGCGGTAGATCGCCTCGATGATGCGGACGTCCTCGAGCCCCTCGATGCCGGGCGACTCGGGTTCGCGATCTTCACGGACGACGGTCGAGAAGTGCGTGACGACCGCCGCGGTCTCGTCCACGGGCTCGAACGTGGTCTCCTGGCGCTCGCCGCGGCGCACCAGGCGCAGGGTCATCGGCGCCTCGGGCGTGAAGGCGCCGGCGACCTCGACGAAGCCGTCCTCGCCGAGGACCGTGAACGTCGAGCGCGGCTCCTCGCCGAAGCTCGTGTGCAGGTGCGCGAGCCGCTCGTCGGGGAAGCGCAACAGGAACACGGCGCCCTCGTCGACGTCGCCGCCGTGGCGCCGCCCCGTGCGGGCGGTCATGGCCATGACCTGCGCGGGCTCGGGACCGAGGAGGCGCCGCGCGGCGTTGATGCCGTGGACGCCGAGGTGGTAGACGGTGCCGCCCCCGAGCCGGCGCTGGAGCCACGAGCAGCCCGGGTCCTGGACGCGGCACGTGATGTCCGCGCTGAAGGTCTTCGGCAGGCCGATCTGCCCTGCGCGGACCAGCGCCACCGCGCGGACGATCGCGGGGCGGAAGCCGAGGCGGTAGGCGATCATCAGCTTCACGCGGTTGGTGTGACAGGCGCGGATCATCCGGCGGCACTCGTCGGCCGTGAGCGCCATGGGCGGCTCGCAGAGCACGTGCACCCCGGCCCGGGCCGCCTCCACCGCGTAGTCGCAGTGCAGCGAATTCGGCACCGTGAGGTACACGGCGTGCACATCGTCGCGCTGCAGGCACTGGCGGAGCTCCTCGTAGTGGTAGGGCGTCGCCCGGTACTGCTGGCCCAGGAGCTGGGCCTTGCTGCGGTCGCCGGAGACCACGGCGACGAGTCGGGAATTCGCGGCGCTGGCGACGATGGCGGGGAGGACAGCCGTGCGCGCGACGGTCCCGAGCCCGACCACCGCGTAGCCGACTGCCTTCGTCATGCCGCGGATTCCCCGGCAACCCTCCGTGCGGAGGGGGTGCAAGCGCGAGGCCACGAGACCGGCGCTCGAGGCCGGGCGTCCACCTGAAACCCCCGACGGGTAGGGGCGTCAGCCCTGAGACCCTCAAGATCTGCGGGCTTGCACCGATCTCGCCATGTGTTAAGCAGTAAGCGATGCTGCCGGTGCGCGGCGCGCTCGTCGAGATCACCGGGGCGCCCTCCTCAGGGCGCACGAGCCTGCTCGTCGCGTGGCTCGGCGCGCTCACGCGCGAGGGTGCGGCGACGGCGCTCGTGGACACCGACGAGACCTTCGACCCGGCCGAGGCGGCCCGGGCCGGCGTAGACCTGCGGCGCCTGCTCTGGGTGCGCTGCGGCGGCCGCCGCGCGGCGGCGCTGCGCGCGGCGGATCTGCTCGTGCGGTGCCCCGGGTTCGCGCTGGTCGCGCTCGACCTCGGCGAGCGCCCACCGGTCCTGCCGCTCGCGGCGGCCTTCCGCCTCCGGCTCGCCGCCCGACGCACGGGGACGACGCTCGTCCTCCTCGCGCGGCGGCGGGTCGCGGGCGCGGGGGCCTGCCTGGCCGTGCGCACGGTGCGGCGCGCGGTGGAGTGGAGCGGCCCCGCGACCGGGCCGCGTCGGCTCGTCGGGCTCCGCACCGCCGTCCAGGTGGTCCGGGCCCGAGGCGGCCTGCCCGCCCAGGGCGGCGTCTACCGGTGGGCGGCGTGAGGCCATGGGTCGGCTCGCCTGCGTGTGGGTCCCCGTGTTCTCGGCCGCCGCCGTCGAACGCTGCGAGCCCGACCTGGTCGAGCGCCCGCTCGCCGTCGTCCGGGGGACGCCGCCGGCTCGCCGCGTCGTGGAGGCGAACGAGGCGGCGCGCGAGCAGGGGGTGGCTCCGGGCATGACCGAAACCGAGGCGCGCGCCCGGTGCCCGGGGCTCGTGAGCCGCCCGTGGTCGGAGGATCACGTGCGCTCGGCCCACCTGGCCCTGCTCGAGGCCCTCTACGCCGTCTCGCCCCGCGTGGAAGACGCCGGCCCGGGGCTGGCCTACATCGACACCACGGGCCTCGACCGGCTCTGGGGCGGGATCCAGGCGCTCGGCGAGCAGCTGCTCGCCCAGGCGCGCGCGGTCGGCCTGCGCGCGCGGGTGGGGATCGCGGGCAGTCGCGTCGCCGCGCGGGTCGCCGCCAGGCTCCCGCGCGCGGGCGCCGCGGGGCGGGTGATCCTCGTGCCCGAGGGGCGCGAGGCCGAGACGCTCGCGGCCGCCCCGATCGACGTCCTCGACCTCCCCGCCGAACTGGCGGCCACGCTCGCGCGCTGGGGGCTCGGGACGCTCGGGGCGGTCGCGGCCGTGCCGCGCCGGGAGCTCGCCCGGCGGCTCGGGCCGGCCGGGCTTCGGCTCCACGACCTGGCGCGCGGGATCGACCGTGAGCCGTTCCAGCCCTGGACCCCGCCGCCGTTCTGGGTGGAGGCGCAGGGGCTCGAGTGGGAGCTCGGCGACCTCGAAGCCCTCACGGCGGTGCTTCGCCTCCTGCTCGCGCGGCTCGCCGCCCGCCTGCGCGCCGCCCACGTCGAGGCCGACCAGCTCACGGTGGAGCTCGCGCTCGTCTCGGGCGACCGCTACGCGACGACCTTCGGGCTCGCCTACCCCACGAGCGACGTCGAGACCCTGCTCCGCCTGGCCCGGCGGGCGGTGGAAGCCGCGCCGCCGGCGGCGCCGGTCACGGGGGTCGCCGTCACGGTCCGTCCTGTGCGCGCCCGCGCGGGGCAAGGGGAGCTCGGGCGTCCGGCGCTGCCCGCCCACCGCGACCTGGCGACGGTGCTCGCGCGCCTGCAGGAGCTCGTGGGGCCCGACCGGTGCGGCGCGCCCGTGCTCGTCGACTCCCACCGGCCCGACGCCGTCGCGCTCGAGTCGTTCCTGCTCGCCGAGCGCGCGGAGCCCGGCGCGCCGGGCGCCTCCCCGGCGCCCCCCGAGGGCCCGCGGCTCGTCCTCCGTCGGTTCCGGCCGCCGCGCCCCGTGGAGGTGACGACGCTCGACGAGCGCCCGGTGGAGGTCCGCGAGGGCGACGCGGTCCTGCGCGTCGTGACCGGCGCCGGTCCGTGGCGGGTGTCGGGCGAGTGGTGGGACGCCCACGCCTGGGGTCGCGACGAGTGGGACGTGCTGCTCAGCGACGGGCGCCTCTGCCGGCTCGCGCGCGACTCCGCGCGCGGGTGGCTCCTCGACGGGGTCTACGACTGAGGCCCGTGACGATGGCGTTCGTCGAGCTGCACGCGCAGTCGGCGTTCTCGTTCCTCGAGGGGGCCGATCTGCCCGAGACGCTGGTCGCCGAGGCCGCACGCCTGGGGATGCCGGCCCTGGCGCTGGTGGACCGCGACGGGCTCTACGGCGCCCCGCGCTTCCACCGGGCCGCCGAGCGCGCGGGGCTCCGGCCGATCCTGGGCGCCGAGATCACGCTCCAGGACGGCTCGCGCCTGCCCCTGCTGGTCGAGGACCGCACCGGCTACCGCAACCTCTCGCGGCTCATCACCCGCATGAAGCTCAGCGCGCCGAAGGGCCGGGCGGCGCTGGCGCTCGCCGAGCTCGAGCCCTACGCCGACGGCCTGGTCTGCCTGACGGGCGGCCGGCAGGGGCCGCTGGCCCGAGCGCTCGCCGCCGGCGACCGCGACGGGGCGCGCGAGGCCCTGGCCGCGCTCCTCGCGATCTTCGGGCGCTCGAACTGCTACGTCGAGGTCCAGCGACACCTCGACCGCGAGAGCGCGCGGCTCACCGAGGCGCTCGTGCAGCTCGCCCGGGCCATGCGCGTGCCGCTCGTGGCCACGAACCAGCCGCTCTACGCGGGGCCGGGCGGCCGGGCGGTGGCCGATGTCTTCACCTGCATCCGGGAGAAGACCGACCTCGACCACGCCGGCCGACGCCTGCAGCCCAACGCCGAGCGCCGCCTCAAGGGGGGCGAGGAGATGGCGCGTCTGTTCTCCGACCTGCCGGAGGCGGTGGCGGCCACGGGCGAGCTGGCGTTGCGGCTGGGCTTCACGCTCAAGGACCTCGGCTACCGGTTCCCCGAGTACCCGCTGCCGCCCGGCGAGACCGCGCTCGAGCACCTCGCCGCGCTCGTCGAGCGCGGCGTGCGCGCACGCTACGGGCACGGCCCGCTGGCCGAGCGCGCCCGTCGCCAGGTCGCCCACGAGCTCGAGGTCATCGGCCGGCTCGACCTGGCGGGCTACTTCCTGATCGTCTGGGACCTCGTCGAGTTCTGCCGCGCCCACGACATCCTGGTGCAGGGGCGCGGCTCGGCCGCCAACAGCGCCGTGTGCTACGCGCTCGGCATCACCGCCGTCGATCCCGTGGGCATGGACCTGCTCTTCGAGCGCTTCCTCTCGGAGGCGCGCGGCGAGTGGCCCGACATCGACCTGGACCTGCCGAGCGGCGAACGGCGGGAGGCGGTGATCCAGTACGTCTACCGGCGCTACGGGCGTCTGGGCGCCGGCATGACGGCCAACGTGATCACGTACCGCGGGCGCAGCGCGGCCCGCGAGGTCGCGAAGGCGCTCGGGCTCCCGGCCGAGCTCCAGGATCGCCTGGCCCGGCTGAGCCCGGCCTGGGGCTACCAGGACCCCGACGACTGCCTGCTCCGGCACCTGGCCGAGGCGGGCTGCGACCCGCGCCACCCCCGCATCCGCGCCTTCGCCGCGCTGTGGACGCGGCTGCAGGACCTGCCGCGGCACCTCGGGCAGCACTCGGGCGGCATGGTGATCGCCGCCGACCGGCTCGACGACGTGGTCCCTCTCGAGCCCGCCACCATGCCCGGCCGCGTCGTGATCCAGTGGGACAAGGACGACTGCGCCGCGCTCGGCCTGATCAAGATCGACCTCCTGGGCCTGCGGATGATGTCGGTCCTGCAGGAGTCCATCGCGCTCGCGGCCGAGACGGGCGTGGAGATCGACCTGGCCCACCTGCCGCCCGACGACCCCGCCGTCTACCGGATGCTCCAGCAGGCCGACACCGTCGGCGTCTTCCAGGTCGAGAGCCGCGCCCAGATGGCCACGCTGCCGCGCCTGCGCCCCGAGCGGTTCTACGACCTGGTGGTCGAGGTGGCGATCATCCGGCCGGGCCCGATCGTGGGCGACATGGTGCACCCCTACATCCGTCGCCGGCAGGGGCGCGAGCCGGTCACGTATCCCCACCCGAGCCTCGAGCCGATCCTGGCCCGGACGCTCGGCGTGCCGCTCTTCCAGGAGCAGCTCCTCCGCATGGCCATGGTCGCCGCCGGCTTCACCGCGAGCGAGGCCGAGGAGCTCCGGCGGGCCTTCGGCTTCAAGCGGAGCGAGCAGCGCATGCGCGAGGTGGAGGTCAAGCTCCGGGACGGGCTGGCGCGCCAGGGGATCGCCGGCGAGGCCGCCGAGCAGATCGTCCACGCGATCACCGCGTTTGCGCTCTACGGCTTCCCCGAGTGCGTGGCCGGCGACACGCCGGTGCTCGACGCCGAGTCGGGGCGCCCCGTGCGGATCGCGGACGTCGTGGCCGGGCGCGCGCGGCTCGCCTGGACGCTCGCGTGCGACGCGAGCCGCGTCCTCCGCCGCCGGCGCGTGGTGCGGGCCGTGGCGAGCGGCCTCCGGCGGGTCCACCGCCTGCGCACCGCGAGCGGGCGCGCGGTGACGGCCACGCCCGAGCACCTGGTGCTGACGCCGTGGGGCTGGCGCGCGCTCGCCACGCTGCGCGCGGGCGATCGCGTCGCCGCGGCGCCGGAGCCCGGCGGCGCGGCCGGGGGCGCCGTCGTCTGGGAGCGCGTCGTCGCCGTGGAGCCGGCCGGGCTCTGCGAGACGTTCGACCTCGAGGTCGAGGGCGATCACAACTTCCTGGCCGACGGCCTCGTCGTCCACAACTCGCACGCCTCGAGCTTCGCGCTGCTCGCCTACGCGAGCGCCTGGCTCAAGGTCCACCAGCCGGCGGCCTTCTACGCCGCGCTCCTCAACAACCAGCCCATGGGCTTCTACCACGCGGCGACGATCGTCAAGGACGCGCAGCGCCACGGGCTGACGATCCTGCCGATCGACGTCACGCGCTCGGCGTGGGAGTGCACGGTGGAGAGCCGGGCGGAGGAGGGCGCGGGTCCGCCCGCGTCGGGGCCCGCCGGCGCACGCCCGGCGTCGGCGTACGCGGTGCGGCTCGGGCTCCGGTACGTCAAGGGCCTGCGCGAGCGCGCCGGCCGGGCGATCGTGGCCGCGCGGCGCGCGCGGCCCTTCACCTCCGTCCACGACCTGGCGCGGCGGGCCGGGTTGACGCGGGAGGAGCTGGCCGCGCTCGCCGCCGTCGGCGCCCTGGACGCGCTGAGCGGCAGCCGGCGGCGCGCCCTGTGGGCGGCGGCGGTCCCGGCGCCGCTGGGCCTCTTCGCCGAAGCGGACACGGCCGGGGCCCCGGGCTCCGAGCCCTGCCCGCTCCCGGAGATGACGGCGCGCGAGCGCCTGGTCGCCGACTACGCGGGCAGCGGGGTCACGCTCGGCCCCCACCCGCTCGCGTTCCTGCGCGCGGCCCTGGCGCGCCGCGGGGTCGTCCGCGCGATCGACCTCCCGGCCCTCGCCGCCGGCCAGCGTGTCCGCGTGGCGGGCAGCGTGATCGTGCGCCAGCGCCCGGCGACGGCCCGAGGCGTCGTGTTCCTCTCCCTGGAGGACGAGACGGGCATCGCGAACGTGATCGTCGCGCCCCGCCTGTTCGCGCGCCACCGGGTCGCGCTCGTGACCGCGCCGTTTTTACTCGTGGAGGGAATCTTACAATCGCAGGACGGGGTGGTCTCCGTGCGCGCGCGCCGGGTGGCGCCGCTGCCCGCGCCCGCGCCGGCCGTTCCCTCGCACGACTTCGGCTAGCCCCGCGCCGCGCGCGTCCCGCCCACCGCGGGCCCGGGGAGCCCGTGGCAACCAACTTGCTCCTCCCCACCACGATGGCCACTGTCCCGACGCGTTCCGGCGCCCCGACGCCGGCCCAGGACGGCCTCGTCGCCGCGCTGGGCCGCCTGGCCCGGCTCGAGCTCGAGCTCGGCGCCGCCGAGCTCCGCCGGCTGGCCCGCGCGGCCGGCGTCGCCGCGGCCGCGGCCGCGCTCGGTGGGGTCACGCTTGTCGCCGCGCTGGTCGTGCTCCTCGCCGCCGCGCTCGCCCCGCTGGTGGGCGCGCGCGGGGCGCACCTCGCCCTGGCGGGCGGCGCCGCGCTCGTCCCGGCCGTCGCCGCCCTCGCGTGGGGGGTCGGGCGCCTGCGCGCGCTCGGGCGGCCCCGACTGACGTTGACCTCCGTCGAAGAGACCTGGCGATGGCTCGGAGCCCAGCTGAGATCCAGGCTGACATTGCGCTGACCCGGCAGCGCATCGAAGAGCGGCTGGAGGCGTTCGACCGGCGCGTGCTGCGTCAGTGGTGGGCGCCCTGGACGCTCCTGCTCGGCGGCCTCGTGCTCGGGCTCCTCCTGGCGCGCGTGCCCGCGCGCCGGCTGCTCGGGATCGGCACCCGCACCGTGCAGGCGGGCCTCGCCGTGGCCGGGACCGTGGAGGCGGTGGACCGGTTCCTGGCCCGGCGCCGCGCGGCGCGGGTCGCCTGACGTGCCCCGCGCGGCACCATGCGCGTCGTGGCCTCGCGTCCGGCCGCGCCCCGCCCGCTCGGGCGGCGACGGGGCGTCCGGCCTCCGGTCGGCGCGTGAGCGGGCGCGTCGTCGAGCTCGATGGTCGCCGCGTCCTGCTGACCGGGCTCGACGCGGTCCTCTGGCCCGAGGTCGGCCTCACCAAGGGCGACCTGCTCGCGTACTACCTGGACGTGGCCGAGCACCTGCTCCCGTTCCTCGCGCGCCGCCCCATGGCGCTGTTGCGGGGCCCGGACGCCGTGACGGGCGAGTGCGTCTACCAGCGGACGGCGCCGCCCGGCCTGCCCACATGGATCGCCACGCGCCGGATCCGCACCGGCGACACCGCGCTCGGCCACGCCGAGTACGTCGTCGGCGCCGACCGGGCGACGCTCGCCTACCTCGTGAACCTCGGCTACATCTCCTGGCACCCCTGGGGCTGCACGGTCGACGCGCTCGACCGTCCCGACCTGATGGTCTTCGACCTGGACCCGACCGAGATCGCCTTCCGGGAGGTCCGCCACGCGGCGCTGCTGGTGCGGAGCCTGCTCGCGACGTTCAAGATCCGGAGCTGGGTGAAGACCTCCGGGGGCCGGGGCCTCCACGTCGTGGTGCCACTCGAGCCCGCCTACTCGTTCGACCAGGTCCTGACCGCGGCGGCCGCCATCACCCGCATGGCGCGGAACCGGGAGCCCTCGCTCTTCACCGTCGACATGCGGCGCGCGCGCCGGCGGGGCAAGATCCTGATCGACGTCCTGCGCAACCGCCGCGGCGCCACGCTCGTGAGCCCCTACGCCGTGCGCGAGTACCCGGAGGCCACGGTCTCGACCCCGCTCGACTGGGCCGAGCTCGAGCGCAGCCTCTACCCGGAGGAATTCCACGTGGGCACCGTACGGGCGCGCCTGCGCGCGCGGGGGGACCCGTTCGCCGACCTGTTCGCGAACCCGCAGTCGCTCCGACCGCTGCTCGAGAGCGGGCGCCTGCGCCGCACGGTGCGCGGCGCGTCCTGAGCCGCGGGACGGCCCCGCGCCGGGCGGCCGTCGCGCGCGGCGCTCAGGGCACGCGCCGCAGGGCCTCGATGCGGTCGCCGGTGGCGGGGTGCGTCGCGAAGAACCCGCCGCCCCGCTCGCCGGCCTCGCCGAGGAGCCACGTGAGCGCGTCGATCATCTGCTCCTTGGAGCCGCCCACGCGGCGGAGCAGCGCGACCCCGTGGCGGTCGGCGGCGTACTCCTCGCTCCGGCTGTAGCGGCGCGCGATCAGCGTGCCGGCGATGGGCGTGACGGCGCCGCTGCCGGGGACCACGCGGTCCAGGAGGATCATGCCCAGCCGCAGGCCCAGCCCGAGCGCCTGGGCGCGCGCCGCGTGCCCGAGGTCGTCGTGCGCGACCTCGTGGGCGAGCACCGCCTGGAGGCGACGGTCGTCCGCCCGGGCGAGGAGCCCCGTGGTCACGTAGAACTCACCGCCCCCGGCGCTGGCCGCGTTGATCCGGGCGTCGTCCACCACGCCGACGCGCACCTGGTCGAGCGGCCGCGGGTGGTCCATCGCCTGGATCAGCGGGACCATCAGGCGCCGGAGCCGCTCGGCCTGCGCGGCGTCGACCGGGCGTCCCGTCGGCGCGCCGGCGTCGCCGGGGCTCGGTGGGCGGCCGGCATCGCCGCGGGGCGCCCGCGCGGTGGAGACGGCGCAGGCGCTCGCGGCGAGCGCGAACGCCACACCGAGCGCGAGGGCACGCCTCATCGCCCGACGCGCGCCGGGCACGCGCGGCGGCCCGGGCGCACGCGCCCCACGCGTGCTCCGCGCGCCGGGTCCGCGCCCGCCGTGCCGGGCGCCGCGTGGTCGCGGGCCGCGCCCGCGGAATCCCCGGACGGGGTGCGCGCGGCGGCGTCGCGCCCGGCCGCCCCACCGAAGTAGTCGATGTACCGGTCGATACGTCGGGGCCGGTCCGGCTTGAAGAGCGCCCACCTGACGGGCGCCAGGGGCCGGTGAAGGCGTCGGGGCGTCGGTCGGTCGCTCACGTCGACGCGCGGTGCGCTCTCCTGGCTCATCGCGACCTCCTCAAGGGATCGAACTCAGGATCGAACCGCTCAGGGATTTCCGTCCTCGAGCCGGTGCACCGCGTGTGCCACGACGCGCCGGCGGCCGCCTGTCCGTCGTTGAAAAGTTTTCGCGGACCGGGTGTAGCGCTTGCACTCCTCGGAGCCGCGCGCCGTCGCCTGCGCCCGGCGCCCCGGTCCCGCGCCTCGCCGGGCGCGGGGTTCGCGGCGCGCGGGAGGATTGGCACAGCCCCTGCTGTTCGAGGGATCGAGTCCGGTGCGGCGCGACGCCGCCGGACCGGAGGCGACCATGGCACCCAGACGACGAGACCTCGAACGCAAGCGGGCGCTCGAGCGCACGCGCGTGGCGCTCGCGCAGGCGATCACCGAGGGGATCGAGGCCGCGCGCCGGGGCGAGCAGCGGTCCGAGCCGTTCAAGGACCCCTACGGGGCCGCGGCCACCGTCCACGACGAGGAGATCGCGGCGGCGGTCGTCGACCGCCGTGCCCGGGAGCTCGCGGAAGTGAGCCACGCCCTCGAGCGAATGGACGCCGGCGGCTACGGCGTCTGCCGGGACTGCGGCGCGCCGATCCCGGAGGCCCGGCTCCGGGCGCTGCCCTTCGCGACCCGATGCGTGGCCTGTCAGGCGCGGGCCGAGCGCCTGCGCGGCGCGGCCTGAATCCCGAACGCCTCCGGCTGAATCCCGAGAGGCGAGAGGAGCACGACCATGACGAGGACACACGGCGCCTCCTTCCTGGGGGCGCTGGCGGCGCTGATGCTGACGGCGGCCCTGCTCGTCGGCTGCCAGGGCGTGACGGGCCGGACCGCGGGACAGACGGTGGACGACGCCACGGTCACCGCGGCGGTGAAGTCCAAGCTGGTCGCCGACCGGGCGGCCAATCTCACCCGCGTCGACGTTGACACGACCAACGGGACTGTTTACCTTAACGGCGTCGTCGAGACGCCCGAGCAGAAAACCCGCGCCGAGGCGCTCGCACGCCAGGTGCAGGGCGTGAGCAAGGTCGTCAACAACCTGCAGGTCCAGAAACCGTAGCGGAAACCCAGGGCACCGGCGCCCGACGGGGACCGCCGCGCGGCGTCCCCGCGGGCGCCGGCGAGCGTCAGCCGAGCGCGTGTCACCGTGAGTCCAGCCCGACGCGACCAGATGAAAGGCGCCCGGGTCCTCGTCGTCGACGACGAGCCCGCCGAGCGCGAGAGCCTGGCCCGCCTGGTCGGGCAGTGGGGCTACGACGTCGAGACGGCCGCCTCCGGCGAGGAGGCGCTGCAGATGGTCGAGACCCACCGCCCCGCCGTCGTCCTCACCGACCTCGTGCTGCCGGAGATGGACGGCCTCACGCTCCTTCAGAAGGTCCGCGAGACGGGGCGGCCCCCGGTGGTCCTGCTCATCACCGGGCACGGCACCGTCGAGAGCGCGGTGGAGGCGATGCGCCGCGGGGCCTTCGACTACCTGACCAAGCCGGTGGACCCGACGCGGTTGCAGGTCCTGCTCGAGAAGTCGATCGAGCAGGAGTCGCTCTCCCGCGAGGTGAGCTTCCTCCGCCACCAGCTCCGGCAGAAGGGCGCGTTCGGGCCCCTCGTGGGGCAGTCGCGGGGCATGCAGGAGGTCTACCGCTGGATCGAGCTCGCGGCGACGAGCACGGCGCCCGTGCTGATCTACGGCGAGAGCGGGACGGGCAAGGAGCTGGCGGCCCGGACGATCCACGAGCTCTCCAACCGGCGCGCCCGCCCGTTCGTCGCGATCAACTGCGCGGCGATCCCCGAGACGCTGATCGAGAGCGAGCTGTTCGGGCACGAGCGCGGCGCCTTCACGGGCGCCACCGAGCGCCGGCTCGGCTGCTTCGAGCTGGCCGACGGCGGCACGCTGTTCCTGGACGAGATCGCCGAGATGGACAACTCCACCCAGGCCAAGCTCCTGCGCGTGCTCCAGGAGTCCACGTTCCGCCGCGTGGGGGGCAAGAGCGAGATCCAGGTGGACGTCCGCGTGATCGCCGCCACCAACCGCGTGCCGCAGGACGCGCTGGCCCAGGGGCAGCTCCGCGAGGACCTCTTCTACCGGCTCAACGTCTTCACGATCAAGCTGCCCCCGCTGCGGGAGCGCCGCGAGGACATCCCGCTGCTGGCGCGCACGTTCGTCGAGGAGTTCAACCGCCAGGACAATCGCCAGGTCCGCGGCCTGACCGCGGAGGCGGAGAAGGCGCTCGAGCGGTACGCGTGGCCGGGCAACGTGCGCGAGCTCCGCAACGTGATCCAGCGCGCGGTGGTGCTCGCGGGCAGCGGCCTCATCGGCCCCGAGCACCTGCCGGACAACGTCCTACGCGCGGCGGAGCCCGCGCGCCCGGCCGCGGCGAGCAGCGTCACGCCGATCCGCGAGATGGAGCGCGAGCTGATCCTGAGGGCGCTCGAGGAGACGAACTACGACAAGCGGCGCGCCGCGGCCCTGCTCGGCATCAGCCTCAAGACGCTTTACAACAAGCTCGCCAAGTACGGCATCCAGGCCGTCAAATCCGCCCGGATCACCTGACGGGGATGGGGGCCCCCGAGGCGGCCGATCGGCCGGCGCTGCCCGCGGACGTCGACCGGCTCCTGCACGACCTGCGCGGGCCGCTCAACGCCGCGGTGATGCACCTGGAGCTCTGCAAGCGCCTGGGCCCGGACGACGCCGAAGCCGCGCGGTGCCTGGACACGGCCCAGCAGGCGCTGACCCGCCTCGCCCAGCTGCTCCCGCTCGCCTTCGAGATCGTCGCCCTCGAGCCCCGTGAGCGGGTGCGCGTGGACCTGCGCGCCCTCGTCGAGGGCACGCGGCGGACGCCGGGGCTCGAGCGCGTCACGCTGGCCGAGGGGCCCTGGCCGGACGTCCACGGCGATCGCCGGCTCCTCGCGCTGGCGCTCACCCACCTCCTCCGCAACGCGGTCGAGGCCACGGAGGCCGCAGGGGGCGAGTGTCCGCCCCCGCGCGTCGGCGCCGCCCGCGAGGGGCACAGCGTGGTGGTGAGCGTCCGGGACTGGGGGCGGGGGTTCCGGGGCGCGAGCCCGAAGTCGCTGCTCCGGCTGACCGCCTCCACGAAGCCGGCCGCGGCCGGCGTGGGGTTGCTCACCGCGCTGCGCGTCGCGCGGCTCCACGGCGGGGGGCTCGAGCTGGTCGCGCCGCCCGGCGGCGGCGCCGAGGTGCGGCTGCGGCTGCGCGCGTGAGCCGGCCCTCAGGAGGCCAGGCGCTGGGCGGGGGCCGCGCCCTCGCGCCACGTCGTGACGTGCGGCACCGGCAGCACGGCGCTCGTCCGCGCCCGGACGAACAGCGCGTGGGCGAGGCTCGCGTACGGCATCCCCTCGTAGACCGCCTCGCAGAGGAGCGACTCCTCCGGCGCGCCGAAGGCGCCGGCGAGCGGCTCGAAGGTCTCGAGCACGTCGGGCAGGTAGCGCCGCCCGAGGCTCACGAGGGTGCCGGCGCGCGCCGCCACGATGCGGGTGTTGACGAGCCCGTCCCCGTCGAAGAGCGCCCGGAGCTCCGCCGGCGCCGGCCGCGGCACGAACCGCGCCACCGTCCGCACGCCGAGCGCCCGGAGCTCGTCCACGGGTGGCCCGGGCTCGATCCACGGGAGCGTCGGGTCGAGCCGCGTCGGGGACGCCCCGATGATCACCGGGAGCTCGGGCTTCCGCCTGACCGCCTCGACGGCGCGCCCGAGCGCGGCCACCAGCCGGGCCTCGCCCTCGACCACGTGGTCGCCGGGCAGAATCAGCACCGTCGCCTGCGGGTCGCGGTGGATGATCTTGAGGAGGGCGAGGAACACCGCGGGGGCCGTGCCCCGGTAGCGCGGCTGGACCACGGGCTCGATCGGCGGGACCGCGCCGAGCGCCGTGGCATAGGATCGGACGCGTCGGCGGTCGAGGACCGCGACGACCCGGCTCGGGTCGGTCAGCCGCACGGCCCGCTCGAGGGCGCGCCGGAAGCCGAGGGTCCGCGCGCCGGGAGCGCACGTCGTGCGCGCCGCGGCCCGGCCGCCGGCGTCGCCGAGGACGATCGTCCAGAGGTGGGGACCGGTCGTGCTCATGGTCCGCGCCCGCCGGAGCCCGGGGGTGCACGGCATGTGCCAGGGGCTCGCGCGGGCGGCGCGCCCGCGGGCCGCGGGCGCGGGCGCCGCCGGCACGCGTCGCGCGCGCCCCGGGGCGGCCGGGCGGCGGCGGACGTGTAATCCTTACCGGAGAAGGAGCGGGTGATGTTCGAGCTCGACGGGCGTGTCGCGGTCGTGACCGGGGGCAACGGCGGCATCGGGCTCGGGATGGCGCGGGGGCTCGCGCGGGCGGGCGCCCGCGTCGTGGTCGCGGCGCGGAACGAGGCCAAGTCCAAGGCCGCCGTGGCCGAGCTCGAGCGACTCGGCGCCGAGGCGCTCGCGGTCCCGCTCGACGTGACCGACGAGGCGTCGATCGCCGCGCTGGTGCCCGCCGTGACCGCGCGGTGGGGCCGACTCGACATCCTCGTCAACAACGCCGGGATCAACATCCGCAAGCCCGCGCACGAGCTCGAGCCCGCGGAGTGGCGCCGCGTGCTCGACACGAACCTGACCGCGGCCTTCCTGCTCGCCCGGGCGGTCTACCCGGTGATGAAGCGCCAGGGGGGCGGCAAGATCATCAACATCGGCTCCATGCTCTCGATCTTCGGCGCGGCGTTCGCCCCGGCCTACGGCGCCTCCAAGGGCGGGCTCGTGCAGCTCACCAAGTCGCTCGCCTCGGCCTGGGCGCGCGACAACATCCAGGTCAACGCGGTGCTGCCGGGCTGGATCGACACCGACCTGACGCGCCAGGCCCGCCGCGAGGTGCCGGGGCTGGACGAGCTCGTGCTCCGACGCACGCCGGCCGGTCGCTGGGGCGTGCCCGACGACCTGGCCGGCGTCGCCGTGTTCCTCGCGAGCCGCGCCTCGGACTTCGTGACCGGCGCCGTCATCCCCGTGGACGGCGGCTTCTCGATCCAGCTCTGACCGTGCGCGTGCTCGTCGCCGACCGCATCGCGCCCGAGGGCGTCGCCTACCTGCGCGCGCACGGCCTCGAGGTGGAGGAGCTCGCCGAGGGCGGGCGGGAGCGGCTCGAGGCGCGGCTCGGCGCGTGCGAGGCGCTGATCACCCGCTCGGCCACCGCGGTGACCGAGGCGCTCCTCCGCCACGCCCCGCGGCTCCGCATCGTCGGGCGGGCGGGGGTGGGCGTGGACAACATCGACGTCGACGCCTGCTCGCGCCGCGGGATCCTGGTCGTCAACGCGCCCCACGGCAACGTCGTCTCGGCCGCCGAGCACACGATCGGTCTGCTGCTCGCCCTGCTCCGCCGGATCCCCGAGGCGCACGCGCGGCTCCGGGCCGGCGCCTGGGACCGCTCGATCTACGGCGCCGAGCTCTACCGCAAGACCGTCGGCGTGGTCGGCCTGGGCAAGGTCGGCTCCCGCGTGGCCACGCGGCTGCGCGCCTTCGAGGCCACCGTGATCGCCTGCGACCCCTACATCCCCGCCGGGCGCGCCCGCGAGCTCGGCGTGGAGCTCGTCGACCTGGACACGCTGCTCGCGGCCGCCGACGTCGTCACCTTCCACGTGCCCCTCACCGACGAGACGCGCGGCATGGTCCGCGCGGACCGGCTCGCGCGGACGAAGCGCGGGGTGTGGATCGTCAACTGCGCGCGGGGCGGCATCGTGGACGAGGCGGACCTGCTCGCGGCACTCGAGGCCGGGCACGTGGCCGGCGCCGCGCTGGACGTCTTCAGCGAGGAGCCGCCCCGGAGCGACGTCCTGCGGCGACTGCTGGCGCACCCACGCGTGGTGGCCACGCCGCACCTCGGGGCCAACTCCACCGAGGCCCAGGTTACCGTGGCGCTGGACGTCGCCCGGCAGATCGTCGCCTTCCGCGACGGGCGGCTGGTCGAGCACGCCGTCAACGTCCCGGCGCTCGACCCGGCCGCGCAGGCCGAGCTCGCGCCCTTCCTCGTCCTCGCCGAGCGCCTGGGGCGCTTCTGCGTGCAGCTCGATCCCGAGCACCTCGAGCGCGTGGAGGTGACGGTGGCCGGGGCGATCGCGCAGCGCGACCCCGAGCTGCTGGCGCGGGCGGTGCTGACGGGCCTGCTCGCCCCCGTGGTCGCCTCGCCCGTCAACCTGGTCAACGCCCACCTCGTGGCGCGCGAGCGCGGCGTCGCCGTGGAGGTGACGCGCGAGGCCGAGACGCACGGCTACGGCAGCCTCGTCACCCTCACCACCGTGACGCGCGAGGGGCGCAAGATCATCGCCGGCACCGTGTTCGACGGCCAGCCCCGCGTGGTGCGCATGCGCGACCTGAACATCGAGTTCAGCCCGGAGGGCTACATCCTCGTCCTGTCCTACGAGGATCGGCCCGGCATGGTGGGGCGCATCGGCACGACGCTCGGTCGGCTGGGGATCAACATCGCCTCGATGCACGTCGGCCGTCGGGCGAAGCGGGGCCGCGCGATCGTCGTGCTCCTCCTGGACGAGGAACTCACGCCCCCGCAGGTCGCCGAGGTGGCAGCGGCCGTCGAGGCCGACTTCGCCCGGTTCATCCGCCTCCTCTGACCGCCCGACGGGTTGACAGCCCCCGAGCGCGCCCCTACTGTCGGGCCAGCCCCCGCGTCGGGGGCGGAGAAGGAGGGAGAGCATGCGTTCGCATCGCCAGTCGCGTCGCGTCCTCGGAGGGGGGCGGCGCCTCGCGCTCGCGCTGGCGCTCGTGCTGCTCGGCGCCACCGCGGCGTCCGCCCAGCGGCCGATCACGTGGAAGGTCCAGAGCACGTTCCCCGCGGGCATCTGGGACTACATGTGGGGGGAGAACTTCGTCAAGCGCGTGAACGAGGTCGCGGGGGGCCGCCTCAAGATCGAGCTCCTGCCCGCCGGCGCCGTCGTGGGCGCGTTCGAGGTGCTGGACGCCGTGCACCGGGGCGTGCTCGACGGCGGCATCACCTGGAGCGGCTACTGGGTGGGGAAGAACTCCGCCTTCTCGCTGTTCGCCAGCGCCGCCGGCGGCCCGTTCGGCATGAACAACTGGGACTTCACCGCCTGGCTCTTCGCGGGCGGCGGGATCGAGCTCTACCGGGAGCTCCTGGACAAGATGGGGTTCCGGGTCGTCTGGTTCCCCATCTGGGGCGAGATGCCGGAGCCGCTCGGCTGGTTCAAGAAGCCGATCCGGTCGGTCGCCGACCTCCGGGGCGTGAAGATGCGCGCCGCCGGGCTCGCGGCCGACGTCTTCCGCGAGGTCGGGGCGTCGGTGGTGACGCTGGCGGCGGGCGAGATCCTGCCCGCGCTCGAGCGCGGGGTCATCGACGGCGCCGAGTTCAGCGACCCCCACTCCGACTCCCGGCTCGGCTTCCAGCAGGTGACGAAGTACTACCACATCCCGGGGATCCACCAGCCCACGGGCGTGGGCGAGGTCATCATCAACCGCGCGCAGTGGGACCGGCTGCCCGCCGACCTCCGCACGCTCGTCGAGATGGCGGCCCACGAGACCATGATGCTGAACTGGACGCGCGCCTGGCGGATGAACCACGAGGCGCTCGAGGAGCTCGTGACCAAGCACGGCGTCCGCGTCGTCGAGACGCCGCGCGAGGTGCTGGTGGAGCTGCTCAAGGCGTGGGACCGGGTCGCCGCGCGCGAGGCGGCGAAGAACCCCGACTTCGCCCGCGTGCTCGAGTCGCAGCGGCGGTTCGCCGCCTGGTTCGTGCCCTACCAGCGCCTGATCAACCCGCCCTACGACCTGACCGCCGACTACTACTGGGCCGGGGTCAACCCCTACAAGGTCACCAAGCCCTGAGGTCGGCCCTCGGCCCCGGCCGCCGCGCGCCGGGCGGCCGCCCCGGGGCCCGCCGGGGCGCCGCCCGGCCTAGACGCCCAGGTAGTACTTCTTGACGAGCTCGTGCTCGGCGAGCTCGCGCGTCGAGCCGCCCTCGAACGCGATCGTGCCGTGGACCAGGACGTAGCCGCGGTCGGCGATCCGGGTCGCCTGCGCGAAGTTCTGCTCGGCCATGAGCACCGTGAGGCCGTGCGCCTCCTTGAGCTCGCGGATCTTCGCGATCACGCGCGAGACCAGGATCGGGGCCAACCCCACGGAGGGTTCGTCCACCAGCAGGACGCGCGGCCGCGACATCAGCGCGCGGGCGATGGCGAGCATCTGCTGCTCGCCGCCGCTCATGCTGCCGGCGAGCTGCCGCCGCCGCTCGCGGAGCACCGGGAAGGTCTCGTAGCAGAGGGCGAGGCTCCGGTCGATCGCGCGGCGCGCCTCGGGCCGGAACGCGGCGAGCCGCAGGTTGTCCTCGACCGTGAGCCGCGGGAACAGGCGCCGGCCCTCGGGCACGAGCGCGAGCCCGAGGTACACGATCTCCTCCGGCGCGCGCCCGACCAGGTCGATGCGGCGCCCGTCGGCCTCCAGGTAGATCTCGCCCGCGGTCGGCCGCACCACGCCCATGATGCAGTGGAGCAGCGTGCTCTTGCCGTTGCCGTTGGCGCCGAGCAACACCACCGTCTCACCCTCGCGGACCTCGAGGGAGACGCCGTGGAGCACGCGCACGGCCCCGTAGCCCGCCTCCACGCCGCGCACGACGAGCCGGCCGGCCACCCGTGCCCTCCGTCACTCTCCGAGGTACGCCTTCTCCACCGCCGGGTCGGCGACGATCGCCTCGGGCGACCCCTCGGCGATCTTCTCCCCGGCGTCGAGGACGACCAGGCGCTCGGAGAAGCGCATGACCGCGCGCATGATGTGCTCGATCATGATGATCGTGACGCCGCGGCGGTTCAGCGCGAAGAGGATCTCCAGGATCTCGTCCACCTCGGCGGGCGAGAGGCCCGCCATCGCCTCGTCGGCGATGAGGAGCTTGGGCCGCGCGGCCATGGCCCGCGCCAGCTCGAGCTTGCGCATCTCGACCTGCGTCAGCCCGGCCGGCGTCGCGTGCGCCTTGGGCCCGAGGCCGATCAGCTCCAGGATCGCCCGCGCCTCCGCGGCGGGGTCGCCGTCGTGCTCCCGCCCGGCGTACTCGAGCGGGATGCGCAGGTTGTCGAGCACGCTCATGCTGCGGAACGGCCGCGGGATCTGGAAGCTCCGGGCGATGCCCAGGCGCGTGCGCCGGTGGGCGGGCAGGCGCGTGATGTCCCGGCCCTCGAAGAGGACCGTGCCCGCGTCGGCCCGGAGCGCGCCCGACACGCAGTTGATGAGCGTGGTCTTGCCGGAGCCGTTGGGGCCGATGAGCCCGAACCGCTCGCCGCGGCGGACGTGGAGGCTCACGCCCCCGAGCGCCTGGAAGCCCCCGAAGCGCTTGACCAGCCCCCGGACCTCGAGCAGGACCTCGCCCATCAGCCGCCGCGCCCCGCGAGCCGTCGCGCCAGGCCGACCAGCCCCTCCGGGGCCAGCACGACGAAGAGCACCAGGACGACGCCCACGATCAGCAGGTTCAGGGCCGAGGAGATCGTCACCGTGGCGACCTGCTGCGCGGTGCCGAGGAGCACGGCGCCGAGCACGGGCCCGAGCCAGGTGGTGGTCCCGCCGATCATGGGCATGGCCAGGCTGTTGACCGCGTAGTCCAGGTTGAACGCGGACGCCGGCTCCATGTAGGTGACGTAGTAGGGGAAGGGCGCGCCCGCGAGGCCCATCAGCCCGCCGCTCAGCGTCGTGGCGAGGAGCTTCAGGCGGAGCGTCGGCACGCCCATGCACTCGGCCGCCTCCTCGTTGTCGCGGATCGCGGCCAGCCCGCGCCCCACGCGCGAGTGCTGGATCCACCACGCCAGCGTGACGCTGCCCGCGGCGAGCGCGAGCATGACCACGAAGAGCAGCTCGACGTAGCTCGAGAAGAGCGCCCCCGTCCGCGGGCGGACCACGTAGGCCCCGCGCGCGCCGCCCACGTACTCCCAGTTGACGACCATGGTCTGCAGGACGACGGCCAGCGCGAGCGTGGCGATCGAGAAGAAGACCCCGCGCAGGCGCAGCGTGAGGTAGCCGAGGCCGAGCCCGAGGAGGCCCGCGACCGCGCCGCCGGCCAGGAGCAGCACGGGCAGGGGCGCGCCGACGCTCTTGATCAGCACCACGGACGTGTAGGCGCCGAGCGCGAAGAAGGCCGCGCTGCCGAAGTTCACGTAGCCCGCGAACCCGCCGAGGATGTTCCAGGCCGTGGCCAGGACCACGTACTGGAGGATCACGTAGGCCGCGAAGTAGTAGTACTGGTTCTGCACGAGCCGCGTGAGGAGCGCCCCGACCGTCACCAGGGCCAGGGCGCCCGCGGGCACCGCCCAGCGCCGCACGCTAGGCCTGCCCGAAGAGCCCGGCCGGGCGCACGGCCAGCGTGAGCAGCAGGATCCCGAACGAGACCGCGAGCGCCCAGGAGGGCCCGTAGAAGGTGGCCGTGAGGCTCTCGGCCACGCCCAGGATGACGGCGGCGGCGAGCGTGCCGCCCACGCTGCCCATGCCCCCGAGCACGGCGATGGCGAACACGCGGCCGATGTACTCCCGGTTCATCGCCGGCTCGACAGGCCCGATCATGATGAGCAGCGCGCCGGCGAGGCTCGCGGTCGCGGTGGCCAGGCCGAAGGCGAACGCCTTGACCCGCACCGGGTCCACGCCCATCAGGCGCAGCGCGAAGCTGTCCTGGGCGACGGCGCGGATGGCGCGACCGTAGGAGGTCCCGTGCAGGACGGCGGCGAGCGCCGCCGTCAGCGCGAGCGCGACCAGGCAGGGCACGGCCAGGCGCAGGGCGACGCTCAACGGGCCGAGCCGCAGCGTCTCGCCGATGTAGCCGGCCTCCACCAGGCGGTAGTCGACGCCGAACTGCAGCAGGAGCCCCACCTCGACGATGAAGAGCACGCCGAAGAAGAAGACGAGCCCGCGCAGCGACTCCTGGCCCGTTTTCTCGAAGCTCGCGTAGTAGACTCGGTAGACGGCGACGCCGAGCGCGTAGAAGGCCGGCGTGAAGGCGAGCCCCGTCAGGATCGGGTCCAGGCCGAGCGTCACGTTCATCGCGTAGGCCAGGTAGGAGCCCAGGATCACGAAGACCGGATGCGCGATGTTGACGACATCCAGGAGCCCGAAGGCGACGGAGACGCCGAGGCTCACGGCGGTGTAGAAGCCGCCGAGGAGCACCCCGGCGACGACGGCGTTCAGGAGCAGGTCGGAGGCGACCACGGCCGGTGCGCGCCGGGGCCGCGCGCGGCCGCGCCGCCCCGGCGCCGTCCCGCGCTGGCCCTAGCGGGCCCGGGTGTAGGGGTAGATCAGGGTCCCCGACCGCCGGCGCTCCGGGTGGAGCACCGGGCGCTTGCCGGGGCGCGTGAACTGAGCCAGGTCGGTGCCCTCCACGTGCTGGAACTGGATCTGGAGCACGCGCGAGGTCGCCCACTCGCCGTTCGGCGCGAAGCGGACCTTGCCGACGATCGTGTCGTGCTCGGTGGCGCGGATGTAGTCGGCGACCTTCTGCTGGTCCAGGCTGCGGGTGGCCTCGATCGCCTGGCCGAGGATCTGCAGGTAGGCGTACGCGAAGGGCGGCAGGTAGTAGCCGAGCGGGTCGACGCCCGCCTTCTCAGCCTGGGCCTGGTACTTCTTCAGGAACTCCTCGATGCCGGGGAACTTCAGCGTGGGCTCGGGCACCCAGAAGTCGTAGTTGACGATCCCGTTGAGCTTGGCGCCGAGCTTGGACAGGAGCGCGGCGAACTGCAGGCCGACCATCCCGCCGCCGAACAGCTTCGGCTGGAGCCCCACCTCGTGCGCGGCCAGGACGATGCCCGCCGAATCGGGCGGGTAGGAGGCGACGTAGACGATGTCGGGGTTGACGGCCTTCACGGCGCGCACGATGGGCGTGTAGTCGACGGTCGTCGGCGGGTACGTGCTGTCGTAGACGGTCTTGAAGCCGAACTTGCGGACGTTCTCGCGGGCGCCCGCGAGGGCGTTGTGCGGGTACTCGGCGTCGGCCCCCACCAGGGCCACGGTGGTGGGGCGCGGCGTCTGCTTGCTGGCGAGCTCGAAGAACCCGGCGGACCAGTCGACGGCCGGGCGCGGCCCCGCCGGCATGATCTGGAAGTAGTTCCGGTACCCGAACTTCTCGTTGTTGTTGAGGCCGAAGAGCGCCATGAAGGTGAGCTTGCGCTCGATCACGATGGGCATCGCGGGCGCGATCAGGTTCGTGCCGTAGCCCGAGACGACGAAGTCGACCTTGTCGATGTCGAGGAGCTTCGTGTAGATGCCGGGTACGTTGGCGGGCTTGGTCTGGTCGTCGTAGTAGACGAGCTCGACCGGGCGGCCGAGCAGTCCGCCCTTCCGGTTCACGTCCTCGGCCCAGATCTGCATGGCGAGCAGCGCGGCCTTGCCGTTGCCGGCGAGCCCGCCGGTGAGCGCCATGCCGAAGCCGATCTTGATCGGCTGGGCGGCCGCGGCCGGCGCCACGCCGGGCCCGGCGAGCGCGGCCACGAGGGCCAGGAGGACGGAGAGCGCGAGCAGACGGGACGGACGGGACGCCGTGCGGAGCGCTGCCTGGCGCATGCGTCGTACCTCCTTCGGCCGGCTCCCGCGGGCGGCCCCCGCGCCCGCCCGGGCGGGCGCGCCGGGCCGTGCGCGGTCGGCCCGGGGACCGGGGCGGTCCGACGCCGTCGGGAGCGCGCCGGGGCCGGAAACGGTGGCTACAGACTGCAGAGGACGCGGGGAAAGTCAAGCCCGCGCGGATGCCGCAGCGCGGCGAGCCTCGCCCGGGCCGCTCGCGTACACTCGGGCCGCCCCGCCCGGCCGCGCGCGCCGCGGCCGCGGGGAGGGACCAACGCACCGCCGCGAGGAGGGCCGAGCCATGGGCACCATCTCCAGGGCCGAGATGCTCGCACGGGTGGCGCGCTTCAAGGAGCTGCGGCCGAGTCGCCGGGCCTTCGTGGACAGCCTGATCCCGGGCCACGAGCGCGAGATCTTCAACGTGATCGGCCGCGGCGTGACCGAGGACCCGACGCTCAACCCGGCCATCACCGACGCGCGCGACTTCAACGTCACCCTGGTGCGCGCCGAGCCCGGCAAGGGGGCGGCGCTGCACGCGCACCCGACCGTGGAGGTCTTCATCCCGCTCTCGGGCCGGTGGGCGGTGTACTGGGGCGACGCGGGCGAGGAGGAGGTCGTCCTCGAGCAGTGGGACACGATCTCGGTCCCGCCGGGGGTCATGCGCGGCTTCCGCAACGTCGGCGAGGAGGCGGCCTACCTCCTCGCGATCCTCGGGGGCACCGACGCGGGCCGGGTCGTCTGGGCCCCGCAGGTGCTCGAGGCCGCCCGCCGCACCGGGCTCGCGCTCGACGCCCACGGGAACCTGGTCACGGTGGACGCGGCGTAGCCGGCCGCGGGCCGGGGCGCCGGGCCCGGGCCCGGCGCCCCGCGCGCGCCCTGGGGCCCCGCCACGCGGCGCGCCCGAGCGCGCGGCGTGCTAGCGCGCGGTCGGGCGCGGCGGGTCGAACGTGAAGATCGTCTTGAAGGCCTCGAGCACCTTCTCGCCGTGCTCGCGGGCCACCTGCTCGGCGATCGCGTGGGGCATGGACACGTCGTCCCGGTTCTCGGTGAGGCCCGTGATGACCGTGAGCTGCACGGCGTCGGTGGTCCCCACGTTGCGGAAGCCGCGGTAGACGCGCGGCGGGCAGGAGAAGACGTCCCACTTGCCCAGCGTGACGCGGTGGGCGATCGGGTCGCCGACGAAGTACTCGATCGTGCCCTCGAGGACCATGAACGTCTCGTAGGTGTCGTTGTGGGAGTGCAGGCACGGCCCCTGGCCCGGCGGCATGATCGAGATGAACATCGTCATGCCCGCAGCGCCGAAGATCGGCGCGGTCCGCCCGAACGGGTTCTTCGTCTCCTCGAGGATCACCGGCATGATCGTCCGCGCGTACACGATGTCCATGGCCGCCTGAGGCACCCAGGCGAGCTCCCGGGCGATGGACATGGGCTGGAGGTCGTGGAACCGGGCGATCCGCTTGGCGAGTTCCTCCGGGGTCGGGGTCTCGATCAGGGTCGTCATGGTCCGCCCTCCTTCCGAGGACTCCGCGAGGAGTGGGCCGGCCGCGCCGTCGCGGACCCGGGGCGGCCGGCGGCTCAGCGCGGTCGCTGCGCCAGGTACCAGTCGAGGATGGTCGCGCCGTTCCAGGCCACCACACCCTTGTGCGCCAGGATCGTCTCGAGCGTGCGCTCGACGTGCCGCACCCGGTGCGGGACGCCCGAGAGGTACGGGTGGCAGGCCACGGCCATGATCTTGGCCCGCTCGGCGCTTTCGGCGTAGAGCACGGCGAACTGCTCCAGGGCGCGCTCGTAGAAGGCGTCGGAGCGGTGGTGCTGGACAGCCATCAGCACGATGTCGTGGAGCTCGAAGTTGTAGGGCAGGGCGACGAGGGGGCGCGTGGTCGTGCGCAGCGTCACCGGCTCGTCGTCGAGGACCCAGTCGCCGATGTACTCGATGCCGGCCTCGGCCAGGTAGTCCAGCGTGTGCTCGGTCTCGGTCAGGCCGGGGCCGAACCAGCCGCGGGGGCGCGTGCCCGAGAACTTCTCGATCGTCTCCACCGTGCGCTGGATCACCGCGCGCTCGTCCTCCACGCGGTGCATGGGGAGCTGCTCCCAGCTGTGCGCGTTGAGCTCCCAGCCGCTCTCCAGGCAGGCGGCGACCACCTGCGGGTAGCTCTCGCACACACGCGCGTTGAGCGTCACGGTGGGCGACACGCCGAGCCGTTCGTAGACCTTCTTGAGCCGCCAGAACCCCACGCGCATCCCGTACTCGTGCCACGTCCAGTTGGGCACGTCGGGCAGCAGCGGCTGGCCCTGGGGCGGCGGGATGACCGTGCGCGCCATGGCGCGCGCGATGTCCCAGTGCTCCAGGGCGAGCACGGGCCAGACCACCAGCCGGACCCCGTCGGGCAGGCGCAGCGGCGGCCGGTCGACGATGGGCGAGTAGGCGAGTCGCTCCCTCGGGGTCATGGCGTCCTCCCCGTCAGAAGACCTCGAAGTACTCGCGGTGCTCCCAGTCGGTGACCTCGCCGAGGAACCGCGCGATCTCGAACTCCTTGAGCGTGATCAGGTAGTCGACGACGGCGTCGCCGAACGCCTTGCGGAAGAGCGTGTCCTCGCGCAGCGCGGCCACCGCCTCCATCAGGCTGCGCGGCAGCGGCGTGGCGCGCGTGGCGTACGGCTCCTCGGTCGGCGGGCCCGGATCGAGCGCGCGCTGGATGCCGTCGAGGCCGGCGACGATCTGCGCCGCCATATAGAGGTAGGGGTTCGCCGCCGGCTCCCCGACCCGGTTCTCGACGTGGGTGCCCGGGTCGTCCGGGCCGCCGACCACGCGGATCATCGCCCCCTTGTTGTCGCGGCCCCAGGTGGCGCGGTCGGGGGCGAGCGAGAAGGGCCTGTAGCGCTTGTAGCCGTTGATCGTCGGCGTGGTGAACACGGCCGCGGCCCGCGCGTGGGCCAGGAGCCCGCCCACGAAGTGGCGCCCGACCGGCGACAGGAGCTCGCCGGGCGCCGTGGGCACGAAGGCGTTCCGGCCCGTCCGCCGATCGCGCAGCGACTGGTGCAGGTGCCAGCCGCTCGAGAACAGGTTGGGCAGCGCGGGCCGGCACATGAACGTCGCGTGGTAGCCGTGGCGCCGGCAGACCTGCTTGACCGCGCTCCGGAAGAGGACCATCGCGTCGGCCGGCTCGAGCCCGACCTGGGGGTCGAACGTGAACTCGCACTGGCTCGGGCCGAACTCCACCTCGAGCGACCGGAGCGGGAGCCCGAGCGCCTCGAGGGTGCGGCGGAGCAGGGCGAAGACCGGCTCGAGCTCGTCCAGCCGGCTCTCGGTGAGGTACTGGTAGCCGTGGGCGAGCAGCGACACGGCCGGTGGATCGGCGGGCCAGCCCGCTTGCTCGGGGCGGAGCTTCGGGTCCTCGAGGCGCAGGATGTAGCACTCGACCTCGAGCCCGGCCACGTAGTCCCAGCCGGCGCGCGCCAGGTCGTCGAGGACGGCGCGGTAGATCCGCCGCGTCGAGAAGGGGACCGGGCGCCCGGAAGGGAAGTAGAGGTCGCAGAGCATCCAGCCCGTCGCCGGCGCCCAGGGCAGGACGCGGAACGTCGTCGGGTCGGGGACGAGGATCACGTCGCCGGCCCCGCTCATCTCCTCGAGGCCGAAGCCGCCGCCGGGGGTGAAGACCGGGTAGACGGTCCGGTGCGAGGTGTCCTTGGCGAGCAGCGTGGTCGTCACCGCGCAGCCGTTGCGGAGCGCCAGCGGCAAATCCCGCGCCGTCACGCTCTTGCCGCGCAACAGCCCGTGCTGGTCGGCGAACGAGAGCCGGACGACCTCGAGGCCGCGCTCGGCGACCGCCGCCACGACCTGCGCCGCCGCCTCGCGCTGGGCGTCGTCCCAGAGGCCGTGGCGGGCGACGAAGTCGGCCCGCCCGAGGCTCGCGTCGCGCGCCGCGTCCGCCACGGCGGCTACTCGAGCGGCGTCGCCCAGGGCGACGCCAGGCGCCGGGCGCGGTCGTGGGCGCGCCAGCGCTCGGCCCACGCGTCCTCCGGGGCGACCAGGTCGACGGCGATCGGGCCCGCGATCCGGCTCCCGTCGAGCCCGGGGACGTCCACCGGCGCCTCGGGCGCGCGCGCGAGCTCGCGGATCGCGCGGAGCAGCAGCGTGCGGTAGGCGGTGATGGCCCGGTCGGTGTAGCCCAGGTGCTCGCGCGTCCGGTCGTGGATCGGGCCGGGCGACTCCTGGGCGAAGGTGTCGTGCGTGTTGATGTCGAAGCCCATCCCGGTGTAGGTCCGCGTGCGCTGCTCCTCGGGGTCGTAGCCGTAGTCGTTGGCGCGGTTTCGGCGCGGCCGGTAGTCGGGCAGCGTGTAGAGCTCCAGGCGGTCGCGCCGCATGGTTTCCCGGTCCACGGGCGCGCGGTAGCTGTGGAAGATGTCGTACCACCAGCTGTGCTCGTCGTCGATCGGGACGTGCCACTGGGTGATGACCATGTCGTCGCCGAGCGAGATCGCGATGGCGTTCGGGAACACGAGGTTCGTCACCCGCACGTGCACCCGCCCGGCGCCGAGGCCGCGGAGCGCCAGGATCCGGAGCCCGTACGGCGTGGGCTCCACCTCGATGCGCGGGCGGAAGTACTCGCGGGCGATCCGGCTCAGCGGCACGCCCGCGCCCGCCACGTCTTCGCGGAACTGCTTGCCGTAGCGCCCGGCGGGCTCGTCGTCGTCGAAGAACCGGTGCAGGAACGAGACGTGGGCGGGGTCGATCCCGCCCTCGAGGGCCTGGAGCCAGTTGCACTCGAGGTAGCCCTTGAAGGCGAACGTGTACTCCGGCGGCGCCACGAAGCAGTCGAGCGCGGGGAGCGGCGGCGGCGTCCCCGGCCCGAGGTAGGCGAAGACGATGCCGTTGACCTCCCGGCAGGGATAGGCCACGTGGCGGACCTTCTCGTGGAAGCGGCTCCCCTCGGGCTCGGCCGGCTGCTCACGGCAGCGCCCCGCGACGTCGAAGAGCCAGCCGTGGTAGACGCAGCGGAGCCCGCCGTCCTCGAGCCGTCCGAAGGCGAGGTCGGTCCCGCGGTGGGGGCACCGGCGGCCGATCAGCCCGAGCCGGCCCTGCTCGTCCCGGAAGAGCACGAGGTCCTCGCCGAGCAGCCGGACGGCCTTGACCGGCCGGCGCGGGCTGAGCTCCTCGACGAGCGCGGCCGGCTGCCAGAAGCGCCGGAGCAGCGCGCCGGCGGGCGTGCCGGGCCCGGTGCGGGTGACGAGCTCGTTGTCCTCGCGCGAGAGCATGTCCCTTCCTCCTCTCGTCGCCGCTGCGCCGCCGCGCGCCCCGATGCGTGACGCCGCGGCGGGCGCGCCGGGCGGCGGGCCGGGGCCCCGGAGCCGCGGAGCGCCGGAGCGGAGTGGCTGCATTGGAGCGAAACCGCGCGCCGCGGTCAAGCGCGCCCCGTCCGACCGGAAATTCTTTGCGGGGCCCCGCGCCGCCTGGTAGGCTCTCGCCGTGCGAACGCGCGCCCTCGTGCTCGTCGCGATCGCGCTGCTGGTGGCCGCCTGCGCCACCACGTCCTCCCGGCCCGTCCGGAGCGAGTTCGAGGACATCCCCGTCCCGCGTGGGCTGTCGCTGGCGGAGGGCCGCTCGACCATCATCGAGTCGCCGACCGTCAAGGCGGCCCGTCTCGTCTACCGGGGCCGGATCGAGCCCCAGAGCCTCGGCGTCGCGATGCGCCAGACGCTCGAGGGGAGCGGCTGGCGCCACGTGTCCACGAGCCACGCCGGTGACCAGGGGACGATCCAGGTCTACGAGAAGGGCGGCAACTCGCTCCAGGTGCGGATCTGGGAGGGCTGGTGGTTCACCTACGTCGAGCTGACCGCCAGCCGCGCCGTCCAGCCGCCCACCGCCCGGTCGCAGTAGCGCCCGCCGGGCGCCGTCGTGCGCCCGGTTCGGCCGTCGGGCCGGCGAGGGGGTGGTTTCTGTGTCGCATGGCCGGCGGGCCCGGCGTTTTGCTCATTCACGACGTGAACCGTGATCAGTCGCGTCGTGAAAACATCGCCGCTCCCCCGCGGATCCAGCCACGGCTCGTCGAGCGCGCGAGGGTCACGCCGGCGGTCGTGGTGCCCGCGCGGGGCCGCTCCTGCCACCGGCGCCGCGCGCGCCTGGCTCACGGGGGACGTGCCGGCCGCGCCGTGGTGGAGGGTCCGCTGACGGGGCCGGGGACGCGCGCTACGGGTTGTGCCAGGCCCAGTCGCCCTCGCCGGCGATGAACCGGTCGGCCTCCGGCGGCCCCCACGACCCGGCCTCGTAGGTCGCGAGCGGCACGCGGTCGGCGTCCCAGGCCTCCAGCACCGGGGCGAGCAGCGCCCACGCGAGCTCCACCCAGTCGCCCGGCGCGTAGAGCGTGGCGTCGCCGTGGATCGCGTCGAGCAGGAGGCGCTCGTAGGCCTCCGGGGCCTGGCCCCCGAAGACCTCCGTGTAGCGGAAGTCGAGCGTGACCGGCCCGAGCCGGAGGTCGGGCCCCGGGACCTTGGCCAGCACGCGCAGCGCCACGCCCTCGTCCGGCTGGATGCGGATCACGAGCAGGTTCGGGTCGACGCCAGCGGGGTGACGGCGGAAGATCAGGTGGGGCGTCCGCCGGAACTGGATCACGATGGCGCTCGCGCGCCGCGCCAGCCGCTTGCCGGTGCGCAGGAAGAACGGCACCCCGGCCCAGCGCCAGTTGTCCACCCAGAGCTTGAGCGCGGCGTAGGTCTCGCGCCGCGAGTCGGGCGCGACGCCCTTTTCCTCCCGGTAGGCGACGGCGTGCCGCCCGTCGACGAGGCCCGCGGTGTACTGGGCGCGCAGGGCGACCTCGGCGACCTGCGCCGGGTCGATCGGCCGGAGCGCCTGCATGACCTTGTTCTTCTCGGCGCGGACGGCGGCGGCCTCGAAGGTGACCGGCGGCTCCATCGCGATCAGGCAGAGGAGCTGGAGCAGGTGGTTCTGCACCATGTCGCGCAGCGCGCCCGCCTCCTCGTAGTACGCGCCCCGGGTCTCGACGCCGAGCGACTCGGCCACGGTGATCTGTACGTGCGCCACGTGGTTGCGGTTCCAGAGCGGCTCGAAGATGCCGTTGGCGAACCGCAGCGCGAACAGGTTCTGGACGGTTTCCTTGCCCAGGTAGTGGTCGATGCGGAAGATCTGCTCCTCGCGGAACACGCGGGCCAGGCGCTGGTTCAGCCGGCGCGCGCTCGCGAGGTCGCGCCCGAACGGCTTCTCCACGACGATGCGCGTCCAGCCCGTCTCCGCGTGCGCGAGCCCGGCCGCGCCGAGGCAGTCGACGATCGCCTCGTAGAGGCTCGGCGGCGTCGCGCAGTAGAAGAGCCGGTTGGCGGGCCCGGGCCGCTCCCGCTCGAGCGCCGTCACGCGGCGGGCGAGGACCTCGGCGAAGGCGGGGTCCGTGGGGTCGCCCTGGAGGTAATACAAGGCCCGCGCGAAGCGCTCCCAGACCGTCTCCGAGGCCGGCGCCACGCGGCCGAACTCGGCCACGGCCTCGCGCATCCGCCGGCGGAACTCGTCGTCGCCCATCTCCGTGCGCGCCACGCCGAGCACCGCGAAGGGCTCGGGGAGCATGCGCGTGGCGTACAGGGCGAAGATCGCCGGCAGGAGCTTGCGCCGGGTCAGGTCGCCCGAGGCCCCGAAGATGACCAGCGTGAAGGGCTCATCGACGGACATCGTGCCCTCCGAACCGCTGGCGGAGCGCGGCGAGCAGCCGGTCCCCGAAGGGGTCGACGCGGCGCGAGCGGAAGCGGGCGTAGAGCGCGGCCGTGATGACCGGCAACGGCACCGCGCGCTCCACCGCCGTCTCCACCGTCCAGCGCCCCTCGCCCGAGTCCTCCACCCACCCCTTGAGCCCGGCGAGCGTCGGGTCCTCGGCGAGGGCTTCGGCCGCGAGCTCGAGCAACCAGGAGCGCACGACGCTGCCGCGGGTCCAGAGCCGCGCGATCGCCGCCAGGTCGAGCGGCCAGTCGGCCGCCGCGAGCAGCTCGAAGCCCTCGGCGTAGGCCTGCATCAGGCCGTACTCGATCCCGTTGTGGACCATCTTGACGAAGTGCCCGCTCCCGCTCGGGCCCACGTGGAGCCAGCCGCCCGGCGGGGCGAGCGCCTCGAAGAGCGGGGCCAGGCGCGCCACGGCCGACGCCTCGCCGCCCACCATCAGGCAGTAGCCGTGCTCGGCGCCCCGGAGGCCGCCGCTGACGCCGACGTCCACGTAGGCCACGCCGACGCGCGCGAGCTCGCCGGCGCGCCGCGGGTCGTCCTGGAAGTGCGTGTTGCCCCCGTCCACGACGGTGTCGCCCGGCTGCAAGCGCGACGCCAGCTCGCGGATCACCGCCTCGGTGGGCTCCCCGGCCGGGACCATCACCCACACGACGCGCGGCGGCGCCAGCGCGCCCGCCAGCTCGGCGAGCGAGCCGACGCCGACCGCGCCGCGCCGCGCGGCGGCGGCGACCGCCTCGGCCGCGCGGTCGTAGCCGACCACGCGGTGGCCGGCCGCGAGCAGGCGGCCGACCATCCCGCCGCCCATCCGACCGAGCCCGACGAAGCCGACCTCCATGGTCACGCCCTCGCGCGGGACGCCCTCACCCCGCGCGCGGGCCCGGCAGGCGCGCGGCGAGCGTGCCGGCGAGCGCGGTCAGCGCGGCCGCCGGCGCCCCGCGCAGGGGCAGCCAGAGCGCGCGACGCTGCGCGGCCCGGAGGGTGGCGAGATCGCCGAGCGCCTGCGCGGCCTCGAGCGTCGCGAAGCCGTAACGCTCGCCCGGGATCGGCAGGTCCTCGGCGTCCTCGGCGGTGAAGATGACGAGGATCGGCGTGGGCGGACCGCCCTTGTGGAGCTGTCCCGTGGAGTGCAGGTAGCGCGGGCCCCACCCTACCGTGGTCGCCAGTCGGGTGCGCTCGCGGATCAGGTGGCGCAGCGCCTCGAGCGCGGCGGCGGTCGCGGGCTCGGGGGCGAGGTAGGCCAGCAGGGCGACGTAGTCGCCGGGCCGCGCCTGGCCGAGCACGCGCACGAGGTCGTCCACGGAGTCCTCCGGCCACTCGGGCAGGCGCCCGCGCTCGCGGTAGGTCGCCAGCGCGCTCTGCGTGGCCTCCTTGGCCCGGGCTACGTCCGGCTCGTCGAAGGGATTGATCTCGAGCAAGGCGCCGACGGCGGCGGTCGCGAATTCCCACCGGAAGAACTCGGCGCCGAGGTCGAGCGGGTCGGCGAGTCGCAGCCGCACGACGGGGTGGCCTGCGGCGGCGAGCGGGCGCAGCGCGCTCTCCACCGCGGGGTCCTCGCCGAGGGCGAGGCCCACGAACACGCGGTCGGGGCCGTAGACCTCCGGCGTCCCCGGCGTCTCGCCGTCGACCGGGACGAGACCGCGCCCGCGCTTGCCCGTGGACTCGGCCAGGAGCTGCTCGAGCCACGCCCCGAGCGCCCGGATCGGGGTCGAGAGGACGAGCGTGACCTTGTCGCGCCCGGCCTCGGCGAGGCCGCCCAGCACCGCGGCCAGGCGCAACGCGGGGTGGTCGGCGACCGGAACCTCGGGGCCGCAGGCGCGCGCCATCGCTGCGGCGCGGTCGAGCAGGCCCGCGAGGTCGACGCCGCCGAGCGCGCCCGGGACGAGGCCGAAGAGCGAAAGCGCCGAGAAGCGGCCGCCGACGTCGGGCGGGTTCAGGAACGTGCAGCGGAAGTCGCCCTCGGTCGCCAGGCGCTCGAGCGGCGTGCCCGGGTCCGTGATGGCCGCGAAGTGGTCGCCGGGCCGCTCGACCTGGCGCTCGAGCGCCGCGCGGAAGAACCGGTAGAGGGCCAGGACCTCGGTGGTCGTGCCGGACTTGGACGCGACCAGGAAGAAGGTCTGCGGGAGCTTCAGCCGCGCGAGCGCGTTGCGGACGGCGCCGGGGTCGGTCGTGTCCAGGACGGTCACCGGCAGCCCCGCCGGGCCGGGCGGGAAGGTGCGGGCGAGGACCTCGGCGGCCAGGCTCGAGCCGCCCATGCCGAGCAGTACGACGTCCACGAACCCCTCGCGGCGGATCGCTTCGGCGAAGGCCCGGAGCTCGTCGACGCGCGCGCGCATCGTCTCGGGCAGGTCGAGCCAGCCCAGACGCGCCGCGATGGCCGCCCGCACGCCGTCGACGTCGCTCCAGAGGCTCGGGTCCCGGCGCCAGAGGCGCGGGCCCACCGCCTGCCGCTCCAGGCGCTCGCGCGCGGCTTCGATGGCGGGCGCCTCCGGCCACGCGGCCGTGGCGGCGGCCACGGCGGGCGGCGCGGGGAGCTCGCCCGCCTCGAGCGCGCGCACCTTCGCGAGCCGTCGCACGTGTCGCGGCTCGCCCGAGAAGCGCGCGCCGACGAACGCGCGCGTGAGCGCGAGCGCCTGGTCGAGCGTGACGACGCGCGCGCCGAGGCACAGGACGTTGGCGTCGTCGTGCTCGCGCGCCTGGCGCGCGGTGTAGAGGTCGTGGCACAGCGCGGCCCGCACGCCGCGGAGCTTGTTGGCCGCGATGGCCACGCCGGCGCCGCTGCCGCAGACGAGGACCCCGAGGTCGGCCCGCCCCTCGCGGACCGCGAGGCCGACCAGGCGCGCGAAGTCCGGGTAGTCGACGGGCTCCGGCGAGCTCGTCCCCAGGTCGAGCACCTCGTGGCCGTCCTCCCGGAGGGCGCGCACGAGCGGCTCCTTGAGCGGGAAGCCGGCGTGGTCGGCGGCGACGGCGATGCGCACGGCTACGCCTCGAGCAGCGCGGCCGCGGCCCGGTCCAGGAGCCACGTCAGCCGGCCCTCCTCGGGGGCCACCATGGCCGCCGGCAGCGGGGCGCGGTCGCGGAGCACCGCCTTGACCGCGCGGGCCTTCTCGGGCCCGGCCACGAGGAAGACCACGTGCCGGGCGGCGTTGAGCACCGGGAACGTGAGCGTGATGCGCTCGGGCACCACCGCCTGCGCGGCGTGGACCGCGACCACCGGGCGGAAGGTTTCCCGCAGCACGGGCGAGCCGGGGAAGAGCGAGGCCGTGTGGCCGTCGAGGCCCATGCCGAGCAGGACGAGGTCGAAGCGGGGCAGCTCGCCGCGGCGCGTGCCCAGCACCTCGCCGAGCCGCCGCGCGTACTCGGCCGCCGCGGCCTCGGGGTCCTCGGCCTCGCCCGCCATGCGCAGCACGCGCTCGGGCGGCAGTGGGACCTTGCTCAGGAGGGTTTCGGCGGCCATCCGGTAGTTCGACGCCGGGTGGTCGGGCGGCACGCAGCGCTCGTCGCCGAAGAAGACCCACGTCCGCGACCACGGCATCGCCTCGGCGAGCGGCGGCGCGGCCAGGCGCCGGTAGGTCTCGCGGGGCGTCTCGCCGCCGGCGAGCACGAGCGTGAAGCGGTCGCGGGCGCCGACGGCGGCGCGCGCGGCCTCGACGACGGTGCGCGCCGCGGCGTCCGCGAGCGCGGCGGGGTCGGGGAAGATCTGCACCTCGGGGGTCACGAAAGCCATCATACCTGCTGCTCGAGCCGGCGCTGCCGCGCGAGCGCGGCGCGGTAGCGCGCGTGGCGCGCCGCGTCGGGCAGGATCGTCTCGGCCACGGGCGGCGCGCACGCGCCGAGCCCCGGCAGCCGGCCGAGGGCGTCCAGCGCGAGCAGCGCGACGCCGCGGCTCGTCGCTTCCTCGACGGCGGGCACCACCAGCGGGCGCCCGAGCGCGTCGGCCATCATGCGCGTCCACGCGCGCGAGCGCTGCAGCGCCCCGCCGGAGGCCACGACCGCGTGGCCGGGCGCCGCGTGCGGGGCCAGACGCTCGTAGACGAGCGCGACGCGGAGCGCGACCGCCTCGAGGGCGGCGGCCAGGATGTCGAGGGCCGTGGTGTCGAGCCCGAGGCCCGCGATCACCGCGCGCCGGTCGGCGCGCCAGCCGGGCGCCCGCTCGCCGGCGAGGAACGGCAACACGGTCAGCCGGTGGTCGTCGGGCGTGCGCGCCGCGAGCGCGCGCTCGAGCGACTCCCCCGCGGGCAGGCGCAGCACCTCGAGACACCAGGTCCACACGTTGCCGCCCTCGGCCAGCGCGCCGCCGAGCAGCGCCTGGCGCCGGTCGAGCCGGTAGCACCAGAGGCCCGGCGGAGGCGGCCCGGCCTCGGGCCTCATGATCCGCAGCGCGGCGGAGGTCCCGACGGTCAGGGCCACGCGCGTCGGGTCGGTGCACCCGGCGCCGACGTTGTTCGCCGCCCCGTCACCCACCGCCGGGAACCAGGCCGCCCCGCGGAGCGCGGGCCAGCGCGTGGCCCACCGCGGGCGCAGCCCCCGGCGGGCGGCCTGACGGTCGCAGAGCGGGAACAGCGCGCGCTCGTCGAGCTCGGCCGCCGCCAGCGCCTCGGGGTCCCACCGCAGCCGCGCCTGGTCGAACAGGCCGGTGGCCGAGGCCATGGACACGCTCGTCGCGGCCTCGCCGAAGAGCTCGAGCTCGAGGTACTCGCCGAACGAGCCCCAGCGCGCCACGCGCCGGAGCGTGTCGGGGTGCTCGCGGGCCAGCCACCTGAGCTTCGCCGGCCAGAAGGAGGCGTGGAGGGGGCAGCCCGTGCGCGCGTGGAGCGCGGCCTCGTCGAGCGCCTCGCGCAGCAGGGCCGCGTCGGGGGCGCTGCGCGTGTCGGCCCAGAGATAGATCGGCGTGAGCGGGCGCCCGTCGGCGTCGAACCCGAGCAGGCCGTGCCAGAAGGTAGCGACGCCCACCGCGTCGACCTCGCCGGCTGGGCGGCCGTGGAGCACGCCGTCCAGGCAGGCGACGACCGCCTCGAACAGGCGCCGCGGGTCGTGCTCGACGCCGCCGTCCGGCGTGAGCGCGGGGCGGACCGGGATCCGGTGGCTCCGTGCGGGCAGCGGGGCGCCCGTGTCGTCGAACGCCGCGGCGCGGGTCGAGGAGGTGCCGACGTCGAGGGCCAGGATCATGGCGTGCCCTCGGGTAAGATACCGCCGTGAGCCAGACGTGGGAGATCCTCACCGTGCGCGGGCTCGCCGCCACCGACGAGCGCGCGGACGAGTTCACCGGCACGCTCGTGCTGCATCGCGAGGGGAGCCCCGAGCCGGTGGAGGCGATCACGATCCGCGTCAAGCGGTCGATCCTGATGGAGCTCCACGCCACGCTCGGGCGCCTGCTCGCGCGGTCGGTCGGCGTCCGGCGCGGGCGCTGACGCCGCTCGACCGCCCGCGCGGCACCCGACGAGGAGGCCGTCGATGGCCGTGATCCGTGTCCTGAGCCCGGTCGGCCGGGCCTCGCGGCAGCCGCTCACCGCGCCCGCGCTGCCCGCTGACCTCACGGGGCTGACGGTCGGGTTCCTCGACAACACCAAGGCGAACTTCGACCGGCTCGTGGCCGAGCTCGGCGCCCTGCTCACCGGGCGCTGGGGCGTGCGCGAGGTCGTCCACCGGCGCAAGGCCAACGCCTCGTCGCCCGCGCCGCCCGAGCTCCTGGCCGAGCTGGCCGCCCGCTGCGACGTCGTCTTCGCCGGCTCGGCGGACTGAGGCTCGTGCACGTCGTGGAGTCTCCACGACGCCATCGAGCTCGCCCGCCGCGGCACGCCGGCCGGCCTGATCGCCACGACCGCGTTCCAGGGCATGGCCGTGAGCCAGCTGGCCGCGCGCGGCGTCTCCGGCCTGCCGCTCCTCGTGGTGGACCACCCGCTCGGCGGCGAGCGCCCCGAGGGCATCGCGCGCCGCGCGCACCAGGCGGCCGAGCAGCTCCGGAGCCTGCTCGCCCCGGGCGCCCGCGCGGGGGACAGCGCCGTGCGCGCGGGAACGAGTCCGGGCGGGTCGGGTCGGGACGAGGCCGCCGCCGCGCGCGCCGAGCGCGACGGGGCGCGCGAGGAGGCCGAGGGCCCGGCGCTCGTCGAGGTGCCGGCCGAGGCCGACCGGCTCCTCGAGGCCTTCGTCGCCCGCGAGTGGTGCGACGGCCTGCCCGTCGTGCCGCCCACGCCCGAGCGCGTGCGCGCCATGCTCGGCGGGCGCGACCCCGACCGCTCGCTCGGCCCGATGCCGCCGCTCTGGCGGGAGGCCACGCTCGAGGCGCTCGCCGTCAACGCCGTGATGGCCGGGTGCCGCCCCGAGGACTTCCCGGTGATCGTGGCCGCGGTCGAGGCGATGCTCGACCCGGCCTTCAACCTCTACGGCGTGCAGGCGACGACCCACCCGGTGGCGCCGCTCGTGATCGTGCACGGGCCCTACGGCCGCCGGATCGGCGTCCACGCCGGCAGCGGCTGCTTCGGCCCCGGCTTCCGCGCCAACGCGACGATCGGCCGGGCCGTGCGCCTGATCCTCATGAACGTGGGCGGCGGCTGGCCCGGCCGCCACGACATGGCCACGCAGGGCAGCCCGGCCAAGTTCAGCTACTGCATCGCCGAGCACGACGCCGCCTCGCCGTGGGGCCCGCTCCGCGAGGGCGACGCGGTGACGGTGTTCGGGGGCGAGGCCCCGCACAACGTCAACGACCACGTGTCGACGACCGCCGCGGGCGTGCTCACCACCATCGCCGACACGGCCGTCTCGCTCGGCTCGAACGTGGGGTGGTACCTGGCCCAGAGCCAGCTCCTCGTCGTGCTCGGGCCGGAGCACGCGCGCACGATCGCCGACGACGGCTTCACGCGGGCCGACGTCCAGCGCTTCCTCTACGAGCGGGCGCGCCTGCCGCTCGGGCTCCTCAAGCAGGGCGGGATGTGGGGAATCCACGACTGGCCCGCCTGGATGCGCGCCGTGACCGACGACCAGGCGTGGCTGCCGCAGGTGCCCTCGCCCGACGACGTCCTGGTCGTCGTCGCCGGCGGCCCCGGCAAGCACTCGGCCGTCGTCCCCAACTGTTGCTTCAGCCGCGCGGTGTCGCGCCCGATCGTCGTGTAGCCGCCGCGTCGGCGGCGGCGGCGGGGCCGGACGCGGCCCGGGGCCGCGTCGACCAGCGCGGGCGCGAAGCGGTCGAGCTGCTCGCGGGTCTCGCCGAGGCTCGCGCCGACCGCGGCCGCGCCGGCCTCGAGGAGCCCCGCGTCGGCGTCGCGCAGGGCGGGCGGCGCCCACCGGCCCATCAGCAGCGTGACGCCGGGCGCCGCCGCGGCGAGGCGCTTGACCAGGTACCGCGCACGCGAGCCCGGGCGCGGCGGCAGCGCGACGAGGAGGGCGGCCGCGTAGCGCCCGGCGCGCACCCGCTGGACCAGCTCCGCGACGAGCAGCCCGGGCGGGACGACGTCCAGCGCGAAGGGCGTGTCGCGCAGCCGCACCCAGCCTCGCGAGGGCCAGCTGCTCCGTTTCGTCGCCCGCGGGGACGCCGAGGATGCGCACAGGTGCGTCGCGGGGCGCCGGCGGAGCGTCGACGGCGACGTCGGCGGCGAGCTCGGCCGAGGGGTCGAGGACGCGGCGCGCGTCCTCGGGCGTGATGCGCCCCTCGGCGCGGTCCCGGACGAGGTAGGCGAGCGCCGGCAGCAGCAGCGCGTCGTCGACCGCCGCGGGCGCCGCGCCCCGACGGTGGCGGTCGAGCAGCGCCGCGGCCTCGACCGCGTCGCCGGCCAGCAGGCGCTGGTAGCAGGCGACGTCCGGCTCGAGCCCGGGCGCGTCCACCATGAGGGCGGCGAGCCGGTCCAGCCCCGGGGTGTGCTTGGCCAGGACCACGAGGCAGACGGTCAGCGGCGTGGCCAGCAGCAGGCCGGCCGGGCCCCAGAGCCAGCTCCAGAACGCGAGGGCCACGACCAAGCCCACCGACGAGACCCCGGCGGCGCCGGCCTGGAGGCGGGTCTCGAGGACGAGGTTCGTCACGGCCTCGAGCGCGAGGAAGAGGCCGGCGACCATCGCCGGCCGCGTCCACCCCTCGAGCATCGCGAGGCTCGCCGCCAGCGGGGCGAGCGCACCGATCCAGGGGCCCAGGTAGGGGATGAAGCGGAGCGCGGCGGCCAGGAAGGCCCACAGGAGCGCGTAAGGCACGCCGATGAGCGCGAGGCCCACGCCGACGCCCACCCCGAACAGGCCGTTGACCGCCGACTGGGCCAGCAGGTAGCGACTGACGCGCGCGGTCGCCTCGTCGAGCGCGCGGATGGTCGTCACCAGCCGCGCCGGCCCCGCGAGCCCGATGAGGCGGGTGCGGAGCGCGTCGCGCTCGAGCAGGACGAGGACCACGAGCACCGCCACCAGGCCGCGGAGGTCGTGCAGCTTCCGCTCGATCGTCGCCTGGTGCCGCGGCACCTCCTCCACGAGCGCGGCGAGCTGGCGGCCCACGCCCCAGCTCACCGTGCCGAGCAGCACGAGCACCAGGGTCGCGACCGCGAGGACGGCCGCCGGGCGCCCCACCCGCCGCTCGAGCGCGGCGACGACCGGCGCCAGGAGGAACGCCAGGCGCGTGGCGACGGCGACCGGCACGAGCACCGCCTGCGCCCGGGCCAGGACGGCGACCAGCAGGACGCAGCCGCCGAGGTCAGCGCCCGACGCCGAACAGGAACAGCAGCAGGATGATGCCGAGGGGCACCCCGAGCAGCCAGAGCAGGATGTAGAGCATCGCCCTCTCCCGGGCTCCGGTGCGCGCGGACTCGGCGCGCGCGCCGGGACCCGCCGGTCGTCGACACGAGGCCACGCTCGCCGGCATCCCGGCGAGCCGCGCCGCGAGACGACCCTGCACGGCGGGTGCCAGCGATGTCACGCCGCGTCCGCGCCCGCCGCGGGTCAGCCGCGGACCTCGACGAGCGTGATCATCCCGCCCTCCATGTGCGTCGGGCGGTGGCAGTGCAGGAACCAGCGCCCCGGGTTGTGGGCGGTGAACTCGACCGTGACCGCGCCCATGTGCGGCTCGACGTCGACGCTGTCCTTGACGACGGGCGCGACGTAGCGGACGCCGTTGACGGCCAGCACGCGGAAGGACTGGCCGTGCAGGTGCATCGGGTGCGCCTCCGGGCTCATGTTGACGAAGCGCACGCGCACGCGGTCGCCGCGCTCGACCACCAGCGGGTCGGTGTCCGGGTAGGCCTTGCGGTTGATCGTCCACCGGTCGCTGCCGGGCATCCCGCCGCCGAGCGTCAGGTCGAAGGCCCGCACACGACCCGTGGCCGAAGGCACGACGTCGCGGCCGCGCCCGAGCCCGTAGTGCCAGGGCAGGAGCCCGGCCACGCCCGGCTCGGGGTCGGGCGGGCGCGCGCCCGCGGCGCCCTCGTAGAGGACGAGCATCCGCTCGCCCGCGTCGGCGTGCGCCGGCTGCGTGCAGAAGAGGAACCACGCGCCCGGGCGGTCGGCGGTGACGAGGACGTCGTAGCGCTCGCTCGGCGCGATGGGCAGCGCATCGACCTCGACCGGGGCCTCGAGCGGATTGCCGTCGGTGTGCGTGACCAGGAGCCGGTGGCCTGCGAGCCGGACCACGTGGGTGTGCTCGTTCGAGGCGTTGACGAAGCGGAGCCGCACGCGCTCGCCCCGCCGGAGGCGGAGCGGCTCGGTCGCCGGGTAGGCCTTGCCGTTGATCGTCATCGTGTCGTAGGCCGGCCCGTGGCCGCCGAGCATCGGGCCCATCATGGCGCCCATCCCACGGCCGCGCATCATGCCGCCCGCCTCGCCGCGGCCGCCGGCCGTGCCGTCGGCGGTCGGCGGCACGGGGCGGCCGTGCCCGGTGACCCAGTCGTCGAGCACGAGCGTGACCTCGCGGTCCCACGCGACGGGCTCGGGCGCGGCAGGCTCGATGATGAGCGGCGCCGCGAGGCCGAGGTCGAGCTGCCGGTGCTCGGCGACGTGGGTGTGGTACCAGCGCGTGCCGGCGGGGCGGGCCACGAACTCGTAGACGAAGCGACCGCCCGGGGGCACCGGGGGCTGCGTGACGCCCGGCACGCCGTCCATCGCGTTCGGCACGTCGACGCCGTGCCAGTGAATGGTCGTGGGCTCGTCGAGCGCGTTGGTGAAGACCACGCGCAGCCGCTCGCCCTCGCGCACGCGGAGCTCGGGGCCGGGGACCTGGCCGTTGTACGCGAAGGCGCGGACCGTGCGGCCGGGCGCCAGCTCCCACCGCACCGCGCGCGCCTCCAGGTGGATCGTCCGGACCGGCGGGGGGCCGCGCCCGGCCGCGGGGGCCGGACGCCCCCGGCCCCTCGCTGCGAGCCCGCCGAGCCCGGCGCCGAGCGTGGTCAGGAACGCGCGCCGTGTCAGGGTCATCGCTCGCCCTCCTCGCACCGCTCGACGAGGAAGCGTTTGAGGTCGTCGAGGCTGCTGAAGATCACCTGGCCCCGATCCCCGCGCATGCCGGCGGGCAGCAGCACCGGCCGGCCGCGCTCGGGGCCGAAGGGCGTCGCGTCGGTCTTGAAGCGGAGGTTGAGCTCCGGGTAGCGGCGCTCCTCGCCGTTCGCCATCCACAGGCGGTACTCGCCCCGGCAGTAGGCGATGCGCTGGACGACCTGCTCGGGCGCCACGTTCCGGAGCGGCGCGCGCGGGCCCTGGGCCTGCGCGGCGGGCGTCGCCGGGAGCCACGGGCGCGCCCCCGGCGCGCCGACCGCCAGCGCCACCCCGAGGGCGCAGGCGAGCGCGGCGACGCGCCGCACCGCGGTGCGCCCCGCCGCGCGCCCTGCGTCGCGCCCGGTCATTCGGCCAGCACCGCCCGGAGGTTCGCGCGCAGGGCGACCATCGAGGCGGGATCGGTCGCCAGGTGGTAGGCGCGGATCCGCGCCCGACGGTCCACGAGGGCCACGCGCGCGCTGTGCATGACGAGCCCGCCCGATCCGTGGGCCGCCCAGGCGCGGGGCGGGCCCCACGCCGCGGCGCAGTCCGGGGGCGCGGGCTGCGCCGGGTCCGTGACCGCGAGGCGGAAGCCCTCGCGGGCCAGGCAGTAGATCGCCCGCCGCTCGCCCGTGAGGAACCACCAGCGCGCGTCGGCGCCGTAGCGCGCCGCGTAGCGGCGCAGCACCTCGGGCGTGTCGTGGGCAGGGTCGACGCTGATCGAGACGAGCCGCAGGTCGGACGCGTCCGCGAACTCGCGCGCGAGCCGGGCGAGCTCGAGGCTCTGGGTCGGGCACGTCTCCGTGCACGCCGTGTAGAAGAAGTCCACGACCCAGACGAGGCCGCGGAGGTCCTCGCGCGTGACGGGACGGCCGGACCGCTCGATCAGGCGGAACGGCGGCACGCGGCCGTAGTCGCCGAGCCGCTCGAGCGCGGCGCCCTCGGGCGCCGCCGGCGCGCGCTGGCGGAGGGCGGACCACGCCCCCGCCGCCGCGCCGAGCGCCAGGACCGCGACGCCCGCGATCAGCCAGCGACGGCGCACCGGCTCACCCCGGATAGGGCGTCGGCGTCGGCGTGCCGGGGTACGTGCGGTCGATGATCCGCCGGACCTCCGCCAGCGGCCGGCCCGCCGCGCGCAGCGTCATCACGTCCCGCGTGATGTCCAGGCAGAGCCGTCAGGTCGCGGCGTGGCTCGTGAACGTGATCGTGCCGTCCGGGTGCTCGGCCTTCACGTAGCAGTCGCGGTTGCTCCGGTGACCGAACCGCGCGCAGCCGCAGGTGCACGGGATGTAGCGCAGCTCGTCGCCGTGCTCGACGGCGTAGCGGTAGAGCGCCTGGACGTCCGCGGTCTCGGCGAAGACGGGCAGGCGCCCACGGGGCAGGGTCTGCACCCGGTCGCCGATCTCGTCCACGGTCACGGCGCCGCCCGCGGCGCGCCGGGTGGCGAGCCAGCCGCCCACGCCGCCGGCGAGGGTCACCGCCGCGCCCCAGAGCAGGGTCCGTCGCCTCATGAGTCACCTCCCGGCCGCGCGGGCGCGCCCTGCGACGGGGCGGCTCGCGCGGCGCACGGGCGCCCGGCCGCAGGCCGGGCGCGGATGCGTTCGCAGGTCGATCTGACGCTAGCGGAGGACCGGGGGCGAGCGAGGCGTGGCGGTCGCGACCGCGGCGGGCGCGGCCATGCCCACGCCCGACGCGATCAGGCACGCGAGCGGGCCGCCGGGGGCGGGCGGCGGCGCCTCGGGCGGAAGCACGGCGAGCGACGCCGCAGCCGCCGCGCCGGGGGCCTGGGCCACCGCGTCCACGCGGCAGACCGCGCGGAACTCGCACGCCGCGGTGGCGCAGGCGTGCCCGGGCGCGCCCGCGGGTCCCGCGTGGGCGAGCGCCGCCACGCAGGACTCGATCGCGACCGCGACCACGAGCGCGGCGACGAGTCTGCGCATCCGGCCCCGTCGGCGCATGCGCCCCTACCGTACACCGCCTCGGGGACGCGCGCCAGCGCGGGCCGCGGAGCGCCCGCGGCGCGGAGTATGATACGGCGGCCGGCCCGGCGGCGCGGCGGGGGAGACGCGATGACGATCGGGTTCATCGGGACGGGACGCATGGGACGGCCGATGGCGGGCCACCTGCTCGCCGCCGGCCACGCGCTGGTCGTGCACGACCTCCGGAAGGAAGCGGCCGCGCCGCTCCTCGCGCGGGGCGCGGCGTGGGCCGAGACGCCCGGCGAGGTCGCGCGGCGCGCCGAGACGATCATCACGATCGTCCCCTCGTCCCGGGAGATGGAAGCGATCGTGCCCGCGCTGCTGCCCTGGCTCGGCCCGGGGCACCTCCTGATCGACATGACGTCCGCCGACCCGTCGAGCACGCGGCGGCTCGCCAAGGAGGTCGAAGCGCGCGGCGCGCGGATGCTCGACGCGCCCGTCTCGGGGGGCGTCGGCGGCGCCGAGCGCGCGACGCTCACGATCATGGTCGGCGGCGACGCCGCGGACCTCGAGCGCGCGCGGCCGATCCTGGCCCTCATGGGCCGCCACATCTTCCACGTGGGCGGGATTGGCACCGGCCATGCGATGAAGCTCGTCAACAACGTGCTCTCCGCCGCGTGCCTGACCGCGACCGCCGAGGCGCTCGTCGTGGCGCGCCGCGCGGGGATCGACCCGGCGCGCGCCGTGGAGATCCTCTCCGTCTCCACGGGCCGCTCGGACGCCACGATGCGCAAGTTCCCGGAGTTCATCCTGCCCGGGGGCTTCAACTCGGGGTTCGCCATGGCGCTGATGGCGAAGGACCTGCGCGGCTTCGCCCGGCTCTGCGCGGAGGTGGGCTACGAGCCGGCGGTGACGGCCGCGGCGATCCGCTGGTTCGAACGGGCCATGGAAGGGCCGCTGGCCGAGGGCGACCACGTGGAGGTCGTCAAGCTCATCGGCTTCGGCGAGGCGGAGTCCAGGCCGGGAGGGCGGCCATGACCGTCGGGTTCGTCGGCACGGGCGCCATGGGGCGCCCCATGGTGGCCAACCTGGTGAAGAAGGGGTACGCGGTGGTCGCCTACGACCGCGCACCGGCCGCGCTCGAGGGCGCGGCGCGCGTGGGGGCGCGCCCGGCCGGCTCGGCGGCCGAGGCGGCGGCCCGGGCCGAGCTCGTGATCACGATGCTCCCCTCGTCGTCGCACGTCGAGGCCGCCTACCTCGGCCCGGGCGGGATCCTCGAGGGGCTCGGCGCCGGCCGGCTCTGCGTGGACATGTCGACGATCGAGCCTGCGGTGTCCCGGCGGGTGGCCGCGGCGCTCGCCGCGCGCGGAGCCCGCTTCCTCGACGCGCCGGTCTCGGGCGGCGTCGCGGGGGCGGAGGCGGGCACGCTGGCGATCATGGTGGGCGGCGACGCGCGCGACCTCGAAGAGGCCCGGCCCGTGCTGGCGGCGCTCGGCAGCAGCATCATCCACGTGGGCCCGGTGGGCAGCGGCGAGGTCGCGAAGCTCTGCAACAACCTGATCGCGGGCGTGGCCGCGGTGGCGGTGAGCGAGGCGTTCCGGATCGCCCAGGCGGCCGGCGTCGACCCCGCGGTGCTCACCGAGGTGATCCGCCGCTCCTCGGGCCAGACGTGGGTCATGGAGCACATGCACCCGGTGCCGGGGCTCGTGCCGAAGGCGCCCTCGAGCCGCGGCTATGCGCCGGGGTTCACCACTGACCTGATGGCGAAGGACCTCGGCCTCGTCGTCAACGCCGCGCGCGAGCTCCGGGTCCCCGTCTTCGTGGCGCCGGTCGCGCAGCAGGTCCTGCGCCTGGCCTCGTCCCACGGTCTCGGGGGCAAGGACTTCACGGCCGTCTACGAGTTCCTCGCGCCCTCGAGCCCGGACGCGCCGGTCTGAGCCCGCGGGCGCGCGAGCGCGGGGGCGCGCGGCGCCCGCGCGCAGGGGCGGCGGGCGCACAGCCTCGACGGGCGGCGCCCCGCGCGGGTCGGCCGCGCGGCGACGCGGTGTATACTACGCGCGCTCGGATCGGGAGCCCGCCAGGTGAGCGTCGACTGATGCTGAGCCCGCTGACGAAGAGAAACCCGCGCGTCGCCGCCGGCCCCGCCGAGCGCCGCGGCGCGCGGGCGCGGAGAGGGCGGACCACGCGATGAGAGTGCTCCGGATCACCCCCGAGAAGTGCACCGGCTGCCTGCGCTGCGAGCTCGCGTGCTCCTACATGCAGACCGGGACCTTCCAGCCCGCCAAGTCGGTGATCCGCGTGGCGCCCTTCGAGGGCATCACCTCCTACGCGCCCTACACGTGCGTCCAGTGCGCGGAGGGCTGGTGCATGACCGCGTGCCCCGTCGGGGCCATCACGATCAACGCCGCCGGCGCCAAGGACGTCGTCGACGACACGTGCGTGGGCTGCAAGCTGTGCACGATCGCGTGCCCCTACGGGACGATGTTCTACGACCCCGACCGCCGCAAGGCGTTCAAGTGCGACCTCTGCGGGGGTGCCCCGGCCTGCGCCGCCGCCTGCCCGACCGCCGCGATCACCTACGAGGAGGTCGCGACCGAGGACTGGCTCGGCGACTTCGCCGCCGCGCGTGCGGCGCGGCTGCTCGCGGGGGTGGCGTGATGCCCCGGCGCCACCTGATCGTCGGCGGCGGTACGGCGGGCGTGAACGCGATCCGCACGATCCGCGAGGAGGAGACCGAGCGCTCGGAGATCACGCTGGTCAGCGCCGAGCGGCCGTACTCGCGGATGGTGCTGCCCTACTACCTCGACCGCTCCATCGCCGAGTCGCGCGTGTTCACCGCCACCCCGGCCGTGCTCGCCGAGTGGGACGTGCGCGCGCACCTCGGCCGGCGCCTCGCGCGCCTCGACCCTGCGCGCGGCGTCGCCACGCTCGACGACGGCACGACCGTGGAGTTCGACGACTGCCTGATCGCGACGGGCTCGTCGCCGGTGCGGCCGCCGGTCCCGGGGGCGGACGGGCGGGCCGTCCACGCCTTCTGGACGCTCGACCAGTGCCGCGCGCTGATCGCCGACGTCGCGCCCGGTAGCCACGTGGTCATGGTGGGCGCGGGGTTCATCGCCTTCACGATCCTGAACGCGATCCTGGCCCTGGGCGCGCGGCTGACGATCGTCGAGATCGCCCCCCGCATCCTGCCCCGGATGATCGACGCGGCGGGGGCGGAGCTGGTCGAGCGCTGGCTCACCCGGCACGGCGTCCGGATCCGGACGGACGCGCACCTGACCCGCATCGAGGACGTCCCGGCGGGGCGCGGGCGCCGCCCGCGCAAGCGCCTGAGCTTCGCCGCCGGAGCGCCGATCCTCGCCGACGTCGTCATCATGGCCACCGGCATCCGGCCGAACCTGGACTTCCTGGATGGCGCCGGGATCCGTGTGAACCAGGGGATCGTCGTCGACGACCACCTCCGCGCGAGCGCGCCCAACGTCTACGCGGCCGGCGACGTCGCCGAAGGGCCCGACCGGATCACGGGTGCAGGTGTCGTGCACGCGATCGAGCCCACGGCCCAGGAGCACGGGCGTGTCGCTGGCGCGAACATGGCGGGCCGCGACGTCCGCTACCGGGGGAGCGTGGCCATGAACATCGTGGAGGTCTGCCACCTGGACATCGCGTCGTTCGGGGCCTGGGACGACGCGAGCGCCGAGAGCGCCGTGGCGGCGCTGCCCGACCGGCCCGCGTACCGCAAGCTGCTCTTCACCGGCGACCGGCTGACCGGCGCGATCATCCTCGGGCCCGCGAGCGACATCTGGACGACGAACGACGTCGGCATGCTGAAAGGCCTGGTCCAGGCGCAGACGCCGCTCGGGCGGTGGAAGGACTACCTGCGCGCGAACCCCTTCGACGTCAGGACGGCATACCTCGCCACGCGCACCGCGGGAGCGCTGCTCCCCGAGACCGTGCTCGGGCGCCCGGCGAAGGCGCCCGGCACCACCCCGGTGGCCGTATGAGCCCGACCGCGCGCACCGCCCCGAAGAAGGCCCCCGCGCCCACGCCCGCGTACGCGGGCCGGATCCTCCGCGTCGACCTCACGCGCCGGCGCTGCTGGAGCGAGCCCTGGGATCCCGAGACGATGCGCGAGTACCTGGGCGGCGCCGGGCTCGGCGCGCTGATCCTGTACCGGGAGACCGCGACCCGCGGCGGGCGGGGCAACGTCGGCTGGGATCATCCCGACAACCGCCTGATCCTGGCCACGGGGCCGCTGGCGGGCCTGCCGGTCTGGGGCACCGGCGCCCTCAGCGTGGTGACCATCGGGCCGATGACCAATGGCCCCACCTCGACCCAGGCCAACGGCTTCTTCGGCACCAACCTGAAGTACTCCGGCTACGACGCGATCGTCATCCAGGGACAGGCGCGCGACTGGGTCTACCTCTACATCAACGACGACGTCGTCGAGCTGCGCGACGCCCGGTTCCTCCGCGGGCTCGACACGTGGGCCACCCACGAGGCGCTCGAGCACGCCCTCGGCGTCGGGGGCCATCGCCTCTCCGTCTACGCGATCGGGCCGGCCGGCGAGAACCTGGTCCGGTTCGCCGCGATCCACGGCGACTGGGGCCACGTGGCCTCGAAGAACGGCGTGGGCGCGGTGATGGGGCGCAAGAAGCTGAAGGCCGTGGCGATCGTGCGCGGCACGCGGCCGCTCGCGGCGGCCGACTACCGCGGCGTCGTCCAGGTTGCCGACGACATCGCCCACGACCTCAAGACCGACCCCTCGGCGAAGTCGCTCTACGAGTACGGCACGCTGCCGGGCGTGGTGAACCTCGCGCGGCTCGGCGTGCTCCCGATCAAGAACTACACGACCAACACGCCCTGGGTGGACATGAGCGAGTGGGAGGCGCCGCGCCTGCGGGAGGCCTTCGACCACCGCGGCCACCAGTGCAACGCCTGCGGCATGCACCACTGCCACATCGTGGTGCTCCGCGGCGGGCCGCATCGGGGCACGCTCGTCGACGAGCCGGAGTACGAGGGCTGGTCGGGCGCCGGCTGGACCATCGGCGCCACCGACAAGGACGGCATCGCCTGGCTCAACACCGAGATCGACCGCGCCTGCGTGGACGTGAACGAGTTCGGCTGGATCTGCGGCTGGGTCATGGAGTGCCAGGAGCGGGGCTACCTGAGCGAGCAGCAGGTCGGCTTCCGGCTCCGGTGGGGCGACATCGAGGGCGCCCACCGCCTGCTGCAGATGATCACCCGCCGCGAGGGCTTCGGGGACCTGCTCGCCGAGGGCGTGAAGGTCGCCGCCGAGCGCCTCGGCCCCCCGGCCCAGGACTGCGCCATCTACACCCGGCTCGGCGCCTCGCCCCGGGGCCACGATCACCGGGGGCGCTGGGACGAGATGCTCGACACCTGCACCGCGTCCACCGGGACGCTCGAGAGCGGCGTGCCCGTGCACCTGGCCGAGCTCGGCCTGCCGACGCGGATCAACCCGTTCAACGGCGAGGAGGTCGCCCGGCAGGTCGTGGGCATCCGCGGCCGGCGCCACTTCGAGGACTCGCTCGGCATCTGCATCTTCACGGCCCGCACGCGGATCGAGAACCTCTGCCGGGCGCTGAACGCCGCCACCGGCTGGCACTACACGCTCGAGGACGCGCTGCGCTTCGGGCGCCGCACGGCGGCCATCCTGCGGGCCGTGCGGCTGCGCTGTGGGCTCGGGCCGGAGCTCGAGTACCCCTCCAAGCGCTACGGCTCGACGCCCACCGACGGCCCGGCCAAAGGGCAGGCGATCATGGACCAGTGGGAGCGGATGCTGGACCTCTGGTACGCGGGCGTCGGCTACGACCGTCGCACGGGCAAGCCCCTGCCCGAGACGCTCCGCGCCCTCGGCCTGGACTGGCTCGCCCGCGACCTGTGGGGGCGGCGCGCGTAGGGCCCGTCCCGGCCCCTCCTGCTCCTCGAGCGCCGGACGAGCGCCGGGGCGTCGTGCCGGCTCGAGGCGCCACGAAGACGTCGCATTCCGCACGCTGACCGACGCGCGCCGGGCGTCGGCTCCCGCGAGCGCCCCGGGATAGCCCGGCCAGCGGCGGGCTCACGCACGCCGCGTCTGACCCGTGGCGCCGAGCGCCAGCCGCGCTGCGGCGGTACGGGTCTCCACGCCGAGCTTCCGGTAGATCCGCTCGGTGTGCTTCTTCACCGTCCCGACGCTGGCGCCGAGGATCGCGGCGATCTCGGCGTTGGTCTTTCCTTCCGCGATCCAGCCGAGCACCTCGGCCTCGCGCCGCGTGAGCCCGAGTGCCTCGAGCCCGGCGAGGTTCGGGGTGAGCGACTCCTCCTCCAGGACGAGGACGTCCTCGTCGCGCCCCGGCAGCAGCCTGGCCACCACGCGGCCCGTCTCGCGGGCGACGGTCAGCGGCGTGATGGGATCCGGGGCGTCGTCCCGGCCCGCGAGGCGCGCTCGCCCTTCCAGGACCCAGCGTCGGAGGTCCTCGGGAAGCGCACCGGCGGCTGAGGGCCGACCGAAATACCGGGCGAGCAGCCCCGCGGCCTCCGGCGTCATCCATCGCACGCGCCCGTCGCGTCCGAGCGGGAGCGCGACTCGCCGTTCGGCGGCCATGACGAGCCGGAAGAGCGCCAGCTCCCGCTCCGTCCTGGCGAACGCCTCGGCGGTCTGCCAGGCCTGGACCAGGTGGGGCCGCAGGAGGTTGAGCAACAGGCGATCGGCCTCGGAGAAGTCGCGGCGGCTCCGGTTCAGCGCGATCCCGATCACGAGCGGTGGGCGCGCGGGCAGCGTGACAGCCATCTGGTGCTCGACGTCCAGGGGCCGGTAGAACTCGTGGTACAGCGCCAGGCGGTGGAACTGCGTGCGACTCAGGAAGTCCGAGATCTTCAAGGCCCGCCCGTCGCCGGTCCGCGCGTAGTGCCGGATGAGGGGGTGCTCGGGCATGACGCGCTCGAAGACGGCCACGCTGCCGCGGAAGTCGAGCGCGTCCGGCGGGTGGGTCATCCAGCGGACACGCCGCCCCCGCGGATCGACCTCGTTGAACGAGGTGATGTCGGAGCGGACCACCTTGGGCAGCGCGGCGACCACGTGGGCCCCGAACGCCTCGGGGTCTCGCAGCGCGTAGATCTCACGGAGGAACTCGAGGAGCGTCAGGAGGTCGGGTCGTGCCAGGCGCCTCATGACCCGCCCTCCCTGCACCCGGCGGTGCCGCGGGTTCGCCCGAGACCGGCCCTGGGCCCTGGAGCCGTACGCCGAAAGTCGTATTGACCCTAGGACACCGCCGAACTTAGGTCAAGCCACCATCGCTCACGGCGTGCGCCGACCAGGTTGCCCGTTGCGGCGGGCGCGGGCGCACGACGGCTCGGTCCGGCGGGGCGGCCGACGCCTCGCAGAGGACACTCCGGGCCCGCACCGCGGTGCCGGGAAGGCGCCGGAAAGGAGGGCGGGGATGAGGCCGACGGCACGGGCGTGGGTGGTCGGGGCCGGGCTGGCCGCGATCGTCGGGACCGGCTGGTGGAGGCTGCCGCGGGGGCCCGCACTCACCGAGCCCTGGACGGCCTCTCTGGCCGCGGTGGAGCGCGCGCTCGAGCGGAAGGATCTCAGCGCTGCCGAGCGAGCGTGGCGCGACGCCTACGGCGCGGCGCGGGCCGCACGACACTGGCAGGCCCTGGCGGAGGTCGGGGACGCGGCCGTGCGGATCGGCGCCAGCGCGGCTCTCCGGGCGCCGTACCGCGAGCGCGCCCGGAGGGCGTACCTCGCGGCGCTCTTCGACGCGCGGGCCCGCGGCGACGTGGCGGGCGTCTTGCGATCCGCCGAAGCGTTCGCCGGGCTCGGCGACCGTGATGCCGCCCTGGTGGCCCTGCGCGTCGCCCAGGGGCTGGCGGAGCCTGGGGACGGGGCTGCTCGGTCGCGGTTGGCGGCGCTTGCGGAGCTGCTGGCCGACCGGTCGGTGGCGTGGGTCGACTGGTGACCACGCGCGCGCTGCTGCTCGCGCTGGTCCTGGTGGGCGCCGGCTCCGGCAGTGCACGGGGCCAGGAGCACGTCGGCGTGGTGTTCTACACGGCCACCGCGGTGGTCGAGCGCCACGACCTGCTCTTTCTGGCGCGCCCGGAATTGCGCCGAGGTGATCGGCCGGCTCGCCACCCGGCGGCCACGGCCAACCATCTCGACGCGTCCGGGAGAGCCATGGCGCACGTCATCGGGTTCATTGGGCTCGGAATCATGGGTCGGCCGATGGCCCGGAGCCTCCTGAAGGGCGGGCTACGCGCTGGTCGTCCACAACCGGAGCCGGGGCCCGGTCGACGAGTTCGTGGCGATGATCGCCTGGCACGACGACAACCAGTTCGACCAGCTCCGCCGCGCGCTCGACGGTCGTCCCTGAACCCCTCCGCTGCTGAGTGCAGGCCGACGCTCGAGTGGCCGGCAGCCTCGGGCGCCCTGCCCGCCGAACTGGCGTCGCATCACCACCACCGCCACCACGCCACCACCACCACCACCACCACTCGCCCCCTTCATACCCACGCGCCAACCGCGCGCCACACCAACGATCGCGTCTGGCACCTGACGTGCGTGGAGGTCGCACGACCGACAGCGCCGGCCGGACGCCGGCGAGACGGGAGCCCGCATCATGGACGAGCCGGCTGCGGGGTGGTCGCGCACCGCCGACCTCCTCGCGAAGCTCACGCTGGCCACGCTCCTCGCGCTGCTCGCGGTCGCCGAAGGGTTCGGCGCCGAGGGCCACGCTGAGGTCGCGGGGCCCTGGCAGGCGCCCCTGCGCGCCGCAGACCGCGCGATCGCGGCTGGAGACGCGCGCGCGGCTTCGCGCGCGCTGCGCGAGGCCTGGGCCGCGGCGCGCGGGAGCCGCCAGTGGGAGGCGATGGTGGCGGTCGGCGACACCGCCGGGCGGGCGCACCGCAGCCTCGGGGACGCACGAGCACTCGGGCTCGCACGGCTCGCGTACCGGACGGCGCTGTTCTGGGCGCGCACGGCCGGGGCCCTCGAGGGCGTGGTCGCCGCCTGCGAGGGGTTCGCTGCGCTCGGCGACCGCGCGGTGGTCGCGCAGTGCCGCGTCGAGGTCGAGGCCCCCCGATACGCAGGGCGGACGGAGCCCCGGCGCTCGCGCGCCGCCCCGGAGCCTCCGGCGGGCGCGGGCGCACGACGGCTCGGTCCGGCGGGGTGGCCGTAGCCTCGCAGAGGACACTCCGGGCCCGCACCGCGGTGCCGGGAAGGCGCCGGAAAGGAGGGCGGGGATGAGGCCGACGGCACGGGCGTGGGTGGTCGGGGCCGGGCTGGCCGCGATCGTCGGGACCGGCTGGTGGAGGCTGCCGCAGGGGCCCGCACTCACCGAGCCCTGGACGGCCTCTCTGGCCGCGGTGGAGGGCGCGCTCGAGCGGAAGGATCTCAGCGCTGCCGAGCGAGCGTGGCGCGACGCCTACGGCGCGGCGCGGGCCGCACGACACTGGCAGGCCCTGGCGGAGGTCGGGGACGCGGCCGTGCGGATCGGCGCCAGCGCCGCTCTCCGGGCGCCGTACCGCGAGCGCGCCCGGAGGGCGTACCTCGCGGCGCTCTTCGACGCGCGGGCCCGCGGCGACGTGGCGGGCGTCTTGCGATCCGCCGAAGCGTTCGCCGGGCTCGGCGACCGTGATGCCGCCCTGGTGGCCCTGCGCGTCGCCCAGGGGCTGGCGGAGCCTGGGGACGGGGCTGCTCGGTCGCGGTTGGCGGCGCTTGCGGAGCTGCTGGCCGACCGGTCGGTGGCGTGGGTCGACTGGTGACCACGCGCGCGCTGCTGCTCGCGCTGGTCCTGGTGGGCGCCGGCTCCGGCAGTGCACGGGGCGAGGAGGACCCGCGGGGCTGGGCGGCCCGGGACGCGGCCGTGCTGCCGCTCATCGCGGTCCGGGTCGTCAACGACACGGAGGCGATGCTCTCGGCCACCATCTCATCGGCGACGTGCCCGCGGGTCCTCCTGGCGCCCTGGACGTCGACGGTCGTCGAGCGGTGCTTGCGGTGGGGGCTCGTCTATCACGTCCGCGTGGTGTTCTACACGGCCACCGCGGTGGTCGAGCGCCACGACCTCCTCTTTCTGGCGCGCCCGGACCAGGACTGGGTGTTCGCGGGGAGGTGACGCGCGGTGGGGAAGGCCAGCGACACGCTTCGCCGACGGCGTCTCGAGCGCGGCTGGACGCAGGCGGACCTGGCGCAGCGGCTCGGGACGGCGGCCACCACGGTGTCGCGCTGGGAGCGCGGGCGGGCACGGCCGCGCTGGCGTCACCTGCGCGCCCTGAGGGAGCTGCTGGGGCTCGACGGTGAGGATCTGGGATCGCTCGGCCCGCCCCTCGGGCGGCGGCGCCCGTCGGCCGACCTCGCCGCCCTCGGGGCTCGCATCGCGCGAGCGCTGGACGAGCTGGTCGGGCTCCGGCCGGCTGAGGCCGGGGCTCGGCCCGGAACGGGTGGCGACCGACGGGGAGCCCGCCTTGACGGGGCTAGTCGGCGACGTCGAGGCGCCCGGCGCCCATCCTCGCCACTCGCTCGGTGAAGCTGGCGGAGCGAGGGACGGGGGCGACCCCGAGCACGGCCGGGGCGTCGGCCGCGAAGCTGGAGGTGGCGGCGGGCGGCCCGGGCGGGGGTGGCGCGGACTCTCGATCTGCAATCGGAATTGCGCCGAGGTGATCCGGACGCAGCGCCGCCGTTCAGGCGGGAAAGCACCTTGACCTGCCGCGTAAGTATGTGTTAGTTCTCGGCCGGCTCGCCACCCGGCGGCCACGGCCAACCATCTCGACGCGTCCGGGAGAGCCATGGCGCACGTCATCGGGTTCATTGGGCTCGGAATCATGGGTCGGCCGATGGCCCGGAACCTCCTGAAGGCGGGCTACCCGCTGGTCGTCCACAACCGGAGTCGGGGCCCGGTCGACGAGCTCGTGGCGGCCGGGGCGCGCGCCGCGCCCTCGCCGCGCGAGGTGGCGGCCCAGTGCGAGATCCTGATCACGATGCTGCCCAACTCGCCCGACGTCGAGCAGGTGGCGCTCGGGCCCGACGGCATCGTCGAGGGCGCGCGCGAAGGCCTGATCTTCGTGGACATGTCGACCATCTCGCCGCTCGTCAGCCAGCGGATCGGTCAGGCGCTGGCGGCGCGGGGCGTCCAGATGCTCGACGCGCCGGTCTCCGGGGGCGAGCAGGGGGCGATCGAGGGCACGCTCTCCATCATGGTCGGCGGCGACCGCGCGGTATTCGAGCGGGTGCTCCCGGTCTTCCAGGCGCTCGGCCGCACGATCACCCACCTCGGCCCGCTGGGCTCGGGCGGGTTCACCAAGCTCGCCAACCAGATCATCGTCGCGGTCAACCTCACCGCGCTCGGCGAGGCGCTGACGCTGGCGCGCAAGGCGGGGCTCGACCGCGAGCTCACCCTGAAGGCGCTCGCCGGCGGCCTGGCAGGGTCCCGGTGCCTGGAGCAGAAGACCCCGAACTACCTGAGCAACTCGTACCCGCCGGGGTTCCGGGTCGACCTGCACTTCAAGGACCTCGGGCTGATCATGGAGGCGGCGCGCGCGCTCGGGGTGCCGCTGCCGACGACGGCGGTGGTGCAGGAGCTGTTCAACGCGCTGCGGGTGAAAGGGCGGGGCGGGCTCGACCACTCGGCGGTGATCACCCTGCTCGAAGACCTCGCGGGCGTGAGCGCGTGAGGGCCACGGTCGACCGCGCCGGGCTCGACTCCCAGGGCCGTCCCAGCAAGATCCAGATCCGGCGGGTCAAGAAGGGTGACCTCGCCCGCGTCCGCGACGTCCTCGAGCAGAGCTTCGCCGATTTCCTCGAGCGCCAGCTCGGCACCCGGCCCCGTCAGCCCTTCGGCGGCGCCCAGTACGTGCACCACCGGTGGCTCATGGAGCCGTGGGGGTGCTTCGTCGCCGAGGAGGACCAGACGCGGATCGTGGGGGCGGCGCTCGGGGTCCTCTGGGGCTCCGTCGGGCTGCTCGGCCCGGTCGCCGTGCTCACGAGCTACCAGAACCAGAAGATCGCGCAGCAGCTCATCCAGGCCGTCGAGGGGTTCTTCGAGGAGAACCGCGTGGCCCTGCACGGCCTGGTGACGTACCCGGCGAGCCCGAAGCACCTCGTGCTCTACCACAAGTTCGGGTACCGCCCGAAGGGGCTGCTGGCCGTGACGAGCCGCGCCCTGGAGCGGCGCGAGGGCCGCCCCGCGGCGCCCCGCCCCGCGCGGCCGGGGCTCGAGCTGCGCCGCTTCTCGAGCCTGGACGAGGCCCGCAAGAAGGCCATGCTCCAGCGCCTGCACCGGATCACCAACGCGATCTGCCGCGGCCTGGACCTCGCCAAGGAGATCGAGATCGTCGACGGGCTCGCGCTCGGGGACACGCTCCTGCTCGAGCGCGGCCGCGAGACCCTGGGCTTCGCCGTCTACCACACGCCGGGCGTGAGCGAGGCGCCCACCGGCGCGCTCTACGTGAAGTTCCTCGCCCTCGATCCCCAGGTGCGCCGGGCCGAGTACCTGGAGCAGTTCGTCGCCGCGCTCGAGGACGTGGCCGCCGAGCTCGGCCTGAGCCGCGTGATCCTGCCCGTCTACACGCGCTACTGGACCGCCTATGCCACCCTGCTCCGCTGCGGCTACCAGATCGACTTCACGATGGTCCGCATGCAGCACGGCAAGCAGGAGGACTACGAGGACCCGAACCACCTCGTCCTCGACGACTGGCGGTGAGGTCGCGCCCCGCGGCCCGCGTGCCCGCGCCCGGCGCGCCCCCCGCTCCGGACGCCGCCCCGACGCGACGTCACGCGTGCCCCGCGCCCGGTGACCCCGCGACGGTCGGCCGCGTGACCCGCGGCGGCCGCTGACCCATGCTCGGCCTGCTCGACGTCCACCTGCGCGGCGCGCTCCTCGTGCTCGTCGCGCTCGGGGCCGGAGGCGTGGCCTGGGTGCGCCTGGTGCTGCGCGCCGAGCCCCACGCCAAGCCGGACGCCGCGACGGCGGCGGCGCTGCGTCTCACGGCCCTCGCGGCGGCCGGGGCGGCGGTCGCGCAAGCCGCCTCCGCCCTGCTCGTCGCGGCGCGGATCGAGGCGCTCGCCGACCCGGCGACGCTCGGCGCCTGGCTCGGCACGAGCTTCGCGCGCGTCGCGCTCGGGCGCGCCGCGCTCGCGGCGGGGCTCGCGGCGCTCGCCGCCCGGCTCGCACGCCGCCCCGCGGGGCCGGCGGCCTGGCGGGCGCTCGAGGGGCTCGCGGCCGGGCTCGTGCTCGCCGCGCAGCCGCTCTCGCACGCGGCCGCGCGCCTGGAAGACCGCCTCTGGCTCGGCGTGCTCGGCGCGGCCCATCACGCGGCGGCCGCGGTGTGGGTCGGCGGCCTCGCGCAGCTGACCCTCCACGCGGCCCGCACGCGGCGCGAGCCCGACCCGCGGACACCCGGCCTGGCGCGCCGCTTCTCGCGGCTCGCGCTCGGCGCCGTCGTCGCCCTCGTCGGCAGCGGGGCCGCGCTGGGCGCCCGCTACGTGGGCGATCCGGGCGGGCTGGTCGGGACCGCGTACGGGATCATGGTGCTCGTCAAGGGCGCGCTGCTCCTGGCCGCGCTCGTGCTGGCGGGGGTCAACGCGCGGCTCGTGCGCCGGGCCCCGACCCTCGGCGGGACGCGGCGGCTGGCGCGGCTCGTCGAGGCGGAGCTCGGGCTCGCGCTCACGGCCCTGCTCGTCGCGGGCTCGCTCACGTCATTGCCCCCGGCCGTGGACCTCGTCGCCGAGCGGGCCGCGCCCGCCGAGGTCCTGGCGCGGTTCCAGCTCGGAGCGCCGCGGCTCGCCGGCCCCCCGATCGCGCAGCTCCTGCGGGAGGCCGACCCGCTGCTGGCCCCGGTCGGCGAGCGCAAGGCGGTGGAGCGCGCCTGGTCGGAGACCAACCACCACTGGGCGGGCCTGGTCGTGCTCGTCATGGGTGGGCTCGCGTGCCTGGAGCGCGTCGGCTGGCGCGCGGCCCGCCACTGGCCGCTCGCCTTCCTCGCGCTCGCCGCCTTCCTGTTCGTGCGCAGCGACCCGCGCGCCTGGCCCCTCGGCCCGGCGGGCGTCTGGGAGAGCATGCTCCTGCCCGACGTGCTCCAGCACCGCCTGTTCATCGGGCTCATCGTCGGCTTCGCGCTCTTCGAGTGGGCCGTGCGCACGGGCCGGCTCGCCGCGCGCCCGTGGGCGTTCGTCTTCCCGGCGCTCTGCGCCGTGGGTGGCGCGCTGCTGCTGGCGCACTCGCACGCCATGGCCGACCTCAAGGCCGAGTTCCTCACCGAGGTGACGCACGCGCCGCTCGGGCTGCTCGGCGTCCTGATCGGGTGGGCGCGCTGGCTCGAGGTCCGCCTGCCGGAGGCCGGGCCGGCGCCGGGCTGGGTATGGCGGGGGGCGCTGGCGGCCGTGGGCGCGCTGCTCCTGCTCTACCGCGAGGGATAATCGGCCCATGCTGCCCGGGCGCGCGACCCCTGAGGGCACGGCACGCTACGCCAGCCGCCTGACGCCGCCGGCCGTCCCCGAGCACTTCCGCCAGGCCGCGGGCCTCGGCACGCTCGCCTCGCTCGGCATCGGCACCTATCTCGGGCGCGAGGACGACGCCACCGACCGGCTGTACCGGCGCGCCGTCGCGCGCGCGGTCGAGGGCGGGGTGAACGTGGTCGACACCGCCGTCAACTACCGTCACCAGCGCAGCGAGCGGGCCGTGGGCGCGGCGCTGGCCGACCTGGTGGCGCGCGGGGTGGTGCAGCGCGACGAGGTCGTCGTGACCACCAAGGGCGGCTACATTCCCTTCGACGGCGCGGTCCCGCGCGACCCGCGCCGGTACTTCACCGAGACCTACCTGGAGCCGGGCATCATCGCCCCCGGGGACGTCGTGGGCCTCCACTGCATGACGCCGCGCTACCTCGCCGACCAGCTGGCGCGGAGCCGCGCGAACCTCGGGCTCGAGACGATCGACGTCTACTACCTGCACAACCCCGAGGAGGAGCTCGCGGAGCTCGACCGCGCGGCGTTCATGACGCGGATCCGCGCCGCCTTCGCCTTCCTCGAGGACGCCGCGCGCCAGGCGCGCATCGGCTGCTACGGCGCCGCCACGTGGAGCGGCTTCCGCCAGATGCCGACGGCGCGCGACTACCTCTCGATGGCCGAGCTGGTCGAGGCCGCGCGCGACGTGGGCGGCCCCGACCACCACTTCCGCGTGATCCAGCTCCCGTACAACCTCGCCATGACCGAGGCGTTCACGCGCGCCAACCAGCGGGTGGGCGGCGAGATCGTGACGCCCCTCGAGGCGGCGCGACGCCTGGACCTCTACGTGATGGTCTCCGCCTCCGTCTACCAGGGCCAGCTCGCGCGCGACCTGCCGCCGGTCATCGCCGAGTACCTGCCCGGGCTCGACACCGACGCCCAGCGCGCGCTCCAGTTCGTCCGCTCCACGCCCGGCGTGGGCACCGCGCTCGTGGGCATGAAGACCCTCGCCCACGTCGAGGAGAACCTCGCCCTCGCGACGCGCCCGCCGGTGCCCTGGTCGGAGTTCCGCCGGCTGTTCACCGCCGCGTGAGCGCGCGCGGCCGGGCGGGAGCTGCCTTGCGGAGCGCCGGACCGTCGGGTACCGTGAGCGCCGTGATCACGCTCGGGGGGGACGCGTCGGCGGCCCTGGGCATCCGGCCGAGCGTCTCCGCCGTGATCTTCGACCGCCGGGGGCGCCTGCTCCTGCAACGGCGCGCCGACAGCGGGCAGTGGGGGCTGCCCGGCGGCGCGGTCGAGGTCGGCGAGTCCGTGGTCGACGCCGTGCGCCGGGAGGTCAGGGAGGAGACCGGGCTCGACGTCGCGGTCGAGCGCCTCGTCGGCGTCTACTCCGAGCCCGCGCTCCAGCTCGTCCGTTACCCGGACGGCCGCGTCTGGCACTACGTCAACCTCTGCTTTCGGTGCGTCCGCCGCGGCGGTCGGCTGACCACATCGGCGGAGACCCTCGAGCTCCGCTACTTCCCGCTCGCCGAGCTCCCCGAGACGCTGCTGCCGAACCACCGCGTGCGCATCCGCGACGCCCGGGCCCGCCGGGTCGCGGCATTCATCCGCTGAAAGGGGGAACGGCACGTGGTCCGCCGGATCCACCACGTCGGGATCGTCGTCGAGCGTCTGGCCGAGGCCTACCGCTTCTACCGCGACACGCTGGGGCTGCCGCTCCTCCGCGAGGCTGCGGTGCCCGACCAGGGCGTGCGCGCCGCGTTGCTGGCCGCCGGCGAGAGCGAGGTCGAGCTGCTTGAGCCGCTGGACACGACCGGACCGGTCGCCCGCTTCCTGGCCCGCCGTGGCGAGGGGCTGCACCACCTCTGCTTCGACACCCCGGACCTCGAGGGCATGCTGGCGCGCCTGGACGCCCAGGGCGTGGCCCTGATCGATCGCGTCCCGCGCCCCGGCCTGGCGGGGCGTATCGCCTTCCTGCACCCCGCGGCGTGCGGGGGGGTGCTCGTGGAGCTCGCCGCGCCCGCCGGGCACGACGGCGTCGCCGCGCCGCTCGAGCTCAAGCGCCTGGTCGTCGGCGCGCGCGAGCCCAAGCGGGTCGTCGACGTCTTCAAGGGGCACTTCGGGCTCGGCGAGGTCGCCATCAACGGCGGGCCCCGCACGATGCTGGCGGTCGGGCAGGGGGCGTTGCTCGTCGTGCCCGCGGACGAGGTCGGCGGCACCGAGGGGATGGTGGCGCTCTCCTTCGTGGCCGACGACTTCGACGCGGTCCTGGCCCGGCTGGACCGCGCGCGCCTGCGCGCCCTGCGCGGCAGCGGCGAGGTGACGATCGAGCCCGTGTCGAGCCACGGCGTGCACCTGCACATTTCGCGCTACCGGTTCCCCTGAGCGGGCGCTCGGGGCGGGAGCGCCGGGGGCGGGCGCGCGCCGGCCCGGGGGCCGGCGCGCGCGGGCCGGCGGCGCGAGGGTGGCTAGAGCGCGTCGGGCTCGGCCGCGATGGCTGCGAGCTCGGCGCGCGTGTAGCTGCCCAGGCTCCGGAAGTCGAGCTCGACGTAGTTGCGGATCCACCGCATCGCGATCTTCACGGCGGCCCGGTACCGGGCGCGCAGCGCCGCGTCGTCCGGACGGCGACGCAGGATATCGTCGAGCTCGTCGGCGAGCAGCCGCTTGACCAGCGCGGCGTCGTGGACCGCCGCGGGGCCGTCCGTGGTGCGCACGGCGTGACGGACGCGCTGGGCGATCTGGGCGACGGACATCCGCCCCGTGGCGAGATCCTCCATGAGCGCGGGGTGATGGCCGGGCCGTCCTTCCAGGCTGTCGATCCCCTTGGCGCCGCGGCCGTTGAGCCACCCCTCGAGGTACTCGATGAGCATGCGGCAGTTGCGGCGCGTGCCCTCGAGCGTGATCGGGCCCGCCGGCACCTCGAGCCGCACCGGGTAGCGCTCGGGCTGCGCCAGCTCGGGCGACGGCGCCCAGCCCCGGGCCCAGTGGCGCTTGAACGGGTCGGCGGCGGTCTTCATGTGGTAGATGTGCGCGACCCAGCCCCGGATGAACCCCTGGCGGGCCTCCCACTCCTTGTCGGCGCGGATGGCCTCCGCGGCGAGGCGGTTCACCTCGGGGTCGGGGCTGGGCAGGGCCGTCGCCATCCCGCCGACCGGGATCGCGCCCCGCCGGAGGCAGATCGCGACCAGGCGCCGGAAGATGTCGGCGAGGAAGGGCGTCGTCTTGATGTCGACGCCGAAGCGGTCCGGCCACACGGCCTTGGGGTCGGTCATCTGGTACTCGAAGAGGCTCGCCTTCAGGTCCCAGCGCGCGGCGTTGAGCCCGGCCGCGTAGGGGCCGAGCTCCCACAGCATGGCCTCCATCTCGTACACGCAGGGCAAGGCCTCCACCAGCACCACGGCGCGGATGGTGGCGTCGCGCAGCCAGGGCAGGCGCTCGCGGCTCAGGTCGAAGAGCTCGCGGTAGAGCCGCGCCTCGGGCGCGAACTCGAGCTTCGGCAGGTAGAAGTAGATCCCCTGGCCTCGCGCGGCCTGGGCGCGGCCGGCGTAGTAGAGAGTGAGCGCGGTGCCGAGCAGCGCGGCGTTGATCGGCTGGCCGTCCACGGTGACGTCGGGCTCGCTCAGGTGCAGGCCGCGCTCGCGGTGCATGAAGAACGGCAGCTCGCCCTCCTGGATCCGGTACTCGCGTCCCCGCTCGAGATCCACGTAGGTGAGCTCGCGCTGCACGGCCGCCACACGGTTGTGCGCGGCGCGCACGGTGTCGACGAGCCGGTGGCCCGCCGAGTCCTCGTCGTCGTCCAGGTCCCCCTCGGCGCGCTCGCCCTCCGGGCCCGGGTTCAGCGCGTTGATGAACATCGGCGTGATCGAACAGGGGCCCGAGATCTCGATCCCCGGCTTGAGCAGGTCGGCCGGCAGCGGCGGCACGCGCCAGTCGCCCGGACCGCCCGCCGCGGCCGCGGGGAACGAGGGCAGCGTGCCCTGGTGGAGCGCGCGGTGGAGCGCCGCCGCGCGGTGCGCCATCAGCTCGCGGATGCGGGGCGCGAGGCGGTCGTGCAGCAGCACGAGGTAGTCGAGGAACTCCGGGGTGAAGAGGTCGGCCGCGCCCTCGACGGGCGCGAAGCGCACGCGCGCCGCCGCCCGGCTCGTCGTCGTCATGGTCGTCGCTCCTTGGGTCGGGGTTGGACGCGACGCCGGCGCGCGGGCGTGCCGCGGGCGGCGCGCGTCGGTCCATGGCAGTATGACATGGCTGGGCCCCGCGCGAGCGCGCACGGGGCGCGAGCGGGAGGCGACGATGGCGCGGCGCGTACGCGGCCTGGGGCGCGGGCGCCGGATCCGGCGCGCGCTGGCCCGCGGAGGCACGGGCCCGGCCCACGCCCTGAACGCCGAGGTCGGCGCCTGGCCCGGCGTGCGGATCACCCCGATGTTCGGCCGGTGGGGCTACTTCGTCGGGCCGCGGCTCTTCGCCTGCTTTCCGCTCCGGGAGGGCGATCGCGACCTCTGGGTGCGCCTGACCCCCGAGGACCAGCGGCGCGCCCTGGCCGAACCGGGCGTCCGGCCCCACCGCCGGTTCGCGCGCCAGGGCTGGGTCGAGCTCGAGGTGCGCGACGACGCCGACGTGCGACGGGCGCTGCGCTGGCTCGAGCGCGCCCGGGCGACCGCCTGCGCCGCCGAGGAGGGCGACGCGGGCTGACGCCGCGCCCGACAGGGCGCGCGCGTCCCGAACTGGGACACGCACTTCCCGACCGCCGGCGCCGCGGGCGGAAACCCCGCGCCGGACCGCGCCCCCCGCCTGGCATCGCCCTTGCCCCGCCGATGACGTTCGGTCGGCCACGCGATGACCCTGGACGTCTCCGGCCTCGTCGCCCTCGCTGTGACGGCCGCGGTCGGCGTCGCGCTCGCCGTCACGCGCCTCGCCCCCGACCTGGTGCTCGTCGGCGGCGTGACCGTGCTCCTGGCCCTCGGCATCCTGTCGCCGCGCGAGGCGCTGGCGGGGCTCGCCAACGAGGGCGTGGCCACGGTCGGGGCGCTCTTCATCATCGCCGCCGCCCTCCGCGAGACTGGCGCCGTGGCGATGGTGACCGACCGCGTGCTGGGCCGCCCCCGGCGCCTCGCCGCCGCCCAGGCGCGCCTCATGGTGCCCGTGACGGTCGTGAGCGCGTTCCTCAACAACACCCCGATCGTGGCGGTGATGCTGCCGGCCGTGCGCGACTGGGCGAAGCGGCTCGACCTGCCCGCGTCCAAGCTGCTCCTGCCCCTGAGCTACGCCACGATCCTCGGCGGCACGTGCACGCTCATCGGAACCAGCACGAACCTCGTCGTCTACGGGCTCCTCCGCGTCCGCGCGCCCGAGGCCCACCTCGGGCTCTTCGACATCGCGTGGGTCGGCGTCCCGTGCGCCGTGGCCGGGCTCGCGTACGTGCTCGTCGCCAGTCGCTGGTGGCTCCCCGACCGGCGGCCGGTCAGCAGCGTCTTCGCCAATCCCCGGGAGTACACGGTCGAGATGCTTGTCGAACCCGGCAGCCCGCTCGTGGGTCGGACGATCGAGGAGGCGGGCCTCCGCCACCTGCCGGGTGCGTACCTGGTCGAGATCGAGCGCGAGGGCGAGGTGCTGCCCGCCGTCGCCTCCACCCAGCGCCTGCGGGCGGGGGACCGCCTCGTGTTCACGGGCGTCGTGGAGTCGGTGGTGGATCTGCAGAAGATCCGGGGGCTGACGCCCGCGACCGACCAGATCTTCAAGCTCAACGGCTCCCGCGCCCAGCGGCGGCTGGTCGAGGCCGTGGTCTCCGACAGCTGCCCGCTGGTCGGCCGGAGCATCCGCGAGGGGCGCTTCCGGTCCGTGTACAACGCGGCGGTCATCGCGGTCGCCCGCAACGGCGAGCGCCTCCACGGCCGCATCGGCGACATCGTCCTGCGGCCGGGCGACGTGCTGTTGCTCGAGGCGCACCCCGCGTTCGTGGCCCAGCACCGGAACCTCCGCGACTTCTTCCTGGTGAGTCTGGTCAGGGACTCGGCGCCCCCCCGCCACGACCGGGTGCCGGTGGCGCTGGCCGTCTTGCTGGGGGTCGTCGTCGCCGCCGGCACCGGCTGGCTCGGCATGCTCCCGGCGGCCATGATCGGGGCCGGGCTGATGATCCTCACCCGGTGCCTGTCGACCTCGTCGGCGCGTCAGAGCGTGGACTGGTCGGTGCTCGTCGCCATCGCGGCGTCCTTCGGGCTGGGCCGGGCGCTCGAGGCCACGGGCGCCGCCGCGTGGGTGGCCGGCCACCTGGTCGGCCTGGGCGGCGGGCACCCCTGGCTCGCGCTTGCCAGCGTCTACCTGACGACGATGGTCTTCAACGCCTTCGTGACCAACAACGCGGCCGCCGCGCTGATGTTCCCCATCGCCGTCGCCGCCGCCGAGCGCCTGGGCGTGAGCCTCATGCCCTTCGTCGTCGCGGTGATGATGGCCGGCTCCAACGACTTCGCGACCCCGTTCGGCTACCAGACGAACCTGATGGTCTACGGGCCCGGGGGCTATCGCGCCGTGGACTACCTGCGCTTCGGCGGGCCGCTCAACCTCCTCGTCGCCGCCGTCACCCTCGCGCTGGTCCCCCTCCGCTGGCCGTTCTGAGCGCGCCTGTCGACTACGCGCCCGCGACCGCCGCCGCCTCGGCCCGCGCGCGGGCCTCGATGCGGTCGATGCGGACGAGCGGGACCACGAGCCACGCGAGCGCCGTGCACGCGGCCGAGATCAGCACGAGCGGCGTGAAGCCCAGCCAGTCGTAGAGGTAGCCGCCGGTGACCTGCGAGCCCTTGACGCCGAGGTTGTAGACCGACATCAGCAGCGCGAAGAACGTGCCCTCGACGCGGCGCGGGCAGGCCCGGGCCGCGAGGTCCAGGAAGGCCAGCTGCGCGATCATGCCCACCGCGCCGAACACGGTGTCGATGAGCGCCGCCGAGACCGGGCCCCGGTAGAGCAGGTAGGCGAGCGTGCCAGCCACCGCCCCGCCGATCACCCAGCGGATCAGCCGCGCAAGCGGCACCCGCCGCGACAGGGGCGCGTAGACCACGGCGCCCGTCATGAACCCCACGGCGGCCAGCGCGCCGAGGAGCCCAATGTACCGCTGGCTGAAGCCGAGCACGTCGGTCTGGTAGTAGAGGAAGGCGGGCCCGAACGACGGGCTGAACGTCCAGACGAGGATGAAGCCCGCGACGGCCCAGACCTCGCGCGCGGCGAGCGCCTCGCGGACGGCCCGCCAGGTCGCGCGCGACGCGGCGCGGTCGGCGGCGCACCGCGGCTCGCGGACGACCACGAGGGCCATGGTGAACGACACCAGGGGGAAGCACGCGGCCAGGCCGAAGGCGGCGTGGAGCGCGCGGCGCTCGGCGAGCTCGCCGCCGACGACGCCGACCAGGACGGCGGCGGCGTAGATCGACGCCCACTGCACGGCCTGGAAGGCGCCCGTCAACCCGAGGGGCCGCCCCGTCTCGACCATCAGCGCGTCGACCAGCACGTCCGTGAAGGCCAGGCCCAGGCCCATGAGCGTGACCAGCGCGGCCAGGCGCGCGTAGGTGGGCTCGGGGAGCAGGGCCACCGCGGCTCCCGCCAGCGCGGCCAGGCCCGACGTCAGCAGGAGGTAGCTCTGCCGGCGCCGCCCGGCGAGCGGGACCAGGTCGGAGAGGAGCCCGTAGAGGGGCTTGACGTACCAGGGCAGGGTCGTGATCGCGAAGAACGTGGCGGCCTGCCCCGCCGAGAGCCCGAACCGCTCCTTGAGGGTCACCGTGAGCGTTTGCGTGGGCAGCTCGTACATCCCCTGCGCGAAGTACACGACGCCGAACAGGAGGGCCAGGCGCTGCGCCTCGGGCGTCTGGAACGGGTGGAGCCGGCCGAGCCGCGCGCGCACGCGGCTCCAGCGGGTCCCGCGGCCGTCGTCGGGGAGCTCGCACATGGGGCCCATGATAGGGTAGGCGCGGACATGCGGTCGGTCTGTCCCCACGACTGCCCGTCGGCGTGCGCGCTGCGCGTGCGCGTGGAGGACGGCCGCCTGGTCGAGGTCACCGGAGACCCGGCGCACCCCTTCACCCGGGGGCTGATCTGCGGCAAGGTGCGCGCCTACGCCGAGCGCCTGCACTCGCCGCTGCGCGTGCTCCACCCCCTGCGCCGGGTGGGCCCCAAGGGCGCGGGCCGCTTCGAGCGGATCTCCTGGGAGGCCGCGATCGCGGAGATCGCCGCGCGCTGGCGCCGGATCCTCGCCACCGACGGGCCCGAGGCGATCCTGCCTTTCTCCTACGCCGGCACCATGGGCCAGGTGCAGTACTACGCCGGCCACCCGCTCTTCCACGCCCTGGGCGCGAGCCGGCTCGAGCGCACGATCTGCGTGGCCACGGCCTACGCCGGCTGGCGGGCCACCGTGGGCGCCGTCACGGGCAACGACTCCGAGCAGATGGTGGGCGCCGATTTGATCGTGCTCTGGGGGATCAACGCCGCGTACTCGTCGATCAACCTGATGACGCTCGTCAAGGAGGCGCGGCGGCGGGGCGCGTTCATCGTGGCGATCGACCCCTACCGCACGCCCACGGCCGCCGAGGCCGACGAGCACCTCGCCGTGCGGCCCGGCACCGACGCGGCGCTGGCGCTCGCGGTCATGCACGTGCTGGTCGCCGAGGGGCGCCTGGACCGGGACTACCTCGCGCGCGCCACGCTCGGCTTCGAGCGCCTGGCCGAGCACCTGCGGGCGTGGCCGCCGGCCCGGGCCGCGGCGATCACGGGGCTCCCCGCCGAGCGCATCGTCGCCTTCGCGCGCCGCTACGGCGCGGGCCCCCGCACGTTCATCCGCGTCGGGATCGGGCTGTCGCGCCACGACAACGGCGGCATGACGTGCCGGACCCTGGCCTGCCTGCCCGCGCTCACCGGCGCCTACGCCGACCCCCACGGCGGCGCGCTGCTGTCCTCGAGCGAGGCGTTCGGCCTGGACACGCGCGCGCTCGAGCGCCCGGACCTGGCCCCGCGCCCGCGGCCGCGCGCGATCAACATGATCCAGCTCGGGCGCGCGCTGACCGACCCGGGCATGACCCCGCCGATCCGCGCGCTGTACGTCTACAACTCGAACCCCGCCGCCGTGTGCCCGGAGCAGACGCGCGTGCTGCGGGGCCTGGCCCGCGAGGACCTCTTCACGGTCGTCCACGAGCAGGTGCTGACCGACACCGCCCTCTACGCCGACCTGGTGCTCCCCGCCACGATGGCGCTCGAGCACGAGGACCTCTACCGGTCGTACGGGCACTTCCACCTGCAGTGGGCGGGCCCCGTGCTCCCGCCGCCCGGCGAAGCGCGCTCGAACTGGGAGACGTTCGGCCTCCTGGCCCGGGCCCTGGGCGTGGCGGTCGATCACTACGCGCAGACGCCCGCGGACCTGATCCGCGCGGCGCTCGCGGGCGGCGACGCCTCGGTGCGCGGGATCACCTACGAGCGCCTGCGCGCGGAAGGGTCGGTACGGCTGAACCTGCCGCGCCCGTACCGGCCGTTCGCCGACGGCGCGCCGACGCCCTCGGGCAAGGTGGAGTTCTACTCGGCCCGGCTCGAGGCGGAGGGGTTCCCGCCGCTGCCCACCTGGACGCCGCTCGTCGAGGGGCCGGACGCCGTCGCGCTCGTCGCCCGCTACCCGCTCCAGGCGATCGTGCCGCCCAATCGCTTCTTCCTGAACTCCTCCTTCAGCCAGTCCGAGCTCTTGCGCCGGCGCCAGGGCACGCCGACCGTGCTCATCGCGCCGGCCGACGCCGCGGCCCGCGGGATCGAAGACGGCGCGCCCGTGCGCGTGCGGAGCCCGCGGGGCGAGGTCGCCTTCACGGCCCGCGTCACCGACGCGACCCGGCCCGGCGTCGTGGTGATCGAAGGCATCTGGTGGCACCGGTTCCACCCGGGCGGGCGCGGGGTCAACGTGCTCACGAGCGACCGGACGACCGACCTCGGCGGCGGGCCGGCCTTCCACTCGAACCTGGTGGAGGTCGAGCCGGCCTGAGCGGCCCCCGCGCGCGTATCATGAGGGCGTGCCCGCCGCGCCCTCCCGGCCGGGAGGGCGGGTGAAGCCCGCGCGGCGCGGCCAGCGCCCAGGCGGGGACGTGACGGCCCCCGCGGCGTCGCCGGGATAGCCGCCGGAGTAACGCCCGGCCGGCGGGCACGCGCCCGCCGCTCCGGGGAGGGAGGGAGCGGGATGCTGCTCGTCGCCGACGTCGGCAACACCAACACCAAGATCGGCGTCTTCGAGGGGGCGCGCCTGCGCGCGGCGTGGACGCTCACGAGCCGACGCGAGCAGACCGCCGACGAGTACGGGACCTTCATCGAGACGCTGCTGCGCACGCGCGGCCTCGGCCCGCAGGACATCACCGGCATCGCCATCTCGAACGTGGTGCCGCCGCTGCAGCGGTCGCTCGAAGAGATGGCCGAGCGCCACTTCGGGGTCACGCCGCTCTTCGTGACGCCCGAGGTCGCGCGCATGCTCCCCCTGAACGTCGACGCGCCGCACGAGGTCGGGCCCGACCGGATCGTCGCCGCCGTGGCGGCGCGCGCGCTCTACGGCTGCCCGGTGATCGTCGTCGACCTCGGCACCGCGACCCGCTTCGATTGCGTGTCGGCCCGGGGCGAGTTCATCGGCGGGGCCATCGCCCCGGGGCTCGCGATCTCGGTCGACGCGCTGCTCACGCGCGCCGCGCGGCTCTACCGGGTCGAGCTCGTGCGCCCCAAGGAGGCCATCGGGCGGAACACCGTCACGAACATCCAGTCGGGCGTCATCTACGGGTGGGCCGGGCTCGTGGACGGGCTCGTGTCGCGCCTGGCCGCCGAGATGCACGGCGAGCCCACCGTGGTCGCCACCGGCGGGCTCGCGCCCCTGATCGCCGAGGCCTCGCGGACGATCCAGCACGTCAACCCCGACCTGAAGCTCGAGGGGTTGCGGCGCGTCTGGGAGGACGTCGTCGGCTGAGGGCGGCGGTCAGCCGGCGGCCGGATGCTGGCGCGCGAGCGCGCGGCGCGCCCGTCGGGCCTCGCGCATCTCGCGCACGAGCCGCAGCAGGACGGGCAGGACCACCAGCGCCGCGATCAGGCTGAGCGCCGTGCCGAGCGTGAGCACCACGCCCAGACCGAACACGCCGCGGTGGCGTGCGATCATCAGGCTGCCGAAGCCGACGATGGTGGTCAGGCCGTTGAGCAGGACGGCGAGCACCGTGCTGCGCGCGACGAGCGGGCCGCCCTGGCGCGCGCCCTCGGCGAAGCGGAGGACGACGTTGGCGCCGAACTCGGCGGCGGCGCCCAGGATCAGCGGGAGCGCGAAGACGTTGCCCAGCGTGAACGCGATCCCGCCGAGCCCCATCAGGCCGACGGTCCAGGTGAGCCCGAGCCCGAGCGGCAGCAGCGCGAGCGCCGTCTCCCGCCAGCGCCGCAGCAGCAGCCCCGTCACCAGCGCGACCAGCGCGATCGCGTAGAGCGTGCCCTGGCGGTAGGCGCGCTCCATCAGCCGGATCGCCTCGAAGGTGATCACCGGCGTGCCCGTGACCTCGGGGTCGACCGTGCGCAGCTCGGTCACGAAGCGCGCGGCCCCCTCGCGGCTCCAGATGTCCACCGCCGGGTGGATCTGGATCAGGAACAGCCCGCGGTCGCTCACGAACTTGCGCCGGAGCTCCACGGGCAGGTCGTCGAGGCTCACCAGGCGCGGCGCCAGGTTGGCCTGGAGCCGCTGAAAGCTGCGGACGAAGTCCCGGTAGAGGTCGCGCTGGAAGAGCGCGAGCGCGGCCGTGGCCTCCTCGCGGTCGGCCCGGCGGATCCGCGCGAGCAGCGCGTCGACCCGCGCGGCGACGGCGGCCAGGCGCGTTCGGCTCTCGCCCGGCGGCGCCTCGCGAGCGGCGATCTCCAGGCGACGCCCGAGCGTCTCGAGCGCGGCGAGCAGCCGGTCCAGGTCGAGCGGCAGGGGCCGGCTCACGCGCACCGGCGCCACGAGCGGGGCGAAGTCGGCGATGATCTTCCGCTTCTCGGCCTGGTCTTCGGGGATCAGCATCAGGGCCGAGTCCACCTCGGAAACCGTGGGCAGGCGGCGGAAGGCCTGGTGCTTGCGCCGGAGCTCGTCGAGCGAGCGCGCGCTCGACAGCGCCGCGAACCCGGACCGGCCGGCCGTGGCCAGGATGCGCTTCTCCCACTCGACGGACTCGGTGCCCTCGGCCTGGAGGTTCAGCAGGTTGTAGTCGAACCGCACGTCCCGGAGCCCCCAGAGCGCGGCCAGCGTGAGGGCGCCGGCCAGGGCGAGCACCGTCCGCGGGCGCGCGGCGATCCGCTCGACGAGCGGCACGCTCAGGCGCGCGAGCGCGGGGTCGCGCGGCGGCGGCCGGGTCGGGGCCGGCGCGCGGCGGTCGAGCAGGACGAGCGCGGCCGGGAAGACGGTGATCATGGCGAGCCAGGCGAGCAGGATGGCGGTGCCGCCGATCAGGCCGAGCTCCTGGAGCCCGCGGAAGTCGGTGAGGACGAGCGCGTAGAAGGTGCCGGCGGCCGTGACGGCGCCGAGGAGCATGCCCGGGCCGCTCCGCGCGGCGGCCACCGCGAGCGCGGCGGCCAGATCGCGCCCGAGCGCGCGCTCCTCCTCGTAGCGGAACAGGTAGTAGATGCCGTAGTCGATGCCGATCCCGATGACGATCGAGATGAACATCACCGAGAACAGCGACAGGTGCCCCACCAGGAGCGTGGCGGCGCCGATCGCCCAGGCCAGCGCGAGCGCCAGCACGGCGAGCATGGCGAGCGGCCGCCGCACGCCGCGGAAGGCGAGCAGGAGCAGCGCGAGGGTCAGCGCGAAGGCCAGTAGGGTCGCCCGCTCGCTGTCCTCGAAGGCGGCGGTCATCTCGTCGCTCTGGAGCGCGGGCTTTCCGGTCACCCCGACCTGGACGCCCGGGAACTCGCGGCGCAGGTCGGCGATCACGGCGCGCGTGGCCTCGACGGCCCGCCGGTCGCCGGTGAAGGTGCCCGCCTCGCTCTCGGGCTCGGCCAGCACGAAGAGCAGGCGCTGGTCGTCGGAGAGGAAGTAGCCCCCGCCGGCCTCCTCCTCGGCCTCGACGTGGAGCAGGCTGCGCCAGGGGGACCGGTAGGGCGCCGGCCCCTCGAGCCGCGCGGCGAGCTGCGCCACCAGGTCCTCGACGAACCGGAGGTCGTCCGCGCCGCGCGGCGGCTCGAGGCCGAGGTCGAGGAAGTGCGTCACGAAGGCGGTGGCGATCTGGAGCGCGAGCCCCTCGACGAGCTGGTCGAGCGTGGGGCGCGCGGCGAACTGCTCCATGAACTCCTGGTAGTCGAAGATCTTGTCCCGGATCTCCGCGAGGCGCTCGCGGGGCAGGTAGAGCAGCGCGCGCCCCTCGAACTGCGCGGGATCGATCCGGTACGCGATCCGCCCGAGCGGCACGCGCCGCGCGCGGAGCTCGCGCACGAGCCGCGCGGCGTAGAGCTTCGCCTCCGGCAGCGCGCGCGCTTCCACCACGACGATCAGGTCGTCGAGCTCGCCGAACTCGCGGTCGTACTGCACGTAGCGCTCGACGTAGGGCAGGCCCTGGGGGAGCAGGGCGCGCGTGGAGGTGGCGAAGGTGAGGGTGGTCAGCGCGTACCAGACGCTCGCGGCGGCGAGCGCCGCCGCCGCGGCGACCGTCAGGGCGGGGCGCCGACACGCGACGCCCACCAGGCCCGCCAGGAGGCGCCCGGTCCGCGCGACCGCGGTCACCGCGCCGCGCTACTCCTCGCCGCGGATGAACCGCTCGAGCCGCTGGCGCGCGACGTCGTCGGGCCACTGCTCGGGCGGCGACTTCATCAGGTACGCCGAGGGCGCCGCCAGGGCACCCTTGAGCCCCCGGTCGAGCGCGAGCTTGCAGCAGCGGATCGCGTCGATGACGACACCGGCCGAGTTCGGCGAGTCCCACACCTCGAGCTTGAGCTCGAGGGCGATCGGCTGGTCGCCGAACCCCCGCCCCTCGAGCCGGATGTGGGCCCACTTCCGGTCCTGGAGCCACGGCACGTAGTCGCTCGGGCCGATGTGGATCGCCTCGGGGGGCAGCGGGTGGGGGATCTGCGAGCGCACGGCCTCCGTCTTCGAGGTCTTCTTCGAGGCCAGCCGCTCGCGCTCGAGCATGTTGTAGAAGTCGGTGTTGCCGCCCACGTTGAGCTGGCTCGTGCGCTCCAGGCGGACGCCGCGCTCGGCGAAGAGGCGCGCCAGCGTGCGGTGAACGATGGTGGCGCCGAGCTGCGACTTCACGTCGTCGCCGATCACCGGGAGCCCGCGCTCCTCGAAGCGCCGGCGCCAGTACGCCTCGCGCGCGATGAAGACCGGGATGCAGTTGACGAAGGCGCAGCCGGCGTCCAGGACCTGCTCGACGTACCACTTGGTGGCCATCTCGGCCCCGACCGGCAGGAAGTTGACGACCACGTGGGTGCCGGTGTCGCGCAGGATCCCGGCGATGTCGGCCGTAGAGCCCGGGGCCTTGCGGATCACGCGGGCCAGGTAGGTGCCGAGGCCGTCGTGGGTCATGCCGCGGTGCACGGGCACGCCGAGCGGCGGCACCGCGGCGAAGCGCACGGTGTTGTTGGGCGCCTCGAAGATCGCCTCGGCGAGGTCCCGTCCGACTTTCCGCTCGTCGATGTCGAAGGCGGCGGAGAACTCGATGTCGCGCACGCGGTAGCCCCCGAGCGTGGGGTGCATGAGCCCGGGCACGGGCTCGTCGTCGGGGGCGTCGCGGTAGTAGTGGACGCCCTGGACGAGCGCCGACGCGCAGTTGCCGACCCCGATGATCGCGACGCGCACGGACGATGTCACGCCTGCCCTCCTTGGAGCGCGTGAGGTACCCGGGACGGTGGCCCGGCTCGACGAGCGTCGACACGAAGCGGCTGCGTGAGTGTAGCACACCCGGTGTAAGATGCTCGCCCGTGAGCCCCGACGCCGTCGACGGCGCCCTCGCCGCCGCGACCGCCGCGCTCGACCTGGACGCGGTGCGGGCGACCTTCCGGGCGCAGAACGAGTTCGTCGTCCTCGAGCGCTGGGTGCCTCCCGCGGTCGTCGCCGCCTGCCTCGCCGACGTCGAGCGCGTGCGCCCCGCGGTCCACCGCAACTACATCCCCGGCCACAAGAAGGGCGGGAGCGTGAGCGCCTTCACCCTGCGCGAGCGCGCGCCGGCGATCTGGGCGGTCTACCGCTCGCCCGCGCTCCTCGACCTGCTCGTCCGCCTCACCGGCGCCCCGCTCCAGTGCTGCCCGCCGGGCGATCCCCACGCCTGCGCCCTCTACTTCTACACGGAGCCGGGCGACCACATCGGCTATCACTACGACACCTCGTATTACCGGGGCGCGCGTTACACGGTGCTGGTGGGCCTCGTGGAGCGCTCCTCGAGCCGGCTCGTCTGCCAGCCCTACCGGCGCCAGGCCGGGCGGCCCTCCGTGGAGGTGCGCGTGGCCACGGAGCCCGGGACCCTCGTGCTCTTCAACGGCGACACGCTCTGGCACGCCATCACCCCGCTCGGCCCCGGCGAGGAGCGGATCAGCCTGAGCCTCGAGTACGTGACCGACCCGCGCATGACGCCGCTCAAACGGCTCGTCTCCAACCTGAAGGACGCGGTCGCGTACTTCGGGTTCCGGACCGTGTTCGGCGGCGCCCGCTGACGGCGCCCGGGGGACCTCGCGGTCGCGCGCGCTAGGCGCGGGCGGCGCCGCGCCCGCGGTGCGCGAGCCCGGCGAGCCAGAACAGGTGGCAGCCTGCCGCGATGGCCGTCACGAGCCAGGGCAGCGCACCGGGCTGCACGGCGAGACCGCCGATGAAGAGCAGCAGCATCGCGTAGAAGCCGTCGCGGTTGGCGAGGCCCCCGAGCACGGTCCCGAGGCCGCCCGCCGCGGGCGGGGAGGTCTTGGTGAGCGTCGCGCTGCCCACGACGCCGAGCGCGGCGATGACGCCGGGCCAGAAGCCCCAGCCGCCGGCGCGCTGCGCGACCAGGCCGAGCGTGAGGACCAGGAGCGCGTGGATCGCCGTGTCCACCGCCACGTCGAGCCACTCGCCCAGGGCGGACTCGGCGTAGGTCAGCCGCGCGACCTCGCCGTCGGCGTGGTCGAGCACGACGGCCAGCGCGTAGAGCGCGAGGCCCGCCGCCGCGCGCTCCGGGCTGGCGCCGAGGAAGCCCCACACCGCGCCCAGGCCCACGGCGAGGCTCGCCAGCGTGATCGCGTTCGGCCCGATCCTGCACGCCACCGCCAGGCGCGCGACCGGCCGCGACAGGCGGCGGTGCAGGAGGCGGTCCAGGCGCGTGTCGGCGGGCGTGCCCAGAGCCTCGAACAGCCGACGCTCGGCCTCGCGCGCCCCGCCGGGCCCGGCCACGCGCACGTACCACTCCGGCCCCGGGACGGCGGGCTCGGCGTCCTTCAGGGCGCGGGCGAGCGCGTCGCCCACCGCGCGTCCCGCGGCCAGGTCGGCCCAGAGCGCGGCCACGAGCGGCGCCGGGGCCGCGACCACGGGCGCGTCGCGCTCGGCGGCGAGCACGCCGCGGCCGGCGGCGGCGAGCGCGGCGAGGGCCGCCACCGGGAGGACCGCCGCGGCGGGGACGAGGAGCACCGGGCCCGTCGGGGCGGGCGCGTCGGGCGCGAGCCAGCGCACCGCGGCGCGGGCGGCCGGCACGCGCGCCACCCAGCGCTCGAGCGCGGACGTGCGGAGCGCCGCCGGGACGCCCACGCGCACGCACCCGCTCCGCACGGCCGCCATCACCGCTCGGAAGGCGACGGGGCGCCGCGCCACCTCGCGCGCGGCGTCGCGCGCATCGCCCGGCGTCGCGAGGTAGAGGACCGCCTCGGTGATCATCGCCGCGGGGTTCACGCCGCGTCGAGCCGCGCCACCCGCGGGAGCACCTCCTCGCGGGCGCGCCGGAGGTCCTCCGGGAAGTCGACCTCGGTCCAGGGCAGGCCCGTCACGTCCACCCAGCCGACGGGGTGACGCTGCACGAGCCGGTGGAGCGCGTCCTCGTACTCGGCGTCGGGGTCCGCCGCCACGACCTGCGCGAGCGCCTCGCGGAGCAGGGGCGCAGCGGCGGGCCCGCACTTGAAGAAGCCCACGCCTTCGCCCACGACCTCCCACCGCGGCGGCGTGACCCGCTTGCCCAGGGCGACGACGCGCTCGCCCTGCGCGTAGTACTTGACCTCTTCGCCCGTGTCGACGAACCCGCGGTCGAGCGCGAAGGCGCTCGGGGCCGGCGCGGCGAGGAGCCGCCGGAGGAGCTCGCGCGGGAACAGGACGTCGGCGTCCATGATCAGCACCGGGCCCGCCAGGTGGGCCCGCGCGGCCCAGAGCGAGAGCGCCGAGCCTCGACGGTAGTCGGGGTTGTCCACGTAGTCGATCACCAGGCGGTGCCCCCAGCGGTCGGCGGCGGCGCGGACCTGCTCCGCACAGTGCCCCACCACCACCACCGCCGCTCGCACGCCGAGGTCGTCGAGGGCCCCGAGCATGCGCGCGAGCAGCGAGCTGTCGCCGAGCGGGAGCAGGCACTTGGGCGTCCGGTCGGTGAGCGGGGCCAGGCGCCGCGCCACGCCGGCGGCCAGGATGATCGCCTTCACCGTGCCAGGGCCGCGGCCCGGAAGCGGTCGCGCAGCGCCTCGGGCGCGTGCGGGACGCGCCCCACCGGGGCCTCCTCGGGGGTCACCTTGACCAGCAGGAAGTGCGGCCCGTCGGCCGCGAGCATCGTGCGGACGGCCGCGGCCACCGCCGCGGCGTCGTCCACGGCGGCCACGGTCCGGTAGCCCGCCGCGGCCGCGATCCGGTCCAGGCGCGTCGCGGCCGCGGCGCTGCGCTGGTTGCCGGTCGAGCCGTAGACCTCGTTGTCGAAGACCACGTGGAGCAGGTTGGGCGGCGCCAGGCTCGCCACGTTGGCGACAACGCCGAGGTTCATGAGCAGGTTCCCGTCGCCGTCGAGCACGACGACGCGCCGCGCGGGGCGCGCCAGCGCGAGCCCGAGGCCGATCGCCGAGGCCAGCCCCATCGAGCCCAGCATGTAGAAGTTCTCGGGGCGGTCGGCGTAGGCGCACGCCTCGCGCGAGGGAAAGCCGTTGGCGGCCACGACGAGCGCGTCGCCGAGCGCGTCGAGCGCGGCGGCGATCGCGGTCGCCCGCGCGATGCGCGCGCGGAGGGGCGGCGCCGCGTCGGCGCCCCCGCCCGGCGGCCCGGCCGGCCGCGCCGCCGCCGGGGCCGGCGCGGCGGCGCCGTCGCCCGCGGGCGCGACCGTGCCCGGGCGCACCAGCAGCGCGACCGGGCGCATCCGGCGCGCCATCGTCTCGGCCGCCCACGCCAGGTCCGCGTCGAGCGTGTCGGGGTCCAGGGGGCGGTACGGGATCCCCAGCAGGTCCAGGAGCGCCGGGGTGATCGCGCCGGTGAGCAGGTGCTCGGGCGCGTCGCGGCCACCGAAGCCGCGCCAGGTCACGACGAGGAGCGCGGGCAGGCCGTACAGGAGCGAGAACGAGGCGAGGGCGTTCAGGCTGGTGCCGAGCCCGGAGTTCTGCATGACGACCACGGGCCGGCGCCCGCCGAGCCAGGCGCCGCCGGCCGCGCCCACGGCCACGTCCTCGCGGACCGCGGCCAGGTAGGGCAGGCGTGGGTGGCGCTCGAGGGCCGCGATCAGCCCCTCGACGAGGGAGCAGGGGACGCCCGCGAAGAAGTCGAACCCCTGCGCCTCGAGCCGCGCGGCGAGCGCCTCGCCGGTCACTACGCCCTGATCTCGGCCCAGGCGCGCTGGTAGTCCTCGAAGGTGTCGATCTCGAGCCAGCCCTTCCACGTGCTCACGCACGTCACCGGCTGGCCGGCGGCCACCAGGGCCTGGAGGAGGTCGGTGAAGGCCGCCCGGCGCGCCGACTCCGCCTCGTGGAACGGGGCGGGGTCGCGCGCCAGGGCCGCGGCCCACGCCTCGCGCGCCCGGGCGATGCCGCGCTCGGAGAAGAGCGCCAGGCCGATGAACTCACCGGTGGCCGCCTCCGGGTCCACGCGCTGGCCGATCAGCACGAGCTCGTCCGTGGCCGCCTCGCCGAGCGAGCGCGGCCCGGGACGGGGCGGCGCCGAGGTGACCACCAGGTCGAGCGGCTTGGCGAGCGGCAGCAGCCGGTCGCGCTGGTCGACCCAGGTCCGGTCGACGGCGATCACCACGTCGCCCTCCACGCGCAGCAGGCGCTCGAGCAGCGCGCGCTCGAAGAGGATGTCCGAGTAGAGGAACAGCACGCGCCCGTGGAGCTCCGGCTCGGCGGTGAAGAGCGAGACGAGCTCGCCCGTCTCCTCGTACGCGTCGTTGTCGTAGAAGCGCACGCCCGGGGCCTGGACGGTCTCCTTGCGGTAGCCGCGGACCACCGCGATCTCCTGGATCCCGCAGGCGCGCAGCGTCTCGAGCTGGCGCTCGAGGACGGTACGCCCCTTGATGTCGAGCATGCACTTGGGCCGCTGCTCGGTGAGCGGGAGCAGCGACTTGCCCGAGCCCGCGGCGATGATGACGGCGCGCACGTCGCTCGCCCCGCGGGGCAGGAACTCGCTCTCGATCCGGCGGAACTCCTCCACGCCCACCAGCCGGTAGATCTCCTCCAGGGGCGCGATGCAGGAATCGAGCGCGTCGAGCCGCCGCTCGCGCCGGAGCACGGCGAGCGTCTGCGTCATGCCCCGTACCGCCCCGCGCAGGACCTGGTTGGCCCAGATCACGAGCTTGACGCCCGCCGCCTCGAGCTCCTCCCAGGTCACCGAGGGATAGAGCGTCGGCACGACGACGATCGGGGTCGGCCGGTCCCAGTGCCGCATGAACTCCAGGACCTCCGCGGCGGTGGGCGCCTTGGAGTGCACCAGTATCATGTCCGCGCCCGCGTCGGCGTAGGCGTGCGCGCGACGGAGGGCCTCGGCCATCCCCCAGCCCGCGATCAGCGCCTCGGTGCGGGCGATGATGACGGTCGCGGGGTCGCGCCGGGCGCGCGTGGCGGCGCGGATCTTGCCGGCGTGCTCCTCGATGGAGGCCAGCTCCCGCCGCATGCCGGGGTAGAGGCTGCACTTCTTCGGGAACAGGTTGTCCTCGATCGAGATCCCCGCGATCCCGGCCCGCTCGTACTCCTGGACCGTGCGGACCACGTTCACCGCGTTGCCGTAGCCGTTGTCGCAGTCGGCGATCACCGGGACGCTCACGGCGCGGTCGATGTGGCGCGCCGCCTCGAGCGTCTCGGTCATGGTGAGCAGGTTGACGTCGGGCATCGCTCGCTGGGCCGCCGAGACCGTGAAGCTCGACGACCAGACGATGGGGAAGCCCGCGGCCTCGATCAGCCGGGCGCTCAGCGCGTCGTGGGCGCCCACGGCGACGAGGAGCCCGGGCCGGGCCAGGAGCTCGCGGAGCGCGCGGGCCTTGCTCACGACGCGCGCCTCCCCCGCTCCTGCTCCTGGAACTCCTCCTGGCGGGTCCGCATGCGGTTCACGAGCTCCTGGTAGGACGAGGTCTGGATGATCTTGTTGAACTGCGTGCGGTAGTTGGCCACCAGGCTCACGCCTTCGATGACGACGTCGTAGACGAGCCAGCGGTCCCCGCGGCGGAGCATCCGGTAGTCGACGGGGATCTCGGTGCCCTGGCGCGTGACGACGCGGGTGCGGACCACGGCCGTGTCCCCCTCGACCTGCTCGCCCACGTACTGGATCTTCTCGCCGTTGAACAGCTCGATCTTGCCGATGTACGCGCGCTCGAGCAGGTCGGCGAACAGGCGCACGAACTCCTCGCGCTCGGCCGGCGTCCGCGCCTGCCAGTGCCGCCCGAGCGAGCGGCGCGCCGTCTCGGCGAAGTCGAAGATCTCCTCGGCGATGCGCCGGACTGCGCGACGCCGCTCGAGCGCGCGCGACTCCTTCTTCAGCTCGGGGTCCTCCAGCAGCTTCACGACGCGGTCGATCTGCGCGCGGAGCTGCTCGGTCGGCGCGCCGGCCGCGGCTGGAGCTGGCCGGGCCGCGGCGAGCCCGGCAAGCGCGCTGAGGACCAAAACGACCCCGGCCAGCCGCTGGCGGAGCCTCGCGTGACCGAACGCCATGTCGCGCCCTCCCGTACGACGACGATCGTGGGGACGACTAGACCTTGCCGAAGACGTACTTCGAGATCAGCTCTTCCAGGTCCACCGGGGCCTCGACCTCCCGGATGCGCCCGCCCGGCGGGATCAGCTTGTCGGAGGCGCCGGGGCTGATCCGGATGAACTTCTCGCCGATGAGCCCCTTGGTCTTGATCGAGGCGATCGCGTCCTCCTGGAGCTGGACGTCGGAGCTCAACCGGATGACGACCCGCGCCTGGTAATCGGCGAGCCTGATGGACTCGACCTGCCCCACCTGCACGCCGGCAATCTCCACGCTGGCGCCGGGCCTCAAGCCGCCCACCGAGGGGAAGTCGGCGTAGACGAGGTAGCCGCCGCCGCCGAAGATCGTGACGCGGCCCAGTTTAATCGAAAGGTAGGCCAAAACCAAGATTCCGAGGACGACGAACACGCCCACGGCGATGTTCACCTTCGTGCGTTCCATCGCGGCCGACCTCCTCAGGTCGCCAGGGCCTCGGGCTCGCCGCGGATGAAGCCGCGGACCACCGGGTTCGTGGACGCCTGGATGGCCGCCGGCGGCCCGACCTCCACGATCCGCCCGTCGTGCAGCATCGCCACCCGGTCGGCGATCTCGAAGATCTCGGGGATCTCGTGGCTCACCATCACCGCCGTGAACCCGAGGCGACGGTGCAGCGAGAGGATGAGCCCGTGGATCGTGTTCACCAGGATCGGGTCGAGCCCGGTGGTCGGCTCGTCGAAGAAGACGATCTCGGGCTCGGTGACGAGCGCTCGGGCGATGGCCACGCGCTTGCGCATGCCCCCGGAGATCTCCGCCGGGTACTTGTGGCCCATCCCGCCGAGCCCCACCTGCTCGAGGGCCTGGGCCACGCGCGCGGCGACCTCGGCCGGCGGCAGCCGGAGCTTCTCGCGGAGCGGGAAGGCGACGTTCGCCCAGCACGTCATGGAGTCGAACAGCGCGCCGCCCTGGAAGACGACCCCGTAGCGCCGTCGCACGCGGTCCAGGGCTTCGCCGCGGAGCGCGGTGAGCTCGACCCCGCCCACGCGGACCCGGCCGGCGTCGGGGCGGAGGAGGCCGAGCAGGTGCTTGAGCAGCACCGACTTGCCCCCGCCGCTCCGGCCGATGATCACGGTGATCGAGCCCGCGGGGACCGTCAGGTCGACGCCGCGCAGCACGACCTGGCGGCCGAAGGCCTTCCAGAGCCCTTCGACCTCGATCATCGGCTCCGCCATCCGCCCGCCCCCGCCGCGCGCCGGGCCCGCCCCCCGCGCCTCACGGCAGGACGGAGCCCATGAAGTAGTCCCACACCAGCACGAGGACCGAGGAGAGCACCACCGCCTGGGTCGTGGCCCGCGCCACCCCCTCGGCGCCGTGGCCCACGTGGAAGCCCTTGTACGTGCACACCCAGGTGACGAGCACGCCGAAGCAGACCGACTTCCAGAAGCCGGTCATGAGGTCGTCGAAGCGCACGAAGGTCTGCATCTCCCCGAAGTACGTCCCGTAGGAGAGCCCGAGCAGCTCCACGCCCACCAGGTAGCCGCCGACGATGCCGACCAGGTCGAAGATGCCCGCCATGAGCGGGAAGCTGATCAGCCCCGCCAGGATCGACGGCGTCACCAGGTAGCGCACGGGGCTCAGGGCCATGACCGTGAGCGCGTCGATCTGCTCGGTGATCCGCATGATCCCGAGCTCGGCGGTGAGCGCCGAGCCCGCCCGGCCCGTCACCATGAGCGCCGAGAGCACGGGGCCGAGCTCGCGGATGAGCGCGAGCGCGACCGCCGGGCCGAGGAACGCCTCGGAGCCGAACCGCGAGAGCGTCAGGTAGAGCTGCAGGCCCAGCACCATCCCGGTGAAGGCGCCCGTGAGGACGATGATCAGCAGCGACCGGTACCCGATGTAGTGGATGCGGTCGACCAGCGCCCGCACCTTGAGGGGCGGGGTCACCGCGGCGACGAGCGCCTCGCCGAAGAAGACCGCGAACCGGCCGAGCGCGTCCAGCAGGGCGAGCGTCCACCGGCCGGTCGCCTCGAACGGCCGGAGGAGCGGCGGCACCGCCGCGTCAGCCATCGAGCGTGCGGCGATAGGTCCCGAGCGCCCAGAGGGGGAAGTACTTGGCGTAGAGGTGGTACTTGAGCATGAAGACGCGGGGGAACCCGGTGCCGTTCCAGTAGGGGTCCTCCCATCCGCCGTCCGGGGCCTGCGTGGCCAGCAGGTAGCGCACGCCGCGCTCCACGGCCGCCCCCCGCGCGCGCCCCACAGCGAGGAGCGCCAGCAGCGCCCACGCCGTCTGCGTGGGCGTCGACGGGCCGCGGCCAGCCAGCGCGGGCCGCTCGTAGCTCTCGCACGTCTCGCCCCAGCCCCCGTCCGGGTTCTGGTGGCGCTCGAGCCAGTCGGCGGCCCGGCGCACGTACTCCTGCGCCGGGTCCTCGCCGATCGCGCGGAGCCCGCGCAGCACCGACCACGTCCCGTAGATGTAGTTGACGCCCCAGCGCCCGAACCACGGCCCGTCCGCGCGCTGCGTGCGCCGGAGGAAGGCGAGCGCCCGGCGCGCCGGCTCGAAGTCCGCCCGGTAGCCGTAGGTGCCCAGGAGCTCGAGCGCCCGGCCCGTCAGGTCCTCCGTCGACGGGTCCAGGAGCGCCCCGTGGTCGGCGAACGGGATGTTGTTCAGGTACAGGCGGTTGTTGTCCGCGTCGAACGAGGCCCAGCCGCCGTCCGAGCCCTGCATGCCGAGCACCCAGCCGAGCCCGCGCTCCCGGGCCGCGCGCACGCGCGCGGGGTCCAGGCCGCGCACCTTGTGCAGCGCCATCAGGACCACGGCCGTGTCGTCGACGTCGGGGTAGAAGTCGTTGTGGTACTGGAACGCCCAGCCGCCCGGGCGCACGTGCGGGCGCTTGACCTGCCAGTCGCCCGGCACGAGCACCTGCCGGTCCAGGAGCCACTCGGCGGCGCGGCGGAGCGCCGGGTGGTCGGGCGCGAGGCCGCTCTCCACCAGCGCGTTGACGGCGAGCGCCGTGTCCCACACGGGCGAGACGCAGGGCTGGTAGTGGAGCTCGTGCGCGTCCTCCACGGCCAGGGCTTCGATCTCCTTGAGCTGGCCGGTGATCAGCGGGTGCTCGTCGGGATAGCCGAGCAGCCGGAGCGCGAGCACCGCGTTGGCCATCGCCGGGTAGATCCCCCCGAGGCCCCCCGGGACGGCCAGCCGCGCTTCGAGCCAGAGCCGCGCGGCCTCCACCGCGCGGCGCCGGAACGGGCGGGGCGAGAAGCGCTCCCAGATCTTCAGGGCGTCGTCGACCGCGATGAAGAAGTTCTTCCAGAACAGGTCGCGCCACGAGAACGGGTCGGGGATCCGGCGGAAACGCAGGCTCGCGCGCTCGCGGGGCACGGGCCAGAGTTCGTCGAGCCCCTGCTCGGGCGGCAGCCACCGCACGGGCTTGCGGTCCATGATGATCAGGAGCGGCACGATGACCGTGCGCGACCAGTAGGAGACCTCGTAGAGGTTGAAGAAGAACTGGCGCGGGAACAGCATGATCTCCACCGGCATGGCCGGCACGCCGTTCCAGTCGTACTCGCCGAAGAGCGCGAGCAGGATCTTCGTGAACACGTTGGCCCGCGGGGGGCCTCCGAGCTCGAGGATGCGCTCGCGCGCCCGCGCCATGGCCGGGTCGTCCACCGGCACCCCCGCCATCTTCATGGCGAAGTAGGCCTTGATCGTGGCCGACAGGTTGGTGGGCCCGCCTTCCCAGAGATTGAAGCCGCCGTCGGGGCGCTGCCGTCGCCGGAGGTAGCGGACCGCCTTCTGCTCCCGGCCCCGATCCACCCGGTCGAGCAGGTGACAGAAGAGCATCTGCTCCGACGTGATCGTGGTGTCGGCCTCCAGCTCGCCCACCCAGTGGCCGTCCGCGGCCTGACGAGCGAGCAGGTGGGCCTGCGCGCGCGCGATGGCGGAGTCGAGGCCGGTCACGGTCGCAGATGGTAACATGCGGGTTCGCCGCCCGGAAACGATGAGCCTCCTCGTCGGCACGCTGCTGCTGCGCCCGTATGTCTTCGTCTTCCTCGCCGTGTTCCTCGCCGCGGGCGCCGCGGACCTGGGCTGGCGGCGCACGGTGGCGTTCGCGGCCTGCGTGTGGCCGCTCGCCTGGCTCGCCGAGTTCTCCTCCACCCGCACCGGCGTGCCGTTCGGGCGCTACCACTACACGGGGATCACGCGCGGCCAGGAGCTCTACGTGGCCGACGTGCCGTTCATGGACTCGCTCTCCTTCACCTTCCTCGCGTACGCGGCCTTCTGCCTGGCCCGCGTGACGCTGCGCGGGCGTCGGGTGGGGCGGGCGCGGATGGCGGTGACGGCCGGCGCGCTCATGATGCTCCTCGACGTGGTCATCGACCCGCTGGCCGTGCGCGGAGACCGCTGGTTCCTCGGGCCGATCTTCGCCTACGCGGAGCCGGGCGTGTACTTCGGCGTGCCGCTCGCGAACTTCGCCGGCTGGTGGCTCGTCGGGGCGCTCGGCGTCGGCGGCTACCTGCTCCTCGCCGGGGCGCCGCGCCCCGGGGGCCCGCGGGGCGGCGCCGATCCGCCCCGCGCCGACCCCTGGGGCCGGCGTCCGTGGCCGGGCGTCGCGCTATACTACGCCGTGCTCGCGTTCAACCTGGCGGTGACGGCCTGGATCGGCGAGTGGGCGTTGCTCGCGTGCGGCCTCGCGGTCCACGCGGCGCTCGTCGCCGCGGTCCGGGCCGTGGCGCGTCGCGGGGCGCCCTGAGCGCCCGGGCGCGCCGGGCCGGGGCTCGCGAGCGCCGCCCGCGCGGGCGCGGCGCGAACCTGAGAGGGGCGGCGGGCGGTCGCGCGTCCCTGCGGAGAGCTATGAGCGTACCGCTGTCGCAGATGTGGGCGGTGGGCACCTACGTGCTGAAGCAGCGGCTCAAGGGGCGCAAGCGCTACCCGCTGGTCCTGATGCTCGAGCCCCTCTTCCGCTGCAACCTCGCGTGCGCCGGGTGCGGCAAGATCCAGTACCCGGGCCACGTCCTGCGGCGTCACCTCACCGTGGAGCAGTGCCTGGCGGCCGTGGAGGAGTGCGGCGCCCCCATGGTCTCCATCCCCGGCGGCGAGCCGCTCCTCTACCCGGAGATCGGCCGCCTGGTGCGCGAGCTGGTCCGCCGGCGCAAGTACGTGTACCTCTGCACGAACGCCCTGCTGCTCAAGGCGCGCCTGGACGAGTTCGAGCCCTCCAAGTACTTCTCCTTCAGCGTCCACCTAGACGGCCTGCGCGAGGAGCACGACGCCGCCGTCTGCCGCGAGGGCGTCTACGACATCGCCGTGGACGCGATCCGCGAGGCCCTGCGCCGCGGCTTCCGCGTGACCACCAACACCACCCTCTTCGAGGGCGCCGACCCGCAGCGGGTGCGCGAGTTCTTCGACGCCATGATGGACCTGGGCGTCGAAGGGCTCATGATCTCGCCGGGCTACAGCTACTCCAAGGCGCCCGACCAGGAGCACTTCCTGCGTCGCCAGCGCGCCCACGAGCTCTTCCGCGCGATCCTGGAGCGGCCCCGGCGGCGGTGGCGCTTCAACCAGTCGCCGCTGTTCCTGCAGTTCCTCATGGGCAAGCGCGACTTCGAGTGCACGCCCTGGGGGAACCCCACCTACAACCTCTTCGGCTGGCAACGGCCCTGCTACCTGCTGCAGGAGGGCTACGCGCGCTCCTTCGCGGAGCTGCTCGAGACCACGCCGTGGGAGCAGTACGGGCGCCGGAGCGGCAACCCCAAGTGCCGCGATTGTATGGTCCACTGCGGGTACGAGCCGACCGCGGTCGACCAGACCTTCGGCTCCTGGCGCGGGTTCCGCGACGCCCTGGTCGCCACGCTGACCGGCCGGCTGTGATGGCCGAGCGCTCCCTGGAGGGCTGGGCGCCCGTCATCGGCCGCGACGCGACGCTCGAGGACGTCGTCGAAGCGGCGTTCGACTACCGCGGCGACGTGACGATCGTGTGCCACGACGGCCGGCGCCTCGTCGGCTACGTCTTCAACCGCGACCGCCGCGCGCCCGAGCCCTACCTCGAGCTCCTGGAGCCGTCGGGGGCCGTGCAGCGGCTGCGCTACGCCGAGGTCGCCCAGATCGCGTTCACCGGCAAGGACGCCGCGGCCGGGCGCTCCTGGGAGGCGTGGCGGCACCGGCGCGCCGAAGCCGAGGCCGCGGGCGCGTGAGCGGCGTCCTCGTCCTGACCGGGCTCGCCCTCGAGGCCCGCGCGCTCGCCGCGGCGCTCGGCCTGCCGCGCGTGCCCGGCGGGCTGCGGGCGCACTACCGGGGCCCGCGGTGGGAGGTCCTCGCGGTGGGCCCCGGCGCCGCCGCCCTGGCCGCTCGCATCCGCGCGTGCCGGTCGCCCGCGCTCGTGATCTCCGCAGGGGTCTGCGGCGGCCTCGCGCCGACCCTCGCTCCGGGCGCCCTGGTGGTGCCGGAGGTCGTCCTGGAGGCCGACGGGCCGCGCTGGACCACCGATCCGCTGGACGGCCTGCCGCGGGCGGGCGCGCTCCTGAGCCCGCCGGCCGTGGTGGGCCCGGTGGCCGACAAGGCGCGGCTCCACCGGGCCACGGGCGCGCTCGCCGTGGACCTCGAGTCCGCGCCGATCCTCCGGTGGGCGCGGGCGCACGGGCTCGCGGCGGCGGTCGTGCGCGCGGTCGCCGATCCCGCGGACCGGGCGCTCGCGCCCGAACTCGTGGCGGCGCTCGGCCCCGACGGGCGCGTGCGCCTCTGGCGGGCGCTCGGCGCGGCGCTCGCGCGCCCGCGCGCGGGGCTCGAGGCGCTCGCCCTCGGCCGCGCGGTCCGCGCGGCCCTCGCGCGGGTGGCCGCCGCCCTCGCGCGCGTCGCCGACGGGGTGCCGGCGATGGCGGGCTAGGACCGGGCGTGCCGGACGTCCTCGTCACCGGCGGCACCGGGTTCGTGGGCGCCAACCTCGTGCGCGAGCTCCTGCGCGAGGGTGCGACCGTACGGGTCCTGGCGCGCCCGGGCGGCGACCGCCGCGCGCTCGCGGGGTTGCCGATCGAGATCGTCGAGGGGGACCTCGAGCGTCCCGCCTCGCTCGGGCCCGCCGTGGCGGGCGTCGCCACGGTGTTCCACGTGGCCGCCGACTACCGGCTGTGGGCACCCGACCCGAGCGCGCTCTTCCGCACCAACGTGGAGGGCACGCGCGCCATGCTCGCGGCGGCGGCGGAGGCGGGCGTGCGGCGCGTGGTCTACACCTCCACCGTCGGCACCCTCGGCCTGCCCCCCGACGGCACGCCCGGCACCGAGGACACGCCCGTGAGCCTCGCCGACATGGTCGGGCCCTACAAGCGCTCGAAGTTCCTCGCCGAGCAGGTGGCCCTCGCGTTCGCGCGGCAGGGGCTCCCGGTGGTGATCGTGAACCCGTCCGCGCCCGTGGGGCCCTGGGACGTCAAGCCCACGCCGACCGGCCGGATGATCGTCGACTTCCTCGAGGGGCGCATGATCGCCTCGCTCGACACGGGCCTGAACCTGGTGGACGTGCGGGACGTGGCGCGCGGCCACCTGCTGGCGGCCGCGCGCGGCCGGGTGGGCGAGAAGTACATCCTCGGCCACCGGAACCTGACACTCTCGGAGATCTTCGGCCTGCTCGCCGAGCTCACCGGGCGCCCGGCGCCGCGCTGGCGGATCCCGTATGCGCTCGCCTGGACGGCGGCCGCCTGCTTCGAGGGCGCCGCGCGCCTCACGCGGCGGCCGCCCCGCGTGTCGCTCACGGCGGTCCGGATGGCGCGCAAGCGTATGTTCTTCAGCTCCGCCAAGGCCGTGCGCGAGCTCGGCCTGCCGCAGACCGACGTCCGCGAGGCGCTGGCCGCGGCGGTGGCCTGGTTCCGCGAGCACGGTTACGTGCGCGGGACCCGGGCGGCGGCCTCATGACGGGCGCGCGGCTCGTCTCGCAGCTCACGCGCCGCAGCCGCTCGAACTTCTACTACGCCTTCCTCGTGCTGCCGCGGCCGCGGCGCGAGGCGCTCTACGCCGTCTACGCCTTCTGCCGGACGGTGGACGACCTCGCCGACCTCGGGCCCGAGCGCGGCCTGGACCCGGCCGAGGCGCGCCGGGCCCTGGCGCGCTGGCGCGAGGAGGTCGCGCGCTGCTACGAGCCGGGCGGCGCGCCCGAGCACCCGATCGCCCAGCGCCTGCAGGCCGCGGTGCGCGCCTACCCGATCCCGCGCGCCGCGCTCGAGGCGATCCTGGACGGGGTGCAGATGGACCTCGACGGCGCCACCTACGAGACCGACGAGGACCTCTATCCCTACTGCTACCGCGTCGCCTCGGCGGTGGGGCTGGCGTCCATCGAGATCTTCGGCTACACGGACCCCCGCGCGCGCGAGTACGCGGTGAACCTGGGCATCGCCCTGCAGCTCACCAACATCCTGCGCGACGTGGGCGCCGACGCGCGGCTCGGGCGCGTCTACCTGCCGCGCGCCGACCTCCGGCGCTTCGGCGTCACGCCCGAGGATCTCCGGCGCGGGCGCTACTCGCCGGCCTTCGTCGCGCTGATGCGCCACGGCGCCGCCCGCGCGCGGCGCTTCTACCGGGCCGCGCGCGCCGCCTTCCCGGAGGTCGACGCCCGCTCCCTGGTGCCGGCCGAGATCATGGGCTGGATCTACTACGCGCTCCTCGGCGAGATCGAGGCCCGCGAGTTCCGGGTCTTCGACGAGCGCGTGACGCTGCCGGCGCGCCGCAAGGCGGCGATCGCCCTCCGCTGCTGGGCCGCCGCGCGCCTGCCGGGCGGCCGGCGCTGGTGGGGGCTGGCGGCGTGAAGGTCGCCGTCCTGCGCGGGCCCGGGACGCTCGCGCTCGAGGACTGGCCCCGCCCGGCCGTCGGCGCCGGCGAGCTCCTGATCGCGCTCCGCGGCTGCGGCCTCTGCGGCTCCGATCTCGCGAAGATCGCCGATCCCGCGCCCGGGCCGCCGCGCGTGCTCGGCCACGAGCTGGTCGGGACCGTGGTGGAGGCGGGCCCCGGGGTGACGGTCGCGGCGCCCGGCGACCGCGTCGTCGTGGCGCACCACGTGCCGTGCGGCGCCTGCCACTATTGCCGTCGCGACAGCCACTCGATGTGTCCGACCTTCAAGGCGAGCGGCCTGGACCCGGGCGGGTTCGCCGAGTACGTGCGGGTGCCGGCGCCCAACGTCCGCCAGGCGACCTTCCGGCTGCCGCCGACGCTGCCCGACGAGGCGGCCTCGTTCGTCGAGCCGCTCGGCTGCTGCGTGCGGGCCGTGCGCCGGGCGCGCGTCGCGGCGGGTGACGTCGTGGTCGTGGTCGGGCTCGGCACGATCGGCGGCCTGTTCGTGCAGCTCCTGCGCCGCGCCGGCGCCGCCGCGGTGGGCGTGGACCCGCTCGCCCCGCGCCGCGAGCTGGCGGCCCGCCTCGGCGCCCGGGTCGCGGACCCGGCGAGCGCCGCCGCCCTGGCGCGCGAGCTCTCCGACGGGCGCGGCGCCGACGCGGTCCTGCTCACCGCCGCCGACCCCGAACTCGTGGCGTGGGCGGTCGGCGTCGCGCGCGACGGCGGCGCCGTGCACCTGTTCGCCGGCGGGCCGGGCCCCGGGCTGCCGGTGGGGCTCGAGACCCTCTACCGTCGCGAGCTCACGCTCACGGCCACCTACTCCTCGTCGCCGCGCGACCTCGCCGAGGCCTTCGAGCTCCTGGTCACCGGCGCCGTCGTGACCGAGGGCTTCGTGACGCACCGGGTGCCGCTCGCGCGCCTGGCCGAGGGCGTGGCGCTCGCGCGCGAGCGGCGCGCGCTCAAGGTCTGGGTGACGCCGTGAGGGCGGTCGTCTTCCACGGCCCGGGCGACCTGCGGTACGAGGAGGTGCCGTGGCCGACCCCGGGGCCCGGCGAGGTCGTGGTCCGCATCGAGGCCGCGCTCACCTGCGGCACCGACGTGAAGGTCCGCCGGCGCGGCCACCCCGTGATGCTCCCGCGGGTGCCGACCGTGTTCGGGCACGAGTTCGCGGGCACCGTCGCGGCGGTGGGCCCGGGAGTCCGGCACCTGCGGGAGGGCGACCGCGTGGTCGCCGCCAACTCCGCGCCCTGCGGCGCCTGTCGCTTCTGCCGGGCCGGCCGGCCCAACCTCTGCGAGGACCTGCTCTTCGTCAACGGCGCCTACGCGGAGGCGATCGCGCTGCCGGCCCGGCTGGTGGCGGCGAACGTCGTGCCGCTCGGCGACGCCATCCCGGCGGCGCGCGCGGCCTTCGCCGAGCCGCTGGCGTGCGCGCTGCTCGCCCTGGACCGGGCGCCGCTCGAGGCCGGGCAGACGGTGGCGATCTTCGGCCACGGGCCGCTGGGCTGCCTGCTGGGCCTGGTGGCCGCGGCGCGCGGCGCGCGTGTGCTGCTCGTCGGCAAGCGGGGCTGGCGGCTCGAGCGCGTGCGGGCGCTCGGCATCGGCGAGTGCGTCGACGCCGTCGCCGTGGCCGACCCCGTGGCCGAGGTGCGGGCGCGGACGGACGGGCGCGGCGCCGAGGTCGCCATCGACGCCACCGGGCGGCCCGAGGGCTGGGAGCAGGCGGTGGGCGCGGTGGCGCGCGGGGGAACCGTGATATTCTTCGGCGGCTGCGCGCCGGGCACGACCGTGCGCCTGGACACGCGGCGCGTGCACTACGACGAGCTCACGCTGGTCGGCGCGTTCCACCACACGCCGGACACGATCCGGCGCGCCGTCGCGCTGCTCGAGTCCGGGCGGCTCGTGCCGGACGGGCTGCTGACGCACCGGATGGGCCTCGAGGCGGTCGGCGCGGCGCTCGACCTGATGGCGCGGGGGGAAGCCTTGAAGGTGCTGATCGAGCCATGAGGGCCGCGGGCGTCGCGGGGCTCGCCCTCGCCGTGCTCGCGCTCGCGGCGCCGGGGGCCGCCGCCTTCGAGGCCGAGCGGGCCTTCCGGCCCGGGGCGGTGCTCGGCTCGCTCGAGGCCGGCGGCGGCAGCCAGGTGAACCTGGAGCGCCACCGGTCGCAGACGGGCCTGGACCTCTGGTACGCGGGGGTGCGCGCCGGCTACCTCCCGTGGGGCGCGCGGGGGACGGGCCCGCTGCGCGGGGCGGCCGAGGTGGGGCTCGAGGCGCTCTACCAGCGCTACGTCGACCCGGTGGACGCCTTCTGGGCGGGCCTCGCGGCGGTGGGTCGCTACCACTTCCTGGCGCTCGGGCGGGTCGTCCCCTACGTGGAGCTCGTCGCCGGGGCCGGCGGCACCGACCTCCGCGTGCGGGAGATGGACTCCCCGTTCGCCTTCTATCTCGCCGGCGGCGCCGGCCTGGCGCTCGTCGTGACCGACCGCACGGCCCTCTACGCCGGCTACCGCCTGGTCCACCTCTCCAACGCCAACCTGGACACGCCGAACCGCGGGTTCGAGGCCCACACGGGGGTCGTCGGCGTCTCGGTGTTCCTCAAGTGAGGGCGCCGGCCCTCGGGTAAGATCGGGGGAGACCATGGGCACGCCGATCGCCGAGATCGTCCTCGCCGGCCCGCGCGGCTTCTGCGCGGGCGTCGAGCGCGCCATCGACATCGTCGAGATCGCGCTGCAACTCTGCGACCCGCCCGTCTACGTGCGCCGCGAGATCGTCCACAACCGCCACGTGGTCGAGACGCTCCGCGCCAAGGGCGCGATCTTCGTGGACGAGCTCGACGAGGTGCCCGACGGCGCGACGGTCATCTTCAGCGCCCACGGCATCGCCCCGAGCGTGCGGGAGGAGGCGCGGCGCCGCGGCCTCCGCGTCATCGACGCCACCTGCCCGCTCGTCACCAAGGTCCACCTGGAGGCGATCCGCTACGCGCGGGAGAACTACACGATCATCCTGATCGGCCACGCCGACCACGACGAGGTCATCGGCACGCTCGGCGAGGCGCCCGACCGCATCATCGTCATCGACAGCGTCGAGGCGGTGGAGCGCCTGGAGGTGCCCGACCCGGAGCGCGTCGCCTACCTCACCCAGACCACGCTGAGCGTCGACGACACCAAGGACGTCATCGAGGCCCTCCGGCGCAAGTTCCCGCGCATCGTCGGGCCCTCGCGGGACGACATCTGCTACGCCACGCAGAACCGCCAGGCGGCGGTCAAGACGGTCGCGCGCGACGTCGACGTCGTCCTGGTGATCGGCGCCGCCAACAGCTCCAACGCCAACCGGCTCGTGGAAGTCTCGCAGTCCACCGGCACGCGCGCCTACCTGATCAACGACGTCCGCGACGTCCGGCCCGAGTGGCTCGCCGGGGCGCGGCGCGTGGGCGTCACGGCCGGGGCTTCGACCCCGGAGATCCTCGTCACGGAGACGGTGGAGGCGCTCAAGCGCGAAGGCGCCGTCGTCCGGGAGGTCCACGTCGTCGAAGAGCACGTGCGCTTCGGCCTGCCGCCCGAGCTCGAGGCCATCGCGCGCGAGCGGGGCGTCGCCCTGCCCGAGCGCGCGGCCATGCGCCAGTCGATCTAGGGCGGCGGGCGTGCGCCTGGTCACGTACCGCCGCGGCCGCGCCCGGCCCCGGGTCGGGGCGATGGTGGGGGAGGTCGTCCTGGACCTCGCCGCCCTCGCCGCGGCGCTCGCGCGCGAGGCGGGCGCCGCCCGCGCGCGGCCGTTCCCCCGGACGATGCTGGAGCTCATCGCGGGCGGAACGCCGGCGCTCGAGCGCGCCGCCGCCGCGGTCGAGCACGGGCGCCGCCTCCTCGAGGCCCACGGCGTCGAGGGGCTCGTCGAGCGGGGGCTCGGCGCCCCGGCCGGGCGGGTGCGGCTCGAGAGCCCGATCCCGCGGCCGCCCCGGAACGTCTTCTGCCTCGGGCGCAACTACCGCGAGCACGCGGCCGAGCGCGGCGCGGAGGCGCCCGCCCACCCGGTCTTCTTCACCAAGGTGCCGGAGGCGGTGCTGCCGCCCGGCGGCGACATCGTCTACCACGCCTGCACGCGCGAGCTCGACTACGAGGTCGAGCTCGCGGTGGTGATCGGCGCCGGCGGGCGCGACATCCCGGCCGCCCGCGCGCTCCGCCACGTCTTCGGCTACACGATCGTCAACGACGTCACCGCGCGCGACCTCCAGAAGCGCCACGGCCAGTGGTTCAAGGGCAAGTCGCTCGACACCTTCTGTCCCATGGGCCCGGTGCTCGTGACCGCGGACGAGATCCCCGATCCCCAGACGCTCGCGATCACGCTCCGGGTCAACGGCGAGACGCGCCAGGCCAGCCACACGTCCAAGATGATCTTCCCCGTGGCTGAGTGCATCGCCGTGCTCTCCGAGGGGCTCACGCTCCTGCCCGGCGACGTGATCGCCACGGGCACCCCGGAGGGCGTGGGCGCGGCCACGGGGCGGCTGCTCCGGGTCGGCGACCGCGTCGAGGCGGAGATCGAGCGGATCGGGGTCCTGGCCAACCGCGTCGTCGCGCCCTGAGCGGGCTCGGGGGCACGGTGAGCTTCCTCACCCACGCCGAGTGCACCGTGTGCGGCCACCGCCACGACGTCAAGCGCCTGCTCACGGTGTGCGAGCGATGCGGGCAGATGCTCGCCGCCCGCTACGACCTGGCCGGCGTGCGGGCGGCGGTCGACCGCGCGACGCTCCGCGCGCGGCCGCGCGGGATGTACCGGTTCCGCGAGCTCACCCCGCTCGGCGCGGGCGAGGAGCCGGTCACGCTCGGCGAGGGGGACACGCCGCTGCTCCCGCTGCCGCGCCTTGCGGCCCACCTCGGCCTCCGGCGCCTCTGGGCCAAGGACGAGAGCCAGAACCCGACGGGCACGTTCAAGGCCCGCGGCCTCGGCATGGCGATCACGCGGGCGCGGACGCTCGGCGCGCGCGGCGTCCTGATCCCCTCGGCGGGGAACGCGGGCGGCGCGGCCGCCGTCTACGCGGCGCGCTGCGGCCTGCCGTGCGCCGTGGTGGTGCCGCGCGACACGCCGCCCGCCGCCGTGGCCGAGGCGGTGCTGGCCGGCGCCCGGGTCTTCACCGTGGAGGGCTCCATCGCCACGGCGGGCCAGGTCGTCGCGCGCGCGGCGCCGACGCTCGGCTGGCTCGACCTCTCCACGCTCCGCGAGCCCTACCGGCTCGAGGGCAAGAAGACGATGGGCCTCGAGCTCGCCGAGCAGCTCGACTGGGCCATGCCCGACGTGCTCGTCTACCCGACGGGCGGCGGCACCGGCCTGCTCGGGATCCACAAGGCCGCCGAAGAGCTCGCCGCGCTCGGGTGGCTCGCCACAGGGCCGCCGCGGCTCGTGGCCGTGCAGCCGGAGGGCTGCGCGCCGGTCGTGCGGGCCTGGCGCGACGGCGCCGAGACGACCGCACCGTGGCCCGACCCCGTGACCCACGCGCCGGGCCTGCGCGTGCCGTCGCCCTTCGCGGGGCGCCAGATCCTCCGCGCGATCCGGGCCACGCACGGCCTCGCCCTGACGGTGAGCGAGCGCGAGATCCAGGAGGCCCAGCGCCTGCTCGCGCGCGTGGAGGGGGTGTGGACGGCGCCGGAGGCGGCGGCGACGGTCGCCGCGCTGCCCGCCCTCGTCGCGCAGGGCGCGCTGACCGCGGAGACGCGCGTGGTGCTCGTCCTGACCGGCGCCGGCGTCAAGACGCCACCGCCCCCGGTGCCGCCGCCCACCGACCTGGCCGGCCCGGCGGAGGAGGCGGCCGCGCGGCTGCTGCGCGCCCTCGCGCGCTGAGCGCGCGCCCGCCCGTCGCGGGATGCCGCGGGCGCGCGGCGCGGCCCGCGCCGCGCGGCGGGCCCGCCGGGGGGCTGTGGTAGCATCTGGCCCGACCCGCAGCGCTCGCCGTCCAGGAGGGTGCCGATGCCCATGGAGAGCGGAAAGATCCGGAACGTCGGCGTCGTCGGTCACGGCGGCGTGGGCAAGACGTCGCTGGTCGAGGCGCTGCTCTTCGCGGCGGGCGCGATCAGCCGGCTGGGCCGGGTCGAGGACGGTACGACGACCACGGACTTCGACCCGGACGAGGTCCGCCGCCAGATCTCGATCAACACCGCGATCGCCTACTGCGACTGGAAGGGCCACCGCATCAACCTGGTCGACACGCCCGGGTACGGCGACTTCATCGCCGACGCGCGCGCGGGATTGCGCGTGGTGGAGGCGGCGGTGGTCGTGGTGGACGGCGTGGCCGGCGTGCAGGTGCAGACGGAGAAGGTGTGGAAGTTCGCCACCGAGTACGGCCTGCCGCGCGCCGTCGTCGTCAACCGCCTCGACCGGGAGCGGGCGGACTTCTTCCGCACGCTCGAGTCGCTCGGCCGGCGGGTCAAGGGCCGCCTGACGCCGATCCACGTGCCCGTGGGCGAGGAGTCCGCCTTCGCGGGGTACGTGGACCTCGTCAAGATGCGCGCCGTGACCTGGGTGGACGGCAAGCCCCGCGAGGGCGAGATCCCGCCCGAGGTGGCCGAGCGCGCGCGGGAGTGGCGGGAAAAACTCGTGGAAGCGGCCGCCGAGACGGACGACGAGCTGCTCGCGCGCTACCTGGAGGACGGCGCGCTCGGCGAGGCCGAGGTGCTCCGGGCGCTCCGCGCGGGCATCGCGGCGGGCAAGCTCGTGCCCGTGCTCGCGGCCTCGGCCACGCGCGGGATCGGGGCCACCGCGCTCCTCGACCTCGCGGTGGAGTCGTTCCCGTCGCCGGTGGACGCGGGCGAGGTGCGCGGCGTCGACCCGCGCACGGGCGAGGAGGTCACGCGGCCCGTGGACCCGCGCGCCCCGGTGAGCGCGCTGGTGTTCAAGACGCTCTCCGACCCGCACGTGGGCAAGCTCTCCCTGTTCCGCGTCTACTCGGGCACGGTCCGCGCGGAGTCGGCGCTGCTCAACGTCTCGCGCGGCACGCGCGAGCGGATGAGCCACGTGGCCTGGCTCATGGGCAAGGCGCAGAAGCCGGTGGAGGCGCTCGGGCCCGGCGAACTCGGCGTGGTGGCGAAGCTCAAGGAGACGCTGACCGGCGACACGCTCGCCGACGAGGCGCAGCCGATCCTGCTGCCGCGGATCGCCTTCCCGGAGCCCACCATCTCCTTCGCGATCCAGCCCAAGAGCCGGGGCGACGAGGACAAGATCTCGAACGCGCTCGCCCGCATCGCCGAGGAGGACCCGACCGTCCATTACCACTACGACCCGGAGACGAAGCAGCTCCTGGTCTCGGGCGTGGGCAACCTCCACGTCGAGCTGGTCGTCGAGCGCATGAAGCGTCGCTATAACGTCGACGTCCACCTGCTGCCGCCCCGCATCCCCTACAAGGAGACGGTCAAGGGGCGGGCCGAGGGGCAGGGCAAGTACAAGAAGCAGACCGGCGGCCGGGGCCAGTACGGCGACGTGTGGCTCCGCATCGAGCCGCTGCCGCGGGGCGCCGGCTTCGAGTTCGTCGACGAGATCTTCGGCGGCGCCGTGCCCCGGCAGTACATCCCTTCGGTGGAGAAGGGCGTCCGCGACTGCATGAAGCGCGGCATCCTGGCGGGCTACCCCGTGACCGACATCAAGGTCACGCTCTACGACGGCTCCTACCACGAGGTGGACTCCTCGGACCTGGCCTTCCAGATCGCGGCCTCGCTGGCGCTCCAGAAGGTCTTCATGGACGCCCACCCGGTCCTGCTCGAGCCGATCATGAACGTCGAGGTGACGTGCCCGAGCGAGGTCACCGGCGACATCATCGGCGACCTCAACGCGCGGCGGGGGCGGATCGTGGGCATGGAACCCGCCGGCGAGACCACGGTGGTACGGGCGCAGGTCCCGATGGCCGAGATGCTCACCTACGAGCCCTCGCTCCGCTCGATGACCGGCGGCCGCGGCGCCTACTCCATGGAGTTCTCCCACTACGAGGAGGTCCCCACCTTCCTCGCCGAGAAGATCATCAAGGAGGCCAAGGCGGAGAAGGAGCGCGCCGAAAAGCACTGATGGTCGCGCCGCGGTGACGGCCCTGTTCCTCCTGACCCTGGCGGGGCTCGGGGCCGTCGGCGCCTTCTGTGCGGGCCTGCTCGGCGTCGGCGGCGCGATCGTGATGATCCCGCTCCTGCTCTACGTACCGCCGGCGCTCGGCGTCGGGGCCCTCGACGTCAGGACCGTCGCCGCCGTCACGATGGTCCAGGTCTTCGTCGCCGCGCTCGCGGGCGTGCTCGCCCACCGTCGCTACCGCGCCGTGAACGCCGAGCTCGCCTGGACGGGCGGGCTCGCGATGGCCGCCGCCTCCTTCGCGGGCGCCGCGGCCTCGCGGGTCGCGCCCGAGCGGGCGCTGCTCGTCGTCTTCGCGCTCATGGTCACCGCCGCGGCGCCGCTGCTCCTCCTGCCGCCCGCGCTCCTCGCGCCGCCGCCGAGCCCGGTGGGTCCGGGGCGGGTGAGCCGGACGCGCACGGTGGCGGTCACGGCGACCGTCGGGTTCGCCGCCGGGCTCGTCGGGGCCGGGGGCGCGTTCCTGCTCGTACCGCTGCTGATCGGCGTGGTGGGCGTGCCCGTGCGCGAGGCGATCGGCAGCTCGCTCGCCATCACCGCGCTGGCGGCCACGAGCGGCGTGGCCGGCAAGCTCCTGACCGGGCAGGTCCCGCTCGCGCCCGCCCTGGCCGTGGCGCTCGGCGCGATCCCGGGCGCCCAGCTCGGGGCGGCGGTCAGCCGGCGCCTGGGCCCCGCGTCCCTGAAGCTCGCGCTGCTGGCCGTCGTCGTGGCGAGCGGCGTGCGGGTCTGGGCGGACGTGCTGACGCGCTGATCTGACGCGCTGACGACGTGGCCCCCGCGCCGCGCCGGGGGCCCGGGCGCGCGGGGCATGGCGCGCTGCGCCTTGACGCCCCGGCGGCCGCTGTGCTGTGCTGGCGCCACTTCTGGATCCTGGATCCAGGATCCAGCCCCGGAGGCCCCGATGGCGACGGCACCCCCGGTGGCGCCCCTCCGGCGCCGCCGGCTCGTGGACGAGGCGACGCAGCGGCTGCGCGCCGCGATCCTCGACGGCCGCTTCCCCTCGGGGACGCGCCTGCGGCAGACCGCGCTCGCCGACCGCCTCGGGATCAGCCGGACGCCGATCCGCGAGGCCCTGGGCCGCCTGCAGCAAGAGGGGCTCGTCGAGCTCCTGCCGGGCGGGGGCGTGCGGGTCGCGCTGCTCGCCCTGGACGAGGCGGTCGAGCTCTACGACCTCCGCGAGGTGCTGGACGGGCTCGCCGCGCGGCTGGCCGCGCGCCGCGCGGGGCCGCCCACGCTCGCCCGCCTCGAGCGGGCGCTCGGGCGCATGGCCCAGTGCCTGGCGCGGGGCGACGCCAACGAGTGGTTCGGGGCGCACGTGACCTTCCACGAGGCGATCTTCCGCGCGAGCGGCAACGCGCGGCTCCAGGCGCTCTCGGCCGTCGTGCGGCTGTCGATCCGCCGGTTCCATCCGCTGTTGCTCACCACCCCGAACCGCCTCGAGACCGCCCACCGCGAGCACCGGGCGATCTTCGAGGCGATCGCCGCGGGCGACGGCGAGCGGGCCGAGGCGCTGGCCCGGGGGCACATCGCGGGCGCCAAGGCGATCGTGCTCCGGGTCATGGCCGAGGGGGCGCAGGATGGCGCTGTTCAAGGCTGAGAAGAAGCCGCCGCGGGGCCCGGCGGGGCGGTGGGCGGTGGTCCTCGCCGAGGACATGTGCAAGGCGTGCGGCTTCTGCCTGAGCGTGTGCCCCACCGACGTCTTCGCCTGGCGCAAGACCCCGAACCGGCTCGGGTGGTTCCCGGCCGTGGTCGCGCACGAGGAGCACTGCGTGGGCTGCATGCTCTGCTACCAGATCTGCCCCGACTTCTGCATCGACGTCACGCCGAAGGCGCCCGGCCCCGCGGCGCCGGAGCCCGCCCGTGCCGGTTGAGGCGGCCGCCACGCTCGTCGCGCCCTGGGTGGAGTGGGCGCGACGCTGGACCGAGGGGCGGCGCCTGCTCGAGGCCGGCACCTTCGCGCTGACCGAGGGCGCCATCGCCGCGGGCTGCCGCGTCTTCGCGGGCTACCCGATCACCCCGGCCACCGACATCGCCGAGTACATGTCGCGCCGCCTGCCGCAGGTGGGCGGCTACTACCTGCAGGCCGAGGACGAGCTGGCGGGCATGCACATGTGCGCGGGGGCGAGCCTGGGCGGGCTCAAGGCCATGACGGCCACCTCCGGGCCTGGCTACACGCTCATGCACGACGCCTACGGCTGGGCCATCGCCAACGAGATCCCGCTCGTGGTGGTCAACGCCATGCGCGTGGGCCCCATCAGCGGCATCACCGGCGCCCCGGGCCAGGGCGAGTTCTACGTGGCCCGCTACGCGTCGCACGGCGGCAACTTCGAGACGATCGTGCTCTCGCCCTCCTCCGTGCAGGAGGCGTTCTGGCTGACCATCGACGCCTTCAACCTCTCCGAGCGGTTCCGGACGCCGGTGACGATCCTGACCGACCAGGTCGTCTCGGACATGTGGGAGGACCTGTTCGTGCCCGCCGACTACGCGGCGCTCGACTGCGTCGTGCCGCGCCGGTTCAACCTCACGATGCCCTTCTACCCGGTGGGCAGCGACGCCATCGACGTGCCGCCCAACGTCATCGGGCTCGGCACGGGCGTGTGCGTGTCGGCCTACACGCACACCGAGGAGGGGTACGACATCGAGGAGATGGAGGCCCAGTGGGCGCAGACCTACCGCCTGATCAACAAGATCCGGCACCACCGGGCCGAGCTCACGCGGTACGAGACGCTCGGCGTGGAGGACGCCGAGGTGATCGCCGTCGCTTACGGCGCCGCCGCGCGCACGGTCAAGACCGGCGTGCTCGAGGCCCGGCGCCGGGGCGTGCGGGCCGGCATGATCCGGCTGATCACCCTCTGGCCCTTCCTCGACGAGCTCTTCGAGCGGGACGTGGCCTACCTGGTCTGCGAGCTCAACTACGACGGTCAGCTCGTGCGGGAGGTCATGCGGGCGGCGCCCGACCGGCGCCGCGTGCACTTCATGGGCAAGAGCGCCGAGCTCCACACGGTGGCCGAGGTGGTGGCGGGGCTCGAGGGCGTCGCCCGGCGCGGGCGCGTGCCCGAGCTGCCCTGGATCTGGACCGCCACGTGAGCCCGCGCGCGCGACGGGAGCGACCATGAACCGGCTGGCGAAGAAGTACCTGCGCCCGAGCCAGATCCCCACGAAGGCGTGCCACGGGTGCGGCATCGGGATGATCGAGAACTGGCTCCTCCAGGCCCTCGACGAGCTCGGCCTCGGCCCGGAGGACGTGATCTTCGGCACCGGCATCGGCTGCGTGGGCCGGCAGACCTTCGCGACCTGGGGCGGCGACAACTTCGGCGCCACCCACGGCCGCGCGCTCGCGGTGGCCACCGGGCTCAAGCTCGCCCAGCCCGACAAGAAGTACCTCATCGTGGTCGGCGACGGCGACGCCGCGTCCATCGGCACCTCGCACCTGATCCACGCCGCGCGCCGCAACCTCGGCGTGGTCGTGATCTGCGAGGACAACATGGGCTACGAGTCGACGGGCGGGCAGTTCTCGCCCACCACGCCCGCCGGCTACGTGACGAACTCGAGCCCCTACGGCATGGTGGAGCCCTCCTTCGACCCGTGCGACGTCGTCATCGCCGCGGGCGCCACGTTCGTCGCCGAGACCACGGCGACGCAGTGGCACCTCACGGTGAAGGTGGTCAAGAAGGCGCTCCAGAACGACGGCTTCTCGTTCATCCACGTCCGCTTCCCCTGCAACGAGAACTTCGGCGCCTACGCGCTCGGCACCCGCGACACGCTCAAGAACCTGGAGTGGATCTACGAGCACACCCAGGGACGGCGCGCCGACGGCAGCCCGACCGACTTCACCTGGCGCACGGGCATCCGCCACGACGCGTCCAACAGCCGCCCCGAGTTCACGCGGCTGCTGCGCGAGCTGAACGCGCGCGTGCAGGCGCGCGCGGCCGGCGCGCCGGCCCCCGCAGGCGCCTGATGCTCGCGGGCGGGCGCGGCCGGACCGAGATCCTGATCTCGGGCTTCGGCGGCCAGGGCGTCGTGCGCATGGGCCAGATCATCGGGCTCTGCGCCATCCGCCAGGGCCTGCGGGTCACGATGCTCAAGAGCCACGGCACCGAGACGCGGGGCGGCTACGTGCGCGCGCAGCTCGTGCTCGCGCCGGAGGAGATCGACAGCCCGGTCGTCGAGCACGCCGACGTCTTCGTGGCCTTCTCGGCGCCCGCGTACCGGAAGTTCTTCGACCTCTGCCGCGGCGCGATCCTCTACGACCCCGAGATGGTCGACGCGCTGCGCCCCGCGGCGCCGGAGCGCCACGTGGCGGTGCCGGCCACGCAGCTCTCCAAGGCGCGCTTCGGGCGCGAGCTCTTCGCCAACATGGTGATGCTCGGGGCGCTCACGCGCGTGGCCGGGATGGACCCGGAGGCGATGCGGCGCGCCATGCTCGAGGTCATCCCCCGCTTCCACGAGGAGAACACGGCGGCGCTCGCCCTCGGCTACGCGCTGCCCGTGCCCGCGCCGGCGTGAGCCGCTCGCCCGCGGCCGACGCCGACGGGCGGGCGCCCGAGCTCCTGGCGCGGGCCGGCGACGCGCGCGGCCCGCGGCCGTGGGACGCCGTCTGGCCCGCTCACGTGCCGCGCACGCTGACCTACCCCGCCGTGCCCGTCGCCTGGCTGCTCGAGCGCAACCTCGCCCGCTTCGCCGACCGCGTCGCGCTCCGGGAGCTCGACCCCGCGAGCCTCGAGGAGCGCCGGTGCGTGACCTACGGGGCGCTCGGGCGCGCCGTGGCGGGCGTGGCGGGCGGCCTCGCCGCCCGGGGCGTGGGGCCCGGGACGCGGGTGGGCGTGGCGCTGCCGAACTCCGCCGCGCTCGTCGTCGCGTACTACGCGATCTGGTGGGCGGGCGGCACCGTGGTGCCGGCGAACCCGGGCGCGCCCGCCCCCGAGCTGGAGCGCCAGTTCGCGGACAGCGAGGTCGCGCTCGTCGTGGGCGTGGCCGGGGGCGCCGCCGAGCAGGTGGCGCGGCGCCGGGGCGTGGGCTTCCTCGACCCCGCCGCGCTCGTCGCGCTCGAGGCCGGCCCGCCCCGGTCGCCCGCGGCCGTCGACCCCGCGGACGTGGCCGCGATCCTCTACACCGGCGGCACCACGGGCACCCCGAAGGGCGCCATGCTCACCCACCGCAACCTCGTCGCGAACACGCTCCAGTTCGCGGAGTGGTACGCCTTCGTCCCCGGCGACGAGGTCGCGGTGGCGGTGCTCCCGATGTTCCACTCGGGCGGCCTGTCCGGCGCGCTGAACGTGCCGCTGGCGGCGGCGGCGACGCTGCTCGTGCTGCCGCGCTTCGCGCCGGCGCCCGTCGCGCGCGCCGTCACCCGGTACGGGGCGACGCGTCTCTTCGGCGTGCCGACGATGTTCATCGCGCTGCTCGACGACCCGGAGGGCCGGCGGGCCGACTACTCGCGGCTGCGAGCCTGCCGCACGAACGCGGCGCCCCTGCCGCCGGCCGTCAAGCGCGCCTTCGACGAGCTCGTGGGGCGCGAGGTGCTCGTGGAGGGCTACGGGCTCACCGAGACGAGCCCGCTCACGCACGCGAACCCCCTGGGCCGGGCCAAGCCGGGCTCGATCGGCATCCCGCTGCCCGACACCGACGCCTGCATCGTCGACGTCGAGACGGGCCGGCCGGTGGCGCCGGGCGAGGCGGGCGAGCTCCTCGTGCGCGGCCCGCAGGTCATGCGCGGCTACTGGAACCGGCCGGCGGAGACGGCCGAGGCCCTGCGCGACGGCTGGCTCCGGACGGGCGACATCGCGCGGATGGACGCCGAGGGGTACTTCGCGATCGTCGACCGCAAGAAGGACGCGATCAACACCGCGGGGTTCAAGGTCTGGCCGCGCGAGGTCGAGGAGGCGCTCTACGCCCACCCCGCGGTGAAGCTCGCCGCCGTCGTGGGCGTGCCGGACGCCTACCGCGGCGAGGTGGTCAAGGCGTACGTGGTGCTGCGCGACGGCGCCCGGGTGAGCGCCGCGGACCTGGTGGCGTTCTGCCGCGAGCGGCTCTCGGGCTACAAGGTGCCGCGCCTCGTCGAGTTCAGGGACGCGCTGCCGGTCACGGCCACGGGCAAGCTGCTGCGGCGCCTGCTGCGCGAGGCCCCGGAGGCGTAGCGCGCGGCGAGAGGAGGTCTGCCATGCGCACGAGGCGTGGGATCGTCGGCGTGGTCGTCGCGATCGTCCTCGGGGGCGCCGGCGCGCCCGCGGCGCCGGCCGCCGCACAGGAGAAGTACCCGAGCCGCCCGATCGACTTCATCTGCACCTGGGGCACCGGCGGCGGCGCCGACGCCATGGCCCGGCAGCTCGCCCACCTGGCCCAGCCGATCCTCGGCGTCGCGCTGCCCGTCTCCAACGTGCCCGGCGCCACGGGCAACACGGGGCTCGCCCAGGTGCTGAGCGGCAAGGCCGACGGCTACACGATCGCGACGTACATCCAGAGCACGCTCATGACCGTCGCCCTCGGCCTGGCGCGCCACCACATCGAGGACCTCGACTGGATCGTGCGCACCCAGGTGGCCGACTCCTTCCTGTTCGTCCGCGCCGAGAGCCCGTTCCGCACGATCCAGGACCTCCTCCGCCACGCCCAGGCGAACCCGGGCAAGGTGCGCGTGGCCGCGGAGGGGTTCGGCAGTGTCGACGACGTCACGGTGCGGTTCCTGGACAAGCACGGCTACCGCATGGTCACCGTGCCGTACCCGAAGCCCGGCGAGCGCTACGCCGCCGCGCTCGGCGGCCACGCCGAGGTCCTCTACGAGCAGGCCGGCGACGTGCTCCAGTACCTGCGCGCGGGTCAGCTCCGGCCGCTGGTGATCTTCGCCGAGTCGCGGCACCCGGCGTTCCCCGACGTGCCGGCGTCCAAGGAGCTCGGGCTCCAGATCGCGCTCCCGCAGTTCCGCGGCGTCGTGGCGAAGAAGGGCACGCCGCCCGACCGCGTGCAGGTCCTGGCGGGCGCGTTCCGCAAGGCGATGGAGGCGCCGCAGTGGAAGAAGTTCGCCGAAGAGTGGTACGTGCGCCCGGACAGCTACCTCGGCCCCGAGGACTTCACGCGCTGGGTGGCGAGCGAGTACCGGACGCTCGAGCAGTTCGTCAGGGAGTTCGGCCTGAGGAAGTAGGGTGAGCCGCCTCGCGCGCGCGGCCCCGCCGCTCCTCGGGCTCCTCGCGGCCGGGCTCTTCCTGACGCTCTCGCGCGACCTCGACCAGGTCGCCCGCCCGGGCCAGCTCGGCCCCGGCTTCTGGCCCCGCCTGGCCCTCGGCGGCCTCGCCCTCACCTGTCTCGCGCGCCTCGCGCGCGCCGTGTCCCCGGCGGCGCGCGCCCCGGGCGTGGGCGCCGCCGACCCGGCGACCGCCGCCGACCCCGCCGCCGGCGCGGCGGCTCCGGGCCGCGCGGCGGCGGCCGTGGGCCTGATCCTCCTCTACGTGTGGCTCGCGCCGGTGGTCGGCTTCGCGCTCGCCACCGCGGCCTTCGTCGCCGCGTTCATGGCCCTGGCCGGCGCGCGGTCGGCGGCGGCGATCGCGGGCGCGGCCGTCGGGGGCCCGGTGGCGCTCCTCTACGTGTTCGTCAAGCTCGTCTACCTGCCCCTGCCGAAGGGCGCGGGGCCGTTCGAGACGGCCACGCTCGCCCTCTACCGCGCCCTCGGCCTCTTCTGAGCGCCGTGGGCGCGCGCTGAGCCCGTGGGGGAGATCCTCGCCAACCTGGCCGGCGGGTTCGCGAGCGCGCTCGCGCCGCTCAACCTCGGCATGATCGTGCTCGGCCTGGCCGTGGGGGTGCTGGCCGGCGTCCTGCCCGGCATCACCATGCTCAACGCGATCGTGCTCGTGCTGCCCTTCACCTACCTGATGGGGATCGTGCCGGCGCTGCTCCTCATGGTCGGCGTCTACTGCGGGGGCGTCTTCGGCGGCTCGATCACGTCGATCCTCTTCAACATCCCGGGCGACCCGATGAACGTGCCGACGGCCTGGGAGGGCTACCCGCTGAACCGCCAGGGCCGCGCGCAGTACGCCCTCGGGCTCGCCATCATGGCCTCGGCGGTCGGGGGCCTGGCGAGCGCGCTCTGCCTGGCCTTCTTCGCGCCGCCCTTCGCGCGGATCGCGCTCGGCTTCTCGAGCGTCGAGTTCTTCGCGGTGGTGGTCTTCGGCCTCACGAGCGTGTCGGTCCTCGCCCACGGCTCGATGACGGGCGCGCTCGTCTCCCTCTTCACGGGCATGGTCCTGGGCACGGTCGGGACCGAGCCCCAGTACGGCGTCGAGCGCTTCACGTTCGGCGTGCCGTTCCTGCGCACGGGGATCGACTTCGTCACGGTGCTGATCGGCCTGTTCGCCATCGGCGAGATCCTGGATCAGCTCGCGACGCGGGACGGCGCGCCCACGGGCCCGGCGCCCCGCGCCGTGCCGCGCCTGCCGCTGCTCGACCTCTGGCCGCTGCGCGGCCCGCTGGCGCGCGGGACGCTCGTGGGCCTGGCCGTGGGCGGCCTGGCGGGGGCGGGGGCCACCGTGTCGTCGTTCGTGGCCTACGGGCTCGAGAAGCAGCTCTCGCGCGAGCCCGAGCGCTTCGGCACCGGCCACGCGGGCGGCCTGGTGGCGGCCGAGAGCGCGAACAACGGCTCGACCGGCGGCGCCATGATCCACCTGCTCACGCTCGGGATCCCCGGCAGCGCGGCCACGGCGGTGATGATGGGCGTGTTCCTGCTGCACGGCCTCCAGCCGGGGCCGTTGCTCTTCACGCGCCAGGCGGCCGAGGTCTACACGATCATCGCCGGCATGATCCTCGCGAACGTCGTGATGATCGCCGTGGGGTTCGTGGCCGCGGTGTCGTTCGCCGCGCTCATGAAGGTGCCGGCCCCGGTGCTCCACACCTTCATCGTCGTCTTCTGCTTCCTCGGCGCCTTCGCCCTCCGCAACGACCCGGCGGACGTGTGGCTCGCGATGCTCTTCGGCGTGGTCGGCTTCCTGATGCGTCGCTGGGACCTGCCGGTGCCGCCGCTCGTCATGGGGGTGATCCTGGGGCCGATGGCCGAGCAGTACTTCCTGACGTCCATGGTCGCCCACGGCAACGACCTGACGGTCTTCGTGACCCGGCCGGTCAGCGCGGTCGTGCTCGCGCTGGCGGCGCTGGTGATCGCGTGGACCGCGGTCCAGCGGGTGCGCCGGGCCCGGCGCGCCCCGCGGGCCGTGGCGGCGGGGGAGGCGGGCTGAGTGCGCTACGGGTTCGTGATCGACCAGCGCAAGTGCATCGGCTGCCACGCCTGCACGGTGGCCTGCAAGGAGGAGAACCAGGTCCCGCTCGGCGCCTTCCGGACCTGGGTGAAGGCGGTCGAGCGGGGCCGGTACCCGCACACCCGGCGGTTCTTCGCGGTGCTGCGCTGCAACCACTGCGACGCCGCGCCGTGCGTGACCATCTGCCCGACCGTCGCACTCCACCGCCGGCCCGACGGCATCGTGGATTTGGACGGCGCGCGCTGCATCGGCTGCAAGGCGTGCCTGCAGGCCTGCCCGTACGACGCCCTCTACATCGACCCCGCCACGCGCACCGCGGCGAAGTGTCACTACTGCGCCCACCGGGTGGAGCTCGGCCTCGCGCCGGCGTGCGTGGTCGTGTGCCCCGAGCAGGCGATCGTCGCGGGCGACCTCGACGACCCGACGTCGGAGATCGCCCGGCTCGTCGCCACCCAGCCCGTCCAGGTCCGCAAGCCCGAGCAGGGCACGCGCCCCAAGGTCTTCTACCTCGGCGCGGACGCGGCGGCGCTCACGCCGGCGCTCCAGGCGCCGGTGGCCCACTACGCATGGGCCGAGCGCCCCGCCGAGGAGCTCTCGCTGGTGGGCCTGCTCGCCTCGTTGCCGCCGTCCGCGGCCGGCGAGGCGGCGCTCGCGCGTCCCGTGTACGACGCGCCCCACGCGCGTCGGCCCTGGGGCTGGCAGGTCGGGACGTACCTGTGGACGAAGTCGATCGCGGCCGGGGCGCTGCTCGTGGCCGCGGCGGGCGTCCTGCTCGGTCGGGCCGGGGGCGCGCTCGCCGCGCTCGGCGCCCCGGCGCTGGCGCTGGCGTTCCTCGCGGTCACCGTCGCGCTCCTCGTCGCCGACCTGAAGCGCCCGGCGCGGTTCTACTTCCTGCTCCTGCGGCCGAACCCGCGCTCGTGGCTGGTGCTGGGGGCCTGGGTGCTGATCGCCTACGGCGGGCTCGCGGCGGGCTGGCTCGTCGCGGGCCTGGGCGGCGCCGGCCCGGCGCTCGGCGCCCTGGCGGTGCCGACGCTGCTCGCGGCGGCCGCGGCGGCGGGCTACAGCGCGTGCCTCTTCGCCCAGGCCGAGGGGCGGGACTTCTGGCAGAGCCCGCTGCTGCTGCCGCACCTGCTGGCGGCCGCCGTGGTCGCGGGCGCGGCGGCGCTGCTCCTGGTCGAGGCGGCCGGGCGCGGGGACGCGGGCGTGCTCGCCGACCTCGGGGCCGCGCTCGCCGCGGGGCTCGTGGCGCTCGGCGGGCTCCTGGCCGCCGAGCTCGGCGCGCGGCCGGCGAGCGTCGACGCCGCGCGGGCCGCGCGCCTGCTGACGGACGGCGCCTGGCGCGCCCGGTTCTGGGGCGGCGTCGTGATGGGCGGGGTGCTCGCCCCGCTCGGGCTCCTGGCGCTCGGGCTCGGCGGGCTGGGCCCGGCGCCGACCGTGGTCGCCGCGGCGCTCGCGCTCGCGGGGCTCTGGCTGTGGGAGGATCTCTGGGTGCGGGCGGGGCAGGCGATCCCGCTGAGTTGAGGAGGCGCCGATGGCGCACGTGACGACGGAGCCGCTGCACCCGTGGGCGCGCGACCTGCCGCCCCCGCCGGGGGGGCTGCGGAACTTTCCGCCCGTGGAGCGCTGGGACGACTGGGAGGAATACGATCCCACCGCCTGGCCCCGGCGCGTGCGCCGGCGCTACGCGCTGATCCCGACGATCTGCTTCAACTGCGAGGCGGCGTGCGGGCTGCTGGCCTACGTCGACCGCGCCACGGGGCGCATCCAGAAGTTCGAGGGCAACCCGCTGCACCCGGGCAGCCGGGGCCGCACGTGCGCCAAGGGGCCGGCCACGCTCAACCAGGTGCAGGACCCCGAGCGGATCCGCTACCCGCTGCGGCGCCGGGGCCCGCGGGGCGGCGGCCGGTGGGAGCGCGTGAGCTGGGACGAGGCGCTCGACGACATCGCGGGTCGGATCCGGCGGGCGCTGGTGGAGGGGCGGCCCGGGGAGGTCATGTACCACCTGGGTCGGCCGGGGCACGAGCTCGTCTACCTCCAGCGCGTGCTGCACGCCTGGGGCGTCGACGGCCACAACAGCCACACCAACGTCTGCTCCTCGAGCGCGCGCGCCGGCTACGCGTTCTGGATGGGCATGGACCGCCCCTCGCCCGACCACGCCCACGCCCGGTTCATCCTGCTGCTGTCCTCGCACCTGGAGACGGGCCACTACTTCAACCCCCACGCCCAGCGCATCGTCGAGGGCAAGATGCGGGGCGCGCGCGTGTGCGTGATCGACACGCGGCTGTCGAACACGGCCGCGATGGCCGACTGGTGGCTCTCCCCCTGGCCGGGCACAGAGGCGGCGCTGCTGCTGGCGCTGGCGCGCCTGCTCGTCGTGGAGCGGCGCTACGACCGGGAGTTCGTGCGCCGCTGGGTGAACTGGGAGGAGTACCTGCGCGCCGCGCGGCCCGACCTGCCGCCGACCTTCGAGGCCTTCGAGCGGGCGCTCGAGGAGCTGTACGCGCCGTACACGCCGGAGTTCGCCGCGCGCGAGACCGGGGTGGCCGCGGAGACGATCGTGGCGGTGGCGCGGGCGCTCGGCGAGGCGCGCGGCGGGCTCGCGACGCACATCTGGCGCAACGCGGCGGCGGGCAACCTGGGGGGCTGGCAGGTGGCGCGGGCGCTCCAGCTCCTCGTGGTGCTCACGGGCTCGGTGGGCACGCCCGGGGGCACGGCGCCCAACACCTACCACAAGGTCATCCCCGCGCCGCCGCTGCTCCCGCCGCCGCCCCGCGTGTGGAGCGAGCTCCTGATGCCGCGCGAGTACCCGCTCGCCTTCTTCGAGATGAGCTACCTGCTGCCCCACTTCCTCAAGGAGGGGCGGGGCAAGCTCGCCATGTACTTCACGCGGGTCTACAACCCCGTCTGGACCAACCCGGACGGGCTCACGTGGATCGAGGTCCTGACCGACGAGACCAAGGTCGAGTGCCACGCGTGCCTGACGCCGATCTGGAGCGAGACGGCGCAGTTCGCCGACTACGTGCTGCCGATGGGCCACGCCTCGGAGCGGCACGACCTGATGTCGCAGGAGACGCACGCGGCGCGCTGGATCGGCTTCCGGCAGCCGGTGCTGCGCGTGGCGCTCGAGCGCGCCGGGCGCACCTTCGAGTGGACGTGGCAGGCGCACGAGGCGGCCGGGCTCGGGCAGGTGTGGGAGGAGGACGAGTTCTGGATCGAGCTCTCCTGGCGCATCGACCCGGACGGCGCGCTCGGCATCCGCCGGTGGTTCGAGTCGCCCTACCGGCCCGGGGAGAAGCTGCGCGTGGAGGAGTTCTACCGGTGGATCTTCGAGCACTCGGTACCGGGCCTGCCCGAGGCGGCGCGGCGCCAGGGGCTCACGCCGCTCGAGTACATGCGCCGCTACGGCGCCTTCCTCGTGGAGGAGGGCGTCTACGCCACGCACGAGCGCGAGCTCGGGCCGGCCGAGCTCGCGGGCGCCACGCGCGACCCGGCCACGGGCGTGCTGGTCAAGGACGGCCAGCCGATCGGCGTCGAGATCGACGGGGTGCCGCGCGTGGGGTTCCCGACGCCGTCGCGCAAGCTCGAGTTCTACTCGCCGACGCTGGCGGCCTGGGGGTGGCCGGAGCACGCGGTGCCGGGCTACATCCGCAGCCACGTCCACTGGGCGGAGCTCGACCGGGCGCGGGGCGAGATGGTGCTGCTGCCCACCTTCCGTCTGCCCACGCTGATCCACACGCGCTCGGGCAACGCGAAGTGGCTCAACGAGCTCGCGCACGCGAACCCGATCTGGATGCACCCCGAGGACGCGCGGCGGCTCGGGGTCGCCACCGGCGACCTGGTCCGCATCGAGACGGCCATCGGCTACTTCGTGGACCGCGTGTGGGTGACCGACGGGCTCCGCCCGGGGATCGTCGCCTGCTCGCACCACATCGGGCGCTGGCGCCTGCACGAAGAGTCGGGCGGCGAGCGGTGGTCCACGGCGCTCGTCGCGCTCGAGCGGCTCGGGCCCGGGCGCTGGCGGCTCCGGCAGGTGCACGGCGTGCGCCCGTTCGCGAGCGAGGACCCGGACTCGCAACGCGTGTGGTGGGAGGAAGCGGGCGTGAACCAGAACCTCGCCTTCCCGGTGCAGCCCGACCCCGTCTCGGGCCAGCACTGCTGGCACCAGAAGGTGCGCGTGACCCGCCCGGGGCCCGAGGACCGCTACGGGGACGTCGTCGTCGACACCGACCGGGCCTTCCAGGTCTACCGCGAGTGGTTGCGGCTGACGCGCCCGGCGCCCGGGCCCGGCGGCCTGCGCCGCCCGCTCTGGCTGCCGCGCCCGTTCCGGCCCGACCCGGCCGCGTACCGCCTGGAGGGGGACGGTGGCGGAGCCTAGCGGGGCGCCCCGCGCCGCGCGCGGCACCGGGCGCGCGGCCGTGCTCGGCCTGGTGGTCGCGCTCGGCCTCGCGGCGGGCCTCGCGTGGTGGGCGGTCGGCCCGCGGCCCGCGCCCGACGGGCCCGTGCGCGAGCCCGGCGGCGACGACGCGCTCGCGGCCCTCATGGCGCGCCTCGAGATCGTGCCGCTCGCGGCCCGCCCGCCCGCGCCGTTCGCGCTGCCCACGCTCGACGGCGGGCGCCTCGCCCTGGCCGAGCTCACCGGGCGCGCGGCGCTCCTCTATTTCTGGGCGACGTGGTGACCGTACTGCGCGAGGGAGTTGCCCTCGACGATCGAAGCCGTGCACCGGGCGTACCGCGACCGCGGCCTGGTCGTCGTCGCGATCGACATCGAAGAGTCGCCCGAGGCGGTCGCGCGCTGGGTCCGGGCGAGGGGCCTGACGGTGCCGGTCGTGCTCGACCGCGACGGCGCGGTGACCCGCGCCTGGCAGGTCACGGTCACGCCGACGGTCTTCCTGCTCGACCGTCAGGGGCGGGTGCGCGGCAAGGCGCTCGGCACGCGGCCCTGGACCGCGCCGGACGGCCGCGCGCTGCTCGAGGCGCTGCTCGCCGCGTGAGGCGCCCGTGAGCGAGCCGATCGACGCCCTCGACCTGGACGTGCTGATCCTCGGCGCGGGAGGCGCCGGCCTCTGCGCGGCGCTCCACGCCGCCGACGCCGGGCCGCGCCTGCGCGTGGGGGTCGTCGTCAAGGGGCTCCTCGGGCGGGCCGGCTGCACGCGCATGGTGCAGGGCGGCTACAACGCCGTCCTGGCCGCGCCGGACTCGCTCGAGGCGCACTTCCTCGACACGCTCCAGGGCGGGGCCTGGATCAACGACCAGGAGCTCGTCTGGACGCTCGTGCGCGAGGCGCCGGCGCGCGTGCTGGAGCTCGAGCAGCGCTACGGCTGCTTCTTCGACCGGACGCCAGACGGGCGGATCCACCAGAAGCCCTTCGCCGGGCAGAGCCACGACCGCACCGTCCACAAGGGCGACCTGACCGGCATCGAGATCATGAACCGCCTCACCGAGCAGGTCTGGGCGCGCCCGGGCATCCAGGCCTTCGAGGAGTGCCGCGCCGTGGAGCTCGCCCTCGACGGCGAGGGGCGCGCGGCGGGCGCCCTGGTCCTCGACATGCGCCGCGGCCGCTTCCTCCTGCTCCGGGCGCGCGCGACGCTGCTCGCCATGGGCGGCGGGCCGACCATGTACCGGGTCATCGCCTGCTCGGCCGACAAGTCGGCCGACGGCATCGCGCTCGCGTTCCGCGCGGGGCTGCCGTTGCGCGACATGGAGATGGTGCAGTTCCACCCGACCGGGCTCGTCGTCCCGGGGTCGCTGATGACCGGCGCGCTGCTCGAAGAGGGCCTGCGCGGGGCGGGCGGCCACCTGCGCAACGGCCTCGGCGAGCGGTTCATGGCCCGCTACGACCCCGCCCGCATGGAGCGCTCGACGCGCGACCTCGTGGCGCGCGCGGCGTTCCTCGAGGTCCAGGCCGGGCGCGGCTCGCCGCACGGCGGCGTGTGGCTCGACGTCTCGCACCTCGGGGCCGCGGTCGTCGAACGGACGTTCCGCGGCATGGTCAAGCGCTGCCGCGACTTCGGACGCGACCTGGCGCGCGAGCCCGTGGAGGTGGGGCCCACGGCGCACTTCCTCATGGGCGGCGTCGTCGTCGACCCGACGTGCCGGACGGCGATCGAGGGGCTCTTCGCCGCGGGCGAAGACGCGGGCGGGGTGCACGGCGCCAACCGCCTGGGCGGCAACGGCGTCGCCGACTCCACGGTCTTCGGCGGCATCGCCGGCGACGTCATGGCGGCCTTCGTCGAGGGGCGCCCGACGCCCCGCGTCGACCCCGACGCGTTCCGGGCCACGGCCGCCGCGCTCACCGCGCCCCTCGCCCGGCCGCCCGGCGTCGACCTCTACGCCCTCCAGCGCGAGCTGCGCGAGGTGATGTGGACGCGCGCGGGCCTGGTGCGCGACGCGGCGGGGCTCGAGGAGGCGCTGGCCGTCATCGACCGGCTGGAGGCCGCGCTCGACACGGTCGGCGTCGCCGGCCCGCGCGCCCTGAACCTCGCCTGGCAGGACTGGCTGAACCTCCGCAGCCAGCTCGCCGCCGCGCGCCTCGTCGTGGCGAGCGCCCGCGAGCGCCGCGAGAGCCGCGGGGCGCACTACCGCGCCGACCACCCGGAGGCCGCGCCGGGCCCGCTCTACCACGTGCGCGTGCAGCGCGCCCCGGACGGCGGGCTCCGCGTGTGGCGCGCGCCCGTGCACTTCACCCGCGCCGCGCCCCCGGCGTCGCCCGCGCCGGCGGCCGTCGAGATCGGCGACTGACCGCGCCCCGACGCCGCCGGCGCGGGCGACGCCCGCGCGCCGGCCCCGCGGGCGCGCTCTAGAGGCCGTACAGCCGGCGCGGGTTCTCGCTGAAGATCTTCCGCTTCTGCTCAGCCGTCAGGTCCGGGCGGTCGGCGAGCTCCTTGAGCGAGCGCGGGTAGGTGTGGTCCCAGTGCGGGAAGTCCGAGGCGTAGAGGATCTGCCCCTCGCCGAGCCAGGCCAGGGCCTGGGGCAGGAGCGGCTCGTCGGCCTCGCAGGAGACGTACACGCGCCCGCTCCGCACGTAGTCGCTCGGTCGGCGCCGCAGCGCGCGCGCCTCCACGTGGCCGCGCTTCTCGAACTCCTCGTCCATGCGCGGCACGAGGTACGGAACCCAGCCGGCCCCGGCTTCCAGGAAGGCCAGCCGGAGGGCGGGGAACCGCTCGAGCACCCCCTCGAAGAGGATCGAGGTGAGCTGGCGCATCTGGCCGAACGGGTGCGACAGCGTATGCGCCTGGATGAACTTGGGGAAGGGCTCGGTGCCCTGGAGGCTCAGGTCGGTGCCGCTCGCGTGGATCGCCAGCGGCACGCCCAGGCGCTCGGCCTCGGCGTACACCGGGTCGAACCGCCGGTGCCCGAGCAGGTGCCAGCCGTCGGCGGGGAGCATGCCGCCCACGAACCCGTACTCGGTGACGCAGCGCCGGAGCTCGTGCGCGGCGGCCGCCGGATCCTGCGGCGTGAGCAGCGCCACGCCCTTGAGGCGCGGGCTCCGGCTGGTGAACTCCTCGTGGAGCATCCGGTTGTAGGCGCGCGTCAGCACCACCGCCCACTCGGCGTCGCGGAGGAAGGGCATGAAGAGCCCGAGGGTCGGGTAGAGCACGGCGACGGCCATCGGCCCGCTGTCGAGCGCCTCGAGCCAGGCGCGCGCGTCGCCGGCCCAGTCGCCCGCGGTGCCGAGCAGGCGGCGGTCCCAGCCGTCCTGGGGGAAGAACGGCGTGAGCAGCGGGCGCCGCCGGTAGGGCTCCTCGAGGTAGCGGGCGATCTGCTCCCAGGTCTCGGTGACGTGGCCGTCGGCGTCGATGACTTCGTAGTCCATGGGGGCCTCCTCGCGGGGGCGCTCGGGTGGGCGACTTCTACCACACCTCGGCCCGTCCCGGGAAGCCGCCGGCCGGCGCGCCGCGCCGACGGCCGCGGCGTGACGCACGAGCGCCCTTCCGCGGCGCGCCCGCGTGGGGTAAGGTAGCGCGCGCCGCGAGCGCCTCGAGGCGCGCGCCCGCCGGGCGGCGGTCCGGGCGCCGGGGTCGCGGCGGAGGTGGGCCATGGGCGGACGGGGCGGGCGACTCGGACGGCTGCTCGGCGTCGCCGCCGGACCGACCGTCGCCCTGCTGGCGGCGGCCGCGGTCGCGGCGGGCGCGACGCGGATCTCGGTCGGGACGGGGTCGGCGGGCGGCGTCTATTTCTTCGTCGGGACCGCGCTGACGACCCTGCTCAACAAGCACATCCCCGGGATGAACGCCACGCCCGAGCCGGTGACGGGCTCGGCCCACGCGCTCAAGCTCCTGCACGCGGGCGACCTCACCATCGCGCTCGTCGAGCTCGGCTCGGCCTACTTCGGCGTGCGCGGCCAGCGGGAGTTCGACCGGAAGTACGACCAGGTGGGCTTCGTGATGGCCGGCATGGACACCGGGCAGAGCCTGGTGACCTGGGCGGAGGGCCCCATCCGGAGCTTCGGCGACGTGCGGGGCAAGCGGCTCGCCTCGAACTCGCCGGCCTCGCGCGCCCAGCTCCTGGCCGTGCTCCGCCTCTACGGGATCGCCGAGGGCGACGTCCAGCACAAGTACCTGAACTACAGCGAGCAGATGGCGGCGCTGCGGGACGGGTCGATCGACGCCGGCTTCTTCGCCGTGAGCCCCCGCAACGCCAACGTCATGGACCTCGCCTCGGGGCGCGGCGTGCGCATCCTGGGCCTCGACCCGGCGCGCGCCCGCGCGTTCGCCGAGAGCTACCCCTACTGGACGCCCACGACCATCCGGGCCGGCACCTACCCGCGGCAGGACGAGGACCTCCTGGTCCCCGCCCTGTACACGACGCTCCTGGCCCACCGCGGCGCCGACCCCGCGCTCGTCTACGAGATCGTCCGCACCGTGATCGAGCGCGGACGCGAGTTCGGCGAGCTCCACCCGGGCGGCCGCGAGTTCACCATCGACAAGACCCGGCACTTCGTCGAGCGCAACCTGCTGCCCGTCGGCTTCCACCCTGGGGCGGAGCGGTTCTGGCGCGAGAAGGGCGTGGTGAAGTAGCGCCGGGTCGCGCGCCGGCGCCGCTCGTCGGCGCCGTCGCCGTGGCCTGGTCGGGGTTCCACCTCTGGACCGGCTTCGCGGGCCTGCTGCCCGCGATGCCGCAGCGCGCGGTCCACCTGGGCTTCGCGCTCGTCCTCGCCTTCCTCCTGCACGGTCCCCGGCGCGGGCGGGCGCGCGGGCGCGCCGGCTGGACGCTCGACGCGCTGCTGATCGCGGCGAGCCTGGGGGCGACGGGCTACGTCGCCCTCGCCCACGAGGCGATCCTCGTCCGCGCGGGGAGCTGGGAGCCGTTCGAGCTCGCACTCGGGGGCGTGGCCGTGGCGCTCGTGCTCGAGGCCACGCGCCGGGTGCTCGGTTGGCCGCTGCCGGTGCTGGCGCTGCTGGCCCTCGGCTACGCCGCCTGGGGGCATCTGGCGCCGGAGACAATCGCCCACCGCGGCTACCCGCTGCGGCGCATCCTCTCCACGCTCTACCTCACCACGGACGGTCTTTTCGGCCTGATCCTCGGCGTGTCGGCGTCGTTCGTGTTCCTGTTCGTCCTCTTCGGCGCGTGCTTCCGCGCCACGGGCGCGGCGGCTTTCTTCCTCGACCTGGCGCGGGCGGTGTGCGGCGGCGTCCGGGGCGGCCCGGCGAAGGTCGCCATCGTGGGGTCGAGCCTCTTCGGCATGATCTCGGGCTCGACCGTGGCCAACGCGGGCACCGTGGGCACGATCACGATCCCGCTCATGACCCGCAGCGGCTTCTCGCCGACCTTCGCCGCGGCCGTGGAGTCGGCCGCCTCGGTCGCGGGGCAGCTCATGCCGCCGGTCATGGGCGCCGCGGCCTTCATCATGGCCGAGGTCCTCAACGTGCCCTACATCCAGGTCGCGGCCGCCGCCGCCCTGCCGGCGGTGCTCTACTACGTCGCCCTGTTCGCGACGGTCGACCTCGCCGCCGCCCGCCAGGGGCTTCGCGGCGAGCCGGCCGCGGCGCGGCCCCGGCTCGGCGCCGTGCTCCGCGGGGGGTGGCCGGCGCTGCTGCCGGTGGCCCTGCTCGTCGCGCTCCTCGCCGGGCCGCGCTACTCGCCGACGCTGGCGGCGGCGTGGGCGATCGCCGCGCTGGTGGCCGTGAGCGCGCTCCGGCGCGCGACGCGCCCCACCCCCCGCGCCCTCCTCGGGGCGCTCCGCGACGGCGCGGTCGGGGCGCTCGAGGTCGCGCTGGCGTGCGCCTGCGTCGGGATCCTGGTCGGCATGGTCGTGCTCACGGGGATCGGCCTCAAGCTCTCGACGATCCTGGTCGGCCTCGCCGGGGGCCAGCTCCTCGTCCTCCTCGCGCTCACGATGCTCGCGTGCCTGGTCCTCGGCACCGCGCTGCCGACGACGCCCACCTATGTCCTGCTCGCCGTGCTGGTGGCGCCGGCCATCGTCCAGCTCGGCGTGCCCCCGATCGCCGCGCACCTGTTCGTGTTCTACTTCGGGGTGATCGCGGACATCACGCCACCCACCGCGCTCTGCGTCTACGTCGCCTCGCAGATCGCCGGCGCGCCGTTCCAGCGCACGTGCCTGGTGGCCTGCCGGCTGGCCCTGGCCGGCTTCCTCCTGCCGTACGCGTTCGTCTACGTCCCGGCCCTGGTGCTCGAGGGCTCGGCGGGCGCCGTCGTCCTCGCGGCCGCCTCGGCCGGGCTCGGCGTGCTCGCGCTGGCCGTGGCGCTCGAGGGGCACTGGGCCGGGCGCCTGCACTGGCTCGAGCGCGGCCTCGCCGCCGGGGCGGCGGGCCTCCTGGCGGCGCCCGGGCTCTGGACCGACGCGGTGGGGCTGGGGCTGCTCCTGCCGGTCGCCCTCCGCGCCCTGCGCGCCGCGTCCCGCGCGCCCGACCGCGCGCCGGGGCTCGCCGCGCTGGTGCGCGCGTGGACCGGCTGGCGCGGAGCCCTCCGGCGGCGGGCGTGAGCGTGCGCGGAGCGGGGCCGGGGCGCCGAGCCCCGGGCACCGGGGACGATCGGGGAGGTGACGACGGGGTGACGATCCTCCGGCGCGAGTGGACGAGCCTCGAAGGCTGGCGCGGGACGCGGCTCGGGATGTGGGCGTGGCTGCTCCAGCGCGCCGCGGCCCTCGGGCTCCTCCTCGTGATCGCCCTGCACCTGTGGAACCCCTTCCGGCGCGAGGTCCAGGCCCTGGTGCTCGCGCTCGCGCTGCTCCATGCGCTGCTCGGCGTGCGGGCGCTGCTGCTCGACGTCGGCCTGCCCGTCCGCTGGCACCGACCGCTCTTCTGGCTCGCGCTCGCGCTGGCCGCGGTCCTCTTCGGGCTCGTGTGGACGTGGCGGTGGTACTGAGGGCCGGGGCGCCTCGCGCCCGGCGAGCCCCGCCGCCGCGTGACAGTCGGGCGCGCATCGTGGATGATGGCGTGCACACGCGACTCGGCTGAGCGGCGCGGTGGCCACGACGATCGAGGTCGGCATCCTGCTCCCCACGCGCGAGGCGGTCATGGCCGGGCGCCCGGAGACGGGACCGCTCCTGGCCCTGGCCGAGCAGGCGGAGGCGGCAGGCTTCGACTCGGTCTGGGTCGGGGACTCGATCACCGCCCGGCCGCGTCACGAGCCGCTCACGCTGCTGGCGGCGGTCGCCGCGCGGACGCGACGCGTGCGCCTCGGCACCGCGGTGCTGCTGCCCGCGCTGCGTCCGCCCGTGGTGCTCGCCCACCTGGTCGCCACGCTGGACCGGATCGCCGAGGGCCGCCTGATCCTGGGCGTCGGCATCGCCGCCGACACGCCCGCCGTGCGCCGGGAGTTCGAGGCCGTCGGCGTGCCCTTCGCACGTCGGGCGGGGCGGTGCCTGGAGACGCTCGCGATCTGCCGGGCCCTCTGGAGCGGTGAGCGGGTCAGCGTCGACGGCAAGCACTTCACGCTGCGAGAGGTCGCGGTGGCGCCCACGCCCTACCGCCCGGGAGGTCCGCCGATCTGGATCGGCGGCAGCGGCCCCACGGCGCTCCGCGAGGCTGCCCGCCTCGACGCGTGGTTCCCGCTCGGGCCGAGCGCGGCGTTCGTGGCCGAGCACTGGCCGCGCGTGCAGGCCGCCGCGCGGGCCGTCGGCCGGGCGCCGGGCGCCGTGACCTGCGCGGCGTACGTCACGCTCGCCCTCGACGACGACGCCCCGGCGGCCGAGCGACGCTTGCACGCCTTCCTCGAGGCGTACTACGCAGCGCCGGCCCCGGTGCTCCTGGCCCGCCAGGCGGCGTACGCAGGCCCGCTCGACGGCGCCGGGGACTGGCTCGCGCGCTGGGTCGATGCCGGGGTCCGCCACCTCGTCCTCCGCGTCGCCGGCGGCGACCACCGCGCGCAGGTCGACGCGCTGGCCGCCCGCGTGCTCCCGCGGTTGCGGGGAACCCGATGAGCGGGCTCGGCGGGGCCATGCGCCGGGGCGGGGTCCCGTGCGGGCTCCCCGGCGGAGGTCGCGACCTCGCGGACGCGCTCGCCGGGCTCGGGGGCGCGTCCGGCGGGTTTCCGGCGACGCCCGATCGCCTCCGGCGGGCCGAGCCGACACGTGCGCCGGGCGGGGAGGGCGCCGGATGAGCGCCGCGCGACGACGCCCCGGCGACCGAGGCCGCCCGCGGCGGCCGCGCAGCCCGCGGCCCGCGCCCCGTCGCGCCGGGCCCGAGCCGGCGCTCCCGGACCTCAGCCGCTACGGCACGCTCGCCGAGTACAACCGCAAGCGCCACTTCGGCGTCACGCCGGAGCCGCCCGGGCGCCCGGCGCCCGCGCGCGGGGACCGACCGCGCCGCTTCGTCGTCCAGAAGCACCAGGCCGGGCACCTGCACTACGACCTGCGCCTCGAGCACCGGGGCGTCCTGCTGTCCTGGGCGGTCCCGCGGGGCCCCTCGCTGGACCCGACCGTGAAGCGCCTCGCCATGGAGACCGAGCCGCATCCGCTCGACTACGCGCAGTTCGAGGGCGTGATTCCCGAAGGTCAGTACGGCGCCGGCACCGTGATGATCTGGGACCAGGGCGTCTGGGCGCCCGTCGCCGGCGACCGGCTCGGCACCGACGCCGACGTCGACCGCCAGCTCGCGCGCGGCGAGCTGCGCTTCGTCCTGCTGGGGCGGAAGCTCGCCGGCGGCTGGACGCTCGTGCGCACGGACGATCGCCGGTGGCTCCTGATCAAGCACCGGGACCGCACGGCGTCGACCGAGGACGTCACGGTCAGCCGGCCGCGCTCGGTCGTCTCCAACCGCACCATGGCGGGAATCGCGCGCGCGGCGGGCGCGAGCCCGCGCCAGCTCGCCGCCGCCGCCGCGGCCGACCCGCCCCGCGCCGCCGCGGCGCGCGCGGCCGGGCCGGCCCGGCCGCGGCGGGCGGCGCACGTCGGGGCCCGGCGGCCGCGGGGAGGGCGATGACGATGGAGCGCATGCCGGTGCTCGACAGCGTGATGGCCTACGTGGACCGCGGGCGCGGCCGGCCCGTCGTGTTCCTGCACGGCAACCCGACCTCGTCCTATCTCTGGCGTCACGTCATCCCCCACGTCGAGGGGCTGGCGCGGTGCCTGGCACCCGACCTGATCGGCATGGGGGCGTCGGGCAAGGCGCCGGGCGGCCGCTACCGGTTCATCGACCACGCCCGGTACCTGGACGCGTGGTTCGACGCGCTCGGGCTCGAGGACGTCGTGCTGGTCGGCCACGACTGGGGCAGCGCGCTCGCCTTCTGGTGGGCCCAGCGGCACCCCGACCGCGTGCGCGGCCTCGTCTACATGGAGGCGATCGTGCGCCCCCTCACGTGGGCCGAGTGGCCGGAGGCGGCGCGGCGGATCTTCCAGGCCATGCGCTCGCCGGCCGGCGAGGAGCTCGTGCTCGAGAAGAACGTCTTCGTCGAGCGGATCCTGCCGGCCAGCATCCTGCGGCGGCTGAGCGACGAGGAAATGGCCGCCTACCGGCGCCCCTGGCTCGAGCCGGGCGAGGCGCGCCGTCCCATGCTCACGTGGCCCCGCGAGCTCCCCATCGAGGGCGAGCCCGCCGACGTGGTGGCGATCGTCGACGGCTACGCCCGCTGGCTCGCCGAGAGCCCGCTGCCGAAGCTCTTCGTCAACGCCGAACCCGGCTCGATCCTCGTCGGCGCGCAGCGCGCGTTCTGCCGTCGCTGGCCGCAGCAGCGCGAGGTCACCGTGCGCGGGCTCCACTTCGTCCAGGAGGACGCGCCGGCCGAGATCGGCCAGGCCGTCGCCGCGTTCGTCCGCGCCCTCGCGTAGGGGCGCGCCGGCGCAGCGCCCGGCGCGCCGCGCGGCGTCGGCCGCCTCAGGGCGGCGGCGTGCCGGGGACGAAGACGAGGATCGCCTGTACCTCGTCGCCGTCGATCGCCTCGTTGAAGGCGATCCCGGCCTCGGTGAACCAGAGCCGTCCGCTCGCGGGGGCGCCGTACCGCTCGCGGACGAGCACGACGGGGTCGGCCAGCCCGATCCCGCGCACCGTCCGCGGCGACGCCAGCGCGATCTCCGGGCCGACGACGCGCAGCCCCGCGGCGACCACCCGGCCGGCGCGCACGTGGACCTCGAGGTGCACGCCCGGGAGCGGGGTCCAGTCGAGCCGCCGGTCGCCGAGCGCCGAGGCCTGCACCGCGGCCGGGGCGCCGAAGAGACTCCGGACCGTGATCTCGTCCCACCCGAGTCGGATGCCCGCCAGCGCGAGCCCGTCGATCACCGGTCGGCCGAGCGCGCCGCGCCGCTGCGCCTCCTCCAGCGACTCCGCCGCCGCGCCGGCCACGACGAGGACCACGGCGAGCGTCGGGAGGAGCGCGCGCAGGCGGGCCGTCATCGCCGTCCGATCACGTGGTACTCGCCGGTCGTCGGGCCCCCGGGCGCGAGCGGGCGGGGGCCCGGCAGCGGCTCGAGGCCGGCGGTGAGGCGGTGGAAGCGGAGGTCGGCGCGGCCGTAGAGAAGGTCGGGCTCGAGGAGGTCGAAGGTCGCGAGGAAGCTCTCGGGGAAGACGAACGTGCCGGTCGGGGTCACCAGGTGCGCCTGGCGGACCCGCTGCGGGACCGTGGAGGCCACGCGCACCACGCTCGCGACGCGGTTCGCGTCCTCGAGCGTGATCAGCCCGGCGGCGGGGGTCGCGAGGGCCGCGCCGCGCTGCGCGGCGGCCGCGAGCGGCCACCAGGACACGAGCCAGCGCACCGGGCCGCCGCGCGCCAGGATCACGTAGCCCTCGTCGCGACCATCGGCGCGTCGGATGTCGTCGGGCAGGAGGAAGCCCGCCCCGAGGTCGGAGAAGACGATCCGTTCGGTGACCGAGTAGTCCGGATCGCCGATGTCGAGCTGGACCGCCGAGGGCTTGATCACGATGTCCGGCTCGATGAACCCCTGCGTGGCGAGCTCCGCGCGGAACAGGCCCGGGTGCTCCACGGCGAGCACCTCCTGCCGCACCTCGTACTCGGCGAGGCTCGGCAGCGGACTCGCCCCCCGCGTGAGGACCGGGCTGTAGGTGCCCGTCAGCTCGTTGCGCCGCTCGAGGACGGCCTCCTGCGTGCGCGTGCGGAAGGTGATGCGCACCCGGTCCTCGCACGACTTCGCGACCACCGTCCGACGCGTCAGGTTCACGACGAAGAGCATCACGTCGGTGGGCGGGGACCGGAAGCTGATGATGGGCCCGTCGGGATCGACGACGAGGCGGTCCGTCCCCGGCTCGTGACGGTGCAACGGCGCCTGGACGCTGTCGGGTCCGGAGAGGTCGACGCGCACGAGGCCGATGACCTCGCCCCGGCGGTCCAGATGGACGTCGAGCAACGACCAGAAGTAGATCGTGTCGAGCGGCGTCGCCAGCGTGAGCGCCAGTGGGAAGGTCGCGCTGAAGGCGTAGAGGGTCGGGCCGAAGACGAGCGTGCGGCTGCCCGCACCCTCGAGCAGCACGAGCTGCTGGGAGTACTCGGTGCTCCGCTCGTAGGTCACCGCGGTGCCGAGGTCGATGGGCTCGCCGCCCAGCCGCACGGGGCCGCCCAGGGGCCGGACGTCGACGCGCCCGTCCGGCCGCCGCGGGACGGTGCGCGCGCCCTCCGGCCGCTGGATCTCGTACGCCTGGAAGATGTGGTCGGTCCGACCGTCGACGACGACGAACGTCTCGGTGAGGAACGTGTTGTCCCGGTCGCCCCAGCGGACCCGACCGGGGCCGAGGCCCACGCCGAGCGGGAAGATCCCCTCCGGGGTGCGCAGCATCCAGTCCGAGGCCCCGCGGAAGATCTGCTCGACCTGCGCGGCCGGCCGGATGCGGCCGACGACGGCGTCGGGCTCGCGCCCGAGCGGGCCGCGATAGACCGCCACGAGATCTGAGGCCTCGAGCCCGGCGTCGACGCTGAACCGCGCCGCCGTCTCGCGGGGCGGCACCGGCTCCTCCAGGGTCGCCGCGATCACGGGGGTGCGGCCGCGCGTCACCTCGTCGGTCGTGTAGAGCGCGACCTTGCCGCCGACGCCCAGGGGCTCGTCCGAGCCGTTGCGCACCGTCAAGAGCGTCCGGGTCCGATCGGTCGGGTCGGGTGTGAACTCGAGCTCGAGCCGCCCGCGGAAGAAGTGGTCGAGCAGCGCCGTCGAGTAGGTCAGGGCGCGCGGGAGCAGCCTCGCGGCGTAGTCGTCGTAGACGGCTCCGTCCAGCGCGCCCGTGTGGTCGACGCGGGTCAGGTCGAGCCGGTGGGCGAGCGCGTAGTCGCGCAGGAAGCCGACCGTCGCCAGGCGATAGCCCGTGTCGCCGTCGCGCACCTTGCGGTAGTAGCGCCGCTGGACGCGCGCGCCGTTCGCCAGCGTCACGGCGTAGTCGGCCACGTCGACGCTCGTGCGGGCCGGGAAGGGATACCCGGGCGCGGGCGGACCGGGTGGGAAGCGGCGGTCCTCGCTGAAGAAGTTCGCGTTGGTGTACTCGGCCAGGCCGATCAGCGGCTCGATGGTCAGGGCCGCCGCGTGCCCGGTGTAGCGGTCGGTGTCGAAGAGCCGGGCGAGGGGCAGCGGCGCGAGCGGGTCCGGTGCGAGCGTGGCCCAGGCGCCGTCGGGCGGCGTGGGCGGAGCCGCGCTCACCCACCGGGCGTACGCCCCGGAGGTCCCGCGCTGCTCGTCGGCGACGAACTTCTCGTAGTTGTAGCCGACGTGGGGGTCGTCGCGCGTGTGGGCCGGCGAGGCGAGGTCCTGCACCGGGTGGACGAGCTGGCCGAGGCCGCGGAAGGTCCGGGCCAGCGCCGTCCGGCGGGCCGCCTCCGTCCCCGCCGTCAGCGCCCGATGGTAGTCCTCGCGCACCGCCGGCCACGACCAGGGCTGCTCGGGGTCCTGGCTCCAGCGGATCGAAGAGGGCATGCGCCCGTGGGCCAGGAGCAACCCGGCGTCGTCCCAGGGCCGCGTCGGGTCGTGGAAGTGCCGGAGGAAGCGGAGCAGGACGCCGTCGTACCACGCGTCCTCGCGCACGGCGCCCTCGCCGATCCAGTCGAGGAGCGTGCGGTGGTCCGCGCGGGTCGCGAGCCCCTCGAGCAGGTCGAGCATCTCCACGAGCGCGCGGTGCACGGTCGAGCGCTCGGCGGCCCGGCGGCTGAGGTCGCGGTGGGTGGCGACCTCGTAGGCGCCGAGCGTCGCGGGCGTCGCGAGCCCGAGGAGCTGCAGGAGCGTGACGCTCGCGGCGAGCCGCCGCAGGGGCGCGGGCCGGAGGCCGGTCATCGCGGGTCTCAGGGCTCCAGGATCGGGAGGCCGAGCTGCCGGAGCTCCTCGTTCACGAGGCGCGTGTACTCGGGGAGGTCGCGGAAGGGGGCGTCCGTCCAGTCGAAGGGCGAGAGCCACGCGGCCTGGCGCTCGCGCTCGCGCCGGTCGTGCAGCGGGCGGAGCGCGACCGTGCTCCCGGCGCCCTCGAAGAGGCCGTCGAGGACGCCCGTTGGCGACGCCTGCCTCCAGGGGAACGCCCCGTAGCCGGGGGCGAAGATGACGAACGACGGTCGGCGGAGCCGCCGGGTCGCGGCCTCGCGTTCGATGACGTCGGCCTCCAGGACCCACGTGCCGTCCGCCCGCGTCACCGTCTCGCGCACCGCGTGCGAGACGATCATGACCTGCAGGGGATAGACGGCCTCCCGGGCCCAGTGCGCGACGACGACGGCGCCCGCGATCGGCCGCCCGCTGTCGGCGTCGACGACCCGCCCCCGGTACGGTCCCCGCGGGCGCTCGAGCTCGGGGCGCCAGGGCCCGTCCGGTGCGTCGGCCGCGACGACCGGGGCGGGGACGAGCCCGCCGCTCGGCGGCCCACCGAGGGCGAGCGCGGCCAGCGCGACGGTCGCCCAGGCGGCCAGGACCCCGCGGACGCGCGCGGCAATCACCGGCGTTCTCCGGGGCCGCCGGGCCCGAGCGCGCGCTCGACGTAGCGGAGCTCCTCGCTCACGAGGCGCTGGAGCTCGGGGGGCCCGTAGCCGAGGAGGCCGAATCCGCTCATCGCGTCGACGAACGTGTTGAAGCTCTCGACGCGCGCGGTCGCGTCGCGTGCCGGGGCGAGCCGGACGACGCCGCCCGCGCCGGCGAACGGCGTTGCGGGTGCGCCCGGCGGACGGCGCCGTTCGGGCGGGTAGGGCGTGTAGCCCGGCTTCCACACGACGATGCGGGGCTCGAGCCGTACCTCGCGCGGGTCGCGCTCGACGCCGCCGCCGTCGATCGTGAACTCCCCTCGGACGTCCGTGAGCACGCTCCGCACGGCCCCCGCCTGCCGCTGGCCGGGGATCTCGGGGTGCTCGTGCTCCCAGACGAGGATCGCCACCGCGTCGGCCAGGGGCTGGCCCGTGACCGCGTCCACGACGCGCCCGCGGTAGGGCCCCTGGTCGGCGGCTCCGGCGCCGGGCGCCGCGACCAGCGGACCCAGGACGAGGAGGGACACGCCGAGGGCAGGGAGGCCTCGCGCCCACGATCCGCGCGCGGCGGCCGCGCGCGGGTGCTGGAGCTCCGGGCTGGTCGCCGGGCCGCGACGACGGCGACGCGTGCGCGGGTCGATCGGTCGCATCGCCCCGAGCTGCACGCAGGATCCTCGCCATCCCTGACGGGGCGCCGCCCGCCGCGCGCCAAGTGCGCGCGACGACGCGGATCGGGCGCGTCGAACGCCGAGGCGACCCGCCGACCGGCCGCCGCGGGGCTGCCCAGGCCGCTGGGCATGGTGCCGCGTCGCATTCCCCGAAGGGCTCAGACCGCGCCGGCATCGTCGGGGCTCGCGGGGTCCGGGGTAAGATGCGGCTCGTGACCCTCCTCCGCGTCTTCCGGTGGGCGCCCGGCGAGGGCGCGCGGTGGCAGGAGTACCGCGTGGCGACGGGGCCCGAGACGACCGTGCTCGACGCGCTGGTGACCGTCCAGCGCGAGCAGGACCCGACCCTCGCGTTCCGCTGGGCCTGCCGCGTGGGGATGTGCGGCTCGTGCGCGATGGTCGTGAACGGGCGGGAGCGCTGGGCCTGCCGCACGCGGCTCGCGGGCCTCGGCGCGGGGCCGGTCACCGTGCGCCCGCTCTACCACTTCCCACTGCTCCGCGACTTGGTCGTCGACATGGCGCCCTTCGTCGAGCGCATGCGCCGCGTGGACGCGGTCTTCCGCCCGCGCGCTGATGCGGGGGCGACGCGCGGGCCCGGCGCCGTCGCGCCGCACGCCGTCCCGCGCGCGGAGGCGGCGGCGCGCCGCGAGATCGACGCCGCCATCGAGTGCATCGGCTGCGGCATGTGCCTGTCGGCGTGCACGATCGTCGGCGCGAACCCGCGGTTCCCCGGCCCGGCGGCGCTCAACCGGGTCTTCACGCTCGCCCTGGACCCGCGCGAGGGTGGCACCGAGGGGCGCTGGCTCGCGGTCCTGGACGATGACGGCCTTCCCCGCTGCCACGGGCAGGGCACCTGCACGGAGGTCTGCCCCATGGGACTCGAGCCCACGCGGTCGATCGTGCGCCTGCGTCAGCTCGCGACCCGGCGGCTCCTGCGCCTGGGCGCGCCGGCGCGCGCGCTCGTGGTGGCGCTGCTCGCCGCGGTCGCGACGCCCATCGCAGCCCCCGCCCAGACCGCCCGGCCGCACGTGATCCTCGCCCCGGCGCCGGACGGCGCCGCGCCGTGGTCGCTCGCGACCGAGGACCGGCGTGCCACCGTGGTCGCCGGGCTTCCCGAGCCCCGCCGCTATCGCGTCTGCAACGACTCGACCGCCACCGTGACCGTGGTGCTCGACACCGCCGCCCAGGGGCTCGAGCTGCCCGGCCGGGCGTGCGTCGACGTGAGCGCGCGCACGATCACGCTCAGTCAGCGCGCGCCCGGAATCCCCGCGCACGGCACCTACCTGAAGCTCGACTGACGCCGACGTTGCGGTCGTCCCGCGGGCGCCGCGGGCCGGGGCGCGGGGTACAATCGCGGCCTGATGCGAGCCCTGAGAGCGGCACTCGTGCCTGTCGCGCTGTACCTCGTGCTGGACTTCACCGACCCCCACCTCCCGGGCGCCGTGACGTTCGACGTCGACGAGTGCGTCGAGGGGGTTCGGGTCGAGCGCCCCCGCGCGGGCGTCGTGCGCGCGCCAGGCGCTCAGACGTTCACGCCCGAGCGCCTCGCCCCCGCGCGCAGCGCGCGACTCGCACGGGCGTGCCTCGTCCATCCCCCCGCGGTCCGGCTCGGCGTCGTGCCGGCCCGCGACCCGCGACGCGTCACCGCGGACCCGGGCCCGCCGCCAGCCGACGACCACTAGCCGTCGCCGTTTGCGTTCGCGTCCGTGAGGCGTGACGACGGACCCGCGAGCGTGGCGCGTCCGTCGACGCGCGGAGCCCAAGCGAGTGACCCCGGGGACCGACGCGGACTCGGGGTGTTGCCGGAGCGGAGATCGGCCGATGGACGAGGCGTGGCGAGCGGAGCGAACAGGGGGCGGCGGGACGGCGAGTCCGGTCCTGCCGTGGCTCTCGGTGGTCGTGCCCGCGCGGGACGAGGCCGCGAGCCTCCCGCAGCTGCTCGACGAGCTCGGCACCGTGCTCGACGAGCTCGGGCGGCCGGCGGAGATCGTCGTCGTGGACGACGGCAGCCGGGACGGCAGCGTCGACCTGGTGCGGCGGCGGGCCAGCCGGGACCCGCGCATCCGGCTGGTTCGCCTGGGGCGGCCGGCCGGCCTGACGGCGGCGCTCCACGCCGGGCTCCGGGCCGCTCGCGGCGAGGTGATCGTCACCCTCGACGCCGACCTGCAGAACGACCCGCGCGACATCCCGCGCCTGCTCGCCGCGCTCGGGGACGCCGACGCCGTGATCGGGTGGCGACGCCGGCGGCGGGATCCCTGGGTCAAGCGGGCCGCGTCGCGCGCGGCCAACGTGCTCCGCCGGGCGCTGACGGGGGACGGGGTGCGCGACGGCGCCTCGGGCCTGCGCGCGCTCACGCGCGAGTGCATCGCGGACCTCCCGCCCTTCGACGGCATGCACCGGTTCGTGCCGACGTTGCTCGCCCTCGCCGGGCGTCGCGTCGTGGAGGTCCCCGTCGCTCATCGGCGGCGCCGCTACGGCCGCTCCCACTTCGGCCTGCGCGACCGGCTGCCGATCGTGCTGGCCGACCTGCTGGTCCTCCGCTGGATGCGCGCGCGGTGGCTCGCCTACGAGGCCGTCGAAGTGCTCGGCGGTGGGCGAGTACGGCGCGCCCGCGTCGGCGCCCGCCGGGCGCCCCCGCGCCGCCGGTCGGCCGCGGTGCGGCGCCTCGCCGCGCTCTGGCTCGGTGTCGGTCTGGCGCTCGCGGGCTGGGGGTTCCTCGGGCGCCCGGCGCCCGGCACGCCGCTCGGTCCCGGCCCGATCGAGATCGTCCTCGCGCCGGAGCGCCCGCCCGGCGGCGTGCTCTCCGTCTCCGTGCACTGGGACGCGCCGGCGGGGAGCGTCGGCTGGGCCGTGCTCGAGGGCGCGCGTCCCTGGTCGAGCGCGGAGGAGCTGTCGTGGCGGCGCCGCGTGCACCCGGGCCGCAACGAGCTCGTGTGGTCCGAGCTCGGGAGCCTGCCCGTCGGCGAACCTCTCCGGCTACGGCTCTCCGGCGAGCCCCAGGGCCGCTGGGACCTCGCCCCACCGCGGCTCGACCCGGGGTTCGGGCTGGTCCACCTGACGCCGCTGCGCGGCGTGCTGGCCGCGCTCGGGCTCGCGCTCGTCCTCACGGTGACCGCCGGCCTGCGCGTGCTGCGCGGTCGCGCCGGGCGCGGTCAGGGACGATGGTGGCTCGGCGTGGCCAGCATCGCCGCGCTCGCCATGCTGCTGCGGCTCCACACGCTCGCCGTGCCGAGCCTCTGGTTCGACGAGGTGCTCACCGCCATCGGGGCGCAGAGCCTGGCCTGGGTGCTGCACACCCCCCAGGTGTTCGGTCATCCGCCGCTCCATTACCTCGCCGCGTGGGTCGCCGGCGGCGGGTCGGGCGACGAGTGGAGCTTGAGGGTGCCCTCGCTCGCGGCCGGCGTGGCCACGGTCGTGGCGCTGGCGTGGCTCGGGCGGCGCCTCCTCGGCCCGACGAGCGGACTCGTGGCTGCGCTGGCGCTGAGCCTCTCGCCGTTCCACGTGGAGCTCTCGCAGCTGGCCCGGCCGTACGCGCTCTTCCTCCTCCTCACCGTGCTCTCCCTCGGGGCGCTCGTTCGGGCCCTGGAGCGCGACGGCGCGCGCGACTGGCTCGCGGTGTCGGTCACCCTCGCCCTGGGCCTCTACACGCATTACTTCGCCCTCCACGTGCTCGTGCTCGAGGCGCTGACCGCGGCCGTGGTGCTCCGCCGCCGCCCGCGACGGCTCCTGGGCGCGGCGGTCGCGGTGGGCGGGGCGCTGGTGCTCTTCCTGCCGTGGTGGCCGGTGGTGGCGCGCCTCAGCGCGGCCCAGCTCTGGCGCGGCGATCTCCCCGTGCGGGCGGTCCACGAGCTCGTCGTCGAGGTCTTCGCGCCGCAGTTCCTCGGCCCCGGCGCCGCGGGGACGATCGGCGCGGCGCTCGTGGCCGCGGCGCTCTGGTCGCTGCGGCGGCGCGGGCCGCTGGTCGTGCTGGCGGGACTCTGGCTCGTGCTGCCGCCCGCGGCGCTCTGGGTGACGCAGCCGGCGCACTTCGTGGCCGGTCGGCATCTGGCCTTCGTGCTGCCCATCGTGATGCTGCTGCTGGGCCACGGTGTGGTCGGCGTGGCGGCGTGGGTCGCGCGGCTCGTGCCGCGTCGCGTCCCGAGCCCGGGCCGCGTGGTGCGGCTGGGCGCGGCCGCGAGCGCGGGCGCCCTCGTGCTCGCCTGGAGCGTTCCCACCGCGGGCGGGCTGCGCGACTACTACCAGGGACGGCACGGGGCCGACTGGCGCACGGTGGCGGCGGTCCTCGAGCGGCTCGTCGGCAGCCAGGACCGCGTCTTCGCCACGGTCGGCGCGCTGTACCCCCTGCGCCACTACTGGAGCGTGCGCGTCGAGGGGCTGGAAGCGGCCGGATTCCCCGGCGCGCCCGTGGGCGGTCGCGGCCGGCACTGGGTCGTGGCGCACGAAGGCTGGGACCGTCCGCCGTCGCTCCCGGCGTGGCTCGAGACGCACGCGGTGCGGGTGGCTGCGGTGCCGGCCTCGTGGAGCCAGCCCGGCGTCGCCGTCTATGCGCTGCGGGTGCCGCCCTCGCCCCCGCAGCGCGCGCACGCCGTCGGCCGACGCGCGGGCGTGCAGCCGCCCGCGGCGCCGACCACGCGCTGACGCGCGCCGGCCGCCGGGCCGTCGCCTTGACCGTCTCGGCGCGGGCGCGCTAGAGTAATCCGTCGCTTGCGCGCCTCCCGGCTCTTGCGGTCGGGAGGCGAACGTTTGCCGGGGCCCGACCCGGGGAGGTTCGGATGTCCGTCGAGGCGATCCGGGGGCTGTACGCCGCCCTGCCCGAGCGGCTGGGGCGGGCCCGCCGGCGACTCGGCCGGCCCCTCACGCTGGCCGAGAAGATCCTGGTCGCCCACTGCGTCGACATCGACGGGCAGGAGTGGGCGCGCGGCCGCGCGGTGCTCCGGCTGCGCGTCGACCGCGTGGCGCTCCAGGACGCCACGGGCCAGATGGCGCTGCTCCAGTTCATGATGTCGGGGCGCCCGCGCGTGGCCGTGCCGACCACCGTGCACTGCGACCACCTGATCCGGGCCGAGGAGGGCGCCGGGCCCGACGCGGCGCGCGCCCTGGGCGAGAACGCGGAGGTCTACGAGTTCCTCCGCTCGGCCGCGCGGAAGTTCGGCGTCGGGTTCTGGCGGCCGGGCTCGGGGATCATCCACCAGGTGGTGCTCGAGCACTACGCCTTCCCCGGCGGGCTGATGATCGGCGCCGACTCGCACACGCCGAACGCCGGCGGGCTCGGCATGCTCGCCGTGGGCGTGGGCGGCGCGGACTGCGCCGAGGTCATGGCGGGGCTGGACTGGGAGGTGCTCCTGCCGAGGGTCGTGGGCGTGCGCCTGACGGGCAAGCTCGGCGGCTGGGCCGCGCCCAAGGACGTGATCACCTCCCTCTGTACCCGCCTGACCGTCAAGGGCGGCACGAACAAGATCCTCGAGTACTTCGGCCCCGGCGCCGAGACGATCAGCGCCACCGGCAAGGCGACGATCTGCAACATGGGCGCCGAGCTCGGCGCCACGAGCTCGATCTTCCCCTTCGACGCGCGGATGGCCGCGTACCTGCGGGCGACGGGGCGCGCCGAGATCGCGCGGCTGGCCGAGGAGGCCCGCGCCCACCTCGTGCCCGACCCCGAAGTGCTCGCGGCGCCCGAGCGCTTCTACGACGAGCTCGTCGAGGTCGACCTGGACCGGCTCGAGCCCTACGTGGTCGGCCCGCACTCGCCGGACCGGGGTCGGCCCATCTCGCGGCTCGGCGAGGAGGCGCGCCGCGAGGGCTGGCCGCTCGCGATCGCGAGCGCGCTCATCGGCTCCTGCACCAACTCGTCCTACGAGGACATGCAGCGCGCGGCCCACGTGGCCCGCCAGGGGCTCCGCGCAGGGCTCCGGGCGCGCGTGCCGTTCCTGATCACGCCCGGGTCGGACCGGATCCACCAGACGATCCGGCGCGACGGCCTCCTCGAGGTCTTCGAGCGGATGGGCGGCACCGTGCTGGCCAACGCGTGCGGGCCCTGCATCGGCCAGTGGCGGCGTCGCGACGTCGCCGGCGACCAGGCGAACACCATCGTGTCGTCGTTCAACCGCAACTTCCCCGGGCGCAACGACGGCAGCGCGGCGACGCTGTCGTTCCTGACGAGCCCGGAGATCGTCACCGCGCTCGCCTTCGCCGGGACGCTGGCCTTCGACCCCGTGCACGACGCGCTGCGCGACGCCGAGGGCCGCCCCTTCCGCTTCACGCCCCCCCAGGCGCAGGAGCTGCCGGACGACGGGTTCGCGGGGGGCACGGAGGGCTACGAGCCGCCTGCCGACGACCCCGAGAGCGTGACGATCGCGGTCCGGCCGGACAGCGAGCGGCTCCAGCTCCTCGGCCCGTTCCCGCCCTGGGACGGCCGGGACTTCGAGGACCTGCCGATCCTGGTCAAGACGCGCGGCAAGACGACCACCGACCACATCTCGCCCGCCGGGCCCTGGCTCCGCTACCGCGGGCACCTGGACCGGATCAGCGACAACATGTTCCTCGGCGCGGTGAACGCCTTCACGGGCGAGACCGGGCGCGGCGTCGATCCGCTCACGGGCGAGCCGGGACAGCCGCTCGCCCGCATCGCCCGCCGCCTCAAGGCGGCCGGCCTGCGGTGGGTGGTCGTGGGCGACGACAACTACGGCGAGGGCTCGAGCCGCGAGCACGCTGCGATGTCGCCCCGCTACCTCGGCTGCGCGGCCGTCCTGGCGCGCAGCTTCGCCCGCATCCACGAGACCAACCTGAAGAAGCAGGGCATCCTGCCCCTGACGTTCGCCGACCCACGCGACTACGACCGGATCGAGGCCGACGACCGCGTCTCAATCCTCGGGCTCGCCGGCCTCGCCCCCGGTCGGCCGGTGACGGTGCGGCTCCGCAAGCGCGACGGGCGGGTGGAGGAGATCACGGTGCACCACACGTTGACGCGGGAGCAGGTCGGGTGGTTCCGCGCGGGCTCGGCGCTCAACGCGGCGCAGGGCGTGGTCGCCGCCCCGGGCGGCGGCGCGGCCGCGCCGGGCGCGGGAGGTGGACGCTGATGGCCAGCCGCGTGGTCGTGCCCCCGGGCGAGCGCATCACCATCGAGCACGGCAAGCTGCGCGTGCCCGACCAGCCCATCATCGCCTTCATCGAAGGCGACGGCACCGGACCCGACATCTGGCGCGCGGCGGTGCGCGTGCTGGACGCGGCGGTGGCCGGCGCCTACGGCGGCCGGCGGAAGATCGCGTGGATGGAGGTCTACGCCGGCGAGAAGGCCCAGGCGGTCTACGGCGCCGACTGTCCGCCCAACCTGCTGCCTCCGGAGACGCTCGACTACATCCGCGAGTACCTCGTGGCCATCAAGGGCCCCCTGACGACGCCCGTGGGCGAGGGGTTCCGCTCGCTCAACGTCACGCTCCGGCAGGAGCTCGACCTCTACGTGTGCCTCCGCCCCGTGCGCTACTTCCCGGGCGTGCCGTCGCCGGTCAAGCGCCCGGAGAAGGTCGACATGGTGATCTTCCGGGAGAACACCGAGGACATCTACGCCGGCATCGAGTGGGCCGCCGGCACCCCCGAAGCGCGCAAGGTCATCGAGTTCCTCCAGAAGGAGATGGGCGTCCGGAAGATCCGCTTCCCCGAGACCTGCTCCATCGGGATCAAGCCGATGTCGCAGGAGGGCTCCGAGCGGCTCATCCGCGCCGCCATCCGCTACGCGCTCGAGCACGGCCGGCGCAGCGTCACCCTCGTCCACAAGGGCAACATCCAGAAGTTCACCGAGGGGATGTTCATGAAGTGGGGCTACGCGCTGGCCCGGCGCGAGTTCGGCGACCGGACGGTCTCCTGGGAGGAGTGCGGCGGGCGCCCTCCGGCGGGCAAGCTGCTGATCAAGGACGCGATCACCGACGCGTTCCTGCAGCAGATCCTCACCCGGCCCGAGGAGTTCGACGTGCTCGCGTGCCCGAACCTCACGGGCGACCTGGTCTCCGACGCCCTCGCGGCGCAGGTGGGCGGCATCGGCATCGCCCCGGGGGCCAACATCAACTACGAGACCGGCCACGCCCTGTTCGAGGCAACGCACGGCACGGCGCCCCGCTACGCGGGCCAGGACAAGGTGAACCCCGGCTCGGTGATCCTCTCGGGCGAGATGATGCTCCGCTACCTCGGGTGGACGGAGGCCGCTGACCGGATCATCGCGGGCCTGGAGCGGACCATCCAGCAGAAGATCGTCACGTACGACTTCGCGCGGCTCATGGAGGGCGCGCGCGAGGTCCGGTGCTCGGAGTTCGCCACCGCCGTGATCGAGAACATGGCGCGCTGAGGGACCGAGGAGGCGAGGCGATGGGGGTCCGGCCGAAGCTCACCGTCGTCGGCGCCGGTAACGTCGGCGCCACCGTGGCCCAGTACGCCGTGGAGCGCGAGCTGGCCGACGTGGTGCTCGTGGACGTCGTGGAGGGCCTGCCGCAGGGCAAGGCCCTGGACCTCCTCGAGGCCGGCCCCATCCACGGCTACGACTGCCGGCTCGTGGGCACCAACGGGTACGAGGAGACGCGGGGCTCGGACGTCGTCGTCATCACCGCGGGGCTGGCGCGCAAGCCGGGCATGACGCGCGACGACCTGCTCTTCAAGAACGCCGAGATCGTCAGCGCGGTGGTCGCCGAGGTGGCGCCGCGCTCGCCCGACGCGATCCTGGTGCTCGTCACGAACCCGCTCGACGCCATGGTCCAGCTCGCCTGGCGCCGCTCGGGCTTCCCGCCCCACCGGGTCGTGGGCATGGCGGGCGTGCTCGACGCCGCGCGCTTCCGTACCTTCATCGCCGCGGAGCTCGACGTCTCGGTGGAGAGCGTCACGGCCTTCGTGCTCGGCGGCCACGGCGACACCATGGTGCCGCTGCCGCGCTACGCGACGGTGGCGGGCATCCCGCTGCCGGAGCTCCTGCCGCCCGAGCGGATCGCGGCGCTCGTGCAGCGCACGCGCGACGGCGGGGCCGAGATCGTCAACCTGCTCAAGACGGGCAGCGCCTACTACGCGCCCGCCGCCGCCGTGGTGGAGATGGTGGAGGCGATCCTCAAGGACAAGAAGAAGATCCTCCCCTGCGCGGCGTACCTGGACGGCCCCTACGGGGTCCGCGGCCTCTACGTGGGCGTCCCCGTCAAGCTCGGCCGCCGGGGCGTCGAGCAGGTGCTCGAGCTTCGGCTGACGGCCGAGGAGCGGGCGGCGTTCGAGCGCTCGGTCGCCGCCGTCCGCGAGCTGGTCGACAAGCTCAAGCTCTAGGCGCGCGCACCCGAGAGAGGAGGGCCGCTGTGCGCGAGATCCACGCCAGCGTCGTCACCGACGCGGTCAAGAAGCTCTGCATCGAGGCCAACCTCGAGCTCGAGCCCGACGTGCTCCGCGCCTTCGACCGGGCGCTCGCGCGCGAGCGCTCGCCGGCGGGGCGGCAGGTGCTCGAGATCCTGAAGGAGAACGCGGAGGTCGCGCGCACGCGGCGCATCCCCTACTGCCAGGACACGGGCGTCGTCGTCTGCTTCGTCGAGCTCGGCCAGGACGTCCACGTGGTGGGCGGGGGGCTCGAGGCCGCCATCAACGAGGGCGTGCGCCAGGGCTACCGCGAGGGCTACCTGCGGGCCTCCATGGTCCGCTCGCCCTTCGACCGCGTGAACACCGGCGACAACACGCCCGCGGTGATCCACGTGGAGGTGGTCGAGGGCGCGACGCTCCGGCTCATGCTCATGGCCAAGGGCGGCGGGTGCGAGAACCGCTCGAAGTTCCGCATGCTCACGCCGGCCGAGGGTTTGGAGGGCGTCAAGGCCTGGATCCTCGAGTGCCTCCGCACGGCCGGCCCCGACGCCTGCCCGCCGCTGATCGCGGGCGTGGGCGTCGGCGGGACCTTCGAGAAGGCCGCCCTGCTCTCGAAGAAGGCGCTCTTCCGCGAACTCGGCTCCCCGAACCCCGACCCGTTCCTCGACGCCCTGGAGCGCGAGCTGCTCGAGCGCGCCAACCGGCTCGGCATCGGGCCGCAGGGCTACGGCGGCGACACCACCGCGCTCGGCATCCACATCCTGACCTACCCGTGCCACATCACGTCGCTCCCGGTGGCGGTGACCATCGAGTGCCACGCCCACCGGCACAAGGAGGTCACGCTGTGAGCGGGCGCACGGGAGGGTCGCGCGGCCGGGCGCGGACGGAGGCGCCGGGAGGCCCCCGATGATCACGCTCGCCCCCGACGGGCTCAAGGACGTGCGCCCCCCGCTCAGCGACGCCGACGTCGAGCAGCTCAAGGCCGGCGACCGGGTGCGGATCAGCGGCGTGCTCTACACCGCGCGCGACGCCGCGCACGCCCGCATGCGCGCCTTGCTCGAGCGCGGGGCCCCGCTGCCGTTCGACGTCCGCGGCCAGATCATCTACTACACGGGGCCCTCGCCGGCCCGCCCGGGCGAGGTGGTGGGCTCGATCGGGCCGACGACGGCCAGCCGCATGGACCCCTACACGCCCGCCCTGCTCGCCCTCGGGCTCAAGGGCACCATCGGCAAGGGCTGCCGGGGGCCGGCGGTCAGGGAGGCGCTCCGTCGGCACAAGGCGGTCTACTTCGGCGCCATCGGGGGCGCGGGCGCGGTGCTCTCGCGGTTCGTCCGGGCCCTCGAGATCGTCGCGTGGGAGGACCTCGGGACGGAGGCGGTGCGGCGCCTCGAGGTCGAAGGCTTCCCGGCCATCGTCATCAACGACTGCTGGGGCGGGGACCTCTACGAGACCGGCATGCGGGAATTCGCGCGGGAGGAGGCATGAGCGGGTCGACGGCGCGGACGGCGCGGCCCCCGATCGCGGCCGCGCACCTCAGGACCGACGCCTGGTGGGCGCTGCCGCTCGCCGTGGTGGTCGTGCTGGGGAGCTTCATCGTCTACTCCACCTGGGCGGCGCTCCAGAACGCCCACTACTACGCCCCGCCGTACCTGTCGCCCTTCTACTCGCCCTGCATCGTGCGCTCGTGCGCGCACCCGACCTTCGGCGGCGGGCTGCCCGACGTCGCGCTGCCCTGGCTCGGGGTGGTCTCGCCCGCCCTCCTGATCCTCTGGGGCCCGGGGCTCTTCCGCCTGACGTGCTACTACTACCGCAAGGCCTACTACCGCTCGTTCTGGCTGTCGCCGGTGGCGTGCGCGGTGCCGGACGCGCAGCGGCGCGGCTACACGGGCGAGACGCGCTTTCCGCTGGTGCTCCAGAACTTCCACCGCTACGCCTGGTACGTGGCCGTGCTCTTCATCGCCGTGCTCACGTGGGACGCGCTGCTCGCCTTCCGCTTCCCGACGCCGGAAGGCGGCTACCGCCTGGGGATCGGGCTCGGCACCGTCATCATGTGGGTCAACGTGGCCCTGCTGGCGGCCTACACGTTCTCCTGCCACTCCTGCCGGCACCTCTGCGGCGGCTACCTGGACGTGTTCTCCCGCGCGCCCGGGCGCTACCGGCTCTGGCGGCTCGTCACCCGGCTGAACGAGCGGCACCCGCTCTACGCGTGGCTGTCGCTCTTCAGCGTCGGGCTCACCGACCTCTACATCCGGCTGGTCTCCATGGGGGTCATCACCGACCCGCGGATCCTCTTCTGACGGGCCGGAGGAGGAGGCGCGCATGGCCACGCTCGCGTACGAGACCTACGAGCACGACGTCCTGGTGATCGGCGCCGGCGGCGCCGGGCTCCGGGCGGCCATCGAGGCCGCCACGCAGGGCGTGTCGGTCGGCCTGGTCTGCAAGTCGCTCCTGGGCAAGGCGCACACCGTGATGGCCGAGGGGGGCATCGCGGCCGCGCTCGGCAACGTCTGGCCGGAGGACAACTGGCAGGTCCACTTCCGGGACACGATGCGCGGCGGCAAGATGCTCAACAACTGGCGCATGGCCCAGCTCCACGCCCAGGAGGCGCCCGAGCGGGTGCTGGAGCTCGAGCGCTGGGGCGCCCTCTTCGACCGCACGCGCGACGGGCGCATCCTGCAGCGGGACTTCGGCGGCCACCGGTACGCCCGCCTGGCGCACGTGGGCGACCGGACCGGGTTGGAGATGATCCGCACGCTGCAGTACCACGCCATCCACCTGGGGATCGACGTCTACATGGAGACGACGATCGCGCGCCTGCTGAAGGACGGCGAGCGCGTGTGCGGGGCCTTCGGCTATCGGCGCGACAGCGGCCGCTTCGTCGTCTTCAAGGCGCGCGCCGTGGTGCTGGCGACCGGGGGCGTCGGGCGGATGTACAAGATCACCTCGAACTCCTGGGAGTACACGGGCGACGGGCACGCGCTCGCGCTCTGGGCGGGGGCCGACCTGATCGACATGGAGTTCGTGCAGTTCCACCCGACGGGCATGGTCTGGCCCCCATCGGTGCGCGGCATCCTGGTCACCGAGGGCGTGCGCGGCGACGGCGGCACGCTGCGCAACAACAAGGGCGAGCGGTTCATGTTCCGCTACATCCCCGAGTACTTCCGCGCGGAGACGGCCGAGACCGAGGAGGAGGCCGACCGCTGGTACGAGGACAAGAAGAACAACCGACGCACGCCCGACCTGCTGCCGCGCGACGAGGTCGCCCGGGCCATCGTGGCCGAGATCCGCGCCGGGCGCGGCAGCCCGCACGGCGGCGTCTACCTGGACATCGCCACGCGCCGGCCGCCCGAGTACATCAAGAAGCGCCTGCCGAGCATGTACCACCAGTTCAAGGCGCTCGCCGGCGTCGACATCACGAAGGAGCCGATGGAGGTGGGCCCGACCTGCCACTACATCATGGGCGGCGTCCGCGTCGACGCCGACACCACCGCGGCGACCGTGCCAGGGCTCTTCGCCGCGGGCGAGGTGGCGGGCGGCATGCACGGCTCGAACCGCCTGGGCGGCAACTCGCTCTCCGACCTCCTGGTCTTCGGCCGGCGCGCCGGGCTCTACGCGGCGCTCTACGCCAAGGACTTCGGCGGCCAGCTCGTGATCGACCAGGGGCAGGTGGAGGCCATCGCGCGCGAGCTGCTCGAGCCCTTCGAGCGCGCCGGCGACGAGAACCCGTACGCGATCCAGGCCGAGCTCCAGGAGACCATGCAGGAGCTCGTCGGCATCATCCGCACCGAGGCCGAGCTCCGGGAGGCCCTGCGGCGGATCGAGGCCCTCAAGGCCCGCGCGCGCCGCGTGCGGGTGGACGGCGGCCGCGAGTACAACCCCGCCTGGCACACGGCGCTGGACCTGGCGCCGCTGCTCACGTGCGCCGAGTGCTGCACGCTCGCGGCCCTCGAGCGCAAGGAGAGCCGCGGCGGTCACGCGCGCGACGACTACCCGAAGCTCGATCCGGAGTGGGGCAAGGTCAACGTCGTCCTGCGGCTCAAGAACGGCGAGCTCCAGGTGGCGCGGGAGCCGCTGCCCGAAATGCCGCCGGAGCTGCGGGCGCTCCTCGAGGACACGCGCTGATGGCGACCTACACGATGCGCGTCTTCCGCGGCGACGCCCGCGGGGGCGAGTTCCGCGACTACCCGGTGGACGTCGACGAGGGCATGGTGGTGCTCGACGTCATCCACCGGATCCAGGCCACGCAGGCGCCCGACCTCGCCTGCCGGTGGAACTGCAAGGCGGGCAAGTGCGGCTCGTGCTCGGCGGAGATCGACGGGCACCCCCGGCTCATGTGCATGACCCGCATGGAGCTCTTCCCGCCGGGCAGCACGGTGACCGTCGCGCCGATCCGGGCCTTCCCGATCATCCGCGACCTGGTCACGGACGTGTCCTTCAACTACGAGAAGGCGCGGCAGATCCCGCCGCTCCGGCCGCGGCCGCCGGAGCCCGACGGGACCTACCGGATGATGCAGGAGGACATCGACCGGATCCAGGAATTCCACAAGTGCATCGAGTGCTTCCTCTGCCAGGACGTCTGCCACGTCATCCGGGACCACGAGGAGAACAAGCCGGTCTTCGCCGGCCCCCGGTTCTTCATCAAGCTCGCCGCGCTGGAAATGCACCCGCTCGACACCGCGGACCGCAGCGCCTTCATCAAGGAGCTCGCGGGCGTGGGCCTCTGCAACATCACCAAGTGCTGCACCGAGGTGTGCCCCGAGCACATCCGCATCACGGACAACGCCATCATCCCGCTCAAGGAGCGGATGGTCGACGAGTTCTTCGACCCGGTCGTGTGGCTGCTGCGCCGGCTGCGGGGGCGCCGGCGCGCGGCCCCGGCGTGAGCGCGCCGCGCCGGTGAGGATCCACGAGTACCAGGCCAAGGCGCTGCTCCGCGCCTGGTCCGTGCCCGTGCCGGCCGGCGAGGTGGTCGACACGCCCGCGGCCGCGCGGGCGGCGGCCGAGCGGCTCGGCGGGCGCGTGGTCGTCAAGGCGCAGGTCCACGCCGGCGGGCGCGGCAAGGCTGGCGGGATCCGGCTCGCGGACGACCCCGCCGCCGCGGAGCGCGCCGCCGCCGCGCTCCTCGGCATGCAGCTCCGTACGCCGCAGACCCCGCCGGCGGGCGTGCGCGTGCGGCGGGTCCTCGTCGAGGAGGCGGCGCCCGTGGTGCGCGAGCTCTACCTCGGGGTCACGCTCGACCGCGCCCGCGCCACGCCCGTGGTCATGGCCTCGGAGGCCGGCGGCATGGAGATCGAGGAGGTGGCCGCGGCGCGGCCGGAGGCGATCCACCGGGAGTGGCTCCACCCCGCCCTCGGGCTCGCCGAGTTCCAGGCCCGGCGCCTGGCGTTCGCGCTCGGGCTGCGCGGCGCCACCCTCGCGCCGGGCGTCGCCCTGATCCGCCACCTGGTCGCGCTCTACCTCGCCAAGGACTGCACGCTCGCGGAGGTCAACCCGCTCGTCGTCACCGCGGCGGGCGAGCTCCGCGCGCTCGACGCCAAGCTCGTCTTCGACGACAACGCGCTCTTCCGCCACCCCGACATCGCGGCGCTGCGGGACGTCGAGGAGGAGGACCCGCTCGACGTCGAGGCGTCGCGCTACGGCCTGAACTACGTCAAGCTCACGGGCGACGTCGGCTGCATGGTGAACGGCGCGGGCCTGGCCATGGCCACGATGGACCTGATCAAGCTCGCCGGGGGCGAGCCCGCCAACTTCCTCGACGTGGGCGGCGGCGCCTCGCCCGAGCAGATCGAGCACGCCTTCCGCATCCTGGCCTCCGACCCGGCCGTGAAGGCGGTCTTCATCAACGTGTTCGGGGGCATCCTGCGCTGCGATCGGTTGGCCGAGGGCGTCATCGCGGCCGTCCGCAAGCTCGGGCTGCAGCTGCCGGTGGTGGTCCGCATGGAGGGCACGAACGTGGAGCTCGGCAAGCGGATGCTGGCCGAGTCCGGGTTGCCGCTGGTGACCGCCGACGACATGGACGAGGGGGCGCGCCGCGCGGTGGCGCTGGCGCGCGGCGCCGCGGCGTGAGCATCCTGGTCGACCGCCGCACGCGCGTGGTCGTGCAGGGGATCACCGGCCGCGAGGGCGCCTTCCACGCCGCCCGCTGCCGGGAGTACGGCACCACCGTCGTCGGCGGCGTGACGCCGGGCAAGGGCGGCACCGTCCACGACGGCTTCCCGGTGTGGGACACCGTCGCCGAGGCGGTCGCCCAGGCGGGCGCGAACTGCGCGCTGATCTTCGTGCCGCCCGCGGCGGCCGCCGACGCCATCATGGAGGCCGCGGCCGCCGGCGTGCCCCTCATCGTCTGCATCACCGAGGGCATCCCGGTCGCCGACATGGTGCGGGCGCGGCACTTCCTGGCCGCCACGGGCAGCCGGCTGATCGGGCCCAACTGCCCCGGCGTCATCACGCCCGGGCAGGCGAAGGTGGGCATCATGCCCGGCCACATCCACCGCCCGGGCCCGGTGGGCGTGGTCTCGCGCAGCGGCACGCTCACCTACGAGGTCGTCGGGCAGCTCACCCGGCGCGGCATCGGGCAGTCCACGTGCGTGGGCATCGGCGGCGACCCGGTGATCGGCACCTCGTTCGTGGACGTCCTCCGGCTCTTCGAGGAGGACCCGGAGACCGAGGCGATCATGCTGATCGGCGAGATCGGCGGCACGGCGGAGGAGGAGGCGGCCGAGTTCATCGCCGCCCACGTGCGCAAGCCGGTCGTGGCGTTCGTCTGCGGCCAGACGGCGCCGCCCGGCCGGCGCATGGGCCACGCCGGGGCGATCATCGCCGGCGGGCGGGGCACCGCCGCCGAGAAGATGCGGGCCCTCGAAGCGGCGGGGGCGACGCTCGTGCGCAACCCCGCGGACATGGGCGCGACCGTGGCGAAGGTGCTCGGGCGGTGAGGGGCGCGCGACCGGTGCGCGACGGGCGGCGGGGGGTCGCATGAGCGTGGAGCGTACGCTGGCGATCGTCAAGCCCGACGCCGTCGCCCGCGGCGTGATCGGCCAGATCCTCACGCGCATCGAGCGCGCGGGGCTCAAGATCGTCGCCGCCCGCCTGCTCTGGCTCACCAAGGAGCAGGCGGCCGGCTTCTACGCCGTCCACCGCGAGCGTCCCTTCTTCGACAGCCTCTGCACCTTCATGACGCAGGGCCCGTGCCTCGTCCTCGTGCTCGAGGGCGAAGGCGCCATCCAGCGCTGGCGCGACTTGATGGGCGCCACCGATCCGCGCAAGGCGGCGCCGGGCACCATCCGCGCGGACTTCGCCGCCTCGATCGAGGCGAACGCCGTGCACGGCTCCGACTCGCCCGAGTCGGCCGCGTTCGAGATCGGCTACTTCTTCAGCCAGCTCGAGCTGCACCCGCGCTGACCGCAGGCGGCCCCGGCGCGCCGCCGCGGTGCGCGGGCGCGCGGGCGGCGCCACGACGGTCCGCTACAATACGGCGGTGCCCGACGCGACCCCGACCCCGGCGACGCCGCGCGTAGAGGCCGGCCGGCTCCGCGCGCTCGTCGCGCGGCTCTTCGTCGCCCACGGCGTGCCCGCCGAGGACGCCGACGCGGTGGCGGAGGTCCTGGTCGAGGCGGACCTCCGGGGCGTCGAGTCCCACGGCACGACGCGCGTGGCCGGCTACCTCTCGATGATCCGCCTCGGGCTCCTGAACCCGCGCCCGAAGGTCGCGACGCTCCGCGAGACGCCGGTGACGGCCCTGCTCGACGGCGACCGCGGCTTCGGCATCCTCGTGGCGCGGCGGGCGATGGCGCTCGCCATGGACAAGGCGCGGGCGGCGGGCGTGGGGTGCGTCGCGGTGCGCAACGTCACCCACACGGGCATGATTGGCTTCTACCCCATGATGGCCGCCGCCGCGGGGCTGATCGGGCTCGCGATGAACAACGGCCCCGCGATCCTGCCGCCCTTCGGCGGGACCACGCCGACGCTGGCCACGAACCCGATCGCCGCGGCCTTCCCCTCGGGCGCCGAGCCGCCGATCGTCCTCGACATGGCGACGTCCATGGTCGCCGCGGGCAAGCTCCGCCTCGCCGCCAAGCAGGGCCGGCCGATCCCGGAGGGCTGGGCGCTCGACCGCCACGGCGCCCCCACGACCGACCCCGTGGAGGCGATCCACCACGGCTTCCTGCAGTGGGCGGGCGGCTACAAGGGCTTCGGCCTGGCCACGGTCATCGAAGTCCTGAGCGGCGTCCTCTCGGGCGGGCTCTTCGGTACCGACGTGCCGCCGCTCAAGACCTTCGGCCGCGACCCGCTGATCACGAGCGGCTTCTACCTCGCGCTCGACCCGGAGCGCTTCCTGCCCCTCGCCGAGTTCCGCGCGCGCGTGGATCGCCTCGTGCGGCAGATCAAGGCCTCTGCGCGGGCGCGCGGCGTGGTCGAGGTGCTCGTGCCCGGCGAGCCCGAGCACCGCTGCCGCGCGGCCCGGGTGCGCGAGGGGATCCCGCTGAGCGGGGTGGTCCTGGACGAGCTTCGGGCGCTCGCGGCCGAGGCCGGCGTCGCCGTCGAGCTCGACTGACGCGGAGGGCGGACCTGAGGGCGACGACGCGGCGCGCGGCCGGACCGGGCGGGGCGTGACGGTGCGGCTCGTCCTCGAGGGCGTGTCCAAGACCTACGTGGACCGCCGCGGCCAGGCCCTGGTCGCGCTCGAGGACGTGAGCCTCACGGTCGCCGCCGAGGAGTTCGTCGCCGTCCTCGGCCCCTCGGGCTGCGGCAAGTCCACGCTCCTCCAGCTCGTCGCCGGGCTGCTGGCCCCCAGCGCGGGGCGGATCTACTTCGAAGGCGCGCGCCGCGACGGCCGCCCGCTCACGGCGATGGTGTTCCAGGAGTTCGCGCTCTTCCCGTGGCGGACCGTGCAGGCCAACGTCGAGTTCGGGCTCGAGGAGCTCGGCGTGCCGGCCGAGGAGCGTGCGCGGCGGGCCCGCGCGCTGATCGAGCTCACCGGCCTCGCGGGCTTCGAGCGTCGGTACCCGCACCAGCTCTCGGGCGGCATGCGCCAGCGCGTCGGCATCGCGCGGGCGCTCGCGGTGAACCCGCTCGTGCTGCTGATGGACGAGCCCTTCTCGGCCCTCGACGCCCAGACGCGCGAGCTCCTGCAGGAGGAGCTGCTCACGCTCTGGGAGCGCACGCGGACGACCGTGCTCTACGTCACCCACAACATCCAGGAGGCGGTCTTCCTGGCCGACCGGGTCGTCGTGCTCTCGCGACGGCCGGGGCGCGTGCTCGCCGACGTCGCGGTCACGCTGCCGCGCCCGCGCCCGGCCGCCCTCGCCGCGCGGCCCGCGTTCGCCGAGCTCGTGGAGCGGATCTGGGGCCTGATCCGCGACGAGGCGCGCGAGGCGCTCACGGGATGAGCGCCGCGGAGCCCCGGCCGACCGACGCGCGCATCCCGGTCGAGGACCGCACGCGGTTCCTCCGTCGCCCCGAGCACCGGGCGCTGCGGGCCCTCGCGCTCGTCGGGCTCGTGCTCGCCTGGGAGGCGGTGGCGCGCGCGGGCTGGGTCCCCGTGCTCTTCCTGCCCTCGCCGGTCGGGGTCCTCGCCGAGGCCTGGGCGATGACGGCGAGTGGCGAGCTCGCCACGCACCTGGCCGCGAGCCTCCGGCGCCTGCTGCTCGGCGTCGCCGTGGGCGGCGGGCTCGGCGTGGCGACGGGCGTCGCCGTCGGCTTCTTCGCCCTGGCCGACGCCATCGGCACGCCCCTCATCGCCGCCACGTTCCCGATCCCGAAGATCGCGCTCCTGCCGCTCCTGGTCCTCTGGCTCGGCCTCGGCGAGGCGTCGAAGGTCGCCGTCATCGCCCTCGGCGTCTTCTTCCCGATGGCCATCAACACCGCGGCCGGCGTCCGGCAGGCCGATCCGCTCCTGATCCGGGCCGCGGTGGCGTTCGGCGCCCGCCGCTGGAGCGTGATCCGCAAGGTGATCCTGCCGTCGGCGCTGCCGATGATCTTCGCAGGCCTCCGGCTCGCGGCGGGCACCGCGCTGCTCCTGCTGGTGGCCGCGGAGATGATCGCCGTGGAGTCCGGGATCGGCTTCCTCGTCCTCCACGCCGGCAACATCATGGCCACGACCAAGCTCATGGTGGGGATCGTGCTGCTGTCGCTCCTGGGCGTGCTCTCGCACTGGGGGCTCGCGCGGCTGGAACGGCTCGCGATCCCCTGGCGCGCGGGGTAGGGCACCGCGCCCGCGGCTTGACCCGCGCGACGCGGCCGCCGTAGAGTCCGGCTGGTCGACGGTGCGGTCCTGGCGAGGGGTGGGGATGGCGAGGGCACGAGGCCGCGTGACCGTGAGGGCGCTCGTCGCCGCCGTGGTGGCGTGCGGCCTGACGCTGACGGCGGGCGTGGGAGCGGAGGACCGCCTGGACTGGCGAAAGGTGCGGGTCGTCAAGCCCGACGACTCGGCGAGCGTTGCCAACTGCGAGTACCGCGGCGAAGTCCGGGACGACAGCATGAAGGACCTCCTGAAGAAGGCGACGGAGATCGACGCCGACACGGTGAGGATGCGCGCCGGGGTCGTCTACAAGGACTACCTGTTCGCCGAGGCGTACCGCTGCGGCGGTCGACGCTAGGCGGGCCCGGCGCCGCGGCGCCGGTCGTCGCCCGCGGCGTCACCTCACGGCGCCGGCGGTGAGCCCGGACACGTAGTAGTCGAGGAAGACCACGTAGAGGAGGACGATCGGCACCGAGGCGAGCACCGCCCCCGCCATCAGCCCACCCCAGAAGTAGATGTCGCCCCGGATCAGCTCGCTCGTGACGCCGACGGCGGCCGTGATCTGGTCGGAGGACGACGTGAAGGTGAGGGCGTAGATGAACTCGTTCCAGGAGAGCGTGAAGCCGAACAGCACGGCGCAGACCAGGCCGGGCACCGTCATGGGCAGCACGACGCGGACCAGCGCCTGGAGCCGCGTGGCGCCGTCGACCATGGCGCACTCCTCGACCTCGCGCGGCACGGTGCGGAAGTAGCCCATCAGGAGCCACGTGCAGAACGGGACCAGGAACGTCGGGTAGGTGACGACCAGCGACCACGTGGAGTCGGCGAGCCCGAGCCAGTGGACGACCTGGGCCAGGGGCAGGAAAAGTAGCGACGTCGGCACCAGGTAGGTGACGAAGATGCCCGTGCCGAAGGCGTTCACGCCGAAGAACCGCAGACGCGCCAGCGCGTAGGCGGCCACGGTGCTGATCACCACCGAGGCCGTCGTGGCGAGCGCGGCCACGAGCAGGCTGTTCTTGGTCCAGGTAAGGAAGCCGGTCTCCCAGACGAGCTTTCGGTAATGCTCGAGCGTCGGGCCCTGGCGGATCAGGAGCGGCACCGCCTGTCGGTCGTAGAGCTCCCGGTCCTGCTTCAGCGAGGTGAGCGCCATGTGGTAGAAGGGGAACAGCGCGAAGACCAGGAACGGCACCAGCCCGAGGTGCCGCAGCACCTTCCCCAGCCGCGGGCGCCGCCGCACGGCCATCAGAGGCCCCAGCGCCCCGGCACGCGCGCCCCGACCATCAGGCCCGCCGCCCCCGCGTCGAGCGCCTCCGGGCCGCCATCAGTAGACCTGCCGCCGCACGAAGCGGAGCTGAGCCCAGACCACGAACACCAGCACGGGGAAGAGGTAGAGCGAGATCGCGGCGCCCTGGCCGAGCTGCCCGGACTCGAGCCCCACCTGGCGGGCCAGCGTGGCGAAGAGGTGGGTGGAGTTGATCGGTCCGCCGTGGGTGAGCACGTAGACGATGTTGAAGTCGCTGAACGTGAAGATCGTCGAGAAGAGCACGACGATGGCGAGCACGGGCTTGAGCAGGGGCAGCGTCACGTACCGGAACCGCGCCACCGGACCGGCGCCGTCGGCCTCCGCGGCCTCGTAGAGCTCGCGCGGGATCGAGACGAGCCCGGCCAGCAGCGTGATGGCGAAGAAGGGCAGGCCGCGCCAGACGTTGACCGTGATCACGGCCGCCATGGCGTAGTGCCGCTGGCCGAGCCAGTTCGGGCCGGGGGGCTCGAGGAGCCCGAGGTGGATCCCGGTCCAGTTCACCACGCTGTAGAGCGAGTTGAACATCCACCACCAGCCCAGGGTGCTGAGCGCGGTGGGGATGACCCACGGCAGGAGCACCGCGCCGCGGATCAGCCGCTTGCACCAGAGCTGCTCGTTGAGCAGCAGCGCGAGCGCGAGCCCGAGCACGAGCTTCAGCGTCACCGCCGTGCCCGTGAAGACGAAGGCATTCTGGAACGTCTGCCGGAAGGCGTCGCTGTCCCAGAGCGTGACGAAGTTGCGGAGGCCCACGAACTGGCTCGGGCGCCCGATGTAGGCGTCGGAGAGCGCGAGGTAGAGCGCCATGCCGAACGGGTAGGCGACCAGGAGCCCGATCAGCAGCAGCGCGGGGCTCACGAACGCCGGGCCGAGCACCCGCTCGTGGTCGAACAGCTCCCGCAGGCGCGGGCGCGCGAGGACGGGGCCGATGCGGGCGCTCGAGACGGCCACGGGCTAGCCGCTCAGGATGCGCTTCATCTCCCGCTCGGCCCAGGCCATCGCCTCCTTCACGGGCGTGCCGGTGACCGCCTTCGCGATCATGTTCGGCAGGATGAACTCGTTGGTGATCCGCTGCACCTTGTCGCTCGGCGGCGCCGGCCAGCCGTAGGCGTGGAACTGCACGCCCTCGGCCCTGAGGGCCGCGAACTTCGGGTCGGTACGCAGGACCGGGTGGTCCTGGAGGCCCGTGTAGGCGGGCAAATTGAAGGCGTCGCCGGACATGATGTACTCGTCGTACACCTCGCGGCGCCCGAGCAGGTAGCGGATCCACTCCTTGGCCGGCTCGATGTTCTTCGAGAACTTCCAGATCGCGATGTGCCGGGGCACGTCCGTCTCGTGCCGGCCGTGGGGTCCGGCGAGGCTCCGGTGGTGGTTGATCACGTCCGCCACGGGGAGCCTGCGGTTCCGGGCGACGATGTAGGCGCTGACCGGGTTGTGGATCCAGCTCGCCTTGCCCGCGTTGAGCGCGTCGTTGTTGCTCGCGTCGGTCCAGGACAGGACCTCGGGCTCCATGCAGTCGCGGAACATCTTCCTGTACCACTCGAGCATCTGCTCGGTGGCCGGCGAGTTGATCCGCACCGTCTTGCCGTCGCGGTCCACCTCCATGCCGCCGAAGGACCAGAGCACGGGGCCGGCCGTGGAGATCGAGTCGTAGTTCTGGGAGATGGGGATGCCCACCGGGTGCCCCAGCTTCTTCAGCTCCTTGCCGACGGTGTAGAGCTCCTCCCAGGTGTCGGGGATCTTGAGCCCCGCCCTCCGGAAGAGGTCCTCGCGGTACGCGCAGACGAACTGCGCGTGGTACTGCGGCACGGCCCGCCACACCCCGCGCACGTACGCCGTCTCCACCGCGGACGAGATCGGCTTGCCGTACTTCTTCTCGAGCTCGGCGACCAGGTCGGAGACGTCCACGAGCTGCGGCTCGTAGAGCCAGGGGAAGTGCATGCGCATCTCGACCAGGTCGTGGCCGGCCTGGCTCTGCACCTCCGACGCGTACTTGGCCGCCTGCTGGGTGTGGGCGATGTGGTCGATGCGGATGCGGATGCCGGTGTCGCGCGTGAAGCGCTGGCCGATCTCGGCGAGTTTCCTGTCCGAGGCGGGGGCGAAGTTGTTCCAGCAGAGGTAGGAGATCTCGCGCGGCTGGGCGACCGCGGGTGGGGTCCGCGAGGCGAGGATGCCGGCCAGGCCGCTGGCGGTCGTGGCGAGGAACTGACGGCGGGTCGGGCTCTCCATGGGCGCCTCCTCGTCGTGCGTGGAGCGGCCAGGGAACGCGAACCGAACGCCGGGACGATGGCGCGAGGGTAGACAGCGGCGGCGGCCCTGTCAAGGCGCGCCGCCCCGGGGGCGGGCGTCCCGGCCCCGGGGGCGTGGGCCGGGCTTGACAGGGTGCATGTTGCATGCAGAATGCGGCCGTGCCCGACGCCCTCGCGCCCCTGGGCCCGCCCCCCAGCCTCACGAGCCGGGCCTACGAGGCCCTGCGCGCGGCCATCACGAGCCGGCGCCTGCCGCCCGGCCAGAAGCTCTCCGTGCCGGCGCTGGCGCGTCAGCTCAACGTGAGCCGGACCCCCGTCAAGGAAGCCCTGGTGCGGCTGGAGCAGGAGGGGCTCGTGGCCACGATCCCCCACCGCGGGCCCTTCGTCGCGTTCCTCGGCGCCGACGACGTGCGCGAGATCTACGACGTCCGCGAGGTCCTGGAGGGGCTCGTGGCGGCGCTGGCGGCCACGCGGGCGGACGGCGCCCGCCGCGCGGCGCTCAGGCGACTGCTCGCGGAGCAGGCCCGGGCGCTCCGGGCGAACGACCTGGACGCGATCATGCGGATCGACATGGCCTTCCACCGCGAGCTCAGGTCGCTCGCGGGCAACCGCCGGCTCGCGGCCCTCCTGCAGACCCTCCAGGACCAGGTCCGCATGGTGTTCGCGACGTCGATCACCATCCCGGGCCGTCGCCAGCGCGCCGTCGCCGAACACCGGAAGATCCTGGCCGCGGTGGAGGCGCGCGACCCGCGGGCCGCCGAGCGCGCGGCGCGCGAGCACATCCGGCGCGTGCGCGAGGCCGTGCTCGCGCACCTGGGCGCAGCCGGCGCGCCGGGACGGCCGCGGTGACGGTGACCGACGTCCGCGCCCGCGTGCTCCGCGCCCCGCTGACGACCCCCGTGCGCATGGCCCACGGCACGATGCGGGAGCGCGTGACGGTGCTGGTGGAGGTCGTCACCGACGCGGGGCTCACCGGCGTGGGCGAGAGCTGGGTCAACTTCCCCGCGTGGGCCGCTTGCGAGCGGCGGGCCACGGTCGAGGAGGGCGTGCGCCCGCTGCTGCTCGGTCAGGATCCGCTCGACCGCGCCACGTGCTGGCGCACGCTGACGGCCGCGCTCGTGCCGCTCGGGCGCCAGTGGGGCGCGCCGGGGCCCATCATGCAGGCCCTGAGCGCGGTCGACATCGCCCTCTGGGACCTGGCGGGCCAGGCGGTCGCCCAGCCGATCAGCGCCCTGCTCGGCGCGCCGACCGGGCGCCGCGTGCCGTGCTACGCGAGCGGCGTGGGGCCGACGCGGGCCGTCGAGGAGGCGTGTCGCGCCGTCGAGGCGGGGTTCGCCGGGGTCAAGCTCAAGGTCGGCTTCGGCGCGGCGGTCGACCGGCGCAACGTGGCCGAGGTCCGCCGGGCCGTGGGCGACGACGTCACCGTGCTGGTCGACGCCAACCAGGCGTGGGACGTCGAGCAGGCCGTGGAGATGGCCCGATTCCTCGCCGACCACGGCGTGGGCTGGCTCGAGGAGCCCGTGCCGACCACGGAGCCCGCGCTGCTGGCCGCGGTCGCGCGGCAGAGCCCCGTGCCCATCGCGGCGGGCGAGAACATCTACGGGCGCGAGGGCTTCCAGCGCTTCGCCGAGGCGGGGGCGTTCGCCGTGGCCCAGCCCGACGTCACCAAGACGGGCGGGATCACCGAGGCGCTGGCCGTCGCTGCGCTGCTGGCGCCCCGCGGGATCGCGCTCGCGCCCCACTTCTACGGCGGCGCGGTCGGAGCGGCGGCCACGTTACACTTCTTCGCCGCGGCGCCGGGGGGCTGGTGGGTGGAGTGGGACATCCGGCCCAATCCCCTGCGCGACGCGCTGCTCGCGAACTCCTGGGAGCTCGCTGGCGGGTACGTCCGGGTCCCGGACCAGGGGCCCGGGCTCGGGATCACGATCGACCCGCGGGCCCTGCAGGCGTTCGCCGAGGCGTGAGGGCAGGAGGGACGACCATGCCGATGCCCGTGGCGCTGCTCGTCGGCGCGCTGCTCCTCGCGACCGTCAGCCCCGTCGCGCTCGCGTTCCCTGACCGGCCGATCACGCTCGTGGCCCCGTTCCCGGCGGGAGGCGCCGTCGACATCGTCGCGCGCGGCCTGGCCGACGCCGTGAAGAAGCACCTGCCCCGGCCCGTGGTCGTCGTGAACCGACCGGGCGGCGCCGGGACGATCGGCATGGCGGAGGTCGTCCAGGCCCGCCCCGACGGGCACACGATCGGACTCGGCGCTGTGGCCGTGGCCGCCGTTCAGCCGCACCTGACCGCGCTGCCCTACCGCACGCCCGACGACTACGTGCCAATCATGAAGCTCGTGACGCTGCCGGTCGTCGTGTTCGTGCGCGCCGACGCGCCCTTCCGGTCGGCAGGGGACCTGCTGGAACACGCCCGCGCCCATCCGGGCCGCGTACGGGTGGGCGTGCCGGGGCTCGGGACCATCCTGCACCTGGACCTCGAGCTCCTGAAGCAGATGGCCCGCGTCGACATGACCGTGGTCCCCTTCGAGGGCCCGCACCAGATTCCTGCGCTGCTCGGCGGCCACGTCGACGTGGCGTTGGCGCACCCGGCGCCGGTGCTCCCTCACGTGCGGGCCGGCCGGATCCGCGTGATCGGTGTCTTCCAGGAAGGCCGCCACCCTCTGTTTGTCGACGCGCCGACGTTTCGCGAGCTCGGCTATGACATCACGCTCGGCGTGTACTACTTCCTGGTCGCGCCCCGCGGCACGCCGGGATCCGTCGTCGGCGTCCTGCACGACGCCTTCCGCAAGGCGCTGGCCGAGCCCGCGTTCGTCGAGCTCGCCCACACGCACCGGTTCGACATCGACTACCGGCCGGGCGACGAGGTGCGGCGCGAGCTCTGGGCGTCGTACGAGACGCTCGGCCGGCTGGTCCGCCAGCTCGGCCTCGCGAAGCCCTAGGGAGGCCGGCGTGCGCAGACCGTCCGTCCCCGCATGAGCGCGCTCGAAGGCGTGCTCTACGGCTTCACCGTCGCGCTCGCGCCGGCCAACCTCCTCGCGTGCTTCGCCGGCGTGCTCATCGGCACGGTCGTCGGCGTGCTCCCGGGGATCGGCCCCATCGGCGCCATGGCGTTGCTCCTGCCCTCCACCTTCGCGCTCACGCCGACCTCGGCGCTGATCATGTTCGCCGGCATCTACTACGGCGCCATGTACGGCGGGTCCACGAGCTCGATCCTGGTCAACGTCCCGGGCGAGGCCGCCTCCGTCGTCACCTGCCTCGACGGCTACCAGATGGCGCGCCGCGGCCGGGCGGGCGCCGCGCTGGCCGTGGCCGCCGTCGGCTCGTTCGTGGCCGGCACGCTCGGCGTGCTGGGGCTCGTGGTCGTGGGCGTGGGTCTGGCGGGCGCAGCGCTCCGGTTCGGGCCGCCGGAGTACTGCGCGCTCACCGTGATGGGGCTGGTCGTGCTCTCCCGCCTCTCGGGCGGCTCGCTGGCGCGTGCGGGCGTCATGGTCGCCGTCGGCCTCGCGCTCGGCACCGTGGGCATGGAGCCGATGTCCGGCGTCAGCCGCTTCACGTTCGGCGCGGTCGCCCTCGCGCAGGGCATCGAGCTGGTCCCGGTCGCGATGGGGCTCTTCGGCATCGCCGAGATCCTGGCGCTCGCCGAGACCCGAGGAACGCTGCCGCGCGTGGCCTCGGTCCGCCTGCGCGCGCTGCTCCCGACGCGCGAGGAATGGCGGCGCGCGGTCCCGGCGATGCTGCGCGGCTCGGGGCTCGGCTTCCTCGTCGGGCTCGTGCCGGGCCCCGCCGCGGTGCTCTCGACGTTCCTCTCCTACGCGGTCGAGCGGCGCCTCGCGCGGCGACCGGAGGAGTTCGGCCACGGGGCGATCGAAGGCGTCGCGGGCCCCGAGGCCGCCAACAACGGGGCCACGGCCGGGGCGCTCGTCCCGCTGCTCGCCCTCGGCGTGCCCTTCGCGCCCGCGACGGCCCTGCTCCTCGCCGCGCTCGTCATCCACGGCGTGCAGCCCGGGCCGCTGCTCGTCAGCCAGCACCCCGAGCTCTTCTACGGTGTGGCCGCGAGCATGTGGGTGGGCAACGCGATGCTGCTGATCCTGAACCTGCCGTTGATCGGGCTCTTCGTGAGCCTGCTCCGCCTGCCGCAGCACCTGCTGCTGGCGGGCATCGTCCTGCTCGCCCTCGTCGGCACCTACTCGGTCAACAACAGCCTGCTCGACCTCTGGGTCCTGGTGGCGATGGGGGTGGTCGGCTGGGGGCTCCGAAAGCTCGGCTTCGAGCCCGCGCTGATCGTGCTGGCCCTGGTGCTCGGCCCGATGATGGAGAAGACGCTGCGGCAGACGCTCTTCATGGCGCGCGGCGACCCGTGGGTCGTCCTCGCGCGACCGCTGACGCTCGCGATGCTCCTCGTCGCCGCGGCGGTCGTCGCGCTGCCGCCCGCGCTGCGGGCGGCGCGTCGCCTCGCGCCGGTCCACGCCCCGGCCCGTCACCCCTAGCGCGTGGGGAGGGGACCCATGGCTCGTCTCGTCCGACGCTCGCTCGCGCTCCTGCTCGTCGCCCTCGCGGCGCCCGCGCCCGCCGCCGCCGCGTACCCGGAGCGCCCCGTGACGCTGATCTGCCCGTTCCCGGCGGGCGGTGCGATGGACATCGTGGCCCGGCACCTCGTGGAGGCCATGAAGCCGCACTTCCCGCGCCCCATCACCGTCGTCAACCGCCCGGGCGCGGCGGGGACGATCGGCACGGCCGAGGTCGTGCAGGCGCGGCCCGACGGCTACACGATCGGCATCAGCGCCCTCGCCGTGCTGACCGTGCAGCCTCACCGCACCGACCTGCCCTACCGGGGCCCCGACACCTACGAGCCCATCGTCAAGCTCGTGAACCTGCCCATCGTGTTCGCGGTCCGCGCCGACAGCCCGGCGCGGACCATGCGCGAGTTCCTCGACATGGCGCGGACCGCCCCGGGCAAGCTCCGCGTGGGCAGCCCCGGGATCGGCACGATCCTGCACCTGAACTTGGAGGCGTTGAAGCTGGAGGCGCGGGTGGACCTGACGCACGTGCCGTTCGCGGGCGGCGCCGAAAGCGTGCCCGCACTGCTCGGCGGGCACATCGACGGCCTCAACGCCCACCCCTCCGAGATCCTGCCGCACGTGCAGGCGGGCAAGGCGCGGGTGCTGGCCGTCTACCAGGAGCAGCGCAACCCGCTCTTCCCCGACGCGCCGACGTTCCGCGAGCTCGGCTACGACATCACGCTCGGCGTCTACTACCTGCTGATCGCCCCGCGCGGCACCCCGGCCCCGATCCTGGCCGTGCTCCACGACGCCGCGCGGCGCGCGCTCGACGAGCCGAGCTTCGTCACGATGGCCCGCACCCGCGGCTACGTGATCGACTACAAAGGGCCGGAGGCGCTCCGCCAGGAGCTCTGGGACTCGTACCGGAAGAACGAAGCGCTCCTGCGGAAGCTCGGCCTGGCGCGGCCATGATCGGGGGCGCGCCCGTCCTGCTCGCGGCGGCGATCGTCCTCCTGGCGGTCGCGTACCTCGGCCTCGCGCTCCGGATGCCGCTCGGCACGGTCGAGCAGCCGGGGCCGGCCCTCTTCCCGCTCGTGGTGGGGCTCGGGCTGGCCGCCGCGGGCCTCGGCTACGCCGTGGAGGCGGTCCGCGGCACCGCCCCCGCGGCGCCCGTGGCCCGCGCGGCGCGCGCGCGGGTGCTCGCCGTCGCCGGGGCGCTCGCGGCGTCCTGCCTGGCGCTCCCGGTGCTCGGGTTCGTCGTCGCCGTCACCCCGCCGCTCGCCGTCGTCCTCGCGCTCTTCGGCCTCCGGCGCCCCGGGGCGGCCGCCGCGCTCGCCCTCGCGCTGGCGGCCGCGGGGTGGGCCGTCTTCGCCGTCGCCCTCGGCGTCCCTCTGCCGCGCGGACGGTGGGCGCCGTGAGCCGACCGGCGTCGCCGCGCCCAGGGGGTCGCCGCCGATGACCGATCCCGACCTGGACTTCCGCGGCACGATCGGCCGGACCTACCGCGAGTCGGTCCCGTGGTGGCCGGCGCCGGTCCGGCCGCCCCGGGGCGCGCCGCACGTCGTCGTCATCGTGCTCGACGACGTGGGCTTCGCCGACCTCGGTTGCTACGGGTCGGAGATCGCCACGCCGGCCATGGACCGCCTGGCCGCTCACGGGCTCCGCTACAACAACTTCCACGTGACGTCGATGTGCTCGCCGACGCGGGCGTGCCTGCTCACGGGGCGCAACGCCCACGCGGTCGGCGTCGGCATCATCACCGAGTGGGCCACGGGCTTCCCGGGCTACCGCGGGCGCATCACGCGCCGCGCGGCGACGCTCGCCGAGATCCTCCGCGACCACGCCTACGCGACCTTCGCCGTGGGCAAGTGGCACCTGGCGCCGCTGGCGGAGGCGACCGCCGCGGGCCCGTTCGACGACTGGCCGCTCGGGCGCGGCTTCGACCGCTGGTACGGCTTCCACGGCGCGCTCACCGACCAGTGGCACCCCGAGCTCTTCGAGGACAACCACGTCGTCGACGCGCCGCCCGGGCGCCACCTGAGCGAGCTGCTCGTGGACCGCGCGATCGCCTACATCCGCGACCTCCGGAGCGCGGCGCCCGAGCGACCGTTCTTCCTCTACCTGGCGTTCGGCGCCTGCCACTGGCCCCACCAGGTGCCGGCGCCCTACGTCGCCCGCTACCGGGGGCGCTACGACGTCGGCTGGGACGCGATCCGCGCCGAGCGGCTGGCGCGGCAACTGGCCCTCGGCGTGGTGCCGCCGGGCACGGCGCTCGCGCCGCGCAACCCCGACGTCCGCGCCTGGGCGGACCTGTCGGCGGACGAGCGACGCGCGTGCGCGCGGCTCCAGGAAGTCTACGCGGGGTTCCTCGAGCACACCGACGCTCAGGTGGGTCGCCTGGTCGGCGTCCTGGAGGCCATGGGCCTGCTCGAGGACACGCTGCTCGTGCTCCTCTCCGACAACGGCGCGAGCCCCGAGGGCGGGCCCCTCGGCGCGGTCAATGCGCGCAAGCACCTGACGTACGAGCCGGACTCCGTGGACGACGTCCTGCGCGCGCTCGACCGGCTCGGGAGCGAGCACGCCTTCAACCACTACCCCACGGGCTGGGCGCAGGTCAGCAACACACCGCTCAAGTGGTACAAGAAGGACACCCACGGCGGCGGCGTCCGCGCGCCGCTGATCGTCCACTGGCCGGCCCGCATCCGGGACCGGGGCGCCGTGCGGCCCCAGTTCCACCACGTGATCGACGTCGTCCCGACGGTCCTCGACGTCCTCGGCATCGAAGCCCCGGCCGTCTACCGCGGCGTGCCGCAACTGCCCATCCACGGCGTGAGCATGGCCTACACGTTCGACGATCCCGCCGCGCCGACCCGCCGGCACACCCAGCACTTCGAGATGCTCGGCGACCGCGCGATCTGGCACCGCGGCTGGAAGGCGGTGGCGCGGCACGACAAGGGCACCGACTTCGAGCAGGACCGCTGGGAGCTCTACCACCTCGAGCAGGACTTCTCCGAATGCCACGACCTGGCCGCGGCGGAGCCCGCGCGGCTCCGCGAGCTCGTCGAGCGCTGGTGGGCCGAGGCCGGGGCCTACGCCGTCCTCCCGCTCGACGACCGCGACTACGAGCGCGTGGCGGCGGACGTCGCCGCCCGGCGCCGCACCCGGTACGTCTACTACCCGGGCATGGCCCGGATCGACCGCCTCAGCGCCCCGGACGTCAGCGACCGCTCGTACACGATCCACGCCGAGATCGACGTCCCGGCGGAGGGCGCCGCGGGGGTCCTGCTCGCCTGCGGAACGCGGTTCGCGGGGTACGTCCTCTACGTGCAGGACGGGCGCCCGGTCTACGAGTACGCCTACTCGGACCGCGTGCGCCACTGCATCCGCGGCGACGCTCCGCTTCCGGTCGGCCGCCCCGTCACCGTCCGCTTCGAGTTCCGGCGCACGGGGCCCCGCGCCGGCCGGGGCACGCTCTTCGTGGACGACCGGCCCGTCGGCAGCGTGGACATTCCGCGCACGTGGCCGCTCCACGGGACGGCGGGCGGGCTCTTCTGCGGGCGCGACGGCGGGGTGCCCGTGAGCCATGCCTACACGCCGCCCTTCGCGTTCACCGGGCGGATCGACCGCGTCGTGGTCGAGCTCGCTGACGACGGGCCGGCCGGCGGCGGGCCCGACCCGGGCGACGACTGAGGGGCGGGCGCGGGCGCTGGCGCGGCCTCAGAAGGGTGTGACCCACGAGCCTCTCGCGCGCTGTGCGCCGAGTGTCGGCCAACTGCCAGAGCGTGTCGAGGGCTGCGCGGCGTCGTAACGTTTGACGACCCGGCGGCCGACGCGGGCCGGCCCCGGGTGACCTGCACGCCTTCGCGGCGGCACCGAGCGAGCAGGCGGGCGTTGACGAGCTCGCTGCCGTGGTCGCTGTGCGAGGCGCGCAGGGGACGGGCAGGCGCGGGCGCACGTGAGGGACGGCGCTGCCGACCCGGTGCTGGCCCGGGCCCCAGACGATGTCCAGCTCCGTCCACGACGTGGCCACGTCGACGGCCAGGAGCGTGGCCAGGGAGAAGCCGGCGGTGGAGTCCCCGCCGTGGAGGACGAGGTCGCCCTGCACGTGGCCGGGCGGCACGGCGGTCCACTCACGCCACGTCCGCAGCGGCACCTGCTGGCGCAGGGCCTCCAGGGCGGGACTGGCGCGGTGCGGCCGCCGTGAGCGGGTGCGGCGCAGGGGGCGGAGCCGCCCGTCGAGGGTGGCCGGGCTGGCGGCCAGGAGCGCCTGCCGCACTGCGGCCGTGACCGGGAGCCCCTGGTGCTGCTCCAGGGCCGCGAGCAGCGGGGGCAGGACGGCCACGAGGAGCTCGCCGCACAGCCGGTCGCTGGCGAGCCGGACGCGCTCGAGCGCCGGCAGGAGCCCGGGCCCGTAGCGACGCGGGCGGCCCGGCCGGCGGGCCGCCCCGCGCCCCGCACGATGCGAATGGCGCTCTTGCGATGGGCGCCGGTGGTGCGGCAGCCCTCGTCCAGGATCCGGCTGCGCTCCCGCCGGGCGGCCACGGCGTGCCGGCGGCGGAGGGCGGCGGCGTACTCCCGTCGGGCGCGTGCGGTCACGGGGCCTCCGTTAGGCACCGCCCTCCGGCTCGGTAGCAGCTTTTTTGAGGCTGCTCGGGCGTTTCGGGACGGGCGCGGTTCGGGCTAGACTGAGCCGACCGTCCCGCCCAGGGCGGGCGAATCCCCCGAGGGAGAGGCCGCATCCGATGCGTCGTGCCGTCGCCGTCGTCGCGCTCGCGCTCGCGCTCGTGTCGGCGGCGCCGGGCTCGGCCGCCGAGCGCGTCCGGGTGGGCGTGCTCAAGCTCACGTCCTCGGCGCCGCTGTTCGTCGGTGTCGAGAAAGGGTTCTTCCGCGCCCACGGCATCGAGCCCGAGCTCGTCTACTTCCAGGCCGCCGCCCCCATCGCCACGGCCGTGGCCGCGGGCCAGCTCGACGTCGGCGCCACGGGGCTCACGGCCGCCCTCTACAACATCGTGCTCGGCGGCGAGAAGCTGTGGATCGTCGCCGACAAGGGCCGTGACTGGCCGGGCTTTCCGCTGAACGCGATCGTCGTCCACCGCGACCTGTGGGAGGCGGGGGTGCGCTCGGTGGAGGCGCTGCGCGGCCGACGGGTCGGCGTCACGCAACTCGGCTCGACCTTCCACTACCAGATCGGCAACATCCTGGAGCAGCACGGCCTCAGCGTGAACGACGTGCGCATCGTGCCGCTGCAGGCCATGGGCGCCGCGCTCGAGGCGCTCAAGGGCCGCCAGGTTGAGGTCGTGGTCCTGCCCCAGCCCTTCCCGGGCCGGGCCGAGGCCGAGGGGTTCGGGCGCATCGTCGCCTGGGCCGGGGACCTGTTCCCCTGGCAGATCTCGGCGATCTTCTACGCGAAGGGGTTCGCCGCGGACCGGCGGCGCGCCCTGGAGTTCATGAAGGGCTACGTCCGGAGCTCGCGCTTCTACCACGACGCGATCGTGCGGGACGGGCGGCCCGGCGCCGGGCCGCACTACGAGGAGCTCGTGGCCATCACGGCCCGCTACACGGGCGCGGCGCCGGAGATCATCCGGCTCGGCTTCCCCTACCAGGACCGCGACGGCCGGCTGCTCGTCGAGGACATCGGCCGGCAGATGCAGTGGTGGGTCCGGCACGGGTTCCTCAAGACCGCGGTGCCGCTCCGGGAGATCGTCGATCCCTCGTTCGTCGAAGCGGCGGTGGCCGCCCTGCGCGAGTGAAGCTCGGCAAGGTCCTGATCGCCAACCGCGGCGAGATCGCCGTGCGGGTCATCCGCGCCTGCCGCGACCTCGGCCTCGCCACCGTGGCCGTCTACTCGGAGGCCGACCGCGCGGCGCTGCACGTGCAGATGGCCGACGAGGCGTACGCGATCGGCCCGCCGCCCGCCACGGAGAGCTACCTGGCCATCGACCGGATCGTCCGCGTGGCCAAGGCGGCGGGTGCCGACGCCGTCCACCCGGGCTACGGCTTCCTCGCGGAAAACGCGGCGTTCGCCGAGGCGTGCGCCGAAGCGGGGCTGATCTTCGTCGGTCCGCCGCCCGCGGCGATCCGGGCGATGGGCGACAAGGTCGCGGCGCGGCGCCTGGCCCGGAGCCTCGGGGTGCCCACCGTGCCGGGCACGCTCGAGCCGGTGACCACGGAGGAGGCGGCGCGCGCGGCGGCGCGCGAGCTCGGCTACCCGGTGATGATCAAGGCGGCGCTCGGCGGCGGCGGCAAGGGCATGCGCCTGGTCCGCCGCGAGGAGGAGCTCGCGGCCGCGCTGCGGATGGCGCGCGGCGAGGCGGGCAGCGCCTTCGGCGACCCCTCCGTCTACCTCGAGCGCGCCCTCGAGGAGCCCCGCCACGTCGAGGTCCAGGTGCTCGCCGACGCGCACGGGCGGGTCGTCCACCTCGGCGAGCGCGAGTGCTCCATCCAGCGGCGACACCAGAAGCTCGTCGAGGAGTGCCCCTCGCCGCTCGTCGACCCGGCCACGCGCGCACGCCTCGGCGAGGCCGCGGTGGCGATCGCGCGGGCGGCCGGCTACGTCAACGCCGGCACGGTCGAGTTCCTCATGGACGCCACCGGCCGGTTCTACTTTCTCGAGATGAACACGCGCCTGCAGGTCGAGCACCCGGTGACCGAGCTCGTCACCGGCATCGACCTCGTGGCCGCGCAGCTCCGTATCGCGGCCGGCGAGCCGCTGCCGTGGCGCCAGGAGGACATCGTGCTGCGCGGGGCGGCGATCGAGTGCCGCATCAACGCCGAGGATCCCTTCGCCGGGTGGCTGCCCTCGCCGGGGACGATCCGAGCGCTGCGCGTCCCGGCCGGCCCCTGGGTCCGCGACGACTCGGGCGTCTACGCGGGCTACACCGTGCCGCGCTTCTACGACACGCTGCTCGCGAAGCTCATCGTCTGGGGCCCGGACCGCACGGCGGCGATCGAGCGGATGGCGCGCGCGCTCGGCGAATACCGGATCGTCGGCGTGCGCACGACGATCCCCGTGCTCGAGCGGATCATGGCCGACCCGGACTTCCGCGCCGGCCGGCTGTCGACCGCCTACCTGGACCGGCTCCTGCCCCGCCTGGCCGGCGCGCCCGGCCGCCACGCGCGCGTGGCCGCGGTCGCCGCGGCGATCGCCGCCTACGAGCGGGTGCAGCCGCCGCCGGCTCCGGCCCGGCCGAGCCCCTGGCGCTGGGGCCGGCCGCCCTGGCGCGCCTGGGGCGCGTGAGGTTCGCGGTCACCCTGGGCGGGCGCGTGGAGCGCGTCGCGGTGACCGGCCGCGACGGGCGCTACCGCGTCACGCTCGGCGACGAGGTCTGGGACGTCGACGCGCGCGCCGTCGGCCCCGGGGCCTACACGCTCCTGGCGGGCGGCACGGCCTGGCTCGTCCACGTGGTCGAGCAGGAGGGCGGCCTGCTCGTGGAGGTGGGCGGCGAGACCTACGCCGTCCAGATCGAGGAGGAAACGCGCTACAGTATCCGCACCCGCGGCGCCGGCGGTGCGGGCGCCGGGAGCCAGACGCTGACCGCCCCCTTGCCCGGCCGGGTCACGCACGTCGCGGTCGCCCCCGGGGACCGCGTGGCCGCGGGCGACCCGCTCGTGGTCATCGAGGCGATGAAGATGGAGAACGAGTTCCGCGCGACGGTGGCGGGCACGGTGACCGAGGTCCGGGTGACGCCGGGGCAGGCCGTCAACGCGGGGGACATCCTGGTGGTGATCGCCGATGGGCGGTGAGGGCGCGAGGCCGCGGCGCCGGACCCGGGCGTGACGCCGCCGGCCGTCGAGTTCCGCCGCGTCGACAAGTGGTTCGGCGCCCTCCACGTCCTCCGCGGCGTCGACCTGCGCGTGGCCCGGGGCGAGGTGGTGGTGATCTGCGGGCCCTCCGGGTCGGGCAAGAGCACCCTGATCCGCTGCGTCAACGGCCTGGAGCGCGTCCAGGGGGGTGAGATCGTCGTGCTCGGCGAGCTCATCACGCGCCCCGGCGCCGACCTCACGCGGCTGCGGACGCGGGTGGGGATGGTCTTCCAGAGCTTCAACCTCTTCCCGCACATGACCGCGCTCCAGAACATCATGCTGGCGCCGATGAAAGTGAAGGGGCTCGGCGCGGCCGAGGCCGAGGCGCTCGCGCGGCGGTTGCTCGCGCGGGTCGGCATCCCCGACAAGGCCGACCAGTACCCCGCCCGGCTCTCCGGCGGGCAGCAGCAGCGCGTGGCCATCGCGCGCGCCCTGGCCATGCAGCCCGAGATCATGCTCTTCGACGAGCCCACGTCGGCCCTGGACCCCGAGATGATCAACGAGGTCCTGGAGGTGATGACCGACCTCGCGCGGGAGGGCATGACGATGCTCGTCGTCACCCACGAGATGGGGTTCGCCCGGCGCGTCGCCCACCGGGTCGTCTTCATGGACGCCGGGCAGATCGTCGAGGAGGGCGACCCCGAGCGGTTCTTCGCCGCGCCCCGCTCGGAGCGCACCCGGCAGTTCCTGTCCAAGATCCTCACCCACTGAAGGAGGTCGCCATGCACCGCGTGCTCGCCCTGCTCCTGCTCGCCGCCCTCGCCCTGGCGCCCACGGCGCCCGCGTGGGCCGAGACCACGCTCGAGAAGATCGCCCGCACGGGCGTGCTCACCATCGGCACACGGACGGGCTCGCCGCCGTTCGCCTTCATCAACCGCAACAACGAGTGGGTCGGGTTCTCCATCGACCTGGTCGAGCAGGCCGTGAAGCCCGCGATCGAGCGCAAGCTCGGCCGGCCCATCCGGGTCGAGAAGAAGGAGTCGACGCCGCCCACGCGCATCCCGCTGCTCCAGTCCAACGCCGTGGACCTGATCGCGGGCACCATGACCCACACGCGGAGCCGCGCCGAGCAGGTGGACTTCAGCATCACGTTCTTCGTGACGGGCGCCCAGTTCCTCGTCAAGAAGGGGAGCCCGATCCGCGGCATCCAGGACATCGCCGGCAAGCGCATCGCCGCCCAGCAGGGCTCGACCAACGCGCGCATCATCCGCGAGCGCGTGCCCGCCGCCCAGCTCCGCGAGTTCCCCGACCAGCCTGCGGCGTTCCAGGCGCTGGTCCAGGGCCAGGTGGACGCCTACACGAACGACGGCGTGCAGCTCGCCGGGCTCATCGCGAAGGCGCCGAACCCGGGCGAGTGGCAGATCGTGGGCGACTTCTACTCCTACGAGCCCTACGGCATGGCCATGCGCAAGAACGAGTCCGACTTCCGCCACCTCGTGAACGTGGGCCTGATGGAGGCGATCGAGTCGGGCAAGTACTTCGAGCTCTACGACAAGTGGTTCGGCCCCAAGGGCGAGGTGCCGTACCCGCTGACCCCCGAGGTGCGGCGCTTCCTGCAGATGCAGGTGGTGCCGCGCTGAGCCGCGGCACCCCGGGGCCGGGCGCGCGCCCGGCCCCGCGCCCCGGGCCGTGAGCCTCCGCCTCGACTGGAGCGTGCTCTGGAGCGGCCAGACGGGCGGCTGGCTGCTCCAGGGCCTGCTCGTCACGCTCGAGCTCTCGGCGCTCGGCTGGGCGCTGGCGCTGGCGCTCGGCACCCTGGCCGGCGCCCTGCGCACGCTCGAGCGGGCCCCGCTGCGCGCGGTCGCCGCCGCCTACGTCGAGTTCTTCCGGAACGTCCCGCTCCTGGTCTGGATGTTCTTCTGGTACTTCGGCGTGCCCCCCTTCCTGCCCGAGACGGTCCGCCGCTGGCTCTTCGCCCACGGGGCCGAGTTCTGGGCCGCCGCCGTGGCGCTCGGCGTCTACCACGGTGCGCGCATGGCCGAGGTCATCCGCTCGGGGATCCGTGCGATCCCGCGCACGCAGTTCGAGGCCGCGGCCGCGCTCGGGTTGAGCACCGCGCAGGTCTACCGCCTCGTCATCGTGCCGGTGGCGCTCCGGCTCATCGTCCCGCCCGGCACGAGCGAGGCGCTGAACCTGCTCAAGAACTCCTCGGTGGCGTTGACGATCAGCGTGGCCGAGCTGACCTTCCAGACGCGGCAGATCGAGACCTATACCGCGCGGGCGCTCGAGGCCCTGACGGCGGGCACCCTGATCTACCTCGGGCTCTGCCTCGGGGTGTCGCGGCTGATGGCCGCCGTGGAGCGCCGCGTGGCCATCCCCGGCCTGATCGCCCGGGCCGGGCTCGAAGCCGGCTAGCGTGCTCGACCCCGGCGTCGTCGTCGCCAACCTCGAGTTCCTGCTCCTCCAGGGGCTCGTGGGCGTGGGCGCCTTCACGGGCGGCACGCTGCGCCTGGCCGTGCCGGCCATCGGCCTCGGCTTCCTGCTGGGCGTCCTGGTGGGGCTCGCGCGCCTGGCGCGCGCCCCCTGGCTCCACGGCCCGGCCACGCTCTACGTCGAGTTCTTCCGCGGGGTGCCCCTGGTCATGGTCATCTTCTGGTTCTGGCTCGTCCTGCCCCAGCTCCTGCGCCGGCCGCTTCCGGAGTACGGCGTCGCGCTCGCCGCGTTCGTCGTCTTCGAGGCGGCGTACTTCGGCGAGATCGTCCGCGCGGGCGTGCAGGCCGTGCCGCGCGGGCAGGTGGAGGCGGCGCGCGCGCTCGGCCTGGGGACGGCGGCGACCCTGCGCCACGTGGTCCTGCCGCAGGCGCTGCGCCACATGGCGCCCTCGCTGGTGACGCAGGCGATCGTGCTCTTCAAGGACACGTCGCTCGCCTCCATCATCGGCTACGTCGACCTGACCAAGGCCGCGCAGATCGTGAATCAGCGCGAGATCCGTCCGTTCGAGCTCTACCTGTTCATCGCCGTGGTGTACTGGCTCTGCACTTACTCGCTGGCGCGCCTGGCGCGGCGTCTGGAGACGCGGCTCAGCCCCGCCTGAGCCGGAGGAGGGGAGCGGCATGGCGAGCGACCCGACGGCTTCGAGCTTCTACCAGACCGTCAACGCCTACTTCGACCGCGCGGCGGCGCTGACGGACTACCCGGCGGGGCTCCTCGAGCAGATCAAGGTCTGCAACGCCGTCTACGCGGTCCAGTTCCCGCTCCGCCGGCAGGACGGCTCCATCGAGGTGATCGCCGGCTGGCGCGTCCAGCACAGCCACCACCGGCTGCCGGTCAAGGGCGGCATCCGCTACGCGCCCGAGGTCAACGAGGACGAGGTCAAGGCGCTGGCCGCTTTGATGACCTACAAGTGCGCCATCGTCGACGTGCCCTTCGGCGGCGCCAAGGGCGGCGTCCGGATCGACACCAAGAAGTACACGACCCAGGAGCTCGAGCAGATCACGCGCCGCTACACCGCCGAGCTCATCAAGAAGAACTTCATCGGGCCGGGCGTGGACGTGCCGGCGCCCGACTACGGGACGGGGCCGCGCGAGATGGCCTGGATCTACGACACCTACTCGGCCTTCAACCCGGGGGCGATCGACGCGATGGCCTGCGTCACCGGCAAGCCCGTCACCCAGGGCGGCATCCGCGGGCGCGTGGAGGCCACCGGCCGCGGGGTCTACTACGGCCTGCGCGAGGCGTGCGCGCAGCGCGAGGACCTGGCGCCGCTCGGGCTCACCCCGGGCCTCGAAGGCAAGCGGGTGGTCGTCCAGGGGCTCGGCAACGTCGGCTACCACTCGGCCAAGTTCTGCCAGGAGGCGGGCTGCGTCATCGTGGCCCTCTCCGAGCGCGACGGGGCCGTCTACAACCCGGCCGGCCTCGACGTCGACGCGGTGGTCCGGCACCAGCGGGAGACGGGCTCGATCCGCGACTTCCCCGGCGCCAAGACCATCGTGCCCACGAACCTCGCGCTCGAGCTGCCGTGCGACATCCTGATCCCGGCCGCGCTCGAGAACCAGATCACGGCCGAGAACGCGCCGCGCATCCAGGCGCGGATCGTCGCCGAGGCGGCCAACGGGCCCACCACCGCCGCGGCCGAGCGGATCCTCCGCGAGCGCGGCGTGCTGATCATCCCCGACGTCTACCTGAACGCGGGCGGGGTCACGGTCTCGTACTTCGAGTGGGTCAAGAACCTCTCCCATGTGCGCTTCGGCCGGGTGGGCAAGCGGTTCGAGGAGTCGGCGTTCGACCGGCTGCTGTCGGCGGTGGAGCGCGCCACCGGCCGGGCCTTCCCCGAGGCCGAGCGGCGCCGGATCGTGCGCGGCCCCGACGAGATCGACCTCGTCAACTCGGGGCTCGAAGAGACGATGATCACCGCCTATCATCAGATCCGCGAGTGCTGGAAGCGCGACCCGCGGGTCCCGGACCTGCGCACCGCCGCCTTCCTCGTCGCGCTCCGGAAGGTCGCGACGACGTACCTGGAGCTGGGCATCTTCCCGTGACGGGCGGCCGCGCGCGGCTCGCCGGTCACGGGCGTGGAGGAGGGCCGACCATGCGGATCCCGACGCCCTTGCGCGCGCTCGCCGTCGCCGGCGCCCTGACGCTCGGCGCGGGCGCAGCCGCCGCCGCCACCGTCTACGTGGCCAACGAGGTCACCAACACCGTGTCCGTGATCGACGCCGCGACGGGGACCCTCGTCGCCACGATCTGCCTCGGCTCGGACCCGCCGATCCCGGGCACCCCGCAGCCGGCCGGCCCTTGCAACGGCGAAGCGCAGCACCACGCGCCCTTCTACAACGGCCACGTGGGCGTCCACGGGCTCTGGCTCACGCCGGACGGCGGGGTGCTGGTCGTCGCCGCGCGGATCTCCGGGACCGTGGTCGCGGTCGACACGCGCACCCGCGCGGTCCTGGGCTACGCGCCCGTGGGGCGCGAGCCGCACCTGGCGACCGTGCGGCCCGGCGGCCGCGAGGCGTGGGTCGCCGTGCGGGGCGAGAGTCACCTCGAGGTGCTCGGGCTCGACCCCGCGGTCCTCCGGAGCGACCGACCGCGTAGCGAGCGGCTGCCGCGGCTCGCCGTGATCCCCACCGTCCGCGGCCCCTCGATGGTCGCGTTCACGCGCGACGGGCGGACCGCCTTCGTGGCGGCGGGCAAGGAGCCGCGCGTCGCCAAGCTCGACGCCGACGCGCGGCGCGAGGTGGCGAGCGCGCCGGTGCCGGCCGCCTTCACGCCCTTCGCGCTCGTCACCCCGGACGACCGCGAGCTCTACCTGGTCCACAAGGGCCTCGGCCGGCTCTCGGTCCTGCGCACCGACGACCTCGCGCCCGCGGGGCCGCCGATCGAGGTCGGCCCCTGCGCGAATCACGTCTGGTTCGTCGGGCGCCTGGCCTACGTGACCATCGGCGGCCCGCCGCCCTGCGCGCCCGCGGGCAACCCGGCGCGGGAGGGCAAGGTGGTGATCCTCGACCGCGCCACGCGCACGATCGTGCGGGAGCTGACGGGCCCGGCGTTCACGGGCGACCCGCACGGGATCTGGGGCACGCCCGACGGGCGCCGGCTCTTCATCGGCCACGAGTCCGGCCACCGGGTGACCATCGTCGACACGGGCGCGCCCGACGACCCGGCGGACGACGCGGTGGTCGGCACCGTGCAGGGGCCGGCCGAGGCCGCCGCGCTGATGAAGCAGCCGATCGACGTGGTGGTCGCGCCCTAGCGCGGCGTGAGGCTCAGAGGCCGAGCATCGCGGCGGCGTTGTCGCGCGCGATCAGCTTGAGCTCGGCGTCGGTCACCCCCTCGGCCTTGAGCCCCGCGACCATCGCCTTGAGGCCGTCGATGTGCGAGGGGTTGCCGGTCTGGCCCAGGTCGGAGCCCATGACGAAGTGCTGGGCGCCGATCTCCTTGATCGCCTGAGCGTTCTCCTTGAAGGAGACGTGCCGCCAGTGGCGCATCCAGGGCAGGTGGGCGTTGGGCCCCATGAGCGCCCCGAGGAAGTCGAGCTCGATCTTGGCGCCCATCTGGGCGGCTTGCTTCATCTGCTCCATCGTCATGTTGACGACGGTGAAGAGCGCGTGGGTGACGACGATGTGCTTGACGCCGACGTCGCGCGCCTGGCGGATCAGGGCGAGCGCCTCCGTGCCCGAGGCGTGCCCGGTGCAGAGGACGAGGTTCTGCTTGGCGCAGACCTTCATGACCTCGATCACTGCGGGCAGCACCTTGCCCTGGGCGTCGACGACCTTGATCCCTTCCGGGGCGTCCTTGAAGGTCTTCACGTGGTTGTCGGCGTCGAAGGTCGGCAGCCACACGACGCGCCCGTAGCCCCCCTCCATCCGCCACATCCACTGCACCGCCTCGGGGTTGATCCCGTAGGGCCCGTTCAGGACGATCCCGCCGAAGACCGGGATGCGGTTGTCCGTGAGCTTGCGCGCCAGGTAGGCGCGCGCCCCCGTCTCCATGACGTGGTTCTTCAGGACGAGCGCGCCCATGCGCGCCTCGATGGCCTTGCGCGTGACCTCCAGGTCGTCGAGCGCGCGCCCGAAGACGTCGGGCGAGGAGTGGACGTGGAAGTCGATCATGCCCTCGATCGGGCTCGTCAGCGGCGGCGGGGGCGGGAAGACGCGGACCTGCGCCTCGGCGCCGCCCGCCCGGCCGAGCGCGGCCAGGCCGAGCGCCCCCGCGGCGGCGCCCTTGAGGAACTCGCGGCGACCCGTCGGGTCCCCGTGCCCACAGCAGCAGGTGAGCTTCCAGCGCGCGATCTTCATGGCCCTCCCTCCATGGCGGGCGTCGACGCAGCGCGTCAGGGCGCCGGCGCCCCGGTGGCGGGAGGATAGGGCGCCCGCCGCGGCCGGTCAACGCCCCGCGCGGCGGGCGCCGCGCTCAGGGGGCGCGGAGCGCGACCTTGGTCGCGCGCCCCTCGCGCGTGAACGTGAGCTTCTCCTCGCGGGCCAGCCACCCGACGGCCATGAGCGCGAGCGGGTCCGGCAGGCCCGTCTCGCGCGCCAGACGCGTGAGGGCGGTCGGCCCCTTCTCGGCCAGATGACGCCAGACGACCCCGGCCGCGTTGCCGATCTCCGCCTGCACGACGACCACCTCCCGTCGCGCGTCGCCGGGTCGGCGACGGGCGCTCACTCCGACCTGGGGGTCCAGTGCTTGAACCGCTCGCGGAGGACCTTCTTGTCGAACTTCCCCACCGACGTCTTGGGCACCGCGTCGATGAACACGACGTCGTCGGGCAGGGCCCACTTGGCCAGCCGCGGCCGCAGCCAGTCCAGGATCTCCTCGGCGGTCAGCGTCACGCCCGGCCGCGGCACCACGCAGGCCAGCGGGCGCTCCTGCCATTTCGGGTGGGGCACGGCGATCACGGCGGCCTCGAGCACCTTCGGGTGGCCCATGATCAGGTTCTCGACGTCCACGCTCGAGATCCACTCGCCGCCCGACTTGATCAGGTCCTTGGTGCGGTCGCAGATCTGCACGTATCCCTCGGGGTCGATCGTCGCCACGTCGCCCGTGCGGAACCAGCCGTCGGGCGTGAAGCGGTCGGCGGCCTCGGGGTTGTCGTAGTAGGCCGCGGCCACCCACGGCCCGCGCACCTGGAGTTCGCCCATGGAGGTGCCGTCCCACGGCAACTCGCGCCCCGCGTCGTCGACGATCCGCATGTCCACGCACACCGCGGCGAAGCCCTGCTTGGCGCGGATCGCGTAGCGCTCCTCCTCGGGCAGCGTCTCCATGTAGGACTTGAGCCGGCAGATGCTGCCGAGCGGCGTCATCTCGGTCATGCCCCAGGCGTGGAGGATGGGCGCGCCCACGCGCCTGTCGTAGGCCTCGATGAGCGCGCGCGGGGCCGCCGAGCCGCCGCAGACGATGGCGCGCAGCGAGGAGAGGTCCCAGTGGGGCTCGCGGGCGAGCAGCTCCTGGACGCCGATCCATACCGTGGGCACCCCGCCCACCACCGTGACCCGCTCGCGGTGGATCAGCTCCACGATGTCGCGCGGCTGCGGGTTCGGGCCGGCGAAGAGCAGCGTGGCGCCGGTCATCACGCCGGCGTAGGGCATGCCCCACGCATTGGCGTGGAACATCGGCACCACGTGCAGGAGCACGTCGCGCTCCGAGAAGCCGAGCATGTCGGTATTGGCGGAGGCGAGCGAGTGCAGGAAGATCGCCCGGTGCGTGTAGACGACGCCCTTGGGGTGCCCGGTCGTGCCGGACGTGTAGCACATCCCCGCCGCGGCTGTCTCCTCGAGGCGCGGCCAGGCGGCCGGGGGCGTCGCCTCGCGCAGCAGCGCCTCGTAGTCGAGCGCGTCCGGGGGCACGGTCGCCCCGGGCGTGTCGCGCATGACGATCACGTGCTCCACGGTGCGGAGCTCGGGCCGAAGCGGCGCGAGCGTGGGCCAGAGGCTCGCGTCCACGAGCAGCACGCGGTCGCCCGCGTGGTTGACGATGTAGGCGATGTCCGCGGGCGCGAGGCGGATGTTCACGGTGTGGATCACGGCGCCCATCAGCGGCGCGGCGAAGTAGGCCTCGAGGTGGCGGTGCGAGTTCCACGCGAACGTCCCCACCCGGTCGCCGCGGCCGACGCCCAGGGCCGCCAGCGCCCCCGCCAGGCGCGCGGTGCGCTCGGCCCACTCGGCGTAGGTGATCCGCTCGACGCCCGCCCCCGGCACGCGGGTGCCGATCGTCTTGCGGGCGAAGAGCCGGCGGCTGCGCTCGAAGAAGTGGGTGAGGGTGAGGGGGTACGGCATCATCAGGTCGTCGAGCCGAGCGGTCATCGATCCCAGCCTCCCGGGGCGGAGGGCCGGTGGCCGCGGGCGGGCCCGCCGGCCGCCGCCTCAGCGCGCGCAGCGGAAGCCGACGTGGTGGTGGCCGGCCGCGGCGCCGGCCCGATCGTACGAGCGGCGCGCGGTCACCGAGAGCGCCTCGGCGGGCTCGTCGTGGCTCGCCCCGCGCACCACGACGCGCCCCTCGCCGGTGAACGCGTCGCGCCCGTCGTCCCGGCGGTAAGGGTACGGCCGGAAGCGCGTCGCCGTCCACTCGCGCAAGTTGCCGAGCAGGTCCTCGACGCCCCAGGGGCTCCGGCCGGCGGGGCGACCGTCCGTGGGCTCGGTGGCGTTGTAGCGCCGCCCGAAGACCGCGTGGCGCGGCGTCGGCGGCGCGGCGCCCCACGGGTAGCGGCGGCCGTCGGTGCCGCGGGCGGCCTTCTCCCACTCGGCCTCGGTGGGCAGCCGCGCGCCCCGCCACCGGCAGTAGTCGCGGGCGCCGAACCACGTGACCTCGGCCGCGGGATGACGCTCGAAGCCCGGGTCGGGTACCCACGGCGCGGGCGCGTCCGCCGGCGCGCCGGGGACCGGCACGCGGTGGATCCGCGCGTCGGGGTCGTCGTCCTCGTACCGGCGCTCGCCCTCGGGCGACCAGGCGCCTGCCGCGTTCAGGAACTCGGCGAACGCGGCGTTGGTCACCTTGTGGCGGTCGATCCAGAACTCGTCGAGCTCGACGCGGTGGCGCGGGCGCTCCTCCGGCGGGCCGTCGTCGCGCCCCATCCAGAAGGGGCCTGCGGGCACGCGCACCAGGTCGGCGGGGGCCGCGGGCCCGGGCGCCGGCGGGAGGCCCGCCGCGAGCGCGCTGGCCCCGAGCAGCACGGCCGGGATCGCGGGGCGCCACCGCGGCGCGCGTCGGCGCGCGCCGCCCGAGGGCGCCGGCGCGGCGGGCGGGGCCACGGACCGCACGGCCCAGGGTGATAGCGGCCCGCCGCGGGATTGTCAAACCCCGGGCGCACCGCGCCCGCGTGCGGGGCCGCGTGCGGCGTCGGGGCCGCGGCGCGCGCGTGGTATGGTGAAGCCGCGATGCGCTCCCGCTGGAACGAGGCCGAGGCCGCCGGGCTCGCCGACCTCGACCTCCTGGTCTACGCCTCGCGACTGATCGGCGCCGAGTCCAGCCTCGTCGTCTGGGGTGGCGGCAACACCTCGCTGAAGCTCATCGAGCGCGATTACCGGGGTCGGCCGGTCGAGGTCCTGCGCGTGAAGGGCAGCGGCGCCGACCTGAAGGCCGTCGGGCGCGGGGACTTCCCGGGCGTGCGCATGGAGGACATCCGCGCGCTGCGCGGGCGGGAGGACATGGACGACCAGGAGATGGTCGCCTACCTCGCGCACGCGCTCCAGGAGCCCGGGGGGCCGCGCCCGTCGATCGAGACGCTGCTCCACGGCTTCCTCGCCGCGCCCGCGGTGATCCACACCCACGCCGACGCCATCGTCGCGCTCACGAACAACGACCGCGCCGCCGAGGTGCTGGCCGAGCTCTACGGCAAGGACGTGCTGACCGTCCCCTACCGGCGGCCCGGCTTCCGCCTCTCGCGCGAGGTGGCCGAGGCGGTCGAGCGCCACCCGGCGGCGCGCGCGGTCGTCATGGAGAAGCACGGCACGCTCACGTGGGGCGCGACGCTGCGCGAGGCCTACGAGGCGACGATCGAGCTCGTGAGCCGGGCCGAGGAGGCCATCGCCGCGCGGCGGCGCGGCCGCGTGGTCTTCGGCGGGCCGCGCCTGGCGGCGTTGCCGCCCGAGCGTCGGCGCGCCGTGGCGTGCGCGGTGGCGCCCCGGCTGCGCGGGCGCCTGTCCCGCGACCGCCGGGTGATCGTGACCTTCGACGACTCGCCGCCCGTGCTCGAGTTCGTGTCCTCGCGGGAGGCTGCCACCGTCTCGCAGGTGGGCCCGGCGACGCCGGACCACACGCTCTACACGCGCCGCGTGCCCTGCTACGTCGCGCTGGACGACCCGGGCGACCCGGAGGCGGTGTGGGCGGCGATCGAGCGGAGCCTTGCGGCCTTCGAGCGCGAGTGCGCGGCGTGGATCGCGGCCCACGGGGGCGTGGCCGAGCCCGGCGAGGCGCTGCCGCGGGTCGTGCTGGTGCCGGGGCTCGGGATGTTCACGGCCGGGCGCGACCGGCGCACGGCGGAGATCGTCGCCGACATCTACCACCACACGATCGCCGTCATCGGCGACGCGCTCGCGTTCGGCCGCTACGTGTCGCTCGCCCCGCGGGACGCCTACGAGGTCGAGTACTGGCCGCTCGAGCGCTACAAGCTCACGCTGGCGCCGCCGGAGAAGGAGCTCGCGCGGCGCGTGGCGCTGGTCACCGGCGGCGCCTCCGGGATCGGCCGCGCGGTGGCCCGGCGGCTGGCGGCCGAGGGCGCCCACGTCGTCGTCGGCGACGTGGACGAGGGCGGCGCGCGACGGGTCGCCGAGGAGCTCGAGCGGACGGCGGGGCCCGGGCGGGCCCTCGGGCTCGGCCTGGACGTCACGCGCGAGGCGTCGGTGCGGCGGACGTTCGACGAGCTCGTGCTCGCGTACGGGGGGCTCGACATCCTGGTGTCGAACGCCGGCATCGCCCACGCGGCGCCAGTGACCGAGCTGACGCTCGCCGACTGGGAGCGATCGTTCGCGGTGAACGCCACGGGCCACTTCCTCGTGACCCGCGAGGCCCTGCGGGTGCTCATCGCGCAGGGGCTCGGCGGGGCGCTGGTCTTCGTCGCCACCAAGAACGTCCTGGCGCCGGGCCCGGGGCTGGCGGCGTACTCCGCGGCCAAGGCGGCGGAGGCGCAGTTCGCGAAGGTGGTGGCGCTCGAGGGCGGCCCCCACGGCATCCGCGCCAACCTCGTGAACCCGGACGCGGTGTTCCAGGACTCGCGCCTCTGGTCGGAGGCCGTGCGGCGCGAGCGGGCCGCCGCGCTGGGGGTGCCGGTCGAGGGGCTCGAGGAGGCCTACCGGCGCCGCAACCTCCTCGGCGTGCGGATCCTCCCCGAGGACGTGGCCGAGGCGGTGCTCTTCCTGGCCAGCGACCGCGCGGCGAAGACGACCGGCTGCACGCTGACCGTGGACGGCGGGCTGCGCGAGGCGTTCCCCCGGTGATCCGCGTCGGCGCCCACCTCGGGCTCCACCCGCCGCGGGAGCAGTTCGAGCTGGTGCGTCGCGTGGAGGCGCTCGGCTTCGACTCGGTGTGGACGGGCGACCACGTCAGCTTCCACACCCCGCTCTACGAGTCGCTGACGTTGCTGGCCGCCTATGCGCCGCTCACCGCGCGCGTGCGGCTCGGCACCGCCGTCTACCTGCTCGCGCTCCGGCCGCCGGCCGTCGCGGCGAAGATCACGGCCACGCTCGACGTGCTCTCGGGCGGGCGCCTGATCTTCGGCGTGGGCGTCGGCGGCGAGAACCCGAAGGAGTTCGAGCTCTGCGGGGTGCCGCACCGCGAGCGCGGGGCCCGGGTGGACGAGGGCATCGAAGTGGTGCGCACGCTGTGGCGGGACGCCCCGGCGAGCTTCAAGGGGCGCTTCACGCGGTTCGAGGGCGTGTCCATCGACCCCAAGCCCGTGCAGCGTCCGGGGCCGCCCATCTGGATCGGCGGGCGCTCGGACGCGGCGCTCGCGCGCGCCGGGCGCGTGGGCGACGGCTGGGTCTCGTACGTGGTCACGCCGGAGCGGTACGCGCGGAGCCTCGCGACCATCCGCGCCGCGGCCGCGGCCCACGGCCGCGCGCTCGACGGGTTCGTCGCCGCCCACCTCGTCTTCATCACCGTGGACCCGGACGTCGCACGGGCGCGCGCGACGTGGGTGGCGCGCCTGAGCCGGCGCTACAACCAGGACTTCGGCCCGCTCGCCGAGCGCTACGGCGTGTTCGGCCCGCCCGAGCGCTGCGCGGAGCGCCTGCAGGCGTTCGTCGACGCCGGGTGCCGGTACTTCCTGATGAACGCGATCTGCGACCCCGCCGACGAGGCGGCGCAGCTCGAGACGATCGCCGAGGCGATCGTGCCCCGGCTGCGCGCCCCCTGAGCGTCGCCGGGGCCATGGGGCGGGGCCGCGCGGTCGAAGGCGCGGGGGCGCGGGGCGTGGCCGCCGGCGTGTCGGCCCGCGAGGACGCCCCCTGACGACGAAGCCGGTCCAGGGCCGGGCGCGCGTCGTGGCCGTGCGGCCGCTCGGGCCCGAGATCCTCGAGGCCGAGCTCGAGATGATCGAGCCGCCGGCGCTCGCCTTCCAGGCCGGGCAGTGGCTCTCGATCCCCTTCGGGCCGAAGATCGTGCGCGCCTACTCCATCGCCTCGCCGCCGCAGTCGCCGCGCCGCATCACGCTCGCCGCCGACGTCGCGCCGGGCGGGATCGGCTCGACATGGTTCAGGCGGCTGCGGCCCGGCGACGAGGTCGTGTTCAAGGGGCCGCTCGGCGGCTTCGTGTTCTCGCGCGCCGACCCGCGACGGCCGCTCTTCGTCGCCGAGGAGATCGGCATCGTGCCGATCCGCGCCATCCTCCGCGAGCTCTACGACACCGGCTTCGGTCGGCCCGCCGCGCTCGTCTACTGGGCGCGCGACCCGCGCTGGCTCGTCTGGGACGCGGAGTTCCGCTCCCTCGCCCGGCGCTATCCGTCCTTCGCCTACCACCCGGTCGTGGGCGAAGCCGGCCCCGAGTGGACGGGGGCGCGCGGCGACGTGGCCGAGGCCGTGGACCGGCTCGCGCCCGATCCCGCCGACCTCGTCGCGTACGTCGCCGGCGGCGGCGACACGATCAACCGGGTGCGCGAGGTGCTCATGCGGCGGGGCCTCGAGCGCAAGGCGGTCCGCTGGGAGCGGTTCTGGTGACGGGCGCCGGCCCGGGCGCCGCGCGGCGGGGCGCCCCGCGCAGGCGCGCCGGGCGCGCGTGCTAGAATCGCCCCGGCATGCCGATCTACGAGTACGAGTGTCACGACTGCCGACGGGTGGTGAGCCTGCTCGTCCTGCGCCCGTCGGCGGCCGGCACGCCGTCCTGCCCCCGCTGCGGTTCCACCGCGCTGACCCGCCTCCTCTCGCGCTTCGCCACGGTGAAGTCGGAAGAAGCCCGCCTCGAAGCGCTCGCCGACGCGGCGAATTTCGGCGACCTCGACGAGAACGATCCCGCGAGCGTGGCCCGCTTCATGAAGAAGATGGGCCGCGAGATGGGCGACGAGCTCGGCGAGGACTTCGAGGAGGCCGTGGACGAGGCCATGAGCGAGGCCGCGGCGGGCGACGAGGACGACGCCGACGCCGCCTCGGGCTCGTCCACGGAGCGCTCCGAGACCGCCGACCTGTGAAGGTCGAGGTCGCGGATCGCCTGGACGCGGTCGGCGAAGCCGCGTGGCAGGCGCTCCACGCCCGCACCCGCTCGCGCGCGCCCTTCCTCACCTGGACCTGGCAGCACGAGTGGGTGCGCGCCTTCGCCGCCGACCGACGCGTGGCGGTCTGGCGGGTCGACGACGGCGACGGGCTCGTCGCGCTGCTGCCGCTCGTCGAGCTCGCGCCGGGGCACTGGCAGCTCGTGGGCGGCCGCGACGTCTCCGACTACCTGGACCTCGTGGCCGTCGCCGGGCGCGAGGAGGAGGCGTGGGCGGCGCTGCTCGGCGCCCGCGACGCGGCCGCCGGCGTCTGGGAGCTGCACGCGGTGCCCGCGGCCTCGCCGACCGTCACCGCGCTCCCGACGCTCGCCCCCGCGTTCGGGCTCGTCGCCGCGGTCGCGGTCGAGGAGCGGTGCCCCGTGCTGTCGCTGCCGCGCTCGTGGGCGGAGTACCTGGCGCGCCTGCCCGGCAAGGCGCGCCACGAGCTCCGCCGCAAGCTGCGCCGCATGGAGCGCGAGGCGCCCGAGGCGCGCCCGGTCGCGGCCACCACGCGCGCGGAGGTCGAGCGGCGGCTCGACGATTTCGTCGCCCTCCACCGGCGCTCGCGCGCGGGCAAGGCGCGGTTCATGGACGCGCGGATGGAGGCGTTCTTCCGGCGCGTGGCGGCGGCCCTGGCCGCCGTCGAGGCGGCGCGCCTGTGGTTCCTCGACGCGGCGGAGGGGCCCCTGGCGACCTTCATGACGCTCGAGTGGGACGGCACGGTCGGGCTCTACAACTCCGGGTTTCGTCCCGACCGCGCGGCCCTGAGCCCCGGGCTCGTCCTGCTGGCCCACCTCGTCCGCGACGCCATCGAACGCGGCAAGGCGCGCTTCGACTTCCTGCGGGGCGAGGAGCGCTACAAGTACGAGTTCGGACCCGTGCCCGAGCCCGTCTACGGGGTCCGCATCGCGCCCGCCCCCCGGCCCGGGGCCTGACGATGGCCCGGGTCGCGATGCTCTCCGTCCACACCTGTCCCCTCGCGGCGCTCGGCGGCAAGGAGACCGGCGGCATGAACGTCTACGTGCGCGAGCTCGCCCGCGCGCTGGCGCGACGCGGCGTGGCCGTCGACGTCTTCACGCGCTCGCAGAACCCGGCGATCCCGCGCGTCGTCCCGCTCGCGCCGGGCGCGCGGGTGATCCACCTGCCGGCCGGGCCCGAGGCGCCGCTCGCGCGCGAGGAGGTCTACCGCCACCTCGGGGAGTTCGCGGCGGGCCTCGAGCGCTGGCGGCGCGCCACCGGCGGCGCCTACGCCCTGGTCCACGCCCACTACTGGCTGTCGGGGGTCGTCGGCCTCGAGCTCCGCGCGCGCTGGGGCGTGCCGGTGGTGCAGATGTTCCACACGCTGGCGCGCCTGAAGAACGGCGCGGCCCGCGCGCCCGCCGAGCTCGAGCCTCCGCTCCGGGTGGCGGAGGAGGCGCGGCTGGTGGCGGCGGTGGACCGGGTCGTGGCCGCGAGCCCGGTCGAGCGCGACGCCCTCGTCCGCGGCTACGGGGCCGGCGCCGAGCGCGTGGCCGTCGTACCCTGCGGCGTGGACACGGCGCTCTTCCGCCCGGGCGCGCGCGGCGAGGCGCGCGCCCGGCTCGGGCTCGCCGGCGGCCCCGTCGCGCTCTACGTGGGGCGGATCGCCCCGGTCAAGGGCCTGGACACCTTGCTCGACGCCGTGGCCCGGCTCCGCGCGCGGCTCCCGGCGCTCCGGCTGCTCGTAGTGGGCGGCGAGACCGACGAGCCGCTGGACGGCCACCAGGCCGCGCTGCGCCGGCGGGCCGCCGCCCTGGGGCTCGGCGGCGCGGTGCGCTTCCTCGGCGCCCAGCCCCAGCACACGCTCCGGACGTACTACCTCGCCGCCGACGTCACGGTGCTGCCCTCGTACTACGAGTCCTTCGGGATGGTCGCGCTCGAGGCGATGGCCTGCGGCAGCCCGGTGGTCGCCACGCGCGTGGGCGGGCTCCAGACCACCGTGCGCGACGGGCGGACGGGACTCCTGGTCCCCGACGGCGACGCGCGCGCGCTGGCCGACGCGCTCGCCCGCGTGCTCGCGGACCCGGCGCTCGCCGCGCGGCTCGGGCGGGCCGGCGTGCGCTGGGCCGCGCGCCACCGCTGGCCCCGCGTGGCCGCGGCGATCCACCGCCTCTACGCCGCGCTCGCCCCCGCCCTGGCCGCGGGGCGCCCGGTGCCGCGCCCCGCGGTGGGCGCGGCGGCGGGCCCCGGGAGGCGCGCGGCGCCCGGGCCCGCGGCGCGCGGCGCCCGGCCGGCCTGAGGCGCCCGGCCGCGCGCCGGGCGTGTGCTACACTCGCTGGCCAAACCGTGGGTGTCCTCCTGGAAATCCAGTCCCTGAGCACCCACTTCTTCACGGCCGGCGGTGTCGTCCGGGCCGTCGACGGCGTGTCGTGGGACATCCACGAGGGCGAGACCGTGGCGCTCGTCGGCGAGTCGGGGTGCGGCAAGAGCGTCACCGCCCTCAGCATCATGCGCCTCGTGCCCTCGCCCGGCGGCCGCATCGTCGGCGGGCGGGTGCTCTTCCGCGGGCGCGACCTGCTCGCGCTCTCCGAGGAGGAGATGCGTCGCGTGCGCGGGCGGGAGATCGCGATGATCTTCCAGGAGCCCATGACCTCGCTCAACCCGGTGCTGACCATCGAGCGCCAGCTCACCGAGGGGCTCGAGATCCACCTGGGGCTCGCCCCCGCGGCCGCGCGGCGGCGGGCCGTGGAGCTCCTCGCGATGGTGGGCATCCCCGACCCGGAGCGCCGACTGCGCCAGTATCCCCACCAGTTCTCGGGCGGCATGCGTCAGCGGATCATGATCGCCATGGCGCTGGCGTGCGAGCCGGCGCTCGTGCTGGCCGACGAGCCCACCACGGCGCTCGACGTGACGATCCAGGCGCAGATCCTCGAGCTGATGAAGGACCTGTCGCGGCGGCTCGGGGTCGCGCTCCTGATCATCACGCACAACCTGGGGGTCGTGGCCCGGTACGCCGACCGGGTGAACGTGATGTACGCCGGGCGGATCATCGAGCGCGGCACGGCGCGCGAACTCTACGCCAACCCGCGCCACCCCTACACGGTGGGCCTGTTGCGCTCGGTGCCGCGGCTCGACGAGCCGCGCCGTGAGCGCCTGGCGCCCATCGACGGCCAGCCGCCGGACCTCGCGCGGCTGCCGCCCGGGTGCGCCTTCGCGCCGCGGTGTCGCTTCCGGGTCGAGCGCTGCCTCGCCGAGGCGCCGGCGCTGCGACCGGTGGATGGCGACGGGCACGTGGCCGCCTGCTGGGAGGCCGAGCGGGTCACGCGGTGAACGACGTCCTGCTCGAGGTCCGGGACCTGGTCAAGCACTTCCCCGTGGGCGGCGGCCTGTTCGGCGGGCCGCGGGGGCTTGTCCGCGCGGTCGACGGCGTGAGCTTCACGATCCGCCGCGGCGAGACGCTGGGGCTCGTGGGCGAGTCCGGCTGCGGCAAGACGACGACCGGGCGCTGCATCCTCATGCTCGAGCGGCCCACGCGGGGCGCGATCCTCTTCGAAGGGCGGGACCTCACGCGGCTCAGCGAGGCCGAGCTCCGGCCGCTGCGCCGGCGCATCCAGGTGATCTTCCAGGATCCCTACAGCTCGCTGAACCCGCGGATGACGGTGGGGCAGATCGTGGGCGAGCCGCTCGCCGTCCACCGCCTCGTCCCGGACCGCGCGGCGCGCGCGGCGCGCGTGCGCGAGCTCCTCGAGCGCGTGGGCCTGCTCGCGCGCCACGCCAGCCGCTACCCGCACGAGCTCTCGGGCGGACAGCGGCAGCGCGTCGGCATCGCCCGCGCCCTGGCCATGGAGCCGGCGTTGATCGTCTGCGACGAGCCGGTCTCGGCGCTGGACGTGTCGATCCAGGCGCAGATCATCAACCTGCTCGAGGACCTCCAGGCCGACCTCGGCCTGACCTACCTCTTCATCGCGCATGACCTGGCCGTCGTCCGCCACATCTCCGACCGCGTGGCGGTCATGTACCTCGGTAAGCTCGTCGAGCTCGCCGACCGCAAGGCGCTCTACGACGCGCCGCTCCACCCCTACACACGCGCCCTGCTGGCGGCCGTGCCGATCCCGGACCCCGAGCTCGAGCGTCGCCGGGAGCGCGTGGTGCTGAGCGGGGAGGTTCCGAGCCCGTTGCGCCCGCCGCCCGGGTGCGTCTTCCACCCGCGCTGCCCGATCGCCGTGGAGCGCTGCCGGCAGGAGGTCCCGCCGCTGCGCGAGGTGCGCCCCGGGCACTGGGCGGCGTGCCACCTCGCCTGAAGCGCCCGGCGCCGCCTAACCGGTGCCGCCACTTGACAGGCTGGTCCGACCACGGGTACGTTGCGGCCACGTTCCGCCCGATCCGCCTGCCGTTCGGGGGTGGAGGTGCTCGATGCGACGGGTTCCAGCGCACTCCGCGCGTCGGCTGGCGCCGCGCGCTGCGGCCTGCAGTGTCCGCCCCGAGCGTCGGGCGACAGCCCGATGACCCACACGGAGGACGAGCTATGCGCCGAGTGACCGGTCTCGCGCTCCTGGTCCTGCTCGCGGCGCTCGCGCCGCCGACGGCGGCCCAGGACAAGCCCCGCTACGGCGGGGAGCTGGTGTTCGTGGTGCCCGCCGAGCCGCCGTCCTACGACGGCCACCGCGAGGAGACCTTCGCCCTGATCCACCCGACGGCGCCGCACTACAACACGCTGCTGCGCGTGGACCCGTTCGACCGGACGGGCACGAAGGTGGTGGGGGACCTGGCCGAGTCGTGGACGATCTCGCGCGACGGCCTGACGTACACCTTCAAGCTACGTCGGGGCGTGAAGTTCCACGACGGCAGCGAGATGACGTCGCGCGACGTCAAGGCCTCCTACGACAAGATCATCTTCCCGCCCGAGGGCGTGGCCTCGAGCCGCAAGGGTGCCTACGTGGTCGTCGAGGCGGTCCAGGCCCCCGATCCGTACACCGTGGTCTTCCGGCTCAAGTGGCCCTCGGCCTCCTTCCTGCTCTCGCTCGCGTCGCCCTGGAACTGGATCTACAAGGCCGACATCCTGGCCCGCGACATGCGCTGGTACGAGACGAACGTGATGGGCACGGGCCCGTTCGTCTTCGTCGAGCACGTCAAGGGCTCCCACTGGGTCGGCCGGAAGAACCCGCACTACTGGGACAAGGGCAAGCCGTACCTCGACGGCTACCGCGCGCTCTTCGTCAAGGCCCACTCGGCCCAGGTGGCCGCCGTGCGCGGCGAGCGGGCGCACATCCAGTTCCGCAGCTTCACCCCGCCCGACCGGGACCAGCTCGTGCGCGAGCTCGGCAACCGCATCGTGGTCCAGGAGAGCCCGTGGGACTGCATCCTGCTCGTGGCCATCAACCACGAGAAGAAGCCCTTCGACGACCGCCGCGTGCGGCGCGCGTTGACGCTCGCCCTGGACCGCTACCAGGGCTCGCAGGCCCTGTCGAAGATCACCTTCGTCAAAGAGGTCGCGGGCGTCCAGGTGCCCGGCACGCCGTTCGCGACCCCGCCCGAGGAGCTCGAGAAGCTCGCCGGCTACTGGAAGGACATCGCGAAGTCGCGCGCCGAGGCGCGGCGGCTGCTCCGGGAGGCGGGCGTCCCGGAGGGGTTCTCGTTCACGTTCAAGAACCGGGCGATCCCGCATCCCTACGAGCCGCTCGGCGTGTGGCTCATCGACCAGTGGCGCCAGATCGGGCTGAACGTCAAGCAGGAGTTCCAGGAGGCCGCGGCGTACTTCTCGACGCTGCGGGGCGGCGACTTCGAGACCGCCATGGACTTCCAGTGCGGCTACATCGTCGACCCCGACCTGGACCTCTACAAGTTCCAGTCGCGCGACATCAGCCACGCGAACTACGGCCGGTACACCGACCGGATCCTGGACGACCTCTACCAGAAGCAGAGCCGGGCGCTCGACCCTGACGAGCGGCGCAAGTTCGTGCGGGCCTTCGAGCGGCGGCTGCTCGACGAGGAGGCGCACTACATCTTCACGCTCCAGTGGCAGCGGATCATCCCGCACAGCGCCAAGGTGCGGGGCTGGACGATCACGCCCAGCCACTACCTGAACAACCAGCTCGACACCGTGTGGCTGGCGGAGTGAGGAGGGCCGGGCGGGCCGGCGACGGGCGGCGCGCGCGAGGGGTTGGCGGCGGCCCGGGCGCGCCGGCCCGCGCCCGGCCGGCCCCGCGGGCGGCGGCCGGGCGCCCGCGGGGGCGGGGAGGAGCCTGAGCCGTGTGGCGGTTCGTCCTCAAGCGCGTGCTGCTGATGATCCCCACCCTGCTCGGGGTCGCCACGCTCATCTTCTTCATGATGCGCGTGGTCCCGGGCGACATCGTCGAGGTGCGGTTCGCGGGCGAGAGCGCCTTCGCCTCCAAGCAGACGCTCGAGCTGGAGCGCAAGCGCTTCGGCCTCGACCGGCCGCTCTGGCGGCAGTACCTGGACTGGATGTGGGGCATCGTCCGCCTGGACTTCGGGCGCTCCATGTGGACCGGCGCGCCCATCGTCGAGGAGATCAAGCTCCGCTTCGCCCTGAGCCTCCAGGTGGCGGTCATGGCCACGGTGCTGGCCACGCTGCTCGCGATCCCCCTCGGCGTGCTCGCGGCGCTCAAGCAGGACACGTGGGTCGACTACGCCGTGCGCGTCTTCTCCATCGCGGGCCTGGCCACGCCCTCGTTCTGGCTCGGGATCCTGATCATCCTCGGCCTGCTGATCGTGTTCCGGTGGCTGCCGCCCATGGTGTACACGCCGCTCTGGGAGAACCCCTGGCAGAACCTCCAACAGCTCGTCTGGCCGGCGCTGGCCGTGGGCTACCGCTACTCGGCCGTGGCCACGCGCATGACCCGCTCGGCGATGCTCGAGGTCCTGCGGGAGGATTACATTCGCACGGCGCGGGCCAAGGGGCTCTGGCAGCAGCTCATCCTCTCCCGCCACGCGCTCAAGAACGCGATGCTGCCGGTGTTGACGGTCATCGCCCTCGAGTTCGCGTTCCTCCTCGGGGGGCTCGTGGTGACCGAGCAGGTGTTCAACCTGAACGGGCTCGGCCTGCTCTTCGTGGAAGCCGTGGCGCACCGCGACTACACGCTGACGCAGGCCCTCGTCCTGCTCGTGGCCTTCGCGTTCATCTTCGTGAACTTCGTGGTCGACCTGCTCTACGGGGTGATCGACCCGCGGATCCGATTCCGCTGAGCCATGGCCCTGCCGCAGCCGGCCGAGGTCTGGACGGACCTGCCCGAGGCCGAGCGACCCCGGTGGCTCGCCGCGGTCCTCGACTTCTGCCGCCGCCGGCCGCTCGGCGCCATCGGCGCGGCCGTGGTGGTGCTGAATCTCGTGGCGGCCGCGGGCGCCGGCGTGCTGGCGCCCTACGACCCGCTCGCCACCGACTACGGCGCCATGCTCGCGCCGCCGAGCGCGGCGCACTGGCTCGGCACGGACGCCTTCGGGCGCGACGTGCTCTCGCGGATCATCTACGGGTCGCGGACGGCCATGCTCGTGGGGTTCTCCGCCGCCTTCCTCGGGGCCACGCTGGGCGCCGTCATCGGGGTGGCGAGCGCGTACTTCGGCGGGCGGGTGGACCTGCTCGTGCAGCGCGTGATGGACATCTTCCTCTCCTTCCCGCTGATCATCCTGGCCCTGGCCGTGGTCTCCATCCTGGGCACGGGCGTCGCGAACGTCATCCTCGCCATCACGGTCCCGATGATCCCCCGCGCCGCGCTCGTGGTGCGCTCGGCGGCGCTCTCGGTGCGCGAGATGCCCTACGTGGACGCCGCGCGCGCCGCCGGCTACGGCCACCGCCGCATCATCTTCCGGCACATGCTCCCGAACGTGATGGCGCCCTACCTCATCATGCTCACGGCGTTCCTCGGGCAGGCGATCCTGCTCGAGGCCTCGCTGTCGTTCCTCGGCCTCGGCGTGGCCGAGCCCACGCCGGCGTGGGGCCTGATGCTGAGCGGGGCGGCGGTGGACTTCGCCGAGCGGGCGCCCTGGATGGCCGTCTTTCCGGGGCTCGCGATCAGCCTCGCGGTCTTCGCCTTCAACCTGTTCGGCGATTCGCTGCGCGACGCCCTCGACCCGAAGCTGCGGACGACCTAGCGTGGCCTAAGTGGCCGGATTGCTTGACAGCCTCCGGGCGCTCGTGGTCCAATCTCGTGGTCTGACCGCAGCGTCGCGCGCCCTAGAGGGGGAATCCGATGGCGTACGTGATCACCGAACCGTGCATCAACGTCAAGGACAAGGCCTGCGTGGAGGTCTGCCCCGTCGACTGCATCTACGAAGGCGAGACGATGCTCTACATCCACCCCGACGAGTGCATCGACTGCGGGGCGTGCGAGCCGGTCTGCCCGGTGAAGGCGATCTTCGCCGAGGACGAGGTGCCGGAGCAGTGGAAGCACTACATCGAGATCAACCGGCAGTTCTTCAAGGACAACCCCGGGGTGCAGCCCGCCACGAAGAAGTAGGCGCGCACGCTCGGTGACTGCCCGAGGGCCCGCCGTGCGGGCCCTCTTCGTTTGCCCGGCGCCCGCTCGCGGCGGCGCCCGGCGCGACCCGCGTCGGCCGCACGGCGGGCGGGCGTCGCAGGCCCGGGTGCCGCTCGTCGGCGTCGTGGTCGCCCACCGGGTCATCGTCGCCCGCCGAGGTCGGGCGGGGTCGTTCGCCGCGGCGCCCAGCGTGCGAGGCGGTGCGCCGCGCGGGATGGGCATGGCGCCCGGCGCCGCCGCGCCACGCGCCCCGCGTCGCGGCGACCGCGGCGTGGCACACGCGTTGCGACCGGTCGGGGCATGACCAACGCCCGGCCCGAAACCGCCCCCGTCGCGATCGTCATCCAGCTCGGCGCCTACCACCAGGCCGTCCCGGAGTTCAAGCGCCGGCTCATCGAGGTCGCGCTGCAGCAGGTCCGCGGCAACCGCACGCACGCCGCGCGCGTGCTCGGGCTCCAGCGGACGTACCTGCTCCGCCTCATCCGCGATCTCGGCGTAGCCGCGCCCCCGCCCCCGCCGCGCCGCGGCCGCGGCACGCCCCGCGCGTCGCTTCCCTCGTCCGCCTGAGCCCGCGGGCCCGCGGGGCGCGCGGCGGGGCGCCTCCCGCGCCACGGCGCTCGGGCCGCGCCGAGCGCCCGAGCGGTCGGTGGCCGCCCGGCGCGTCGCCCCCGGCGCGCCGGGGCTCGGCGGCGTCTACCGGCCCAGGAAGCGACGGATCGCGTCGCCCACCTTGGCGATGGCCAGGATGCCGTCGAGGTGCCCGCCGTCGCCCTCGATCTCGATGTACTCCACCGGCGTCCCCTGCGCGGCGAGGAGCGCTCGCACGCGGCGGGAGTGCTCGGGGACGAGGAGCAGGTCCGAGCTCGCGGGCAGGAGCAGCACCGGCGCCTTCACGCGCTTGAGCCCTTCCTCCAGCGTGCTCCGGTGCCCGGTGACGAAGAGCTGGTTGGCCCGGACGAGGTAGAGGAAGGAGTTCGCGTCGGCGACGCGGGCCCGTGCGGCCGCGAGGCTCTCGAGGCCCGCCTCGATCGCGAACTGGTGCTCCCACGCCTTGCCGGGGTCGCGGTCGGGCTTCGCCCACCGCCGCCCGTAGGTGCGGTCGGCCCAGACCCAGTGGCGCGCGTGGAGCGTGACCAGCTTGAGCGCCAGCGTCAGCCCGTCCACCGGCTCGTCGCGGCCGTAGTAGTCGCCGCCGTTCCACCGCGGGTCCAGGCGGATCGGCGCGCCCCAGAGGTGCAGCCAGCCGATGGTGTAGGCGTCCACCTCGGCGGCGCCGATCACCGGGACGATCCGCTCCACCATCTCGGGATACGCGGCGGCCCACTCGAAGGCCTGCAACGCGCCCATCGACGCCCCCATGACGGCGCGGAGGCGCCTGACGCCGAGCGCGTCGAGGAGGGCTTTCTGCACGTTCACGAAATCCCGGATCGTGACGATCGGGAACCTCATCCCGTACGGCCGCCCCGTGTCCGGGTTGATGGAGGCCGGGCCGGTCGTCACGGTGTTCGGGTCCTTCACGTTCAGGTTCACGAGGGTGTCGGAGCTCACGACGAAGAACCGGTCGGTGTCCACGGGCTTACCGGCGCCGATGATCGCGTCCCAGTAGCCGGGCGCGGGGTCGGTGGGCCGGTAGCGGCCCGCGGCGTGCGAGGTGCCCGAAAAGAAGTGGGTGATCAGGATCACGTTATCGCGGGTCGGGGCGAGCGTGCCGTAGGTCTCGTAGCCCACGCGCACCTGCTTGATGGTCTGCCCGCCGACCGTCGTGTAGGTCGGCAGCGTGAAGACCTTCTTCTCGACCGGCCCGTCGTAGGCGACCGCCTCCGCGGCGACCGCCAGGAGCAGCGCGACGATCCCCATGCCCCACCGCTGCATGGCGTTCCCTCCTCCGCGGGATGGAGAGCCCGGGCCGCCCGCGGCCGCGCGGCGGCGCCACCCGGTGCGCTGGAGGCTCGACGCCGAGCGCGGCGGGCTCACGGCGCGCCGGGCTCGGCCCCGGCCGGGGGCGGGCGGTCGGGCTCGCTGGCGGCCCACAGGACCGAGAACAGGTTCGCTTGCATCGCCGCGAACTCCTCGCTCTCGATCGTCATGCCGAAGTTCTCCCGCCGCGACGAGATGATGGCGACTTTCTCGTCGTAGATCCAGGTGGTCATGGTGAACACGAGGCCGGGCGGCGTGTAGCGGAGCTCGCGGAGCTCCGCCGGGCTCGTCGGCCAGATGTTGCCCACGTCCTTCTCGCGCGAGCGCAGGACCCGCAGGAAGACACCCGCGCGGATCCGTTCGCGGATGTACTCCTCCATCTCCCGCCGGCCCGGCACGTCGAGCAGGTCGCGCATGGACAGGATCCCGAGCAGGAGCTTGCTGCGGCAGGTGAGGGTGTCGTAGAGCACGGTGCGGATCCCCTCGAGCCCCTCGTAGAAACGCACGCGCGGCTTGACGCTCGACCGGTTGTAGATCGAGCGGAGCTCGGGGAGGATGCTCTCCAGCACGTGGCGCTGCTCGTCCAGGCTCCGCAGGAGGCGGCCCGGCTCCTCGGCGGCCACGTCGAAGCGGCGCCGCCGCGTCGCGCCGCGCTCGACCTGACTGACCGCGCCCTTCTGGCGGAGCCGCGCCAGCACGTCGTAGGCGTTCGTGCGGCTGATCCCGGCCTTTTCGGCGACCACCCGCACGGGGGCCTGGCCGAGCTCGAGCGCGGCGAGGTAGAAGCGGGCTTCCTTTTCGTCGAATCCCAGGCGCGTGAGCTGCTCTTCGAGTCCCATGGGCCCCGCGTGTCGGTCGGCGCCGACTTCCGAAGTTTGTCAGGAATTGTCGACTAAAGCCCGTGGATGTCAAGCGCCAATATCCCGTGGGATTACCAGCTTGTACGTCGTGATCATTCGAGGCCAGTCGCAGTCGCTTGACACGGTCTCCACGGCGACGATAGGGTACGCGGCGGGGTTCGAGCGGGTTCATCGCAGGCGCCGCCGGCCCCGGGAGAGCGCGACGTCCGTGACGCTCGAGGCGCAACTGGTCCTGTTCGGCCTGAACGGGTTGGTGTGGGGCATGATCGTCGCGCTCATCGCCCTGGGCCTGTCGCTCGTCTTCGGGCTGATCGAGATCATCAACGTCGCCCACGGCGACCTCTTCATGCTCGGCGCCGTGCTGGCCTGGTACGTCATCCAGACCACGGACAACTTCTGGCTCGCGCTCGCCACCGTCCCGCTCGCGGTGGGTGGGCTCGGCGTCGTCGTCGAGCGCAGCGTCCTCCGGCCGATCGAGCACAGGCCGATCGTCACGATCCTCGCGACCTTCGGCCTCTCGCTGATCTTCCAGCAGTCCGTGCTCGCGACCTTCGGCGGCTCGCCCCAGCGCATCGAGGAGCCGATCCGCGGCGTGATCCCGGTGCTCGGCACGTTCTACCCGGGCTACCGGCTGTTCGTGGCCCTCTGCTCGCTCGCGGCCCTCGGCGGACTCTGGCTCGTCCTGTTCCGCACCCGCTGGGGCCTCTGGATGCGCGCCGTGCGCCAGGACCGCGAGATGGCGCTCGCGCTCGGGATCCCCACCCCGCGCGTGTACATGATCACGTTCGGCCTGGGCGCCGCGCTGGCCGCCGTGGGCGGGGTCCTGGCCGCCCCCATCACCTCGCTCGAGTTCCAGATGGGGCTCGACGTGCTGCCCACCGCGTTCATCGTCGTGATCATCGGGGGCCTCGGCAGCCTGCAGGGCACCCTCGTCGCCGCGCTGCTCCTCGGGGTGCTGGAGGGCCTGGCCAACGTCTTCGTCACGCCGACGACCGCGCGCATCGTCTCGCTCGTCGTCATGGCGGTCGTGCTGTTCGTGCGCCCCCAGGGCCTCTTCGGTCGCCGTGGGTGAGCCGCTCCGCGCCGGGGTGCGAGCCGCGTTGCCGGCGCCGGGCGGCCTGGCCTCGGGGGCGCTGCTGCTCGGGCTCCTGGCCCTGCTGGCGGCGGCGCCGGCGGTCCTCTCGCCCTATCACCGCGGCGTGCTCGCCGAGATCCTCGTCTGGGGCCTGTTCGGCATGGCGTTCGACCTCCTGTTCGGCTACACGGGGATGCTCTCTTTCGGGCAAGCGCTCTTCTTCGGCGCGGGCGCCTACGGGGCCGCGTTCGCGATCTTCCGCCTGGGGGCCGGGCTCTGGGGTGCGCTCGGCGTCGCCCTCGTCGTGGCCGCCGCTTTCGCCCTGGCGGTCGGCGCGGTCGCGGTGCGCGTGAGCGGTCACTACTTCCTGGTCCTGACCATCGCGGTGTCCGTGCTCGTGTTCCTGGTGCTCGAGTCGGGGCACTGGCGGTGGATCACCGGCGGCTACAGCGGGCGCCCGTTCCCCGCGCCGCCCATCACCCTCGGGCCCGTGCGCCTGCCCCTCACGAACTCGCTCGCGGGCTACTACTTCGTGCTCGCCGCGGTGGCCGTCGCGTACGCCGCCTGCCACCGGCTGCTGGCCTCGGGTGTCGGCCGGGTGCTCGCCTCGATCCGCGAGAACGAGCTGCGCGCGCGCCTGGTGGGCTACAGCGTCGAGAGCTACCGCCTCCTGGCCTTCGCGGTGGCCGGCGTGCTCGCCGGGCTCGCGGGCGCCCTCTACGCGCTCACCGCGCAGTACACGAACCTCGCCTTCTTCCACTGGACGGTCTCCGCCAACGCGGTGGTGTGGACCGTGATCGGCGGCACCGGGACGCTGCTCGGCCCCTTCCTCGGCAGCGGGCTCGTGATCCTCGGCACGGACGTGCTGAGCGCCTGGGTGCCCCACTTCCCGATCCTGGTGGGGGCCCTCGTCCTCGGCGTCGTCGTCTTCGCGCCGGAGGGGATGGTGGGCCTGCTCGCCCGCGCGGTGCGGGCCCGATGAGGCGGCGCGGGCTCGCCTGGCTCGCCGGCGGCCTCGCCGTCCTGTTCCTGGCGACGGCGCCCGGGCTCCTCGGGACCTACCTGCGCGTGTTCTTCACCGAGCTGCTGATCTGGGGCCTGTTCGCCATGGCCTTCGACGTCCTCTACGGCTACACGGGCATGCTCTCGTTCGGCCAGTCCACGTTCTTCGGCGTCGGCGCCTATGCGGTGGCGCTGGCCGTGAGCCGCGCCGAGGCCGGGGTCTGGGGCGCGCTGCTCGCCGCCGCGGTCGCGAGCGTCCTGCTGGCGCTGGTCGTGGGCTACTTCGCGGTGCGGGTCAGCGGCCACTACTTCGTGATCATCACCGTGGTGTTCTCGCTGGTCGTCTTCCGCCTGGCCCTCCAGCACAAGGAGCTCACGGGCGGCGACGACGGCCTCAGCTTCGAGGTCCCCGCGCTCGGGGTCGGGCCCGTGACGCTCTCGCTCTACGACCCGGTGGTCAACTACTACTTCGTCCTGGCCGTGGTGACCGCGGCGGTCGCCGTGACCGCGCTGGTCATGCGCTCGCCCTGGGGGCGCGTGTTCGTCGCCATCCGCGAGAACGAGCAGCGGGCGCGCCTGGTGGGCTACGACGTCGACCGCTACAAGCTGCTCGCCTTCGCGCTCTCGGGGCTCCTCGCCGGCCTGGCGGGCGCGCTCTACGCGGTCACGTTCCGCTACTCGAACGCCTCGCTGCTGCACTGGACGGTGTCGGGGCAAGCGGTGGTCTGGGCGATCGTGGGCGGCGTCGGGACGCTCGTCGGCCCCTTCCTCGGCACCGGCGTGCTCGCGGGGATCACGGACACCATCAGCGCCTGGTTCGAGCACTATCCGCTCCTCGTGGGCGCGCTGATCATCGTCGCGGTGATCTTCGCCCCGCGCGGGCTGCTGGGGCTCCTCGCGGACGCCTTCGGGAGGTCGCGCGCCTCGTGACGACGCCGTTGCTCGAGACCCGCGGCCTCACCCGGACGTTCGGCGGCCTGGTGGCGGTCGACCACGTGGACTTCGTCCTGCCCCCGGGCGAGCTGCGGGCGATCATCGGCCCGAACGGCGCGGGCAAGACCACGTTCTTCAACCTGGTGAGCGGGTTGCTGCGGCCCACGGCCGGGCGCGTGTACTTCCGCGGCGAGGACGTCACGGGCTGGCCGGCCCACCGGCTCGCGCGGCGCGGCATGGCGCGCACGCTCCAGGTCACCAGCGTCTTCGCGGGCATGACCGTGCGCGAGAACCTCTGGATCGCCGCGCAGCGGCGCCGGCGCCTGCTCAACCCGTTCGTGCCGGCGGCGCGGATGCGGGACGTGGCCGCCAAGGTCGACGAGGTGCTGGAGCTGCTTGACCTGCGGCGGCTGGCGGACGAGGTCGTCGCGAACCTGTCGCACGGCCACCAGCGGCTGGTGGAGATCGGCCTCGCGGTGAGCGCCGAGCCGCAGCTCCTGCTCCTGGACGAGCCCACGTCCGGCCTGGCCGCGCGGGAGAGCGCCGAGGTGGCCCGCGTGATCCGGGACCTCAAGCGCTTCAGCACCATCGTGCTCGTCGAGCACAAGATGGACATCGTCATGACCGTGGCCGAGCGCATCACCGTGCTCGCGGAAGGGCGCGTGCTGGCCGAGGGCTCGCCGGACGAGATCGCCGCGAACGCGGCGGTGCAGGAGGTCTACCTCGGCGAGCCGCCGCGGCGGGGGCGGTGAGCCCATGGCCGAGGACGGCGCCATGCTGCGCGTCAGCGACCTCCACGCCCACTACGGCAAGAGCCACGTGCTGCACGGCGTGTCGCTCGAGGTGCAGCGGGGCGAGGTCGTCGCCCTGCTCGGGCGCAACGGGGTCGGCAAGTCGACGACCATGAAGAGCATCCTCGGCCTGGTCGCGGGCCGCCGCGGCCGGGTGATGTTCGACGGCCAGGACCTGAGCCGGCTGCCGGCGTACGAGGTCGGACGGCTGCCGCTCGGCTACGTGCCCCAGGGGCGGCGCGTGTTCCCCGACCTGACGGTGCTCGAGAACCTGCGCCTCGGCGTGGGCGGCGGCGAGCCGGCCCCCGAGGCGCTCGAGCGCGTGTTCCGGTACTTCCCCGTGCTCCGGGCGCGCCTGCGCCAGCGGGGCGGGACGCTGAGCGGGGGCGAGCAGCAGATGCTGGCGATCGGGCGCGCCCTCGTGAAGCAGCCGAGCATCCTGCTGCTCGACGAGCCCTCCGAGGGGCTCGCCCCCCTCGTGCTGCGCGAGATGCGGGAGACGATCCGCACGCTCCACCGCGAGGGGCTCGGCATCCTGCTGGCCGAGCAGCAGGTGGCCATGGCGCTCGACCTGGCGGATCGCGTCTACCTGATGGAGAACGGCGTCATCGTGTGGCAGGGCTCCGCGGACGAGCTGCGCCGCCGCGAGGACGTCATGCTGCGGCACCTCGGCGTGGTCGTCTGACGCGGGGCGCGGGCGCGGCGGCCGCGGAGCCGCGAGAGGAGGCACCGTGATGGGCGAAGGGGCGACGGTCGCGAGGCAGCGGTTTCTCGTGCCCGGGCGGCGGCGGTTCGTCACCGGGGCGGCGGCGTTCGTGGCGACGGCGGGCTGGCTCGTCCCGCGCGCGGCGCCCGGGGCGAGCCGCGAGCCCATCGTCATCGGCCACCAGTGCGACTTGACGGGCGGCATCTCGTCGTGGGGGTACTGGCACGACAAGGCGGCGCAGGCCGCGGTGGCCGAGATCAACCGCGCCGGGGGCATCGCGGGCCGCGAGGTGCGCCTGGTGACCGAGGACACCGAGACCAACCCGACGGTCGGCGCGCGCAAGTTCCGCCGGCTGGTCCAGCTCCACAAGGCGGACTTCGTGATCGGCTCGGTGCACTCGGGCGTCAACATCGCCAGCACCCCGGTGGCCAAGGAGCTCCGCGTGGTCTACATCCCGCAGGGCATGGCGGCCGAGATGACCGAGGACAAGGGCAGCCGGTGGGTGTTCCGCATCGGCTCGGACACCTATTCGCAGGCCGCGGCCGGGGCGCCCTGGGTGTCGGCCAACCTGGGCAAGCGGTGGACCTTCATCTTCGCCGACTACGCCTGGGGTTGGTCGCACTACCACGAGCACAAGCGGGTGATCGAGGAGCTCGGCGGGCGCGTCATGGGGCACATCCCCGTGCCCCAGGGCACCAAGGACTTCATCCCCTACCTGGCCAAGGTCCCGGCCGACACGGACGAGCTCTACAGCATCTTCTTCGGCGCCGACTCGGTCGCCTACTTCACGCAGTCCAAGCAGCTCGGGCTCGACCGGCGGATGCACCGCTACACGGTGATCTGCACGCACGAGGCCTTCTCGCCGCGCGACATCCAGGGCGCCTCCGAGGGCATCTACCTGCTCGAGTACCTGCCGCGCCAGCTCAAGTTCAAGGACACGCCCTACAACCGCAAGCTCCGCGAGCTCGTCGGCGTCGACCCGGTCGAGGGCCGCGAGGGCGGCGGCACGCGGGTGCTCGCGAGCTCGCACTACTGGGCGGTCTGGGAGTCGGTCTGGCTCGTCAAGGAGGGGATCGAGAAGTCCGGGTGGAAGTCGCGCAAGGACACGCCCGACTGGATCCGCGCGGTGGAGGGGATGGAGCTCAAGGAGAGCCTGGCCCACCCGCAGGGCGACAAGGTCATCCGCGCCCAGGACCACAAGGCCGTGATCGATTTCTGGATGTCGAAGGTCGAGCAGGGCGACATCAACGTGAAGTTCAAGATCCCGAAGGAAGAGGTCGCCAAGAAGTTCCCGCCCCGGGTCGACCATACCCGGGAGCCGTTCTGAGCGCGGTGCGGGCGGCGCTGGCCGTGCTGGGCGCCACCGTGCGGGCGCGGCCGCGCGCGTTCCTCGGCGCGTGGCTCGCGGCGCTGGTCGCCTACCACCTGGTGCTCCTGGCGCCGTTCGCCCGCTTCGGGGCGCTCCCCACCTACGCGCGGCTCCACGACGTGGTGGGCGGCGTCGTCGAGAGCCTCCGGCTCCGGCCGCCGCTCCCCGCGCTCTGGGAGCTGGTCGCCCACCAACCCGTGTACGAGATCGGCGTTCAGGACGCGTTCGGCTTCGTGCCGATCCAGTACGTCGGCGAGGTCCACGGCGTCGCGACCGCCCTGGGGCTGCCGCCGCTGGTCGCGGCGCTCGTGCTGCTGCAGGCGCGGGTGCGGGCCGCGGGCCGCGGCGGGCGGGTGCGGGCCCCGGTGGCGCTCACGGTGGGCGGGCCGGTGGTGAGCCTGCTGGGCGCGGGGACCTCGGCGGTGGCCTGCTGCGCGGCGTCGACCACCTCGGGCGTGCTCGCCACGCTCGGCCTGGGCGCCGCCGGGGCGGGCCTGGTCGCCCGGGCGGAACTGCTCGAGGGCGTGGGCCTGGCCCTCGCCCTGGCCGGGGTCGCGGGCCTCGCCCGGTGGCTCGCGGGCCACGCCCCGGACACGCCCGGCGGCGCGTGTCGCCCGGACGCGGGCGCGCGGGCCACGCCGCGAGCCAAGGAGACGGCGCATGAGCGGTGACACCTACCCGATCTTCAAGGCGGCCGCCGTGCAGGCGGCGCCCGTGTTCCTGGACCGCGACGCGACGATCGACAAGGCGTGCGCGCTCATCGAGCGGGCCGCCGCGCTCGGGGCCGAGCTCGTGGTGTTCCCCGAGGTCTTCGTCCCCGCGTACCCGCTGTGGAGCTTCCTGTACCCGCCGATGGAGACGCACGGGTTCTTCCACCGCCTGTTCCGCAACGCCGTGAAGGTCCCGAGCCCGCAGACCGACAAGCTCGGCGAGACGGCGCGGCGCTGCGGCGTGATCGTCTCCATCGGCGTCAACGAGAAGACCGACGTGAGCATGGGCGCCATCTGGAACGCCAACCTGATCTTCGACCACACGGGCGCCATCGTGCACCGTCACCGCAAGCTCGTGCCGACGTTCGTCGAGAAGCTCTCCTGGGCGAACGGCGACGGCAGCGGGCTCCGCACGGTGGACACGCGGGTGGGGCGGCTCGGGCTGCTCATCTGCGGCGAGAACACCAACCCGCTGGCGCGCTTCGCGCTCCTGGCCCAGGGCGAGCAGGTCCACCTCTCGACCTACCCGCCGGCCTTCCCGGCCCGACGCCCCGGCGCGCAGGGCGAGTACGACCTGGGCCACGCCATCCGCGTCCGCGCCGGCGCCCACTCGTTCGAGGGCAAGGTCTTCACCGTCGTGGCCTCGGGGGCGCTCGACGAGCTCACGGTGAAGGAGGTGGCCCAGGGCGACGACGAGAAGCGCGCCATCCTCCAGAAGACGCCGCGCCCGGTCTCGGTGATCCTGAACCCGAACGCCGACGTGATCGCCGGGCCGCTCGACGAGCCCGAGGGCATCGTCGTGGGCGAGATCGACATCAACCAGATCGTCGAGTGGAAGCAGATCCACGACGTCGTCGGGTACTACAACCGCTTCGACATCTTCCGGCTCCGCGTCAACCGCGCGCCGAACCGCCCGCTCGAGATCGTGGACGGCGACGCCGAAGGCGGCTCGGGCGAGCGGCTACAATAGCCTGCGATGCGCACCGTCTGGATCGCCGGCGCCGGCATGACCCGCATCGGCCGCCGGCCCGAGCCCCTGCAGGCCCTAATGGCGGAGGCCGCCCACGCGGCGCTCGCCATGGCCGGCCACCCCGAGCCCGACGCCATCGTCGTGGCGGCGATGAACCCCGAGGAGTTCGTGGGCGACGGCAACTTCGCCTCCAACGTCGCGAGCTACATGGGCTTCGCCGAGGTCCCGGCCGTGCGCATCGAGACGGCGACCTCCTCGGGCGCCGCCGCCTTCTACGCCGGCTTCGCCCAGGTGGCCGCGGGCCTGGCCCGAACCGTGCTGGTCGTGGGGGGCGAGAAGATGACCCACCTGCCGACGCCGCGGGTGTCGGAGCTGATCGGCCGCTCGATCGACCCCTACGAGCGCTCGTACGGCGCCACCATGCCGGCGCTCGCCGGCCTCGTCACGCGCGCCCTGATGGCCCGCCACGGCGTCACCGAGCGGGAGCTGGCGCAGGTGTCGGTGAAGAACCACGCCCATGGCGCCCGGAACCCGTTCGCGCACTTCCAGCACCCGGTGACCCTCGAGGAGGTCCTCGAGAGCCGCGTGGTCGCCGACCCGCTCCGGCTGCTCCACTGCTGCCCGATCTCGGACGGCGCCGCGGCCGTGGTGCTCACGGCCGAGCGCGGGCCCGTGCGCGTGGCCGGCGTGGGGCAGGGGACCGACACGCTCGCCCTGCGCCACCGGCGACGGCTCACGAGCTTCCGCGCCACGCAGGCCGCGGCGCGGGCCGCCTTCGCCATGGCCGGCTTCGGCCCCGAGCGCGTGGACTTCGCGGAGGTCCACGACGCCTTCGCGCCGTTCGAGCTCATCGCGCTCGAAGACCTCGGGCTCGTGCCCCCGGGCAAGGCCGGGCGCGCCACGCTCGACGGCGAGACGGCACTCGACGGGCGCCTGCCCGTCAACCCGTCGGGCGGCCTCAAGGCGCGCGGGCACCCCCTCGCGGCCACGGGCATCGCACAGATCGTCGAATGCGTGTGGCAGCTCACCGGCCGCGCCCAGGGACGGCAGCTCCAGGGCCGCGTGGCGCTGGCGCACTCGATCGGCGGCCTGGCGACGAACAACTGGGTGACGCTGCTGGAGGCGGCGTGAGGGCGCGCCGGCGGCCGCGAGGGGGGACGTGCGCATGATCGAGACGATCCCGGCCTCGCGCTGCCCGCAGTGCGAGCTCACCGTGGCGCCTCCCGCCCCCTACTGCCCCTACCACCCGGTGGCGATGGTCCCGACCACGGTGGCGGGCGTGGGCGAGGTGGTCACGTTCACGACGCTCTACGCGCCGCCGGAGGGGTTCCGGTCGCCGCTGCACATCGCGCTCGTGGAGCTCGAGGGCGGCGCGCGCTTCGTCTGCCACGGGGCCGAGGTGCGCGGGCTCAAGGTCGGCGCGCGCGTGGCGGTGGAGGCGATCGACAACATCTACTATTTCTCGAGCCTGTCGGCCCTGGACCGCGCGCGCCTGTTCTGGCGGCGGGCGGGCCGGGCCGGCGACCGGCTCCACGCGATGACCCGGAGCCTCGCCAAGCGGCTCTGGAAAGGAGGCGGCGGTGCCACGGCGTGAGCTGAAGCCGCTCAGCGGCATCCGCGTCCTGGACCTCACGCGGGTCCTGGCCGGCCCGTTCTGCACCCAGCTCCTGGCGGACATGGGCGCCGAGGTGCTCAAGGTCGAGGAGCCCGGCAAGGGCGACGACACGCGGCGCTGGCCGCCCTTCGTCGGGGGCGAGGCGACGTACTTCCTGGCCGTGAACCGGGGCAAGAAGAGCCTCACGCTCAACCTCAAGACCCCGGAGGGGCTCCGCCTGCTCCGCGCGCTGGTGCGGCGCAGCGACGTGCTCGTGGAGAACTTCCGCCCCGGGACCATGGAGCGCCTGGGGCTCGGCTACCGGCGCCTGGCGCGCGTGAATCCGCGCCTCGTCTACTGCGCCATCTCCGGCTTCGGCGAGTCGGGGCCCGAGGCCCACCGCGCCGGCTACGACCTGATCATCCAGGGCGAGTCCGGGATCATGGACCTCACGGGGTTCCCCGACGGCCCGCCGGTCAAGGTCGGCAACTCCATCGCCGACCTCGTGGCCGGCATGGCCGCCGCCCACGGCGTCGTGCTGGCGCTGCTGGCGCGCCAGCGCACGCGGCGCGGCCAGAAGGTCGAGGTGGCGATGCTCGACGTGATGGCCGCCCTGCTCACCTACCAGGCGAGCCTCTACCTGAACGCCGGCCAGCGTCCCACCCGCAAGGGCAACCGGCACCCCTCGATCGTGCCCTACGAGGTCTTCCGCGCGGCCGACGCCTATCTGACGCTCGGCGTCGCCAACAACGCCCTCTGGCGCCAGGCCTGCGCCGCGCTGGACCATCCCGAGCTCGCCGACGACCCGCGCTTCGACAGCGAGGCCAAGCGCGTCGAGCACCGCGACGAGCTGATCCCGATCCTCGACGCGATCTTCGCCACCCGCACCGCGGACGAGTGGCTCAAGCGGCTGGAGGCGGCGGGCGTCCCGGCCGGGCGCATCCGGTCGGTCGCCGAGGTGTGCGAGAGCGAGCACCTCAAGGCGCGTGGCATGATCGTGCGCCTGCCGCATCCCACGGCCGGCACCGTGGGCGTGATGGGGGTGCCGATCCGCCTGCACGCCACGCCCGGCGCCGTCGAGGCGCCGCCCCCGCTCCTCGGCCAGCACACCACCGAGGTCCTCCGGGGCGTGCTCGGCCTCTCGCCGGCGACGCTCGCGCGCCTGGCGAAGCGGGGCGTCATCTAGCGCAGCGCGCTGGAGACACCGCGGCGCCCGGCGCGACACCGCCGTCGCGCCCCCGCGGGCCGCGTCCACCGACGGCGCACGCCGCCGTCGGTTTCTTGACACCGCTCGCCGCGGCGACGCAAGATGGCTCGACCCGGCTCCGGAGGCGGCGATGGGACGACTCGTCAAGATCTACGACACGACGCTGCGCGACGGCACGCAGGGCGAGGGCGTGTCGTTCTCCATGGAGGACAAGGTCCGGCTCGCCATGCGGCTCGACGCCTTCGGCATCCACTACATCGAAGGCGGCTGGCCGGGGTCGAACCCCAAGGACCTCCGCTTCTTCCGCCGCATGCAGGACGTGCCGCTCAAGCACGCCCGCCTCGCCGCCTTCTCCATGACCCGCCGCGCGGGCGTCGCCCCCGAGCACGACGCCAACCTCCAGGCGCTCGTGGAGGCCGGGGCGCCGGTGGCCACCATCGTCGGCAAGGCGTGGGACTTCCACGTCACCCACGCGCTCGAGACCACGCTCGAGGAGAACCTGGCGATGATCGCCGACACGATCGGCTATCTGCGGCCGCGCGTGGAGGAGGTCATCTTCGACGCCGAGCACTTCTTCGACGGCTTCCGCGCGAACCGCGAGTATGCGCTGCGCACGCTCGCGGCCGCGGAGGCGGCGGGGGCCCGGTGGCTGGTCCTCTGCGACACCAACGGCGGCACGTTGCCCCACGAGGTGGCGGAGATCGTCCGGGCGGTGCGCGGCCACGTGCGCACGCCGCTCGGCATCCACGTCCACAACGACGCCGAGTGCGCGGTGGCGAACTCGCTCGCGGCGGTGCGCGAGGGCGTCGAGCAGGTCCAGGGCACCATCAACGGCTACGGCGAGCGGTGCGGCAACGCCAACCTGGTCTCGATCATCCCGAACCTGGTCCTCAAGATGGGCTACGAGTGCGTGCCGCGCGCACACCTGCGCGAGCTCCGCAACCTGGCCCGGTTCGTCTCCGAGCTCGCGAATCGCACGCCCTGGGCCGCCCAGCCCTACGTCGGCGACTCGGCGTTCGCCCACAAGGGCGGCATGCACGTGTCCGCCGTCCTCAAGCACCCCGAGACCTACGAGCACGTCGACCCCGCCGCCGTGGGCAACCACCGGCGCGTGCTGGTCTCGGAGCTGGCCGGGCAGTCGAACATCCTGTGGAAGGCGCGCGAGTACGGGATCGAGCTCGACCGGGGCACGCCCGAGGCCCGGCGGATCCTGGAGCAGCTCAAGGCCCTGGAGGACCAGGGGTTCCAGTTCGAGGGGGCCGAGGCGTCCTTCGAGCTCCTGATCGAGCGCGCCCTCGGGCGTCACCGCCCCTACTTCGAGCTCGAGGCCTACCGGGTGATCGTCGAGGAGCAGCGAGGCGGCGGCGAGCCCGTGGCGGAGGCCACCGTCCGCGTACGCGTCAAGGGGATCCTCGAGCACACCGCGGCCACCGGCAACGGGCCCGTCAACGCGCTTGACCACGCGCTGCGCAAGGCGCTCGAGGAGTTCTACCCGAGCCTGCGCGCGCTCCGGCTCCTCGACTACAAGGTGCGCATCCTGGACGAGTCCAAGGGGACGGCGGCCAAGACGCGCGTGCTGATCACCTCGGGCGACGGCGAGGAGACGTGGGGCACGGTCGGCGTCGCCGACAACATCATCGAGGCCTCCTGGCAGGCCCTCGTGGACTCCATCGAGTACAAGCTCCGCCGCGACGAGCGGAGGCTCGCGTGACCATCTGCGTGGTCGACGACGAGCCGCCCATCATGCAGCTCTGCGTCAAGGTGCTCGAGACGCACGGTCACGTGGTGGACGGCTACACGCGCGGCGACGAGGTGCTGGCGCGGCTCGAAGCCGCGCCCGCGGACCTGCTCGTCGTCGACTACCGCATGCCCGGGCTGAACGGGCTCGAGCTCGTCCGGCGCGCCCGGCGGCTGCGGCCCGGCATCCGGGTCGTCATGATCACGGGGCACGGCACGCCGGAGGTCGTCCACGCCGCGGAGGCCGCGGGCGTCGACGGCGTCCTGCTCAAGCCGTTCACGCCGAGCGAGCTCGCGGGCGCCGTCGCCAGGGCCCTGCGCCCGTCGCCCGGGCCGCGCGCCGCCGGCTGAGCGCCGCCGTCAGTAGCCGCGGGCCGCGCGCCACGCGCGGATCTGCTCGGCGTGCTCCCGGTAATGGTGGGCGGACGTGCCGTCGACGAGGCGCCAGGCCGTCCGGCCCGGCTGGAAGCGCTCCTCGGGCACCGCGGCGGCGGCGCGCATGAAGGCCTCGTGCGAGGCGTCGAGCTCGAGCAGGAGCTCGGCGGCGGAGCGGTCGCGCGCCGCGGCCACGAAGCGCGCGTTCCAGGCGTCGACGTCCTCGTAGCTCACCCCCGCCGGCACCGGCTTCTCGCCGCGCGCCAGGCGCTCGAGCAGCGGGATCATCTCGCGGTGCCAGCCGCTCAGGTGAGCGACGACGTCCTTGACGCTCCAGCTCCCGAGCCACACCTCGGCCATCCGCGCCTCGTTGAGGCCCTGGAGCGCGGCCTGCAGCGCGCGGTACTCCTCGGCCGCGCGCGTGAGCAGCTCCTGCTTGGGCGTCACGGCCCCTCCCCGGCCCGGAAGGGCAGGCGCTTGTAGAAGAGGAGCTGCCGGTAGCCCTGCGGCAGGTTGTCGATGTGGCCGGACGGGACGAAGCCCAGCGCCGCGTGCATGCGGATCGCCGCCGCGTTGGTCTCCTGGGCCGCGGAGAAGAGGCGCGGGCTCGGCGAGCACGCCTCGACCGCCTGGAACAGGGCCCGCGCCACCCCTCGCCGGCGGAACTCGGGCCGCACCGCGACGAGCGTCACCAGCGTGCACTGGAACCAGTCGGTCCGGTAGGCGAGGCAACCCGCCACGCGCCCGTCGGCGTCGGCCACGAGCAGGTGGTGGTCCTCGACGTGGGCGCGCACCACGGGGCCGGCCTGCTCCGGCCCCAGCGCCTCGGCGGCGAGCTCGATCACGGTGCCGAGATCGGCGGGGCGCACGCGGCGGATCTGCACGAGGTCAGTCTACCGCGGCGGGGCCGCGCGCCCGGGGTCCGCGGGCGCCGCGGCGCGGGCTAGGACGTGGCGCGCGCGGCGGGCGCGGGCTGGCGCCGGGGCGAGCGGCGGGGCAGGCGGGCGGCGACGGCCTCGACGAGCTCGCGCCGCGTGAACGGCTCGGGCAGCACCCGCTCGGCGAGCTCGGGGGGCAGAGGCGGCCGCTCCTCCTCGCCCAGCCCCTCGCGCGTGACGAGGACCACGGGCTCACGCAGGCGCGGCGAGCGCGCGGCCAGCCGCCGGGAGAGTTCGGGGACGCCCGCGAGCGCGGCGTCGGCGATCACGACGTCGGCCGCGTCGTCGAGCGCGGCCAGGGCCGCCTCCGCGGTCTCGCAGGCCCGCACGCGGCAGCCCGCCGAGGCCAGGTAGGTCGCGACCATGTCGAGGACGAGCGGGTCGTGCGCCACGACCACGGCCGCGAGCCCCGCGAGCTCGCGGCCGCGCTCGCCCGGCGCCGCCGGCGGGGGCGGCGCGACGAGCATCCCCGGAGCGTCGGCCTCCGCGAGCAGGGCGTGCAGGCGCTCGGCAGCCTGTCGCGCCTCGTGCAGGAGCCGGGCGTTGTCGATGGCGTACGCCGCGTACAGCGTGAGCGTGCGCACGAACTCGAGGTCGGCCGTCGTGAAGGTGGACGCCCGGGCCGCCGGGCCCGTGCCGGTCATCTTCGCCGCCAGGTTGACGACGCCGATGAGCCGGTCGCCGACGCGGAGCGGGACGCAGACGAAGGAGGGGCTCCCGTACCGCGGGTCGTTGGAGCGCGCGAAGCGGATGTCGGTCTCGATGTCGCGCACGAGCACCGGCTGCCCCGATTGCGCCGCCTTGCCGGCGATGCCCTCCCCGAGGGGGACCTCGGCGCCCACCAGGTCGCGACCGTCCCGGCGGCGGCTCGCCACCACGCGCAGGACCAGGCGCTCGGGGTCCACGAGCATGATCGACCCGGCCGTCGCCCCCACGGCCTGCATCGCGCGCTCGAGCACGTGCCCGACCAGGTCTTCGATGCGAGGGATCCGGGCCAGGACGTCCGCCATCTCGTTGAGCGTCGCCATCTTGGCCGCGAGGTCGTCGCCGCGGGCGACGGCCTCGCGGAGCTCGCCGATCAGGCGGCTGAGCGCCCGCGCGATGTCGCCGAGCTCGGCGATCGGCCCGAGCCCGGCGAGGACCGCGGGCCCCGGGGCCGGCGGGGGCGCGTCGCGACGGACGAGCCCGCGCCGCAGGGTGGCCGCCAGCCGACCCACGCGGTCGGCGAGCTGCCGGGCCAGGGCGAAGCCGAGGAGCGCGATCAGGAGCGCCAGGAGCAGCCCGAGCTGCACGGTGGGGCGTGCGGTGAGCTGGTGGTGCCAGAGGATCGCCAGGAGGACGAGGAGGGGCAGGAGGCCGCTCAGGACGAAGATCGCGGCGGCCGCCTGGCGCACCGGCAGGCCGAGCCCGGGCGGACGGCTCGAAGGGCGCATGGTTCCTCCCGGTTATCGGCGGCCCGGGCCCCGGCCGACAGGCCCGCGGCGCCCCGCGTCAGTAGGTCCCCGGGCGCACGCGGCGGTAGAGCGCCTTCAGGCCCTCCACCGTGAACTCGGGCGAGCGGCAGTACCCGATGATGGTCCGCTCGTCCTGCTCCACGCGCGCCGCGGCCTCCGGCACGCGCGGGGCGATCTCCGGCGGGATGGTGAGCACGCCGTGCTGGTCGCCGTGGATCAGGTCTCCCGGCCGCACCCAGAGGCCGCCCACCTTGACAGGCAGGCCGAAGTCGACGAGGTGGACGTAGGCGTGCGACACCGACACGTGCGCGGCCGCGAACTGGAACCCCATCGCCCGGACCTCGTCGAGATCGCGGACCGAGCCGTCCGTGACCACGCCCGCCACCCCGAGCGCCTTGTGGATGCTCGCCTGGACCTCGCCCCACTGCGCGCCCTGGCCGCGCGGCTCGTCGAGGTCGTGGACGACGACCACGCGCGGCGCCGGGATCGAGAGCACGTAGTCCCACCAGGCGAAGGTGCTGGCGCGGTGGCCCTCCTCGGGGCGCGCTTCGGCGCGGATCACGGCGGTGACCGCGTAGCCGACCAGCGGGCCCAGCTCGGGGAAGAGACACCGGATCTCGGAGGACATGAACCCCTGGTTGCGCGGTCGGACGTCGAACGTCTCGATGGCGTTGGCCACGGTGGGGCTCGAGAGTTTCCGGAGCGCGTCGATCACGTTGACCTCCCCTGGATCACGGTGCCCGCGCGGCGCGCGCGGGGGCGCGGCGGCCCGGCCGGCGACGTCACGTCCACCGTCGGAGCGCGGCCTCGAGCCGGTCGAGCGCGGGCTCGACCTCGACGGCCGGCTCGGCCCAGTCGGCCACCGCCGCCGGTTGCTTGAGCCCGTGGCCCGTGACCACGCAGACCACGAGCTCGGTGGCGCCGAGGACGCCGGCGGCGCGGAGCGCGCGCGCCGCCGCGACCGAGGCCGCGGCGGCGGGCTCGCAGAAGATCCCGGCGGTGCGGGCCAGGAGCGCCTGCGCGTCGAGGAGCGCGGCGTCGTCCACGGCCACGCAGACGCCGCCCGTGGCCCGCACCGCCGCCAGCGCGCGGGCGCCCAGGGCCGGCGCCCCGACGGCGATCGACTCGGCGACGGTGGGCCCGGGCGTCACCGGCGCGACGTCCTCGGCGCCCGCGCGCCAGGCCTCGACGATCGGCGCCGCGGCGGCGGCCTGGGCGACGACCATGCGCGGCACGCCCCGGGCCCAGCCCACCGCATTGAGCTCGCGCCAGCCCTTCCACGTCGCGACCACGCCGAGCCCACCGGCGATCGGGTGGATCATCCAGGCGGGGACCTCGCCCTCGAGCGCCTCCCAGACCTCGAAGGCGTAGGACTTCTTGCCCTCGTTGCGCCAGGGGTTCGTCGACAGGCACGGGTACCAGCCGAACCGCGCCAGCGCAGCCCGGCAGAGCGCGGCCGTCGCCTCGTAGGGCCCGCGCACCGCGATCACGCGCGCCCCGTGGGCGCGCGCCTGCGCGACCTTGGCGGGCGCGGTCGCCGCGGGCACGAAGACGTAGGCCGGCAGGCCCGCCGCCGCCGCATACGCGGCCACGGAGGCGGCGTGGTTGCCCGTCGAGGCCACCGCCACCGCGGCGGCCTTGGTCTCGCGGGCGTGCGAGAGCGCGACCGTCACCGAGCGGTCCTTGAGCGACCCGGTCGGCAGCAGCGCGTCGTTCTTGATCAGGAGCCGCTCGAGCCCCAGGGTCTGCCCCAGGCGCGGCACGGCGAGAAGCGGCGTGTCGCCCTCGCCGAGCGAGACGACGCTCGCGGCGTCGGCGACCGGCAGGAACTCCCGCCAGCGCCAGAGCCCCCGGGGGCGCCGACGGATCTCCTCGCGCAGCCCCGGCGTGACGGCGCCGAGGTCGACCGTCACCTCGAGGACGCCCGCGCAGCGCGGGCAGCGGGTGGCGGGCGTCGCGTCCTCGACGGCCCGCGCACAGCGCGGGCAGGCGACCTCGCGGACGACGCCCATCAGGCCCCGCGGAGCATCCGCCGCGCGGAGGACCCCCGCCTGCGCGCGCCGGCGGCCGCGCTCACGGCGCGTACGCCTCGTTGGCCGCCGAAGCGGCGAAGCCGGGCCGCGTGCCGCCGCCGGGCACGTAGATGCGCCCGCCGAGCGCGACGGCTCCCATGCCGTGCCGTGGCGTGGGCATGGGGGCCTTGGCGAGCCACCGGTTGCCGACCGGCTCGTACATCTCGGTCGCGTTGAAGATGCGGAAGGGGGCCTCGCCGCCGAAGACGTAGAGCCGGTCGCCCAGCACCGCCGCGGCGAGCCCGCCCCGCGCGGCGGGGAGCGACGGGCCCGTGCGCCAGCTGTCCGTCGCCGGGTCGTAGATCTCGACGTTGGCGTACTGGGTGCCGAAGAACGACTCGCGGCCGCCGAGCGTCCAGAGGCGCCCCTGGTAGGCCACGGCCGTGAGGTGGTCGCGGGCCGTGGGCACGTCGTTGGCGCTCCGCCAGCGGTCCTCGGACGGGTCGTAGACCTCGTGCGCGTGGCTCGGGCGGTCGGCGCTGCCGCCCACGGCGTGAATCCGCCCGTCGAGGACCGCGACCGCGAGCGCGCCGCGCGGCGTGGGCATGGGGGCGCGCCGCACCCAGGTCTCGCGCGCGGGGTCGTATTCCCAGACCGTGGCCTCCGGCGTCCAGCGCACGCGGCCGCCCGAGTAGCCGCCGATCACGAAGAGGCGGGTGCCGACGACGGCGGCGGCCGCGTGGTGGAGGGCGACCGGCAGCGGCGCCCGGACCTGCCACGTGTTCGTGGCCGGGTCGTAGACCTCGACGGTCGGCACCGGCTCGGCCGAGGGGCCGAAGCCGCCGATGACCCACACGCGTCCCTCCAGGGCGGCAACGGCCACCTCCTGACGCGGCGTCGGCATCGGCGCGAGCACGGTCCAGGTGCCGGGCGCGGTGAGCTCGATCGGCGCCGGCGACTCCGTGGTCCAGCCGACGCAGCCGGCGAGGAGCAGCGCCAGGCCGAGCGCGAGGGCCCGGCTCATGCGTGCCCCACCAGGGCGAGGAACGCGTCCTCGTCGAGCGTGGGCACGCCCAGGCGGCGCGCCTCCTCCGCCTTGCCGCCCGGGGCCTCGCCGACGACCACGTAGTCGGTCTTGCGCGAGACCGTGCTGGTCACGCGCCCGCCCAGCCGCTCGATGAGCTCCCGCGCCTGCTCCCGGGTGAACCGGCGCAGCGTGCCGGTGAGCACGAAGGTCTTGCCCTCGAGCGGGCGCGGCCCGGCCTGCCAGCCGCGCTCCACCATGACCACGCCGGCGTCGGCGAGCCGGCGGATCACGTCGCGGTTGGTCTCGTCGGCGAAGAACGTGGTCACCGAGCGCGCGATCCGAGGCCCGATGCCGTGGATCTCCGCCAGCTCGGCCTCCGAGGCGGCCATGAGACGCTCCATGCTGCCGAAGCGCGCCGCCAGGAGCGCGGCGACGCGTTCGCCCACGAGCCGGATCCCGAGGGCGTTCAGGAGCCGGGCGAGCCCGCGGTCGCGCGAGGCCTGGATGGCCCGCACGAGGTTCTCGGCCGACTTGGGCCCGAACCGGTCGAGCTCGGCGACCTGCTCGACGGTGAGGTGGTAGAGGTCGGCGAAGTCCTTGACGAGCCCCCGGTCCACGAGCTGGTCGATCGCCGCGTCGCCCAGGTGCTCGATGTCCATCGCGCGGCGCGAGCCGAAGTGCTTCAGGCGCTCCTTGAGCTGCGCCGGGCACGCGCTGTTGAGGCACCGCCAGTAGGCCTCGTCCGGCAGGCGCGCCGCCGGGTGGCCGCACGCCGGGCAGCGGTCCGGGAAGCGGAAGGGCTGGGCGTCGGGCGGGCGTCGGGCCAGGATCACCTGCACGACGTAGGGGATGACGTCGCCGGCCCGCTCGATCAGCACCGTGTCGCCGACCCGGACGTCCTTGCGGCGGATCTCGTCCTCGTTGTGGAGGCTGACGCTGCGGATCCTCACGCCGGCCAGGTCCACGGGCTGGAGCCGGGCGACGGGGGTCAGGATGCCGGTCTTGCCGACCTGGACCTCGATCGCCTGGACGACCGTCGTCGCCTGACGGGCGGCGAACTTGTAGGCGATCGCCCAGCGCGGGTGGTGCGTGGTCGCGCCGAGGCGGCGCTGCTGCTCGAGCGAGTCGACCTTGACCACCACGCCGTCGGCGTCGTAGCCGAGCGCGTCTCGCTCGGCCTCGAGCCGCGCGCAGTAGGCGAGCACGTCCTCCAGGGTCGGGCAGCGCTCCGTCCGCGGGTTCACCTTGAAGCCGGCCTCGCGGAGCGCCTGCAGGGTCTCCCAGTAGGTGGTGAAGCCGAGCGCCTCGGCCTCGGCGAGGTGGTAGACGAAGATGTCGAGCGGGCGGCGGGCGGTGACCGCCGGGTCCTTCTGGCGCACCGAGCCCGCGGCGGCGTTCCGCGGGTTGGCGAAGACGGGCTCGCCCGCCTCCTCGAGGGCGCGGTTGAGCGTCTCGAACTCGGCCCGCGGCATGAAGACCTCGCCGCGGACCTCGAGCTCGGGGACCTCGGCCAGGCGCCCGCGCAGGACCACCGGCAGGCTGCGGATGGTGCGCAGGTTCGCGGTGATGTCCTCGCCCACGCGCCCGTCGCCCCGGGTCGCGCCGCGCACGAAGCGGCCCCGCTCGTAGAGCAGCGCGACGCCGAGCCCGTCGATCTTGGGCTCGCAGACGTACGCGAACGCGGCGCCCGGCAACAGCCGGTGGAGCCGCGCCTCCCACTCGCGCAGCTGCTCGGGGGTCGTGGCGTTGTCGAGCGAGAGCATCGGGACCCGATGCTCGACCGGCCGGAACAGGTCCACCGGCTGCCCGGCCACGCGCTGCGTGGGGCTGTCGGGGGTGACGAGCGCCGGGAAGCGGGCCTCGAGCTCCCGGAGCTCGCGCATGAGCGCGTCGTACTCGGCGTCCGAGATCTCGGGCCGGTTCTCGACGTAGTAGAGGTAGTCGTGGTGACGGATCGCTTCGCGGAGCTCGGCGATCCGCTGCGCGGCGTCCGCCTCCTGCATCGGCCAGAGGATAGCACGCGCCTCCGCGCGCCCCCGGTCAGGGCACCGGGGGCCGCGCGCTCAGCCGGATGGCGAGGAAGACCGGGCCGAGCCCGGCCACCACGAGGGCCAGCGCCGGCAGCGCGGCCTCGGCCCAGAGCGACTCGGCCGTCAGCTCCCAGATGCCGACGGCGAGCGTGTCCAGCCCGAAGGGGCGGAGCAGCAGCGTGGCCGGCATCTCCTTCATCGTCTCGACGAACACCAGCACGAGCGCGGTGAGCAGGCCGCCCCGCAGGAGCGGCAGGTGGACGCGCCGGAGCGTGGCGCCCCGGCCGGCGCCGAGCGAGCGCGCGGCGTCGTCCAGGCTCGGGGGGATGCGGGCCAGGCTCGCGTCGAGCGTCTGGTAGGCGACGGCGAGGAACCGGACCGCATAGGCGAAGAGCAGCGCGGCGGCCGAGCCCGTCAGCAGCAGGTCGAGGGGACGGCCGAGGAGGCGCTCGGCGGCGCGGGTGAGCGGGTGGTCGACGAGCGAGAGCGGCACGAGCACGCCCACGGCGACCACCGCGCCGGGCAACGCGTAGCCCATGGTCGCGAACTGCACGGCGAGCCGGACCGGGCGCGTGCGGTGCGCGCGCGCCGCGTAGGCGAGCACCAGGGCGAGCAGGCCGGTGCCGGCCGCCGCGGCCCCGGCGAGCGCGAGCGTGTTGGCCAGGAGCGCGCGGAAGCGCGCCGCCGACATCGTCACGGTGGCGTCGCGCGCCCAGAGCAGGAGCTGCGTCACGGGCAGGCCGAAGGCGAGCCCGAGGACGAGCGCGCAGACGCCCGTCGCCGCGAGCGCCCGCCAGCCCCGCAAGGGCTCGGGTCGGACGCCGGGCCCGCGCCGGTGGCTCTGCACGAAGCGGGCGCGCCCGCGGAGCGCGCGCTCGAGCGCGAGCAGCGCGAAGGCCGCGAGCAGGAGCACGCTCGCGAGCTGCGTGGCCGCCAGCCGATCGAACATGCCGAGCCAGACCCGGTAGACGCCCTCGGTCAGGGTGCGGTAGCCGAACGTCGCCACCGTCCCCACGTCGGCCAGCGCCTCCATCATCGCGAGCGACGCGCCGGCGGCCAGCGCGGGGCGGGCCATGGGCAGGATCACCTCGACCAGCGCGCGCCCGCGCGTGTGGCCGAGGCTCCGCGCCGTCTCGAGCGTGGCCGCCCCGTGCTCGCGGAACGCCGTCCGGGCGAGGAGGTAGACGTAGGGGTAGAACACGAGCGTCATGACCAGCGTCACGCCCCACGCCGACCGGAGCTCGGGCAGGCGAGCGCCCGGGCCGAGCGCCGCGCGGAGCCAGGTCTGCACGGGGCCGGTGTAGTCGAGCAGGCCGAGGAAGGCGAAGCCGATCACGTACGCGGGGACGGCCAGGGGCAGGATCAGGGCCCACTCGAAGACGCGCGAGCCGGGGAAGCGGTAGGCCACGACGAGCCAGGCGAGGCCGGTGCCGAGCACGAGGGTGCCGGCCCCCACCCCCGCGACAAGGACCGCGGTATTGAGGACGAGGGCGGCGAGTTGCGTGTGCCAGAGGTGCGCCCACACCTCGACGCGGGGCGTCAGCAGCGAGGCCAGCACGGCCACGATCGGCACGGCGACCGCGCCGGCGCCGAGCGCGGCGGCCAGGGTCCAGGGCGAGGGGCGCGGCGTCGCGGGCACGGGAGGTTCCCTTCCGTCCCGGCGCGGGCTATACTGCGACCGGAACGCCAGTTCCTTAGGGTTTCCTAACGTGGCCAGACGGTCAAGCCTAAAGGCGCGGCGGCGGGCGCCGGAGACCACCGCTTCGGTCCAGGACTACCTGGCGGCCATCTACGACCTGGGCTCGAGCGGCAAGCCCGTGATCGGGGCACGGCTCGCCAAGCACCTGGGCGTCTCCGCGCCCACGGTCACCGAGGCGATCCAGCGCCTGACGCGCGGCGGCTACGTGCGCGTCGGGCGCGGCAAGACGCTCGCGCTCACGCCCAAGGGGCGAGAGATCGCCGAGGTCATGGCGCGCCGCCACCGCCTGCTCGAGCGCTGGCTCACGGACTCGCTCGGCCTGGACTGGACCGACGCCCACGAGGAGGCCCACCGGCTCGAGCACGCGCTGTCGCCGCGGGTCGAGGAGCGACTCGCGGCGCTGCTCGGCATGCCCTCCACGTGCCCGCACGGCAACCCCATCCCGGGCATGGCGGCGCCCCCTCGCGTGGCGCTCTTCCCCCTCGCGCAAGCGGCCGAGGGCTCGACGGTGGTGGTCGAGCGCATCACCGAGGAGGCCGAGGCCGACAAGAAGCTCCTCGAGTACCTCTGGCGGAACGACGTCCGCCCGGGGCGGCGCCTGCAGGTCGTGGAGGTGGCGCCCTGGGCCGGCACCATCACGCTGGCCGGCGAGGGGCGCACGATCGCGCTCGGGCTCGCGGCGGCGGCGAAGATCTGGGTGTACGCCGCGAAGGACGCCCCGGCCGGCTGACCGCGGGCGCGCCCGTCAGCGCTTGCCGGCCGGCGCGCGGCGCGCCCGGACCTCGGCGATCATCCGCTCGACGCGCGCGCGATCCTCGCCCGGCGGCACGACGGCCACGAACCGCTCCCACGCCGCGAGGGCGCCGGCCGTGTCCTGCTTGGCCTCGAGCAGCACCTGGCCCCGGTAGAGGAGCGCGGGCGGGTAGTCGGGCTGGAGAGCCAGCGCCCGATCGAAGGTCTCGAGCGCGCCGTCGGCGTGCCCGCCGATGGCCAGGATCAGCCCCAGGTGCGTGAGCGCGTCCACGTTCCGCGGGTCACGCGCCAGCACGGCCTTGTAGGCGGCGATGGCCTCGTCGTAGCGCCCGGCCAGGAGGCTCGCGCGCGCGGCCTCGAGCATCCCGGCCAGCATCGCGGGCGGCACGCTGCGGGTCCCGGGTGTGCCGGCGGCGGGCGCGGGGTCGAGCGTCGCGAGCGGGCGCGAGCCCGGCATCGGCAGCCCGGCCAGGGGATCCGGCGCCGTGTGCCGGACGATCCCGGCGCCGAGCGCTACGCCGAAGAGCACGAGCAGGACGGCGGAGGTCGCCAGCGCGAGCGGATGGCGCCACGCCGCGGCGCGCGGGGCGCGGGCGGGTGCGGCGGCGGCGGCCGGCCGCGGCGCGGGCGGCGGCCCGAGGCGGTCGAGCGCGGCGAGCGCGGCCGCGGCCTCGGCCTCGTAGCGCGCGCGGAGCGCGGCGTAGTCGTCGGGGGCGATGTGCCCGGCCTCGTGCTCGAACTCGAGCTCCCGGAGCGCGCGCAGCGCGCGGCGCTTGCGCTCGAGCCACCCCTCGCGGGTGTCGACCTCGACACGCGCGCCCGCGGCGTCGTCGTCGCGGCCGCGGAGCAGCGGCCAGAGCGTGAAGGCGAGCGCCGGGAGCCCGACCGCCAGGACGACGAGCGCGACGGCCATCAGCCTTCGGCCTCGAGCTCGCGCCGGATCCGCTCGCGCATGGCGTCGTCCACCGCGACCCCCGGGCCCGCCGGGGCGGGCGCCGGGCGCCGCACCCACCGCGCGAGGAGCGCGGCGGCCGTGCCGAGCCCGACGAGCACCGCCGCGGCCGGGGCGAGCCAGACGAGGAGCGTGAAGCCGCGCCGACGGGGCTCGAGCAGGATCCACTCGCCGTACCGCTCGACGAAATACTCGACCACCTGCTCGGGCCGCTCGCCCGCGGCCAGGCGCTCGCGGATCAGCGCCCGCATCTGGGCCGCCATCTCCGACGGGGAGTCCGCGACCGAGAGGTTCTGGCACACCACGCAGCGGAGCTGCGCGGCCACGGCGTGCACGTCCTGCTCGCTCACGGGCGACGCCGCTCGTGCGAGGCCGGGACCGACCGTCGGGAGCCCGAGCACGAGCAACGCCGTCAGGGCCACGAGCCGCAGCATCGCGCCCTAGCCTACACCGGGCGTCCGGCGGGCGCAGCGCCCGCCCCGGTCGCCCGGCGTCGCCGCCCGGCGCGACACCCGGCGGCAGCGCCAGGTCGGAGGCACCCGGCTTGCACCGTCCCTCGGAGACCGCGCGGCTCCCGAAGGTCGCGCGACGGCACCGTGGGGCGCGTGGAACCGCGCGACCACGTCCCCCCGGACACGCACGCACGAGGAGGACCCATGAACCGTGACGTCTTCGCCGGTCGCTGGAAGCAACTCAAGGGTCGGGCCCGCGAGCGGTGGGGTCGGCTCACCGACGACGAGCTCGACCAGATCGAGGGCGAGCGCGAGCGGCTGATCGGCCTGCTGCAGGAGAAGTACGGGTGGGCGCGCGAGGAGGCCGAGGAGGAGGTCGACCGCCGCCTGCGCGACGCCGCCTGAGCCCGAGCCTCGCGCGGAGCCCGGGCGCGTCCGGGCTCACTCGCGCGCGACGCGCACCGCCACGTAGAGCGCGCGGTCGCCGCGCTGCACCCGCAGGGTCAGCGGGCGATCCGCGCGCGCCTCGCGCGTCAGCCGCACGACGTCCGCGGCGGTCCTGACCGGCGTGCGGTCGACCTCGAGGATGACGTCGCCGCGTGCGAGCCCCGCGCGCTCGGCCGGGCTCCCCGGCTCGACGCGCGTCACCACCACGCCCTCCGTGACCCGAAGGTCGAGCTCGCGCGCCAGCTCCGGGGTCACCGGGCGGATCTCGAGCCCGAGCCGCGGCGTCCCCGGGCGCGGCTCGACCCCGACCGGCCCCCGGGGGCGCGCCCCGGGCGCCCGCCCGAGCGTGGCCCGGAGCGCCAGCTCCTGGCGATCCCGCCACACCGTGACCGTGACCTCCTGCCCCGGGCTGGCCCGACCGACCAGCCGCGCCAGGTCGTCGGGACCGGCGACCGGCTGGCCCTCGAACGCGCGCACGACATCCCCGGGGCGGAGGCCGGCCCGCGCGGCCGGGCTCTCGGGCACCACGTCGGCCACGAGCGCGCCCCGGCCGTCGCTCACGCCGAAGGCCGCCGCGAGGCCAGGCGTGAGCGGTTGCAGCGCGACTCCGAGCCACGCCCGGTCGGCCTGGCCGGGCGCTGGCGCCGCCGGCGGCTCGCCGACCGCCAGGCGGGCGGCGGCGGCGATGCGCGCGGGGCCGAGCGCCAGGCCGAGGGCGACGACGACGCACAAGCCGAGGCCGAGGCTCCGGGCGAGTGCGGCGCGGGCACCACGTCTCATGGCCATTCTGGAGACGAAGCCGCCCGGCCGGTGATTCACGCGGCGGGCGCGGGGCCCCGGGCGCCCGCCGCGGGCCGTGTGTCGGCCGCCGGCTGCCCGGGGGCGGGCTGACCCGCGTTCCGGGTCCACGCCGGTGGCCGTGGCGGCGCGCGCTAGCGGGCGGCCGGCGGCGTCGGGGGCGAGGCCGCCGGCGGCTCGGCGGGCGCCGGGCGCACCCCCGCGATCTGGAGCTGGCTCACCACCGGCTTGCCCGGCACGGCATTGTGGGCCGTCTCGAGGAGGCGCTGGCGCGTGGCCTCGTCTTCGACGACGCCGGTCAGATAGACGATACCGTTCCGCGTGTCGACGTCCACGCGGGTCAGCGTGGACACCTTCACGCCCGCGAGGGCCGTCTTCACCCGGGCCGTCGTGGCGGCGTCGTCGACGAACTGGCCCGTGGTGCGGCCGGTCACCGTCTGACAGGCGGCCAGGCTCAGCCCGGCGATGGGCATCAGGACGCTCAGCGTCAGCAGCGTGCGCGTCAGGCTGTGTCGCATGGTGTCTCCCTCGCTTCGACGTCACGGTCCTCGGAGGGTGCGCCCCGGGCCAGCCAGCGGGCGAAGGCGCCCGCGCGGCGGGCGAGCTCCCACTCCGCCCAGATCTCACGAGCCATGGCCCGACAGGCGCCCGCATCGTTCGGGCTCAGGCACTGCGCGAGGAGCCAGGCCTCGAAGTGCTCGGGGGCCGGGTCCTCGCGCACGGCGCGCTCGAGCAGGCCTCGCTTGACCGCGAGGCCGAGGGCGTCGGGCGTGGTGTCGCGTCGGCGACGACGGCGCCGCCCTTCGCTGGCGTCGAGCGCCGCGAGCAGGCCCCGACAGACGGTCGCGGGGCGGAGCGCGGCGCCGGGCCGGCGGGCGTCCGCCCTCACGGCCCGCCTCCGCGCCATCCGTCCGCCGTCAGGGACCACCAGCGCCGCGCGCCGCGCGGCGGCCGGGGCCGCACGCGCACGGCGAGCGGGCGATCGGGCTCGGGGGGCCGCGCGTAGCCGCGCGCGAGCGCGGCGAGGTCGAGCTCGACGGTGGCGAGGTCGGCGAGCGGCACCAGGGCCCGGTCGAGCGCCCCGAGCGTGACGACCGTCTTCAGGTAGCCGCGGCAGGCGTCGCAGAGGTCCACGCGGCGCGTCTCGAGCGCCGCCTCGAGGCGCAGGCTCCCGAGACGGGTGTGGTCCGTCGTCCCGCAGTAGGGGCACTGCAGCGGCAGCCCGGGCCAGGCCGCCCCGCAGCGCGCGCACCGGAGCCGGCGCGTGCGCTCGAGCCCGCGCTCCTCGGCGAGCGTGGGCCAGGCCCCGCAGAACGGGCAGCTGCCGCGCGTCCATCCCGGGGGGATCCGGTCCTCGAGCGACGCGGCGACGGGCCAGAGCACGCTCATCGCGAGCGCCTGACCGATCGCCCCGAGCGCACCGGCCTCCACGCCCACGCCGGCCGCCAGCGCGGTGACCCGATCGCCGTCGGCGGTGAGCGCGGCCTCGAGGAGCGCGACCGCGTCGAGCCGTCGCCAGGTCGCCCCGGCGGCGGCGACGCCGCGACCCGCCGCCGCGCCGAGCGCGGCGGCGAGTCGGGCGAGCGCGGAGCCGTCGACCTCGATCACGGCCCCCGCGAGCACGGGCGCGTCCGGCGCGCGCGCCTGGTCGAGCGTCGCCTGCGCGCGGGACGTGCCGCGCCGGGCGGCCTCGCGCGCGCGGCCGAGCACCCGAAGCCACGGCGCCGCCTCGGGGCACGCGCGCGCGAGGGCGTCCGGCGTGGGCGCGCCGAGCCCGGTCATCGCCGCGCGGTCCCGCCGCGCCGGCTGAGCCGCTGCGCCTGCCGTGCGGGGTCGAGGTCGTCCATGCCGGCCGCGCCGATCAGGCGCGGCGTCCGGTGATAGGGCCGGGAGCCCTCGTGCATCGCGACGACCGCCCCCCAGTTGCCCGGATCCGCGCCCGACCGGGGCCCGGCGCCCCGCTGGCGCGTGGCCTCGGGGCTCGCGCAGGCGGCCAGCGCGGCGAGCGCCGCGAGGAGCAGGAGGCTCGGACGCCGGGGCATCAGGCCACCCTGCCCACGGCTTCGGCCGACAACAGCATCACGACGCGCAGGAGCAGGCCGCCCACGAGGACCAGCGCCGCGGCCAGCGCGCGGCTCGGCGCCGGGGCGCGCGGGTGCCACTCGAGGGCGAGCGGGACCAGGATCCCGAGGATCCCGACGCCGACCAGCAGCAGCAGGCCCCACGCGTTGAACCAGACCCGGGGGACGATGGACCCGAGCGACGCCACCAGCGCGACGAGCACGACCAGCTCCAGCGCGAGCGCGAAGGCGTCGAACCGCGCCAGGGTCTCGACGTCGGCCGCCCAGCGCCGCGCGCGGGTGGCGAGCAGGATGAGCACGGCGGCGGCCGTCGACGCACCGGACACGAGGAACAGGAGGCCGAGCAGCGGGCTGTCGGCCCAGATGGGCCGGTTGGTCACCGCGAGCAGGACGCCCGTGTAGCCGGCCACGACCAACCCGAGCGCGCCGCCGAGCACGCCGAGCACGATGCCGAGCGGTGCGGGCGGCCGGAGCCGGGAGAGCCAGCCCCAGCGCAGCCGCCCGTCCTCGTGCAGGGCGGCCAGCACGCCGACGAGCGCGAAGGCCCCGAAGGCCAGGAGCGCCCAGGCCCCGAAGGAGATCGGCGACCACGCCTTGAACATGGGCCGCCAGGTCTCCGACTGGACGAGCATGTGCCAGAAGCGCTCCGGGCGATGGAGATCCACGATCAGCAGCAGCGCGCTCACGACGACGGCCGGGAACGCGACGACGTACCCGAGCCGCGCGAGCCCGCGCGCTTCCGGCCGGCCGACGAGGTCGATGAGCACGGCCAGGACGTAGGCCCCGCCGGCGATGCCGCCGACGAAGAAGTAGAGGACGATCCACCACCCCCACTCGGGCGGCGCCGTGAAGAACGTGCTCGGCAGCCCCGCGGGCGACATCACGCGGCCTCCCGGCGCGCCCCGACGTCCCGGCGCGCGGCGGGACGGTCGCGGAAGCTGATCAGCCCGGCCAGCCCGACGGCGATCGCCCCGAGCAGCGACCAGAGCCCGCTGGGGACGAGGTTGCGCGAGGGGAGCTTCGGGGCGGGCGGCAGCCCGTAGACCTCCGGGCGGTCGACCAGCAGGAAGAAGGCGTTGAGGCCGCCCAGCATCCGGTCGTCGGCGCCGTAGAGCCAGGCCCGCGACTCGCCCTGCCGGTGAAGCTGCTGCACGCGCGCCTCGGCGCGCTGCCGGAGCTCGCGGATCGTCCCGAACTGGATCGAATCCGTGGGACAGGCCTTCGAGCACGCGGGCTCGAGGCCGGCCTGGAGCCGGTCGTAGCAGAGGGTGCACTTCTGCGCGGTGCCCGACACCGGGTTGAGGCCGATGACGCCGAACGGGCACCCGGTGAGGCAGGCGCGGCAGCCGTTGCAGACGTCCGACTGGATCACCACCGTGTCGAACTCGGTCCGGATGATGGCCCCGGTGGGGCAGACCTCCAGGCAGCCCGCCTGCACGCAGTGTTTGCACACGTCGCTCATGAGCAGCCAGCGCCCGTCGCGCCGGTCCTCGCTGAACTGCTCGACGAAGCGGACGTGGCGCCAGTGGGTCCCGTCCAGGCGGCGGGTGTTGTCGTAGCTGTCGCCGCTCAGGCGTGGGGCGCCGCCGTCGGCGGCCGGGAGCTGGTTCCACTCCTTGCACGCCACCTCGCACGCCTTGCACCCGATGCAGACCGTGGTGTCGGTGAAGAACCCCATGGGTTCGGCCATCACGCCCGCTCCACGGTGCACACGAAGGCCTTGCCCTCGTGGATGGTGACGTTGGGGTCGCCGACCAGCGCGGTGAGCTCGTTGACGACGTCGCCGGTCGAGAGGCCCTCGTAGCCCCAGTGCCAGGGCATGCCCACCTGGTGGATCGTCCGGCCGTCGACGGTCAGCGGGCGGAGGCGACGGGTGACCAGGGCCTTGGCCCGGACCGCGCCGCGCGGGGTGCGGACGCGGACCCAGTCCAGGTTGCGGATGCCCCGCTCGGCCGCCAGCTCGGGCGAGAGCTCGACGAACAGCTCGGGCTGGAGCTCGGTCAGCCACGGGCTCCAGCGGCTCATCGCCCCCGCGAGATAGTGCTCGGTGAGGCGATAGGTGGTGATCACGTAGGGGAAGCGCGCGTCCCCGACCGCGGCCAGCTCGTTGCCCGGCTTCTGCCAGTACTTGAGCACCGGGCTCGTCTGCTGGCGGTAGAGCGGGTTCTTCACCGGCGACTCGGCGGGCTCGTAGTGCGTGGGAAGCGGGCCGTCCACCAAGCCGCTCGGCACGTAGAGCCAGCCTCGACCGTCCTGCATCATGATGAACGGGTCGGTGCCGGCGTGGGCGTCGAGCCCGAGGCCCCGCGGATCGGCGGCGGCGGTGGGCGGTTTGGTCGCCACGAAGTCCGGCACGTCGTAGCCGATCCAGCGGCGCTGGTCGGGATCCCACCAGACCCACCGCTTGGCCTCGCTCCACGGTCGCCCCTGCGGGTCGGCCGAGGCGCGGTTGTACATGATCCGGCGGTTGGCGGGCCAGGTGTAGCCCCAGCCGAGCTGCGCGCCGCGCACGCCCGGCGGGTCGGGTTGCCGGCTGGCCGCCCGGTTCTGGTCGGGCGCCGGGAACACCCCGCAGTAGAGCCAGGACGCGCACGTCGTCGAGCCGTCGTCGCGGAGGTCGCCGAAGCCCGCCAGGTGCCGCGCCGGGTCGTCGGTGACGTAGCCGTTGATCTCCTTGAGGACCTTCCGCGCGTCGGGCTCGCCGCGGGCGCGCCGGTCGGGGTCGTCCGACGCGTAGTCCCACACGAGGTGCTTGAACCCCTCGTCGCGCGGCGCGCCGGACGCGGCGTAGAGGCGCTTGAGCCGCAGGCCGAGCTGGTAGGTGAACCAGAGGTCGTCGCGGCAGTCGCCGGGGGGGTCGGCCGCCTTGTCGTGCCACTGGAGCATGCGGAACGTGTTGGTGAAGCTGCCCTCGTACTCGGCGACCTGGGCGGACGGGAAGAAGAAGACCTCGGTCTGGATGTCCTCGGGCCGGACCTCGCCGGCCCGGACCTCGGGGGCGTGCTTCCAGAAGGTCGCGGTCTCGTGGAGCCAGTTGTCCTTGACCACGAGCCAGCGGAGCCGCGCGAGCCCCGCGCGCTCGAAGCGCGCGTTGAGCGAGGTGGCGGGGTTCTGGCCGATGCAGAGCATGCCGTGGACCCGCCCGTCGGCCATGGCCACGAACATCGGCAGGTGGGAGTGGTCGCCGAGGATCTTGGGGTGCCAGTCGTAGCCGAAGTCGTTGGCCGGCGTGGCCGCGGCGCCGTACATCGACTTCAGGTACGAGACCATGAACTTCGGCAGGTTGGCCCAGTAGCCCCGCGGCTTCGTCTCGGCGGCGAGGTAGTCGGCCAGGGTCCGGTGGGCCTTCAGGGCCGAGGGATGCGACATGTAGCCGTGGATCGAGTGGTAGAGCGTCGGGATATCCGTCGAGCCCTGGATGGAGGCGTGGCCGCGGAGCGCCATGACGCCGGCCCCGGGGCGCCCGACGTTGCCGAGCAGGAGCTGGAGCAGCGCGCAGCAGCCGATGATCTGCGGGCCGTAGGTGTGCTGGGTCCACGCCACCGCGTAGGCGAACGAGGTCGTCCGGTCGGGCCCCGAGTTCTCCAGGATGGTCTGCGCCACCCTGAGGAAGGTGTCGCGGGGGCAGCCGGTCACGCGCTCGACCATCTCCGGCGTGTAGCGGGCGAAGTGGCGCTTGACGATCTGGAAGACGCACCGCGGATGCCGGAGCGTGCGGTCTTCCCGCGGCGGCGGGCCGAGGAGCGAGCGCACCAGCGCGTCGTACGGCGGGCCGCGTCGGCCCGCCCGGCGCGCGGCGTCCGCCCGGCCCGGGGCGGCGGGGTCCGCGCGCCGGGGCTCCTGGCCGCCCTCCTGCTGTCCCGCCTTGACCTCGCCGCTGCGCTGCGTGGGCGCCTTCCAACCCTGCGGCTCCACGGTCGCCCCCGCATACCCCCAGGAGCGCGTGTCGTACTCCCCGACGAAGCCGTTGTACGGCCACTCCGGGACGCCGCCCCGGTACTGCATGAGGCCCGAGAAGACGCCGTCGAGCTCCTCGGTGTCCTGGAACTCGTCGCTGACGAGCGTCGCGGCGTTCGTGTAGTGGAGCAGGAACGCCCGGAAGAACGGCTCCCGGTTCCAGCGCTCGCTGGCGAGGACGTAGCGGACGAGCCCGCCGAGGAAGGCGATGTCCGAGCCCGCGCGGATGGGCGCGTAGAGGTCGCACATCGCGCTCGTGCGCGTGAAGCGCGGGTCGACGTGGATGAGCGTGGCGCCGCGCTCGACCTTGGCCTTCATGGGCCACCGGAAGGCGACCGGGTGGTTCTCGGCCATGTTGGAGCCCATGAAGACGCAGCAGTCCGAGTCCTCCATGCTGCGGTAGTAGAGCGTCGCAGCCCCGCGCCCGAACCGCGTCCCCAGCCCGGGGACGCTCGAGCTGTGTCAGATCCGGGCCTGGTTCTCGATCGCGACGATCCCCAGGCCCCGCAGGAGCTTCTGCTGGAGGTGGTTCCACTCGTTGTCGAGCGTGGCGCCGCCGAGCGAGAAGATCGCCGGCGTCATGTTCACCGTCGTGCCGTCGGCGAGCCGCTCGATGAAGGTCTCGTCGCGGGTCTGCTTCACGAGCTCCGCCACGCGGGTCATCGCGCGCTCGAGGTCCCAGACCTCCCACTCCCTGGCGCCGGGCGCGCGGTGCAGGACCTTGGTCGGGCGGTTGGGGTTGACGTGGAGCTGGTAGATCGCGGCCCCCTTGGGGCAGAGCGTGCCCTCGCTGAAGGGGCTTCGCGGATCGCCCTCGATGTTCACGATCTTGCCGTCGACGGTGTGCACGAGGGTCGCGCAGCCCACCGAGCAGTAGGGGCAGACGCTGGGCGTGGTCCTGGCGTCCCGGATCCTGAGCGTCTGGGCCCGGGCGAGGGTCGGGGCCAGGGGCACGCCCAGGCCGGCCAGGCCGCCGAGCGCGGTCCCCGTGGCCACCCCGCCGCCGAGCCTCAAGAAGTCGCGTCGAGTGAGCTCCATCGTGCCGCTCCCGCGTCGTGCAGTTTCTGGAAACGCCTAGCCGGCCCTTTCAAGCCGGATCCCCGTGGTCACGCGCTGGCCCTGGAAGAACGTGCTCGCGGCTCCGACGAGGCCGGCCGCCCCGAGGGGCGCGAGCCGGTACCAGACGCGCGCGCCCGGGGAGGTCGATGCCGGCCGGACGAGGTGGCCGTCGAGGACGATCGCGTCGGCCGTGGCCCGCGCGACGACGCCGCGCGCGGTGCCGTTCTGCGGATCCTCGAGCGTCCAGGTCCCGTCCTCGGCGATGGTGAGCCGCGCTGGCAGCGCGGCACGGCCGACGGCGGTGGCGGTCTCGGCGCCCTCGATGACGCCGCGCCAGGTGCCGACGACCCGGTGGGCCGGGCCCGGCAGGCTGGCGGCGGCGCGCCCGCGGGGGCGGGCGCCGCCGCGCCGCACGCCGCCGAGAGGCCGGCGGCGAGCGTCCAGGGCAGGGCGCGGCGGCCGAGCGCACGGGTCATCGCATCCCTCGGCGGGGCGGCGAGCGCACGGCGCGGGCGCCTCAGGCGCGGACGCGCTGCACGCCGGCCATCCGCGCGCAGTGGGCGCAACAGAACAGCTGGCCGTCCGCCTCCACGCCGTGGCCGATGATCCGGCAGCCGCAGTGCTGGCAGCGGGGCGCGAGGGCGTGCACGGCGCACTCGAAGCTGTCGAACACGTGCCGCTCGCCCCGGTAGGCGATCTCCATCGTCGTCGCGTAGTCGTTGCCGCAGACCTCGCAGCGTGCCATCGTGAGTCCTCCGGCCCGGGCACGCGGGGAGCGCGATGCCCGTCGCCGTGCCTGGCTGCAAGCCCGGTGCCCGGGAGCGCCGTCGACGCCGCGCCCGCAGCCACCTCCGCCGCGGCGGGCTCGGCGTGGGGTGCGGCGGGGCGCGCCCGCGGGCTCGAGCGGGGCAGGAGGCCGACGCCATGACCGCACCGCGAGCGCGTGGCTCTCAGGAGGCGACCCGGACGCCGACGGACGGACCGGCCGCGAGCGCCCGGGAGCGGATCGCGCAGACGTTCACCCGGGTCGAGGACGCGGTCTACGTCGGCCTCGGTGCGCTGCTGGCCGCGAGCGCGACGGCGCTCCTGGTCGGGGGTGCGCTGGAGTTCGGGCGCAGCGTGATGGCCGGCGACCTCGGCACCACGATCATCGCCCTCCTGGACCGGGTCCTGCTGATCCTGATGATCGTCGAGATCCTCTACACGGTGCAGGTCTCCTTCCGCGAGCACGTGCTGGCCCCCGAGCCCTTCCTGATCGTCGGCCTCATCGCCGCGATCCGCCGGGTGCTGATCCTCACCGCGGAGTTTTCGCGGCTGATGGAGCAGGGCGAGCAGGTGTTCCGGAACGCGATGATCGAGCTGGGCCTCCTGACGCTGATGATCCTGGCGCTGGTAGGCTCGCTCCTGATGCTCCGGCGCCGCGGGGGCGCCGCGACCGCCGACCGCTTGTGAGTCACCGCGCCGGCCCACGCCGGCGCCGGGATGATGGCCCGGGGCCCACGGGCGGCGCACCCGGGGACGTCAGCGGCGGCGCGTGCGCCGCCCCCCGTCACGCCGGCTCGGCCAGGAGCCGCTCGACGTGCGCGCGGAAGACCTCGGCCGTCACCGCGCCCACGTGCTTGGCCCGGATGCGCCCCCGGCGGTCGATGAAGAACGTCTCCGGCACGCCGTAGACGCCGTAGTCGATGGCGACCTTGCCGGTCCGATCCGGAGCGTTGGGGAAGGTCAGGCCGAAGTCGGCGATGAACTTCCGGGCCTGCTCCTCCGTGTCCTGGATGTCGACGCCGAGCACGACCACGCCGCGGTCCCGCCACTGCCGCCAGCCCTGCTCGAGGACTGGCGCCTCCTCGTAGCAGGCGGGGTAGCACCAGGACGCCCAGAAGTTCAGGACCACCACCTCGCCGCGATGGTCTTCGAGCGCCACCCGCTGGCCGTCGAAGCCCTCGAGGACGAAGGGCGGCGCCAGGCGGCCGACGAGCGGCGAGGGGATCGCGCGCGGGTCCGTCCTGAACCCGTAGGCCAGGACGGCCAGGACGGGCACGGCCGACAGGGGCAGCAGCCAGCGGAGCGTGCGCCTCACGCCGCGGCCCGCCGGGGCTCCGGCAGGAGCGCCAGGACGGTCCCGAGGGTGAGCACGAGGCCGCCGATCCAGATCCACGTCACGAGCCGGTTGACCTGGATCTTCACCGTGGCCCGGCTCCCGTCGCGGGCGAAGTCGCCCAGCACCAGGTAGAGGTCCTCGATCAGCCCGCTCTGGTAGTCCACGGCGGCGATCGGCGTCTGCTCTTGCGGGTAGAACTTCTTGGCGGGCTCCATGACGGCCGTCGGGCCGGCGCCGCGCGACACCGTGAACCGGCCGACGACCTTCAGGTGATTGGAGGCCTCGCGTGCCTCGAGGCCGTCGAAGCGCACGCGGTAGCCGGCGAGCTCGGCAGCCTGCCCGCGCGTCAGGGTGGCCTCGGTCTGCACGGACCAGGCCTGCGAGCCCGTGACGCCCACCGCGATGATCAGGATCCCCAGGTGGACGACGAAGCCTCCGTAGCGCCGGTTGTGGGTGCGGAGGAGCCCGGCCAGGGCGGGCAGCAGGCGCTGGCCGCGGTGCACGCGCACGCGCGTCGCCCGCACGACGTCCAGCACGATGGTGCCCGTCACGAACGCGGTGAGCCCGAGCGCGGCGAGCGTCAGCGCCGAGCGCACGCCGAGCGCGGCGCAGGCGGCCGCGGCGCCGGCCCCGAGCGCGAGCGGCCCCAGGAAGTTCCGGCGGAGGTTCGCCGGCGAGGCGCGCCGCCACGCGATCAGCGGGCCGACGCCCATCAGGAAGATGAGCCCGAGGAAGAGGGGGACGCTGACCTGGTTGAAGAACGGCGCTCCCACGCTGACCTTCACGCCCTGCACGGCCTCCGAGATCAGCGGGAAGACCGTGCCGAAGAAGACGGTGAACGCCGCCGCGACGAGCAGCACGTTGTTCAGGAGGAAGGCCGACTCGCGCGAGAGCACGGCGTCGAGCTCGCCCTCGCTCCGGAACGCCTCCCACCGCCACGCCAGGAGCCCGAGCGACACGAGCACCACCAGGGCGAGGAAGCCCAGGAAGAAGGCCCCGACGGCCCCCTGGGTGAAGGCGTGCACCGAGGCGATCACGCCGGAGCGCGTGAGGAAGGTCCCGAACAGGGTGAGGCTGAAGGTGAGGATCACGAGCGCCAGGTTCCAGAGCCGCAGCATCCGCCGCCGCTCCTGGATCATCACCGAGTGCAGGAAGGCGGTCCCCGTGAGCCAGGGCATGAAGGCGGCATTCTCCACGGGATCCCACGCCCAGTAGCCGCCCCAGCCGAGCACGTGGTAGCTCCACCACCCGCCGATCAGCAAGCCGAGCGACAGGAAGTACCAGGCGGTGATGGTCCAGCGGCGGGTGAGCGTGATCCAGGTGTCGCCGAGGCGCCCCGTCACCAGCGCGGCGACGGCGAAGGCGAAGGGTACGGTGAAACCGGTGAAACCCAGATAGAGGGCCACCGGGTGCGTGATCATGCCCGTGTCCTCGAGCAACGGGTTCAGGCCGCGGCCGTCGGCGGGCGGCGGGTCGAGCCGGCGGAAGGGCGGCGCCGCCACCGTCATCACCAGGAGGAAGAAGGCGAGGACCGCGAGCAGCACCGCGAGCGCCCAGGGGTAGAGCTCCCGCGCCCGCTCTCGGGCGCGCCGGCCCACGAGGACGGTGTAGCCGGCCAGCATCCAGGCCCAGAGGACGATCGAGCCCTCGAGCGCGCCCCACACGCCCGTGATCCGGTAGTAGAACGGCGTGCCGAGGTTCGTGTTGTGAGCGACGTAGCGCACGGAGAAGTCGAAGGCGAGGAAGGCCCACGTCAGGAGCGCGAAGGCCAGGGACAGCAGGACGAAGACCGCCAGGGCGGCGCGCCGCGCGGCCTCGACCAGCGCCGCGCGGTCCCACCGGCCGCCGGCCACCGCGGCGCCCGACCCCCAGAGCGCGAGGCCGAGCGCGGCGAGGAGCGTCCCCTGGCCGAGCTCGGGCACCATCACCGGTCTTGCTGGAGCGTCCGCAGGAGCTCGCGGTGCCGCGCGGCCGTCTCACCGGGCTCCGGGGCCCGGTATTCCTCCGAGTGCTTGGCCATGATCAGCGTCGCGCGGAAGTAGCCTTCCGGGGTCCAGCGCCCCTCGACCACGGCTCCCCGCCCCTCGCCGAACAGGTCGGGCGGCGTCCCCGTGTGGCGCACCGGGATCGTGGCCTTGCCGTCGGTCAGCGCGAACGACAGCGCCAGCGTCTGGGGATCCCACCGGAGGCTGCCCGGGCTCACGATCCCGCCGAGCCGGTACGCCTTGCCCGCCACCGGCGCCGCCTGGAGCTCGGAGGGCGTGACGAAGTACACGACGGACTGGGTGAGCCCCGTGTAGATCATGGCGCCGAGCGCGGCGACGATGACGACGGCGCCGGCGAGAAGCTTCCGGCGCCTCATGACGCGGTGCCGGCGCCGGAGGCGGCGCCACGGCGCCCGGGCGCCGCGGCGTCGGCGCGCGCGGGCGGGCCTGGCGGCGGGTCCGCGGGCTCGGCGCGCGCGCCCTCGCGGCGCGGGGGCGCGCCCGGCGGGCGCGTCACCGCGAGCGCCTGCTCCTGGCGGTGGAGCCGCCGCCAGTAGGCGCCCAGCGCGAGGGCGGTGAGGCCGTAGGCGGCGAGCACGAACTCCCAGTGGTCGGTCACGTCACGAGTTCCTCTTCGAGGGCGAGGACGCGTGTCCGCCGGAGGACGAAGTACCCGGCCACGAGCGCGAAGGCGACGAGGTTCACCAGGACGACGGTCGAGAAGACCGCGGGAAGGGTCGGCGGCCCGGGCCGCAGGAGCGAGGGGGGCTGGTGGAGCGTGCGCCACCAGTACACGGAGAAGTGGACGATGGGGATGTTGACGGCGGCGAGGATGCCCACCACGGCGGCGAAGCGCGCGGCGCGCTCCCGGTCCTCGATCATCGCCCGGAGCAGGAGGTAGCCCAGATACATGACGAACATCACGGCCACGCTCGTGAGCCGCGCGTCCCAGGTCCACCAGGTGCCCCACGTCGGCTTGCCCCAGAGGGCGCCCGTCGCGATGTTGATGCCGGTGAAGAGCACGCCCACCTCGGCCGCCGCGCGCGCCAGGCGGTCGGCGCCCGGGCGCCGCGTCAGGAGGTAGGCGAGGGAGGCGCCGAGGACCACGCCGAAGGCCAGGTAGGCGACCAGGATGGCCGGCACGTGCACGTACATGATCCGCTGCACGTTGCCCTGCGTGGCCTCGCGGGGCGCGACGGCGAGGGCGAGCACGGCGCCCGCGGCGAGCGCCAGCGCGGCCAGAATGCCGAGCGCCCGGCGCACTCAGCCCTCCAGGACGGCCTCGGCCGCGAGCACGCCGACGGTCAGGTAGACGGCGTCCGCCGCGCCGAGCAGGGTGAGCCAGGCGCCGACGGCGCCGAGCGGCTCCCCCGCGAGCACCGCGGCCGTGGCCTCCACGGCGGCGAGCAGCACCGGCACGAGCGTCGGGAGCAGGAGCACGGGGAAGAGGAGCTCGCGCGCGCGCACGTGCGCCGTCATGGCGGCGAACAGCGTGCCGACGGCGGCCATGCCGACGCTGCCGAGGAGCAACACGGGCACGAGCGCCGCGAGGGCGCCGCCCAGGTCGACGTTGAAGAAGACCGCGACCAGCGCGAGCAGGACCGCCTCGACCCCGAGCATCAGGACGAGGTTGCCCGCCGTCTTGCCGAGGTAGATCGCCGACTTGTCGCCCGGGGCGAGCAGGAGCCCCTCCCAGCACCCGTGCTCCCGCTCGGCGAGGAAGGTCCGCCCCAGGCTCACGAGCCCGGCGAGCAGCGCCCCGAGCCAGAGCACGCCCGGCAGCGAGGCCGCAAGCCGCTCACGGTCGGGCCCGAGCGCGAACGCGAAGAGGAAGAGCAGCAGGAGCGCGAAGAAGAGGACGCCGTTCAACGTGGCCTTCGAGCGGCGCTCGGAAAGCACGTCCTTCCAGAGCACGATCCAGGCGCGGCGCACGTAGGTCACGGGGCGGGCTCCGCGTGGAGTTCGTAGAGCCGCTGGACGTCGTCGGCGCCGAGCGTGCCGACGGGCGTGTCGAGCGCGACGCGCCCGCCGGCGAGGATCGCGATGCGGTCGGCCACGGCGAGGCCGCGGCCGAAGCTGTGCGTGGTGACGAGGAGGGCGCCGCCGCGCGCGCGGAGCTCGGCCAGGTGGCGCTCCAGCCACTTCGCCCCGCGCGGGTCGAGCCCGGCGAAGGGCTCGTCGAGCAGGACCACGGTCGGGCGGGTCAGGAGCAGGCGCGCGAAGGCGAGCCGCCGCCTCATCCCCTCCGAGAAGGTGCGCGCGCGCTCGTCCGCGACCGCCTCCAGGTCCACCGCAGCGAGCGCGGCGCGCAGGTCGTCGCGGGCGGCGCGCAGGCCGCCGAGCGTGGCCCAGAAGCGGAGGTTCTCGAGCGCCGTGAGGTCGTCGTAGACCCAGGGGCCGTGGCCGACGTAGCCGAGGCGCCGCCGCACCGCCTCGGGCTCGGCGACGCAGTCGAAGCCCGCCACGCGGGCCACGCCGCGGGTCGGTCGCGTGAGCGTGGCCAGGATCCGCAGCAGTGTCGTCTTGCCCGCGCCGTTCGGGCCCAGGAGCACGACCGCCTCGCCCCCGCGCACCTCGAGGCGAACGTCGTCGAGCACGCGGCGGCGGCCGTAGACCTTGCGAATCCCCTGGGCCTGGACGAGCGGCTCCCCCGTCATGCGGTCAACCGCCTGATTGTCCCGTGCCGTCCCGGGGCGGTCAATCGCGACACCCGAGACTCGGCGCGCGCATCGCGGCCGCGCCGACCGCCGGGGCCGCGTCGAGCGGGGCGCGACGGGGGTCCGCGGGCTAGACCCGCATCGCCCGCAGGCGCGCGATCCGCTCCTCGATCGGCGGGTGGGTGGAGAAGAGCGTCATGAGCGCGCGCCCCGAGAGGGGATTGACGATGAACAGGTGCGCGGTCGCCGGGTTCGCGTCCATCGGCGCCATCTGCTGGGCCACCTGGAGTTTCTCGAGGGCCTTGGCGAGCCCCCACGGCTTGCCCGCCACCCGGGCTCCGGTGGCGTCGGCGTGGTACTCGCGCGCTCGCGACACCGCGAGCTGGACGAGCATGGCCGCGATCGGCGCCAGGACGGCCATCAGCAGGGCGGCTGCCGGGTTGCCGGCCTCGCCCTCCTCGTCGTCGCGGCGGCCGCCGAAGAACGCCGCCCACTGCGCCATGTGGGCCAGGTACGTGATCGCTCCGGCCAGGGTGGCAGCGATGGTCGAGATCAGCACGTCCCGGTTGCGGATGTGTGCGAGCTCGTGCGCCAGGACACCCTCGAGCTCCTCTTCGTCGAGCAGGCGCAGGATCCCCTCGGTGACGGCGACCGCCGCGTGCTGCGGGCTACGGCCGGTGGCGAAGGCGTTGGGAGTCTCCGTGGGGATCAGGTAGAGGCGCGGCATCGGGATGCCGGCCCGCGTGGCGAGCCGCCGGACGATCGCGTAGAGGCCCGGCGCCTGGGCCTCGTCGATCGGCTGGGCGCCGTACATCGCCAGCACGATCCGGTCCGAGAACCAGTAGCTGCCCAGGTTCATCAGGAGCGCGAGCACGAACGCGACGAGCATCCCCTGCTCGCCGCCGAGCGCGCCGCCGATCAGCACGAGCATCGCGGTCAGGGCCGCCAACAGCAGCGCCGTCTTGAAGACGTGCGACATAGCTCTCCCTCCAGCGCCTCCGGGTCTCGCCGAAGCGTAGCAGACGGTCGGCAAGGGGTCAAATTCCTTGACTTCCCCGGCGGGGGGCCGATAGACTGAGCCGGTTTCTTGCGGGAGACTGTCCGGGACGACCTCCGCCGGTGGACGTGAGTCATGATCATCCGGGTTTCCGACATCCAGGACGAGGGCCTGACCATCGCCAACGTCGCCGAGTTCCCGGCGCCCTTCGCGGACCGGAGCTGGCGGCTGGAGGCGGTGCGCCTGCGCCTGGTGCGTGAGGGCCGGGACGTGGTCGTGACCGGCGAGATCGCGGCCGTCGTGCCCTTGAGCTGCGGGCGCTGCCTCGAGGAGTTCGAGGTCGCGGTCCGGGCGGCGGTCGACACCCGCTACGTGCCGCGGCCGGCCGCGACGGCCGAGGACGTGGAGCTGGGCAGCGACGACATGGACCTGGACTTCTACGACCGGGACGAGCTCGACCTCGCGGCCCTGCTCGAGACCGAGACCACGCTGGCGCTGCCGATGAAGCCGCTCTGCCGCCCGGACTGCCGGGGCCTCTGCCCGGTGTGCGGCGCGAACCGCAACGTGGCCCCGTGCGCGTGCGAGACGCGCCCGCCCGATCCCCGGCTGGCCGTGCTCCGCGACCTGGCGGCGCGGCTCCGCTCCTGAGGCCGGCGAGAGAGGACAGCCGATGGCGCTGCCGAAACGACGTCACTCCAAGGCGCGCGGCCGCAAGCGGCGCACCCACTGGACGCTGCCGCGTCCGGCGCGGGCGCTGTGCCCGCAGTGCCGCGAGCCGAAGCTTCCGCATCGCGTCTGCCCGCACTGCGGCTACTACAAGGGCCGCGAGATCGTCGCCGCCGAGGCCAGCTGAGGCCGCCGCCGGAGGCTGCCGCCCGCCGATGAAGATCGCCGTGGACGCCATGGGAGGCGACTACGGCCCGGCGGTGGTGGTCGAGGGCGCGATCGCGGCGTGCCGGGAGTTCGGAGCCTCGGTGATCCTCGTGGGCGACCGGGCGGCCATCGAGCGCGAGGTGGCCCGCCTGGGCGCCGAGCACCTGCCGGTGGAGATCCGCCACGCCTCGCAGGTGGTGGGTATGGCGGAGAGCCCGGCCCAGGCGCTGCGCCGCAAGCGCGACTCGTCGCTGCGCGTGGCGGCCCAGCTCGTCAAGGACGGCGAGGCCGCCGCCTTCGTCTCCGCGGGCAACACCGGCGCCGCGATGGCCATCGCGATGTTCGTGATCGGCGTGCTGCCGGGCGTGGATCGGCCGGCCATCGCCGCCGTGCTCCCGAACCTGCGCCGGTTCACGGTCCTGCTCGACGTCGGCGCGAACGTCGACCCCAAGCCGTGGCACCTCCTGCAGTTCGCGGTCATGGGGCACGTCTACGCCCGCGACCTGCTCGGCTACGACAACCCCCGCGTCGGCCTGCTCTCGGTGGGCGAGGAGGAGGGCAAGGGCAACGAGCTCACCAAGGAGGCCTACGAGCAGCTCAAGGACTCCTCCCTGAACTTCATCGGCAACGTCGAGGGCCGCGACATCTACAACGGCCGCTGCGACGTCGTCGTCACGGACGGCTTCACGGGCAACGTCGCGCTCAAGATCTCCGAGAGCCTGGCCGAGATGCTCGGGGCGATGATCCGCGAGGAGCTCGAGCGCGACCTGCGCTCGCGGCTCGGCGCGGCGCTCGCCCAGCGGGCCTTCGAGCGCTTCCGGCGCCGGATCGACTACACGGAGATGGGCGGCGCGCCGCTGCTCGGCATCGACGGCGCGGCGATCGTCTGCCACGGCGCCTCGCCGGTGAAGGCGATCAAGAACGCCGTGCGGGTGGCGCAGGCGTGGGCGCGCGCGGGGGTGAACGAGCACATCAAGGCCGCGATCGAGGCGGAGGTGGCCCGGGGCGGCGGCCGGGAAGGGGGGCGCGAATGACGCGGGCCAGGATCGTCGGGGTGGGCGCCTACGCGCCCAAGCGGGTGCTGACCAACGCGGACCTCGAGCGCATGGTGGAGACGAACGACGCGTGGATCGTGCAGCGCACCGGGATCCGCGAGCGGCGCATCGCGGCCGAGGACGAGGCGACCTCCGACCTGGCCGTGCGGGCCGCCGAGCAGGCCCTCGAGCGCGCCGGCCTGGTGCCGGAAGACGTGGAGTTCATCGTCGTCGGCACGACCACGCCGGACATGTTCTTCCCCACCACGGCGAACCTGGTCCAGCACCGCCTCGGCTGCCGCCGCGCGGGGTCGGTGGACCTCCTCGCGGCGTGCGCCGGATCGATCTACAGCCTGGCGGTCGGCGCCCGGTTCATCGAGGCCGGCAAGTACCGGCGGGTCCTCTGCATCGGCGCCGAGACCCTCTCGCGGATCACCGACTGGACCGACCGCGGCACGTGCGTGTTGCTTGCCGACGCGGCGGGGGCCGTCGTGCTGGAGGCGGGCGACGGCGACCGCGGCGTGATCGACGCGGACCTCTACTCCGACGGCCAGTACGCCGACCTCCTCTACATGCCCGCGGGCGGCTCGCGCCTGCCCGCGAGCGCCGAGACGGTCGCCGCCCGCATGCACTTCGCCCGCATGAAGGGCAACGAGGTCTTCAAGGTCGCCGTGCGGATGTTCGTCGAGTGCACGGAGACGATGCTCGCCCGGCACGGCCTGCGCCCCGCGGACGTCGACCTCTTCGTCCCCCACCAGGCGAACCTCCGCATCATCGAGGCTGCCGCGCGACGCGTGGGGCTGCCGATGGAGCGGGTCTTCGTCAACGTGGACCGCTACGGCAACACGGGCGCCGCCTCGGTCTACGTCGCCCTCGAGGAGGCCGTGGCCCAGGGGCGGCTCCGGCGCGGCGACCTCGTGCTGCTGGCGGCCTTCGGCGGCGGCTTCGCCTGGGGCGCCGCGCTCGTCCGCTGGTGATGATCGCCTTCCTCTTCCCCGGGCAGGGCTCGCAGGCGGTGGGGATGGGGCGGGCCTTCCACGCCGCGTCGGCCGCGGCGCGGGCGGTCTTCGAGGAGGCGAGCGACGCGCTCGGCCTCGACATGGCGCGGCTCGCCTTCGAGGGGCCCGAGGCGGAGCTCGCGCTGACGGCCAACACGCAGCCGGCCGTGCTCACCGTCAGCGTGGCCGCCGCCGCGGCGGCGGCCGAGCGCGGGCTCGTCCCGGCGCTCGCGGCCGGGCACAGCCTGGGCGAGTACACGGCGCTGGTCGTCGCGGGCGCGCTCCGCTTCCGCGACGCCGTGCGGCTCGTGCGGCGCCGGGGCGAGTTCATGCAGGAGGCCGTGCCCGTGGGCACGGGGGCGATGGCCGCGATCCTCGGGCTCGAGCTCGCGGCGGTCGAGGCGCTCTGTGCCGAGGCGGCCGACGGCCAGGTGGTCGAGGTCGCCAACATCAACGCGCCGACCCAGATCGTCATCGCGGGCCACCGGCCGGCCGTCGAGCGCGCCGTGCGGCTCGCCGCCGCGCGCGGCGGCGGGCGGAGCGTGATGCTCCCGGTGAGCGCCCCGTTCCATTGCCGCCTGATGCAGCCCGCGGCCGAGCGCCTCCGGGTCGAGCTCGAGGCCGTCGCGGTGGCCGACCCGCGGCTGCCGGTGGCGCGCAACGTCGACGGCGAGCTCACGCGCGCCGCGGCCGAGGTGCGCCCGGCGCTCGTCCGCCAGGTCGCGAGCCCCGTGCGCTGGACGGCGTGCGTCGAGCGCCTGGCGGCCGCCGGGGCCACGGCCTTCGTCGAGCTCGGGCCCGGGCGCGTGCTGACGGGGCTGCTCAAGCGGATCCTGCCCGGCGCCCGGGGCTACGCCGTGGAGGACCCCGCGGGGCTCGAGCAGGCGCTGGCCGCGCTCGCCGGCGCCGCGCCGGTCGGCGGCGGGGGACGGCGCGGGTGACGGCGCCGCGGCCGCTCGCCGGGCGGGTCGCCGTGGTCACCGGGGGTAGCCGCGGCATCGGGCTCGGCGTCGCCGCGCTCCTGGCGGAGGACGGCGCCAGCGTGGTAGTCTCGGGCCGCGACGCCGATCGGCTCGAGCGCGCGGTGAAGGAGCTGGAGGCGTCGGGCGCCGCGGTGCTCGGCGTCGTGGCCGACGTCGCGCGCCGCGAGGACTGCGACCGGCTCGTCGACACGGCGCGCGAGCGGTTCGGACGCCTCGACATCCTGGTCAACAACGCCGGCATCACGCGGGACGCCCTGCTCGTCCGGATGAAGGACGAGGACTGGGACCGCGTGCTCGAGGTGAACCTCCGGGGGGCGTTCCTGATGACGCGCGCCGCGGTGCGGGTGATGATGCGGCAGCGTAGCGGGCGCATCATCAACGTGTCCTCCACGGCCGGGGCGATGGGCAACCCGGGCCAGGCCAGCTACGCGGCGGCCAAGGCGGGCCTCGTGGGCCTCACCAAGTCCGCCGCGCGCGAACTCGCCCGGTGGGGCATCCTCGTCAACGCCGTGGCCCCCGGGCTCGTCGAGACCGACATGACCGCCGCGCTGCCCGCCGAGGCGCGCCAGGCGCTGCTCGCGCAGATCCCGCTGGGGCGCGCCGGAACCGTGCGCGAGGTGGCCGAGGTGGTACGATTCCTGGCCGGGGACGGCGCCAGCTACGTGACCGGGCAGGTCGTCCACGTCAACGGCGGGCTGTACATGTAGCGGGCAGGAGATATCGCGAGCTCCCCCGACCGCGGGCTGTATATATAGAGGTCGGGCCCGGGCCCGGCATGGGCCCCGGATCCCGGCGACAGCCCGAGGAGAGCTCGGGGCCCGGCGTCAGCTCATCCGAGGAGGTGAGGGATCGATGGCGAAGTCGATCGAGGAGCGCGTGAAGGAGATCATCGTGGAGCAGCTCGGGGTGGACGAGGACGAGGTCACGCCCGAGGCGAAGTTCATCGAAGACCTCGGGGCCGACTCGCTCGACACGGTCGAGCTCGTGATGGCCCTGGAGGAGCACTTCGACATCCAGATCCCCGACGAGGACGCCGAGAAGATCGTCACGGTCGGCGACGCCATCCAGTACATCAAGGACAACTCCTGACGGTGGAGCGGCGCCGCGTCGTCATCACCGGCCTCGGCGCCGTCACCCCGCTCGGCAACACGGCCGAGGAGTTCTGGACCGGCCTGCTCCAGGGCCGCTCGGGGATCGGCCCGATCACCAAGTTCGACGCCACGGAGCGGGACGCGAGCGGCGCCTACCGGTACCCGACGCGGATCGCGGGAGAGGTGCGCAACTTCGACCCGCTCAAGTACCTCGACCGCAAGGAAGCCCGCCGGCTCGACCCGTACCTCCAGTACGCCGTGGCCTGCGCGGTCATGGCCGTCGAGGACGCGGGGCTCGACCCTGCGCGCGTCGACGGCACCCGGTTCGGCGTCCTGATCGGCTCCGGCATCGGGGGGATCGCCACCCTGCTCGAGGGCGAGCGCACCCGGCTCGAGAAGGGGCCGGAGCGCGTGTCGCCCTTCCTGATCCCGATGATGATCGTCAACATGGCCTCGGGTCTCGTGTCCATGCGGTTCGGGGCCCGCGGGCCGAACTCGGCGGTGGTGACCGCGTGCGCCACCGGCAATCACGCCATCGGCGACGCGTTCCGCCTGATCCAGCGGGGCGACGCCGACGTCATGATCGCGGGCGGGGCCGAGGCGATGGTGGTCCCGCTCGCCATCGCCGCCTTCTGCGCCATGAAGGCGATGTCCACCCGCAACGACGCCCCGGAGAAGGCCTCGCGACCCTTCGACGCCGGGCGGGACGGCTTCGTGCCGAGCGAAGGCGGGGGCGTCGTAGTCCTCGAGGCTCTCGAGCACGCGCGCCGGCGTGACGCGCGGATCTACTGCGAGGTGGTGGGCTACGGGATGACCGCCGACGCCTACCACATGACCGCCCCGGACCCGGACGGCGACGGCGCCGCGCGGGCCATGGCCGCGGCGCTGCGCGACGCCGGGCTCGCCCCGGCGGAGGTCGGCTACATCAACGCCCACGGCACCTCGACCCCGTACAACGACAAGTTCGAGACGCTGGCGATCAAGCGCGTCTTCGGCGACCACGCGCGGCGGCTGGCCGTCTCCTCGACGAAGTCGATGACCGGGCACCTGCTCGGCGCCGCGGGCGGCGTCGAGGCCATCGCCACGGCGCTCGCGTTACACCACGGCGTCCTGCCCCCGACCATCAACTACGAGACGCCGGACCCGGACTGCGACCTCGACTACGTGCCTAACCACGCGCGCAAGCAGGAGGTCGAGGTGGCGCTGTCCAACGCCTTCGGGTTCGGAGGGACCAACGCGACGCTCGCCTTCCGGAAGTACCGCCCGTAGGTGGATCCCGCCCGCGTCGCCGCCCTCGAGCGGCGGCTCGACCTCCGCTTCCGTGACCGCGCCCTGCTCGAGCGGGCGCTGACCCACGCCTCCTACGCCCACGAGCACCCGCCCGTCGCCGACCACGAGCCGCTCGCGCTGCTCGGTGACGCCGCGCTCGGGCTCGTGGTGGCCGACCACCTCTTCCAGGAAGACCCGAGGGCGCCTGTCGGCGCGCTGACCGCGCGGCGCGCCGCGCTGGTTTCCGGCGCCAACCTGGCGCGCTGGGCGGCCGAGCTGGACCTCGGCGCGCTCCTGCGCCTCGGCCGCGGCGAGGAGCTCTCCGGCGGGCGCACGCGCGCCTCGATCCTGGCCACGGCGCTCGAGGCCGTCCTCGGCGTCGTCTACCTCGAGGGCGGCCTTCCCGCGGTCCGGCGCGTCGTGGCGCGCCTGGCCCTGTGGTAGCCTGACGCCATGCGGTTCTGGCCGCGCCGTCGGCGCGCGCCGTTGCTCGCGCCCTCGCCCGACGACCTCGCGCTGACGGAGGAGCTGCTGCGCCCGGGCCTCGAGGGCGTGTTCGCGGTGCGCGAGTGCCGCCTCCAGAGCCCCGCCATCGTGTACCGGGGGCAGCTCCTGGCCGCGCCCGGCGTCGTCGTCGAGCGCGTGGCGCGCCACTTCCGCCCGTTCGGGTACACGCCGTTCCTGCGGGCCGACGGCGGCGAGATCGTGCTCCAGGCCCTGCCCGTCGTGGCGGCGGCCGAGCGCCCGCGCGTCGCGGTGAGCCTGGCGCTCTTCGCCCTGACCTGCGTGACCACCCTGGTCTCGGGCGCGCTCTTCTTCGCGTCGCCGACGTTCGCGCCGCTCGGCACGGGCTCGCCGCTGGCCACGCTGCTCATGGGCGTGCCGTTCGCGGCCACCCTGCTCGCCATCCTCGGCGTGCACGAGTTCGGCCACTACTTCACGGCGCGCTACCACGGCGCCCCGGTGAGCCTGCCGTACTTCATCCCGGCGCCGCCGATCGTCCTGTTCGGCACGCTCGGCGCGATCATCCGCATGCGCTTCCCACCTCGCGACCGCAACGCGCTCTTCGACATCGCCGCCGCGGGCCCGCTAGCCGGGTTGCTCGTCGCCGTGCCGGCGCTCGTCCTCGGCCTCGGCTGGTCGAGCGTGGACGTGGTGCCGCCCGGCGAGGTCGTCCGCCTGGGCGACCCGCTCCTCCTGCGCTGGATCGTCCACCTCTACTTCGGCCGCATCCCCGAGGGCATGGACGTGTTCCTGCACCCGGTCGCCGTGGCCGGCTGGGCGGGGTTCTTCGTCACGGCGCTGAACCTGTTCCCCGTGGGCCAGCTCGACGGCGGCCGCATCGCCTACGCCCTCTTCGGGCGCCACCACCGGGCGGTGGGGGTCGCGACCTTCGCGGCCCTGCTCGTCCTCGGCGTCGTCACGCGCTCGCTGAACTGGTTCGTCTGGGCCGTGCTGCTCCTGGTCCTGGTCGGCTTCCACCACAGCCCGCCGCTCGACGACGTGACGCCGCTCAGCCCGGCGCGCCGCGGGCTCGCCCTGGTCTGCCTCGGGCTGCTCGTCCTCCTGCTCCCGCCCGTGCCGATTTCGTTCGACTGAGGCCCGGCGCTCGCCCGCGCCGCGGGCTCACCGCGCAGCGGCGGGCACGGGGCCGCCGGCGCGCACGCGCGCGAGCAGGAGCAGGCCCACCACGAAGAAGAGGCCGACGGCGACGATGGCCGCGCGCTGGTCGCCGCCGAGCAGCCGCGACGTGCCGCCGAAGACCATCGGCCCGAGCACGGCCCCCGTCTTGCCCACGAGCGCGTAGAAGCCGAAGAGCTCGGCCTCCCGCCCCGGCGGGATCAGGTTCGCCATGAGGGTCCGGCTCGCCGCCTGCACGGCGCCGAGGCCGGTGCCCGCCAGGACCGCGAGCCCCCAGAAGTGGGCCTGGCTCCCGACGAACCAGGCGAGCCCCGTCACGGCGGTCCACTGCGCGAGCGTGAGGGTCAGGACGCGCTTGGGACCGAGGGTGTCGATCGCCCGCGCCCACGCCGCGGAGCCGGCCAGCGCCGTGACCTGGACGACCATGAAGAGCAGGATGAGCTCGGCGAACGCGAACCCGAGCGTGCGGGCCGCGAAGACGGACGAGAAGGTGACGACGGTGTTGACGCCGTCCTCGTAGATCCAGTAGGCGAGCAGGAACCGCCGGAGCGCCTGCCGCTCCGGCGCGCGCGCGATCTCCCGCAGCGTGGCGAGCGTGTCGCCGAGGCCGCGGCGCATCGCCGCCCCGAGCCCGAGCCCGGCGGGCGCGTCGGGCGGGAGCAGGACGAAGGCCGGGAGCGCGAAGAGCGCGAACTGCGCGGCGGCGACCAGGAAGCAGCCGGCGTAGGCGCCGACCGCGGCGAACGGGTACGCGGCGGCGAAGGCCGCCAGCGAGCCAGCGTACCCCACCGCGAACCCCGCCGCCGACAGCCGGCCCCGGCGCTCGGGCGGCGCGATGCGGGGCAGGTAGGCGTTGTAGTAGACGAAGGCGGCCTCGAAGCAGGCGATGCCGGCGACGCCCAGGACGAACCCCCAGAGCACCATCCCCGGGCGCACGGTGGCCATGAGGGCGGTGGCCGTGACGGCCGCCGCCGTGAACCCGACGAAGAAGGGCTTGCGCACGCCGGCGTGGTCGGCCACGCCGCCCAGGAGCGGCGACGTCAGCGCCACGAGCACCATGGCGGTGGAGACGGCGAGCCCCCACCAGAAGTCGCCGCGCCCGTCCGCGTTGCCGACGACGCCGTTGGCGTACCAGGCGGGGTAGATCGTCGCGAGCACGATCGCGGCGAAGGCGGAGTTGGCGAAGTCGTAGAGCGTCCACGCCACCGTCGTGCGACGCAACAGCCCGGGCACGGCCCTCAGGCTGGCACGGGCGCCCCCACGGGTCAATTCGCGACGGGCGGGGAGGGAGGTCGCCGTCGTCAGGCGGCCGACGCGCTTGATGCCGCGTGGGGTGCCGCGCATAATCGCCGCGCCGGCCGGCCGCTCGGGCCCGCGGTGCCGGGCGCCGGGCCCGGCGACGCTCCGGCGCCCGGGGAGGCCGACGCCCATGATCTTCAAGAGCACGAGTCCTCCGGTCACCATCCCCGACGTTCCGGTCACCGACTACGTCCTGCGGCACGTGGACCGCCTAGGCGACAAGCCCGCGCTGATCGAGGGCCCGACGGGTCGGACGCTCAGCTACCGCGAGCTCGGCGACGCGGTTCGCCGGGTCGCCACGGGCCTCGCCCGCCGGGGCCTCCGGCCGGGCGACGTGCTCGCCATCGACTGGCCCAACGTCCCCGAGTACGCCGTGCTCTTCCACGCCGTGGCGCTGATCGGCGCGGTGAACACGACGCTGAACCCGCTCTACACGGCCGACGAGGTCGCCACGCAGCTCCAGGACGCCGGCGCGCGCGTCCTGGTCACGACGCCGGCCCAGCTCGAGCGCGCCCGGGCGGCGGCCGTGCGGGCGCGCGTGGAGGAGATCTACGTGCTCGGCGACGCCCCGGGCGCGCGCCCCTTCGCCGAGCTGCTCGCGGCGCCGCCCGCGCCCCCCGCCGTACGCATCGACCCGGCCACGCACCTGGCCGTGCTCCCCTACTCGAGCGGTACCACGGGGCTCCCGAAGGGCGTCATGCTCACGCACCGCAACCTCGTCGCCAACCTCCGGCAGGTCGAGGGCATGGAGGGCTTCGAGGGGTTCCACGAGCGCGACGTGGTGATGGCGGTGCTGCCCTTCTTCCACATCTACGGCATGGTCGTGATCATGATGCTGACCCTGGCCCACGGCGGCACGCTCGTCACCATGCCGCGGCTCGACCTCGTGGAGTTCCTGGGTCACGTCCAGCGCTATCGGGTCACGGTGCTCCCGCTCGTGCCGCCCATCGTCGTCGCCCTGGTCAAGCACCCGGCGGTCGCCGGCTTCGACCTCACGAGCGTGCGCCTCGTGTTCTCGGGCGCCGCGCCGCTCGGCGAGGACGTCGCGCGCGAGCTCTCGCGCCGGCTCGGTTGCCCGGTGGTGCAGGGCTACGGCATGACGGAGGCGAGCCCGGTCACGCACCTGAGCCCCACCCGGGGCGCGCCGTACAAGCCCGGCGCGGTGGGCAAGATCGTGCCGAACACCGAGGTGAAGATCGTCGACACGGCCACCGGCGCCGAGCTGGGGCGCGGGCAGGCGGGGGAACTCCTCATCCGGGGCCCGCAGATCATGCAGGGCTACCTGCACCGCCCCGCGGAGACCGCCGCGGCCATCGACGCGGACGGCTGGTACCACACCGGGGACGTGGGCTACGTCGACGACGAGGACTGGTTCTACGTCGTCGACCGCACGAAGGAGCTGATCAAGTACAAGGGCTTGCAGGTGGCGCCCGCGGAGCTCGAGGCGCTGCTGCTCACGCACCCGGCCGTCCTCGACGTCGCCGTCGTCCGCAAGGACGACGCGGAGGCCGGCGAGGTCCCGAAGGCGTTCGTCGTCCTCAAGCCCGACGCCGCCGCGCGCGCCACGACCGCGGCGGACCTGATGGCGTGGGTCGCCGAGCGCGTGGCCCCGCACAAGCGCGTGCGCGACGTGGAGTTCGTCGAGCAGATCCCGAAGTCGGCCTCGGGCAAGATCCTGCGCCGCGTGCTGATCGACCGCGAGCGGCAGCGCACGGCGGGCGCGGGGGCCCCGTCGCCGGCGGACGCGCCCCGCTGACCGGCGCGCGCCCGCACGCCGCCCGCGGCTCAGGGCGCCGCGGCGCCCGGGCGCCGGCGGCCCCGCGCGTTGACAGGGCCGGCGGCCGGGCCCTATCGTTAGAGCGCCATGGGACGCGACGCCCACCTCGAGACGCTCATGAAGAAGCTCCTGCGCGCCATCGAGGTGTCGCTCGCGGCCACGGACGCCGCGCGCGACGCGGTGCAGGCGATCCTCCGCCGGGGCGCCGACACCGCGCTCTTCTTCAGCGGGGCGCGCCCGCGCGGCGGCCCCTCGTTCGAGCTCACCGCCCAGGACAAGGAATTCCTCCGGGCCGTCTCGATCCGCCCGGACCAGTGACCCGATGCGGAGCCTCTGGCTGCTCGGCTGGGTCGCCCTGGTCGTGCTGCTCCTGCTCCCGGCGCTCCGCGAGGCGCTGGCGCGACCCCGACCCCTCGCGCGCGTCCCGCGCGACGAGCTCGTGAAGGATCCCGTCTGCCAGACCTACGTCGTGCGCTCGCGCGCCGTGCGCCGGGACGCGGGCGGCGCGTCGGTCTACTTCTGCAGCGACCGCTGCGCGGAGCGCTGGGGATGAGGTTCGTCGCGAGCGGGCTGGCCACGCCGGCCGCCCCGCTCGAGGAGGACGTGCGGGCGGCGGCCCGCGTGGGGGCGGACGGGCTCGAGCTCGCGCGGGGGAAGCTCGCCGCGGCCCTCGAGCGCGCCGGCCCGGCCGGGCTCGCGGCGCTCCTGCGCCGGCAGGGCGTGCGCGCGGTGTCGATCGCGGCGGTCGAGGACGTGACGTTCCGCGACCGCGAGGGCGCCGAGATGGTCACCGAGGCCGTGCACCGCACCGCGGAGACCGCCCGGGCGCTCGGCGCCGCGTGGATCGTCGTGACGCCCGGCGACCGCCCCGACGGCGCCGACGAGCGCGACGCCACGCGCGAGGCGTGCGCGACGCTCGAGCGGCTCGCGCGGCTCGGCGAGCGCTACGACGTCGGGCTCGCGCTCCAGCCCCGCGGCCACCCGCTGGCCTCCGTGCGCACGCTCGCCCAGGCCCTCGCCGTTGTCGAGCGCGTCGGTCGTCGCGCGCTCGGCCTCGCCCCCGACACCTTCGAGTGCTGGGCGGCCGGCGTCGCCCCCGAGGAGCTCACGCGGTGTCACCCGCGCTGGCTCGCCATGCTGCGGGTGGCCGACGCGGTCCCGGACGTGGCCCCGGAGGGTGCGCGCGCCCACCACCGCCGCCCGCCGGCCACCGGCGTGGTCCCGCTCGTGGCCTGGGTGAGCGTCGCCCTCGCGCTCGTGCCCGACCTGCCGGTGACGTGCCCCGTGCCCGCTCCCGAGGCGCCACCGCCCGAGCCGGAGGCCTGGACGCGCCGCCTTCGCGAGCGGGTCGTGGAGCTCGGGCGCGAGGCCGCGGCGCGGCGGTGACCGCGACAGCCGCCCCGCACCCGGATCCCTACCGCGACGTCGACGCCCAGCCGGACGCGGCGCGCCTGATCGCGTCGCTCGAGGAACGCGGCCGCGCCCCGAGCCAGGTGCGGCTGCGACGGCGCTTCCTGCGGTTCGCCGGGATCCGTCGCGGGGCGGTGGTGCTCGAGGTGGGGTGCGGGACGGGCGTCGTGCTCCGCGACCTGGCTGCGTGCCTCGGGCCGCGGGGCCGCGCCGTAGGGCTCGACCCGAGCGTGCGGCTCGTGGCCGAGGCGGCGGCGCGCTTCGGTCCGACGGCGGGCCGCCCACGGGTCGCGCTCGTCGTGGGGGACGGCCGAGCGCTGCCGTTCGCCGACGGGCGATTCGACGCCGCGCTCGCCGTCACCGTGCTCCTGCACGTCGCCGACCCCCTGGCGCTCGTCCGCGAGATGGCGCGCGTCACGCGCCCGGGCGGCGTGGTCGCCGTCCAGGACCAGGACTTCGGCACCCTGGCGGTCGCGCACCCGGACCGGGCGCTCACCGCGCGCGTGCTCGACGGGGTCGCCGACCGCCTCTACGAGGAGCCGTGGAGCGGGCGCCGGCTGCCGGCGCTGCTGCGCGCCGCGGGGCTCGAGCGCGTTCGGCTCCGGACCGACGTCTACCAGGACACGCGCCTCGAGCCCTACACGCGCACCTTCCTCGAGCGGCGCGCCGAGCTCGCCGTGCGGTTCGGGCTCGTCGACGCGGCGGCCGCCGCGCGGTGGCTGGACGGCATCAACGCCCAGGTCGCGCGGGGCGCGTTCGTCTTCACGCTCAACTTCTACGGCGCCACCGGCGTGCGGCCCCCCGCGGCCGGGCGCGCGCGCCCGCGCGGGGCGCCGTGAGGCGGCTCACGGCGGCGGCCCTCCTGGTCGCGACCGCGACGGCGGGCGCGCTCGCCGCCCCGCGCTTCGACGCCGCGCGCGCCTGGCGCGACCTCGAGCGGGTCGTCGGCTTCGGCCCGCGGCCCTCCTCGTCGCCGGCGCTCGAGCGCACGCGCGCCTACCTGGTCGCCGAGCTCACCCGGGTCGGCGCGCTCGTGCGCCGGCAGCGCTTCTCGGTCACGGGTCCGGCGGGTCCCCTCGAGCTCACCAACGTGATCGCCGAGCTCCCCGGCCGGCGGCCGGAGGTGATCCTGTTCGGGGGCCACTACGAGACCAAGCCCTTCCGCGCCTTCCGGTTCGTGGGCGCCAACGACGGCGGCTCGTCGACCGCGCTCCTGCTCGAGCTCGCACGCGTCCTGGCGCGCGCCCCGCGCGAGCAGACGGTGTGGGTCGTCTTCTTCGACGGCGAGGAGGCCCACGAGCCGGACGCCGTGACGGTCCCCCTCTGGGGCTCGCGCCACTTCGTCGCCGACCTCCGCCGTCGCGGTCAGCTCGGGTGGTTGCGCACCGCCGTGATCGTGGACATGATCGGCGACCGCGACCTCGACATCCGCCGCGAGGCCGCCTCGACGCCGTGGCTCACGGCGCTGATCTGGGAGGCCGCGCGGGGGCTCGGCCACGGGCGCCACTTCCTGGACGACACGCTCGCGGTCGTCGACGACCACGTGCCCTTCCTCGAGGCCGGCATCCCCGCTGCGCTCCTGATCGACTTCACGTACCCCCCCTGGCACACCGCCGGCGACACCCTCGACAAGCTCTCGCCGCGGAGCCTCCAGGTCGTCGGCGACGTGTTGCTCCGCGCGTTGCCGGAGATCGAGGCGGCGATCCAGCACGGCCGGGGGCGGTGAGCGCGGCGCGAGCGTGCGCGCGCTGCGGGGCTCGCCGCCGGGGCCGAATTCGGGCACGCGTCGGCGCGCGGCCGCCCGGGCTCGAGGTCGCCGAGCCCGGGCGACGCCGACGCGGCGTGCATCCCCTACACACCCCGGTCGCGTCGCGACGTGACACCCTAGCCGCCCGCGCGGAGCCGCGCGGCCTCCGCGCGGAGGAAGAAGCTGCCCTCCGTCACGACTCGCTCGCCGGGCGTGAGCCCCGCGAGGACCTCGACGACGTCGCCGAACGTCGCCCCGAGCGTCACGGGCCGCTCCACGAAGCGCCCCTCGCCGTCGGCGACGGGCAGGTAGACGACCGTGCGCTCCCCGATCGTCTGCACCGCGGCGCGCGGCACGACCGTCACCGGGCGCTCGGCGCTCACCTCCAGGGCGAGGGTAACGTACATCCCCAGGCGCAGCGTGCCCTCGGGATTCGGTATCTCGACGCGGACCTTCGCGGTGCGCGTCGCCGGGTCGACGCGCGGGTCGAGGTAGCTCACGCGTCCGACCACGGGGCGGGAAGGCGTGGTGGGCGGCGTCACCGTGGCGCGGGCGCCCACGTGCACCCGCCCGACGTCCGACTCGTGCAGGTCCCCGATCACCCACACCGTGCTCAGATCTGCCACCACGAACAGCTCCTGGCCGGGCATGACGGCCTGCCCGGGATTCACTCCCCGTGCGATCACGACCCCGTCGACGGGCGCCGCCACGGTGACCTCCGCGGCGACGTCGCTCGCCCCGCCGAGCGCGTCGATCTGCTCGGGCGTGAGCCCGAGGAGCAGCAGGCGCTGGCGGGCCGCCGCGAGCTCGCTCTCATGGGCGTCGTGGGTCGCCTGCACCTCCTCGAGCTCCTGACGGCTGGCGGCGCCGATGGCGACGAGCCGCCGGGTGCGAACGAGCTTCTGATGGTCGGCGTGGAGCATCGCCCGTGCCGCCAGGTACTTCATCTGCGCCTCGGCCAGCTCGGTCGAGAAGACGATCGCGAGGGGCGCGCCCCGGCGCACGGTCGAACCGAGTTCGACCAGGATCTGGCGGACCACACCGCCCACCAGCGCCGCGACCTTGGTCTCGCGGTACGCGTTCGACACGACGGTGCCCGGCACCGTGAGGGTCACGGCCGGCCGCGCGGTCGCGGCCGTCGCGATCCGGAGCCCTGCGCGGCGCACCGCCTCGGGCGGCAGCGTGATCTCGAGCGGCGCCTCGTCCGCTCCGCCGCCGGGGGCCCCGGTCGCCGGGGCGGCCACCGGAGCCGCGGTGCTGGGCGCGACGCCCGCCGCGGGCCCGACCGGCCCGGCGAGTTCGCCCCGCAAGGCACGGCGCTCGCTCCAGAGGGCGCCGCCGACGGCGCCCACGAGCAGGAGCGCGAGCGCTCCCGCGGCCCGGAGCGCGACGCGGAGCCACGTCGGCCGGGCCGGCGTTGCGGCGCGCTCGTCCCCGATCGCGTCCGAACGATCCATGGAGTTCACGGCCCCTCCGCGAGGCCCACGGCGCGCTGGATCTCGACCCGCGCCTCCCAGCGCTGCCGGAGCGTCTCCGTGTAGCCGGTCTCGAGCTCGAGGAGTCGTCGCTGCTCGGCGACCAGGTCGAGGAGGGTGAGCCGACCGAGCGCGTGGCTCTCCCGGACGACCTCGAGGTTGCGCCGCGCGGCCTCGAGCACGTCGGTCCGGTAGATCTCGGCCGCGCGGGTCGCGGCCTCGTGCGCGGCGTACGCCGCGGCGACCTCCTGGCGTACCACGAGCTCCGTAGCCTCCAGGCGCCGCCGGGCCGCCTCGAGCTCAGCGAGCGCCGCGGCGACGTTGCCCTCGTTCCGGTGGCGCACGGGCAGGAGGACCGAGACACCGAGCATCAGCATGTGGAAGGTCTCCTGGATCGGGCGAAGACGGCCCGCGCCGTTGATCCCCATCACGTCGAACCCGGTCTCCTCGCGCGTGTACCGGGCCATGAGGTGCACGTCGTAGCGCCCTTCGGCGCGCTCGCGCTCGACGCGCGCGCGGGCGAGGTCGACGTCGAGCATGGCCATGCGCAGGTCGGGGCGCGCCTCGAGCGCCTGCACGAGCGCCCGCTCGCGCGCGGGGATGGGCGGAGGCACGACGAGGTCGCCGACCACCCTGATCGACGGCACCGGTGGCAGTCCCGCCAGGGGTGCGAGTTGGACCTGGAGCACCTCCACGCGCCCGGCCCGGGTCGCGCGCTGTGCCTCCAGCCGCGCGACCTCGACGCCCATGAGCGCCGCGTCGAGCGCGGGCGCTGCGCCCTCCCGCACCCGCTCCCGGACGAGCCGCAGGGTCTCGCGGCTCGCAGCCAGCAGCGCCTCGGTGACCTCGAGGTCGCGCCGGGCGGCGAGCAACTCGCCGGCCTTGAGCCGGACCTCGGCCGCGAGGCGGCGGGCGCGCTCGTCGACCTCGGCCGCCCGGAGCGCCAGCTCCGCGGCCGCCACGCCGAGCCGCGCGGGTCGCCGACCCCCGAGGTCGAGCGGCCAGGTGAAGCCGATCGCCTGGCTGTTGTCGGGCATCGCCGGGACGAGGTTCCGCGCGACGCTGAGGTCGAGCGTGGGATTGGGGCGGAGCCCGGCCTGGTGCAAGCGTCCCCGTGCGGCTTCCACCGCAGCGCGCGCGGCGCGGAGCTCCGGGTGCTCGGCCAGGGCGCGCGCCACCAGCGCGTCGACCGTGAGGGCCTCGGGGGGCATCCCCGCGCGGTCGTCCGCCGGGGCGGGGGCGAGAAGGGTTCCAGCGCCGGAGCTCGCCGCTACGGCGGGGCCGGCGGCCGAGGCGCCGGGCGCCGTGAGCGTGCCTCCGGCCCACAGGGCGAGCAGGAGCAGCGTTGCGGGCGTGCGCACGGGCGGCCTCAACGCACGGGCAACGAGAACCGCGCCGTGCCCTTCCCGGCGGGGCCGTCCCAGGAGACGGTGACCTGGCGGGTCCCCGGGTCAGGGAACTCGATCGTGCCGCGGTAGCGGCCAGGGCCCTCGCGGGTCAGCGTCGCGTCGGCGACCATGGGCGCCATCCCCGGCATCGGCATGGTCGTATGGAAGGTCACGCGGCCCACATCGACCGGGGAGTTGTCGGCCGCGGTGAATTCCAGCACGAACGTGTTGCGCCCCTTGGTCAGCTGGGCGCGATTGCTCTTGAGCGTGATCGTGACCTCGCGGGCCTTGTGCGTCAGGACGACCGTCTCCCCGCTCGCGGCGTCCGCGAGGGTGCCGACCGTGAGCAGGATCCCGAACAGCGCCAGCAGGGCTCGGAGCATCGGAGTCTCCTCCTTGCGGGGCATTGGATTCACTCGGCCGGCCCGGGCGCCGACCCCGGCGCGGCCGCGGGCGCCGGGCCGAGCGCGCGCGCCGGGGCGGCGGCGCGTGCCGCCCGGACGAGCTCGCGCTCTCTGACCCAGGCGAAGAGCACCGGCGTGACGATCAGCACCAGCGCGAGCGAGCTCACCATGCCTCCGAGGACGGGCGTGGCCAGGGGCTTCATGACCTCGGCACCCGTCGAGGTGCTCCACATCATCGGCAGCAGGCTGGCCACGACGGTCGCGGCCGTCATGACCTTGGGACGCAGCCGGAGCAGCGCCCCCTCCTCGACGGCTTCGAGCAGCGCCTGCCGCGTCAGCGCGCCGCCGAGCGCCTCGCGCCGGCGCGTCACCGCTTCGGCGAGGTAGATCACCATGACCACCGCGGTCTGCACGGCGGTGCCGAAGAGTGCGATGTAACCGACCCACACGGCGACCGAGAAGTTGTAGCCGAGCGCGTACTGCAGGTAGAGCCCGCCCGCCAGCCCGAAGGGCACCGCCAGGAGCACGTGCGCGGCCTCCAGGACAGAGCGGTAGGTCAGGGTGAGGAGCAGGAAGATGACACCGACGACCACGGGCACGACGATCGCCAGCCGCTGGCGCGCGCGGAGCGTGTTCTCGTACTGCCCGCTCCACTGGACGTAGGATCCGGCCGGCAGCGACACCTTCGCGGCGACGGCGCGCCGCGCCTCCTCGACAAAGCTCCCGACGTCGCGGCCGCGCACGTTCAGGAGCACCGTGACGACGAGCAGGCCGTTCTCGCCGTTGATCATGGCCGGTCCGGTCACGGTGCGGATGGTGGCGAGCTGGCCGAGCGGCACCTGGAGCCCCTCGGGCGTCGGCACGAGCACGCGCGCGAGCGCCTCGGGGTTCGCGCGGTACGGCGGCGCGTACCGCACGCGCACGGGGACGCGCTGACGGCCCTCGATGGTGAGCGTCAACGGCGTTTCGCCCACGGCCGTCTCGACGACGTCCAGCACCGCCCCGACGGGGATGCCGTAGCGCGCGGCGGCCCGCCGATCGACCTGGATGTCCAGGTACGGCGCGCCCGTAACCTGCTCGGCGTAGACGTCGGCGGCGCCCGGGATCTGGCGGAGCACGTCGGCCACTGCGCGCGCGGTGGCCTGGAGCTGGCCGAGGTCGGCACCGAAGATCTTCACCCCGACCTCCGACCGGATCCCGGTCGCGAGCATGTTGATGCGGTTGATGATGGGCTGGGTCCAGATGTTGGTCACGCCGGGCAGCGCCGTGGCCTCGTCGAGCTCCCGGATGAGCTGCTCCCGCGTGAGCCCTGGGCGCCACGCTGCTGGCGGCTTGAGGCTGACGATCGTCTCCGTCATGTTGACCGGCGCCGGGTCGGTCGACGTCTCGGCGCGGCCGACCTTGGCGACCACGCCCGCGACCTCGGGGACGCGCTGGATCGCGGCATTCTGCCGCTTCGCGATCTCGATCGCCTGGGCGAGCGAGACGCCGGGATCCGTCACCGGCATGAACAGCAGGTCGCCCTCGTCGAGCGGCGGCATGAATTCGGAGCCCAGGCGAGGGGCCAGGGCGACCGCGCCGGTGACCACGAGCGCGGCCAGGCCCAGGGTGAGCGCGCGGTGGCGCAGCGCCGCGCGGAGGACCGGACGGTAAACGGCCACGAGGGCCCGCATCGCCGGGTTCCGCTCCTCCGGTCGAATCCGCCCCCCGATCAGCAGGCTGCAGAGCACCGGCACGAGCGTCACGGCCAGGACCGTCGCCCCGACCGTGGCGAACGTCTTCGTGAAGGCGAGCGGGCGGAAGAGCTTGCCCTCCTGGCCGGTGAGGGCGAAGACGGGGACGAACGCCAGCGTGATGATGGCCATCGCGAAGACGATCGGCCGGCCCACCAGTCGGGTGGCCTCGAGCACCGTGGCCGTGAGGCGGGTGCGGTCGCGCGGGTCCACGCCCCGCCGCTCGACGAAGCGGAATGCGTTCTCCGTCACGACGATGGCGGCGTCGACCAGCACCCCGATGGCGATGGCGATGCCAGCGAGCGACATGAGGTTCGAGGTCACCCCGAGGAGGCGCATGAAGAGGAAGGCGACCAGCACCGCGAGCGGCAGCGGGAGCGTGACGATCAGGATCGAGCGCAGATTCAGGAGGAAGAGCGCGTTGACCAGCGTGACGACGACCGCCTCTTCGGCGAGTGCGCGCTTGAGCGTGTCGACGGCGCGCCCGATCAAGGCCGACCGGTCGTAGAAGGGCACGATGCGGACACCCGGCGGCAACCCCGCCTGGAGCTCCTGGATCCGCCGCTTGACGGCCTCGATCACCTCGATGGTGCTGACGCCGTGACGGGCGATGACGACGCCGCCCACGGTCTCCTCGGTGCCCCGGACGAGCGCGCTCACGCGGAACGCGTCGCCGACCTTGACGTCCGCCACCTGGCGCAGGTAGACGGGCACGCCGTTCGCCGCGCCGACCACGATCTGTTCGATGTCGCGTACGCCCTCGAGGAGCCCGAGGCCGCGCACGACCGTCCAGGCGCCGGCCGCCTCGAGGACGTTGCCGCCGACGTTGCGGTTGCTCCGCATCACCGCCTCGATCACGGCCGAGACCGGGATGCGGTACGCGCGAAGCCGGGTCGGATCGACGTCGATCTGGTACTGACGGACGTGACCGCCGACGCTCGCCACCTCGGCCACGCCGGGCACGGCGTTGAGCTGGTAGCGGATGAACCAGTCCTGGAGCGCGCGGAGGTCGCGGAGCGAGTAGCCGGGCCCCTCGACCGTGTACCAGAACACGTGGCCCACGCCCGTGGCATCGGGCCCGAGCGTGGGGACAACCCCCGGCGGGAGGGCGCGCGCCAGGAGTTGCAGACGCTCGAGCACGCGGGTCCGAGCGAAGTAGAGGTCGACGCCGTCCTCGAAGATCACGGTGATCATCGAGAACCCGAAGGCGGAGGTCGAGCGCACGACCCGCACCCCGGCCAGCCCCTGGAGACCCACCGCGAGCGGGTAGGTGACCTGGTCCTCGACTTCCTGGGGGGACCGGCCGGGCCAGTCGGCGAAGACGATCACCTGGTTGTCGGAGAGGTCGGGGATCGCGTCGATCGGGGTCGTCCGGAGTGCCCACCAGCCCGCGCCGGCCGCGAGCGCACAGAGCGCGACGACGCAGACCCGGTTGCGGAGGGCGAGCTCGACGATCCGGTCGATCATGGGCGGGCGGCCGTCGTGACGACGCGCGCGGGTCCCGTGACGACGCGGGCGCGTCCCGTGACGACGCGCGCGGGGGCATGCCCCGCGCGTCGGGCGCCGCGGGGCGAACGGCGGGCCGCGGCACCGCCGGTCGCAGCCATGCAAGGCCGCTCGTGTCGACGGTCGCGCGAGGTGCGCGACACGTCCCCAAGGGTTCGCGCCATGATGGATCCCCTCCGCAGCCCGCGCGCACCGGCCTATCGCGGACCGGGCGGTGCGGCGGGCGAGTTCGCGACCGGGTACACGCCGGCGCGGTGCGCACGCCTGGTCCGCGGCGGACGGCGAAGGTCGCCCCGGGGGTCAGGCCAGGAACCGGGCGGGCGCGCGCCGGGCGGGGAGGCCGGTCGCGGTCAGGCCGCGAGCGAGTGCGACCTGGGGGGCGGGTGTGGGATTTCGGCGAGGAGCTGAGCGGCGCGCTCGGCGCGCGCGCTCGGCGCGGTCGCGACCGGGCGGGGTGTGGCGATCGTCGGCACCGTGTCGGCGAGGCCCACGGAGGTGGTGCACGGGCCCTGGCAGGCGTCGGTCATGGCCGCGCAGTGCCCCGTCGCCAGCGCGAGGGCCGGCGCGAACGCCGCCAGGATCGCCAGGCCGAGGGCCATCGCGCGTCGCATCACGAAGCGTGCTCCTTCCTCCCTCGCACGTTGGGCACGTGCCCTGTCGCGGGGCGCGATGCTCTGCAGCACGACCCCGTGGCGTGGCGGCCACGCACCTTCGGGATGATATCACGGCGTGTGGGACGCCCCGGCACGCCCCACACTCGCGCCCGGAGGCGTCGCGGCCGGTCCTCGGACCGGCGCATCCTCGCGGGCGAGGTTGGCTCCGGCAAGGAGGTGGGCCTGTCATGCGCGTACAGAGGGGTCTCGCGACGGACGTAAACCGGCCTCGCGACCGGGGCCCGCGGAGGGGGCAATGAGCCGGCCAGGAGCCGCGGGCAACCCCACGGGACGGTGGCTTGGATGGCTGTTGCTCATCGTCGGGCTCGTGCTGCTCGGGATCGGCATCGCGAACACCGTGCGACTGCTGACGGCGCCGCTGGAGGCGCAGCGCGGCTACCTCGCGCTCTCGATCTTCCCGCTGATCGGCGGCCTCTGGGCGTTCGTCGCGGGCGTCGCGCTCGCCCGCGGCGTACGGTGAGCGCGCAGGAAGAGCGGTTCGACGCTTGTTGTGGCGCAGGAGCGGACCGCGGGCGACGCGCGAGGAACGCGGCACGGAAGGTGGGCGAGGCGCCGGGTCCGCGGACGCCGACGGTTCCGTTGCGGGCGCGGGCGAGAGTACAATCCCCCCGGTATGCCACGCATCCGCGAGATCACCGACCCCGGCGACGATCCGATCCTCCGCGAGGTCTGGGTGCGCGAGCAGCAGCACTTCGGCTTCGTGCTCAACACCACGAAGATCATGGCCCACCGCCCCGGGATCATGAAGGCCGCCAAGCAGCTTGCGGCGGCGGTGGACGCCTCGGGGCTGCTCGGCCCGGCGCTGCTCGCGCTCGTCTACCTCCGCGTGGCCCAGCTCAACGGCTGTCCCTTCTGAATGGACATCAACGCATCCCGGGGGATGCAGGCGGGCCTGACGGAAGACAAGGTGGCGGCGGTCGAGCGGTGGGCGACGAGCGACCTCTTCACCGAGCGCGAGCGCGTCGCCCTCGAGTACGCCGAGGCGATGACCCTGAGCGGCGTCGGCGTGAGCGACGCGCTCTTTGCGAGGGTGCGCGCGCACTTCTCCGAGCCCGAGATCGTCGAGCTCACCGCCGCTGTGGCGCTCGAGAATTTCCGGAGCAAGTTCAACACCGCGCTCGGGATCGAGGCGCAGGGGTTCTGCGTGCTCCCGGCGCACCGGGGCCCCGCGGAGGCCAGCTCGGCGGTGTCGATGCCACGAGCCCGGGACACCGGTCCCGAGGGCCTCAGGGCCGCGTCGGGGGCCCCGGGCGCCGGGGTTCGGCCCGGAGAAACAGGGTCCGGGTCCGCCGCACGCTGATGGCCTCGCGGGCGTCGTGCTCCGGGATGGCGACGACCAGGCGCGTACCGCGGCGCGCGGTGACGAGCACCAGGTCGGCGCGCCCGGCGCGGACCCACCACGCGTGGTCGCCCGGGCGAAGGTCCCGGCTCATCGCCAGCGCCACCGCGGCGCTCACCGGGCGCCAGCGGGCGCGGAGGGGCGGGACGAGCGCGAGGGCGCCGAGGATCCCGAGAGCCAGGGACGCCTGCAGGGCCACCGCGAGCCCCGGCAGGGCGAGCGCGGCAGCCGCCCAGAGCGCCAGCAGGCCCGCGAACGCGTCGAGCCAGCGGAGGTGGCGCACCCGGGACGTCCAGCGGTCGATCGCGGTCGGGATCGCTCGGAGCGGGGCGGTCACGCCTCCATAATCGCGAAGACCGGGTCGGGCTCGAGGCCGCGCGCACGGCGAACGCACCGCTTACGCCTCGCGGGCCGGCCGGGATACGCTGCGCCCGACGGCTGGGCCCACGGGGCTCGCAAGTCGACGGTCTGGGCCGATGCGCTCCGCCGAAAGCGCGGCATGGGGCGACGCGGGCCCCGAAAGCCTGTGTCTGGAGGAACGCGATGCCTCGACTGATCGCCGCAGTGATCGTGGGGGCGCTGCTGGGCAGCGGAGTGCCGGCGCACGCGGAGGAGAGCACGCTCGAACAGATCGGATACGGCACGGGGAGCGTCGTGGGCTCGGCGGTCTACTTCCCGTTCAAGGCCGCCTTCTGCATTCTCGGGGGCCTCAGCGGGGGCGCGGCGCTCGTCGTCGCCGGGACGGAGACGGCCTCTCGGATCGTGGATGCATCCTGCCGCGGCACCTGGGCGATCACGCCCGACGTTGTGAAGGGCAAGGAACGCGTCCGCTTCGTCGGCGAGACGCCGGAGCGGCGCGCTCCGGCGCGCGCGACGCCGCGGTAAGGCCGAGCACCCGGACCTGGAACGGGCCCGACCGCCGGGCGTTCGCGCGCGGCCCGCCGCCACAGCGCGGAGCCCGTGGCGGGGCCGGTGGCCGACGCGGACGATGGCGCGGGCCACGAATTTTGATCCGGTTCGTCGGCGTGGCATAGACGCGGCGCGTGGTCCGGCGTACGCGTTTCCTGCCGGTGCTGGTCCTGGCGCTCGTCGCCGTGTGTGCCGTGTCTCTCGCACACGCGCGGCCCGGCGAAGCGGGCACCTGTATCGGCGTCAAGACCGGGCTGGACTCGGCGTCGACCCTTCCGACCGACCTCGCCGCCGCGCTGCTGGTGTCCGTCGAGGTGGTGCAGCCTCGCCACGGCCTGGTGATGGCGGCGTCCGAGCCGGCTGCCGGCGCCGCACGCGACGCCCTGACCGGGCCGCGCACTCCCCGCGCCCCTCCCGCTTAACGCCGCTCCCGTAACAGCGCGTCTGTCGCCAGGCGGTCGTCGGCTCCGCCAGGGGCTCGCCTCTGGCGTCTGATCGCCGGGCGACACGGCATCGCACGACGGAATTGCCCGGCCCGTGGGAGGCCGGTTACGCGAGGGGGCCGTTACCCATGGCGTCCTCCAGTGAGACGGTTGCGACGATCGCCGCGCGAGAGACGGCTCTCGCCGGTTCAGGGAATGCGATTCCCGACCGACGTCGGGGCGACGGCCAGGTGGAATGGGCTTCCGAACGCCGCGCCCAAGCGGGCGAACGTCAATCTCGTACCGGGCGGGGCTCGGTACCGGGCGGGCGACCGTGAAGGCGGTCGGGTCCGTTCGGTTCGAAGACGTGGTCCGGACGGTCGAGGCCGCCACCGTCGACCGGAAGCTCTTCAAGCGCGCCGACGGAGGCGTCCGGAGGGTCGAAGTCCGTTGAGCGCCGTGCGCCGGGCGACGGGCCGCGGGTGAGGCGGACGGGTGGAACACCTGGTCGTCACCTGGTACGGATGGTTGAGCAGCCTGACGCAGGGCTTCGTGGTCGCGCTCGAAGGCTGGCTCGGCCGGATCGAGCTCCCGGTGGTCACCGCGCTCGGGTTCGGGCTGATCGGAGCCACCGCGCCTTGCCAGCTCACCACGAGCCTGAGCGCACTGGCCTACGTGTCGGCGCACGGCGGCGGGCGGTCGATGACGCTCGCGGCGGCCTACGTCGCGGGGAAAGTCACGGTCTACACGATCGTGGGGGCGCTGGTGGTGCTGGCCGGGCTCCGGCTCGACGCGATGTCGATCCCCATCGTGGTGGCCGCGCGCAGGGCCCTCGGCCCGCTCATGCTCCTGATCGGGCTGAGCCTGCTGGGCGCCTTCCGGCTTCGGGCCGGCTTCGGGCAGCGGCTGGCGCTCCGGCTCCAGGCGCGGTTGCGCGGCGGCGGTGCCGGCCGCGCCTACCTGCTCGGCGTCGTCTTCTCGTTCGCCTTCTGCCCGACGCTCTTCTGGCTGTTCTTCGGGCTCACGTTGCCGCTGGCGCTCCGCTCCCCGGGCGGCTGGGCGTTCCCGGGCCTCTTCGCGCTCGGCGCGTCGCTGCCCCTCTTGCTGGTTGCGGGTGCCGTCGCGGGCGGGCTCGGCACCGCCGGCCAGGTGATGGGAGGACTGCGCCGGCTTGAGCCGGTGCTCCGGACGGTCGCCGGGATCCTCCTCGTCCTGGCCGGCCTCCACGACACGCTGATCTACTGGCTGCTGTGACGGCGACTCAAGCCGGGAAAGGAGAGACACGATGAAGTGGGTTGGTCTCTTGATGCTGGCCCTGGCGATCGGGCTGGCCACCGTGGCCCCCGGATCGGTGTGGGGCGACGAAGGAGGTCGCGGCGGAACCTCCGGGAACCCGATGCCCGAGACGATGGGCGGATGGATGGGCGGGATGATGCACGGCACGCCGATGGGCGCGCGGAGCGAGGGGTTCGGGCGGGAGCGCCCGCTGCTGAGTCTGGCGCTCCGGCACCGGGCCGAGCTCGAGCTCTCCGACGACCAGGTGAGGACGCTCGAGGCGCTTATCGAACGCTTCCGCAAGGAGGCCGAGACGCGCCTGCGCGCCATCGAGGCGGCCGAGCGAGATCTGGCCGCGCTGTTCGAGTCGGAGGAGTGGAACCTCGGCGAAGTGGAGGCGAAGGTTCGGGCCATCGAGAAGCTGCGCGCCGACCTCCGGCTCGCCCGGATCAGGACGATCGCCGAGGGGCGGGCGGCTCTGACCCCCGAGCAGCGCAAGAAGCTCGAGGGGATCATCGCGGCCGGGCGGCGTCCGCCCGCCACGCGGCGCAGCGAGGCCCCCGAAGGCGAGCGGTCGCGGGGCGTCGAGGAGATGCACCGCTTCATGAGCTCGGCGCGCATGCCCCAGGCCATGGCCGGGATGATGGAGATGGCCCGGCGCATGGGGGACGGCGACCCGATGCTCGGCATGGTGCGAATGATGGAGATGATGGGCGCCATGGGCGGCGCCGACGGCCACCCGCGCGGTACGAGGGGGCCGGGCGGCGTGAGGCGCGAGCCGGCTGCCAGCCCGGCCGCGTGCTGATCCAGCGCAGGCCGTCCCCGAGTGCGACCCGAAGCAGCGGGCGCGAGCAGGCCCGGGATCGCGGCGGTGGCAAGATGATCGACGAGTTCCTCGCCTGGCACTGGGCGCTGTCGATCCCGCCCAAGGGCGTGCCGCCCGCGCGGATGGAGCCGTCCGGCGGCGGGCCGGCCAGTGAGGGGCGAGCCCGACCGCGCACCCGGCCCCCGCACCCCGGCGCCCGGCGTGCGCCCGCGGCTGCGCGGCGGCCGGCCCGGCCGCGGGCCCGCGCGAGTCCAGGTATACTCGGGGCCCCGACCGCCGCGCGGGCGGCCGGCAGGGGTCGTGTCGTCGCGCGCACGTCCAGATGGTCCGGCCAGTCCGGAGAAGGAGGTCGTCGATGGTCCGGCGATCGCTCATCGCATGGCTCTGCCTCGCGGTGCTGCCGGGGCTCGCGCTGTCGCTGGCCGCGCCCCCGGCGTCCCTGGCCGCCGACGCGCTGGTGGTCAGCGTCTGGGGCGGCAACTGGAAGGACACGGTCGAGAAGGTCATCGCCAAGCCCTTCACGGCGAAGACGGGCATCCCGGTGGAGTTCGAGGTCGGCGGCACGCTCGACCGGCTCGCCAAGGCGCGCGTGGCCAAGGCGAGCCCGCTCGTCGACGTGACCTTCACGACGACCCACGTCGGGCGCCTGTACATCTCCGACGGGCTCTTCCAGAAGCTCGACCTCGCGCGGCTCCCGAACGTCCGCGAACTCGCGCGCGAGGCGATCCGGAGCGACTACCACCTGGGCGTCTGGGCGTACGTCTACACGGTCGCCTACCGTCCGGACCTGGTGCCGTTCGAGATCACGCGCTGGGCCGACCTCTGGGACCCCCGGCTCAAGGGCAAGCTCGGCCTGCCCGACTTCGACCCCTCGCACATCATCACGGTCAGCGCGCTCCTGGAGGGCGGCGACGAGATCAACTGGCAGAAGGGCCAGGAGCGGCTCAAGCGGCTCAAGCCGAACATCGCGGCCTTCTTCTCCACCGACGCGCGCAGCCAGGACCTCATGAAGACCGGCGAGGCGCCGGTGCAGGTCATGCTCTCCATCAACGCCTTCCACCTGATCGACCAGGGGCTCAACGTCCGCGTGATCACGCCCCGCGACCGGCCGGGCATCGTCGGTATCGACACCGTGGGGGTCATGGTGGGCACGAAGAAGGCCGACGCGGCCTACCAGTTCATCAACCTGGCGCTCTCGAAGGAGATCCAGGAGCAGCTCGTCACCGCCTTCAAAGCGGGGCCCACGAACCTCCGGGCGACCGTGCCGGAGAAGCTCCGCGGCCAGCCGGGCGTCTTCACCAGCCCGGCGGAGTGGAAGGAGCGCGGCTACATCATGAACGACGAGGTGCGGGCCCGGTCGCTCGCGGCCTGGAAGGAGTGGTTCAACGCGAACATCGTCGCGAAGTAGCGTCGGCGTCGACGTCGGCGGGACCTTCACCGACCTGGTCGCCCGCGACCCGGACGGGCGCCTGAGGGCGTGCAAGGTCCCGACGACGCCGGAGGCCCCCGCGCGGGGCGTCCTGCACGGGCTCGCCGTCCTGCTGGGCGATCGCGCGCCCGCCGCGGTCGCCCACGGCACCACCGTCGTCACCAACGCCATCGTCGAGCGCCGCGTGGCCACGGTGGGGCTCGTGACGACGCGCGGCTTCCGCGACGTGCTGGAGATCGGCCGGCAGAACCGGCTCCACCTCTACGACCTCCGGCCGCCGGCCAAGCTCGAGCCGCTCGTGCCGCGGCGCCTGCGGTGCGAGGTGAGCGAGCGCGTCGGGCCCGACGGCGCCGTGCTCGTGCCGCTCGCGCTCGACGAGCTCGGGCCGATCGTGGAGGCGTTCCGCCGCGAGGGCGTGGAGGCGGTCGCGGTGTGCCTGCTCCACAGCTACGCGAACCCCGCCCACGAGCGGGCGGTCCGGGCGGCGCTCGTCCGCCACGTGCCGCACGTGTCGATCTCGAGCGAGATCAACGCCGAGTTCCGCGAGTACGAGCGCACCGTGACCACGGTTCTCAACGCCGCGGTGATGCCGCTCGCCGCCCGCTACATCGACGAGCTCGCCGCGGCGCTCGCGCACGGCTCGACGCCCCCGGCGCTCCACCTCCTGCACTCGGCGGGCGGCATGATGTCCACCGAGGCGGCCCGCGCGCGGCCGCTCGCGATGGCGGCCTCGGGGCCCGCGGCGGGCGTGGCCGCGGCGGCGTCGCTCGCCCGCCGCCTCGGGCTCCGGCGGGCGCTCGCCTTCGACATGGGCGGGACGACGACCGACGTGTGCCTGATCGCCGACGGCCGGGTCGAGACCTCCGCCCAGCGGACGCTCGGCGGCTACCCGGTGCGGCTGCCGATGGTGGCCGTGGAGTCGATCGGCGCGGGCGGCGGCTCGATCGCCTTCGCCGACGCGGTCGGCGCCCTCAAGGTCGGCCCGCGCAGTGCGGGCGCCGTGCCGGGCCCGGCCTGCTACGGCCTCGGCGGCACCGAGCCCACCGTGACCGACGCCAATCTCCTGCTCGGCTACCTGAACCCCGAGCGCGTTTACGGGGGCGCGATCCGCCTGGACCCTGCCCGGGCCGAGGCCGCGCTGGCCGCGCTCGCACGCCGGTTCGGACTGCCGGTGCTCGAGATGGCCCGGGGCGTCGTGGAGGTCGCCAACGCGGCCATGCTCCGCGCGCTCCGGCTCGTGTCCGTGCAGCGTGGCTACGACCTCCGCGAGTTCGCGCTGATCGCCTACGGGGGCGCAGGCCCGCTGCACGCCGGCGCGCTCGCCCGCCAGGCGGGGATCGGGCGCGTCGTGGTGCCGGCCCACTCGGGGGCGTTCTCCGCGCTCGGCTGCCTGCTCTCGCCGCTCCGCTACGACGCCGTGCAGACCTGGCGCGTGCGGCTCGACGCCTGGGACCCGAAGCCCGTCGAGGACCGCTTCCGCGAGCTCGAAGCGCGCTGCCTGGCCCCGCTGCTCGCCGAGGGGATCGCCCCGGAGCGGGTCGAGCTCCTGCGGAGCGCGGACCTGCGCTACACGGGGCAGAACTACGAGCTCGAGGTCCCCTGGCACGCCGAGCCGGAGGCGCTCCGCCGCGCCTTCGAGCTCCGCCACCGCCAGCTCTACGGCTACGCCACGGGCGAGCGCGTGGAGTGCGTGAACCTGCGCGTGGTCGCGCGGGTCGTGGACGCGGCTGCGGAGCTGCCGCCGTACGCCCCGTCGGGCGCGGCCGAGATCACCGGGTGGCAGCGCGCCAGTTTCCCCGAGACCGGCGAGGTCGCCGTGCCGCGCCTCGACCGGGCGGCGCTCCCGCCCGGGCGCGAGGTCGTGGGCCCGGCGCTCATCGAGGACGCGTGGTCGACGACGCTCGTCTACCCGGGCCAGCGGTGCACGGTCGACCCGTTCGGGAACCTCCTGATCGACGCCGGCCCATGAGCCTCCGTCGCGCCCGGCGCCCGCGCGCGCCGCATCCAGCCCTCGCCCCGTGAGCCCTGCCGGCGCGCCGCCCGACCCGCCCGTGCCTGCCGCCGTGGCCGCGCGGCGGGTCCACCCCGTGACGCTCGAGGTGGTCCGCAACGCCCTTTACGCGATCGCCGAGGAGATGAGCGTGATTCTGATGCGCTCGGCGCGCTCGCCGCTCCTCAAGGAGGCGGGCGACCTCTCCTCGGCGCTGACGGACGCCGAGGGGCGGCTGATCGCCCAGGGACGCGACATCCCCATCCACATGGGCGTCATGGCGTTCACGGTCAAGGAGTTCCTCAAGCGCGTCCCCGCCGCGCGCCTGCGGGAGGGCGACGTGTGGTTCCTCAACCTGCCCGAGGTCGGCGGCAACCACCTCCCCGACGTCAAAGCGCTCCGGCCGATCTTCGCCGACGGGCGCCTCGTCGCCTTCGCGATCAACCTGGCCCACTGGGCCGACGTGGGCGGCGCCGTGCCGGGCAGCTACGTCCCCTGGGCGACCGAGTGCTACCAGGAGGGGCTGCGCATCGCGCCGGTGCGGCTCTTCTCGGCTGCGGGGCCCGAGCGCGAGGCGCTGGAGCTGATCCTGGCCAACGTGCGCGGCCGCGCCGAGCGCGAGGGCGACATCTTCGCGCAGTACGCGGCCAACGACGTCGCCGCGCGCCGGCTCGGCGAGCTCGTGGGGCGCTACGGCGTCGACACGCTCACCGCGTGCTTCGAAGCGCTCCACGCGGAGTCGGAGGCGCAGATGCGCGCGGCCATCCGCGCGCTCCCCGACGGCGTCTGGGAGGGCGAGGACTGGCTCGACGACGACGGAATCGACGACCGACCGATCCGCCTGCACGTGCGCGTGGAGATCCGGGGCGACGAGGCGACGTTCGACTTCGCGGGCACCGATCCCCAGGCCCGGGGCCCGGTCAACACCACGTATTTCATCGCGTGCTCGGCGGTCTACTACGCGATGAAGGCGCTCGTGGCCCCGGAGGTACCGCCGAACGACGGCTGCTACCGGCCGCTGCGGGTGGTGGTGCCGCCAGGCTCGGTCCTCAGCGCCGACCCCGACCGGCCGGTGGTGGGCGGCAACCACGAGACCTCGCAGCGCGTGGTCGACGCGATCTTCCGCGCGCTCGCACCCGTGGTGCCCGAGCGCGTGACCGCGGCGGGCTCGGCGACCTCGGGGGTGCTGATCTTCGCCGCGCGCGGCGCCGACGGCCAGTGGGCGATCTTCTACGAGGTCCACGGCGGCGGCGAGGGCGCCTCGGCCACGCGCGACGGCGCGTCCGCGATCCGCGTCCACATGTCGAACGTGATGAACACGCCCACCGAGGTGATCGAGGCCGAGTACCCGATCCGTGTCGAGGAACACGCGCTGCGCCCGGGCTCGGGCGGCGACGGTACGCACCGCGGCGGCCTCGGACTCCGGCGCGCCTACCGGGTGCTCGCCCCGGGCGTGACCCTCACGAGCATGCTCGACCGCCGGGCGATCGCGCCCTGGGGCCTCGCGGGCGGCGAGCCGGGGCGCCCGTTCCGCATCACGATCAACCCCGGGCCCGGCGCGCGCGAGCTCGGGGGCAAGGCCACGACGCGCCTCGCCGAAGGTGACCTGGTGCTCATCGAGACCTGCGGGGGCGGCGGCTGGGGGCCGCCGGCCGGCCGATCGCCCGCCGCCCGCGCGCACGACCGCCGGGAGGGCTACGCGTGACGTTCCGCCGGCTCGAGGACCGCGTCGCGATCGTGACGGGCGCCGCCAAGGGCATGGGGCGCGACATCTGTCTCACCCTCGCGCGCGAGGGCGCCCACCTGGTGCTCGTCGCGCGCGAGGCCGGCCCGCTTGAGGCGCTCGCCGCCGAGATCCAGGCGCTCGGGCGGCGGGCGCTCGTGCAACCCGCGGACGTCACCGACGAGCCGGCCGTGCAGGCGATGGTGGCGCGCACGCTCGAGGCGTTCGACGGGCGGCTGCACATCCTGGTCAACGGCGCCGGCGTCACCGGGCCCATCGAGACGCCGGTCTGGGAGATCCGCGTCGAGGACTGGGACCACGTGCTCGCCGTGAACCTTCGGGGCACGTTCCTGCCGACCAAGCACGTGCTGCCGGTCATGATCGCCCAGCGCTACGGCAAGATCGTCAACATCAGCGGCACCTCGGGCCTGCGCGGGTACCGCTACCGTGCCGCCTATTCGGCCTCCAAGTGGGCGGTGCGCGGCTTCACGCGCACGGTGGCGCTCGAGGTCGGGCCCTACAACATCAACGTCAACGCCGTGCACCCGGGGATCGTGGCCGGCGAGCGGATGGAGCGCCTGTGTCGCGAGAAGGCGCGCCGGCGCGGCTGGACGCCCGAGCAGGTCTACGACGAGTACGTGCAGGAGATGGCGCTCCGCCGCGTCACGACCGCCCAGGACGTCGCCGAGGCGGTGGCCTTCCTGGTTTCGGACGCCGCCCAGAACATGACCGGGCAGTCGGTCACGGTGGACGGCGGCTGGGACGTCTGAGGTGCCCGTGGCCCGCTTCGCGTACGCGGCCCCGCCGAGTCTGGAGGACGCCCTCGCGCTGCTCCGGGCCCACGGGGCCGAGGCGCGGGTGCTGGCGGGCGGACAGAGCCTCGTGCCGATGCTCGCCTATCGGCTCGTGCGCCCGCGCCTGGTCGTCGACGTGAGCCGCCTGCCCCTCGACGGCCTCGAGGTCGCGAACGGGCGGCTGCGGCTCGGCGCCCTGGTCCGCTACCACCAGCTCGAGGACACGCCGCTCGTCCGCGGCCACTGCCCCGTGCTTGCCGAGGCGGCGGGCCTCGTGGGCAACCTGCGGGTGCGGGCGCTCGGCACGGTGGGCGGGAGCCTCGCACACGCGGACCCGGCCGCCGAGCTCCCCATGGTGATGACCGCGCTCGACGCGCGGCTGACGCTCCGCTCGAGCGAGGGCGCGCGCACGGTGAGCGCCACCGAGTTCTTCCGGGGTCCGCTCACCACCGCGCTCGCGCCGGACGAGCTGCTGGTGGCGGTCGAGGTGCCCCTGGCGCCGACGATGGGCTGGGCCGTCGAGGAGTTGAGCCGACGCGCAGGGGACTTCGCGCTGGTCGCGGTGGCGGCGGGGCTCGCCCTGGACGCGCACGGTCGCGTGGAGGACGTGCGCGTGGCGCTCGCCGGCGTCGCAGACCGGCCGGTGCGGGCGCGGGCCGCCGAGGATGCGCTGCGCGGCCACGAGCCGACGGCCGAGCGGCTCGCCGAGGCCGCGCGGCTGGTGCGCGAAACGCTCGCGCCCGCGTCCGACGCCTTCGCCTCCGGGGCCTACCGCCGTGTGCTCGCAGGCGTGCTGACCCGGCGGGCGCTCGCGCGGGCGGCCGCGCAGGCGCGCGAGGTTGCGGCGCGCGGGGAGACGGCACCGGGCGCGGCCGCGGCCGACCCGGGCGCCGGCGCCGCGACGCGCGGCGCCCCGAGGCCCGCCGCGCCCCCCGGGTCCCGCGCCGACGGGCACGTGCGGTTCGTGCTCAACGGCCGCGTGCACGAGGTCGCGGCGCGCCCGGACGAGACGCTGCTCGCGCTGCTCCGCGACGGCCTCGGCGTCTTCGACGTCAAGGAAGGCTGCGGTGAGGGCGTCTGCGGCGCCTGTACGGTGCTCCTGGACGGTCGGCCGGTGTCGAGCTGCCTCGTGCTGGCGCGGAGCCTCGAGGGGCGGGCCGTGCTGACCGTCCGGGGGCTCGTCGCGGACGGCGCGCTCCACCCCCTCCAGGAGGCGTTCGTGCGCGCCGGAGCGGTGCAGTGCGGCTTCTGCACGCCGGGGATGCTCCTCACCGCGGTCGCCGTCCTCGCGCGCCAGCCGCGGCCGAGCCGCGCCGAGCTCCGGCGCGCGCTCGAGGGGAACCTCTGCCGCTGCACCGGCTACACGAAGATCCTCGACGCGATCGAAGCCTGCGCGCGCGCGTCGGCGGGCGCGGGGGTGCCGTGCGGCGCCGGGGCCCTGGCGGGTGCGCCGGGCCGCGCCCCAGCGGACGGGTGACATGGCTGAGGCCGTCGCGCTCGGCGGGGGGCTTCGCGTGGTCGGTCGCCCGGTGGCGCGCCACGACGCGCGGGACAAGGTCCTGGCCGCCACCGCGTACGCCGCGGACTGGGCGATGCCCGGGATGCTCCACGCCGCCGTGCTCCGCTCGCCCTACCCCTCGGCGCGCATCGTGCGCCTCGACGTGAGCCGCGCGCGGGCGATGCCCGGCGTCGCCGCCGTGCTCACGGCCAAGGACGTGCCCTGCAACACGCTCGCCACCGACGTCCCGGGCCAGACGACGGCCGTCGGCCCGCTCCGCGCCACGCTCCACGTGCTGGCCGAGGAGCGCGTGCGCTACCAGGGCGAGGCGCTCGCGCTCGTCGCGGCCGAGACGCGCGAGCTCGCCGAGGAGGCGGTGGAGGCGATCGCCGTGGAGTACGAGCCGCTGCCCGGCGTGTTCGACCCCGCGGCAGCGCTCGAGCCCGACGCGCCGCGCGTGCACGCGAGCGGCAACCTCCTGGCCCACTGGCGCCTCGCCCGGGGCGACGCGGCGGCCGCGCTCGCGCGCGCCGACCTCGTCGTGGAGGGCGAATACACGACCCAGGTCGTGGACCCGGCGCCGCTCGAGCCCGAAGCGGGGGTGGCCTGGATCGACGCCGACGGCGTCGTCACGATCCGCGTCTGCACGCAGGTCATCGAGCACTTCCGCGACGTGGCCGAGGTGCTCCAGCTGCCCCAGAGCCGCGTGCGCATCATCGCGCCCTACCTGGGTGGCGGCTTCGGCGGCAAGGAGGACGTGACGGTCGAGCTCTACCTGGGCCTGCTCGCGCTGCGGACCGGGCGACCCGTGAAGATGGTCTGGACGCGGCAGGAGTCGCTCCTGGCCCGCGCCAAGCGCCACCCCTTCCGCATGCGCTACCGCACGGGCGCCCGACGCACGGGCGAGCTCGTCGCCCAGGAGATCGAGCTCCTCGCCGACGCCGGCGCGTACGCGTACCTCTCCGCGCTCGTGCTGCTCTACGCCACGGTCACGGCGGCCGGCCCCTACCGCGTGCCCGACGTGCGCGTCGAGGCGCGCGTGGCCTACACCAACAACCCGCCCACGAGCGCCATGCGGGGCTTCGGGGCGATGCAGACCGTGTTTGCGTACGAGTCCCAGATGGACCGCGTCGCGCGCGCCCTGGGCCTCGACCCGGTGGAGGTGCGGTGCGTGAACGCGCTCCGCCCGGGCGACCGCCTGCCCGTGGGCCAGCCCATCGAGACCCACGTGGCACTGCCGGAGCTCGCGCGGCAGGCGTGGGCCGCGCTCGGCCCGCCCACGCCGCCGCGGGCGCCGCACCTGCGCGTGGGCCGGGGCCTCGCCTGCAACTTCCAGCCCTACGGGCGGATCGTCTGGCTCCACGACTGGTCGAGCGCCTGGGTGGGGTTCGAGATGGACGGCAGCCTCGTGGTCCGCTGCGGCGTGCCCGACGTCGGCGGCGGGCAGGCGTCGGCGCTCTGCCAGATCGCCGCCGAGGTGCTCGGCGTCCCGCTCGAGCGGGTCACGGTCCACATCGGCGACAGCGCGCTCACCCCGCTCGCCGGGACCACCACGGCGACGCGCCAGCTCTTCATGTCGGGCAACGCGGTGCTCCGGGCGGCGCGCGAGTTGCGCGCGCGGCTCGTGGGCGTCGCGGCCGGCATGCTCGGGGTCGACGCCGCCCAGCTCGATGTCGTCGACGGCGCGGTGGTCACGCCCGACGGCCGCACGCTGCCGCTCCCGGACGTCCTCCGCCAGTGCGCGCGGGCCGGCGTGCCGCGCGGCCACCTGGCCGTCTACCACGCGCCCGCCGGCGAGCCGGTGGACCTCGCCCAGGGCGCCGGGCGCGTCTTCCCGGACTTCACCTACGGGGCGCACGCCGCCGAGGTCGAGGTGGACACCGAGACGGGCGCCCTCCGGGTGCTCAAGTACGTCGCCGCGCACGACGTGGGCCGCGCGATCAACCCGCGGTCGGTGGAGGGCCAGATCCAGGGCGGGGCGGTGCAGGGGCTCGGCTCCGCGCTCATGGAGGAGGTCGTGCTCGAGCAGGGCGTGAACCTCACGACCTCCTTCGCGGCGTACCTGATTCCCGGCCCGGCCGACGTTCCGGACGTCGAGCCGCTCGTGCTGGAGTCGGGGGAGGGCCTCGGGCCCTTCGGCGCGCGGGGCATCGGCGAGCCGCCGATCGGCCCGCCCGCGGCGGCCATCGCCAACGCGCTGGCCGACGCCACGGGGGCGCGCGTGACGCGCCTGCCGCTCACGCCCGAGCGCGTGGCGCGCGCGCTCGGGCGGCTGGACGCCGGTGGCTAGGGCGCACGGGGCCGCGGCCGCCGCGGAGGTCTCGGCGGGAGCGCCGGCGCCGGCTGCGCGGGCGGGCGGCGGCGCCGCGGGGCTGGCCCTCCTGGGCCCGGCGCTGCTCACCATGGCGATCTTCGCCGTGGCCCTCGGCTCGCTGCTCCAGTTGAGCTTCCGGGAGTTCATCCCGGGCTCGCTCCGTACCGGCGGCCTCACGGTCCGCAATTTCCAGGCCGTGCTGGCGCCCCAGTACCTGCGCTACATCGCCGACACGATCGTGCTGAGCGCGCTCACCACGGTGCTCACGCTGCTCGCGGCCTACCCGGTCGCGTACACGCTGGCCCGGACCCGCTCGGCGCGCGTGCGCTCGCTGCTCCTCGTGCTCACGCTCGCCCCCTTCTTCACGGGCGCCATCGTGCGCACCTACGCGTGGATGCTCGTGCTCGGCAGCTCGTTCGTGCGCTGGCCCGTCAAGCTCCTCTTCGAGCCGCAGGGCGTGTTGATCGGGCTCGTGCACTTCTCGATGCCGACGATGATCCTGATCCTGGCCGCGGCGATCAGCCACATCGACGCCACGTACGAGCGCGCGGCGGCGAGCCTGGGCGCGCGTCCCTGGCGCGTGTTCTGGCGGGTCACGCTGCCGCTCTCGGTGCCCGGCATCGTGTCGGGCACGCTCGTCGTCTTCGCCTGGACGTTCAGCGCCTTCCCGACCCCCGAACTCCTGGGCGGCGGGCGCGTGAAGATGATCGCCAATGTGGTGAAGGACCTCGCGCTGGACGCGTTCAACTGGCCCGGGAGCGCGGCCTTCGCGGTGGTCGCGCTCACGGTGACCTTCGCGCTGCTCGCGCTGACCGCGCGGGCGCTGGGGCGGACGGCGCCGTGATCCTCCGCCTGGTGGTCCTCGGGCTCGTGGCGTTCATGACGCTGCCCACCGCGGTCGTGGTGGTGGCGTCGTTCAACCCCACCGCGATCCTCGCGTTCCCGCCCGAGGGGCTCTCGCTCCGCTGGTACGAGAACGCGCTCACCTATCCCCAGTTCCGCCGTGCGGCGGTGAACAGCCTGGTCGTGACCACCGTCGCCGCGGCCCTGGCCCTGCCGGTGGGCACGGCCGCGGCGCTGGCGCTCGTGCGCTATCCGCCGCGCGCCCCCGGCCTCTGGACCGCGCTGCTGCTCTCGCCGCTCGTCGTGCCGGGCGTCGCGGCCGGCCTCGGCTTCCTCATCCTGGCCGCGGGGCTCGGGCTGCTCACGAGCCGCGTGGTGCTCGTGGTCGCCCACGTGGTGCTGGTACTGCCCTTCGTGATCCGCTCGGTGATGGTGAGCGTCGCCAACCTCGACCCGGCGCTCGAGCGCGCGGCCGCGAGCCTGGGCGCGCGCCCCTGGCGGGTCTTCCGGCGCGTGACGCTGCCGCTGCTCCGCCCCGGCCTCTTCGCCGCCGCCCTCTTCGCCGTGATCGTGTCGGTCAACGAGTTCGTGGTCTCGCTCTTCGTCTCCACGCGCGTCACCGAGATCCTGCCTGTGGCGATGTTCACCTACGTCGTCAACTACACCGACCCCACCATGGCCGCGCTCTCGACGCTCTTCATCGCGGCCACGTTCGTCGCGGTGTTCGCGGCCGACCGGGTGCTGCACCTCGCGCGAGTCTTCCAGATCGGCGACCACCACTGACGGGGCCGGCACGTGAGCGGCAAGGCGGTCGTGGTCCTCGAAGACGTCCACAAGGCTTACGGGCCGGTGCGGGCGCTGGACGGGATCGACCTGGCCGTCCAGGAGGGCGAGCTGCTCGCGCTCCTCGGGCCCTCGGGCTGCGGCAAGACCTCGACCCTCAACGTCGTGGCCGGATTCGTCGAGCCCGACCGGGGACGGGTGCTCCTGGACGGCGTCGACGTCACGCGCCGCCCTGCCTGGCAGCGCGGCCTCGGCGTCGTCTTCCAGTCCTACGCGCTCTTCCCCCACATGACGGTCGCCGAGAACGTCGCCTTCGGGCTCGTCGAGCGTGGCGTGCCGCGCCGCGAGATCGAGGCGCGCGTGGCCGAGGCGCTGGCACTCGTGCGCCTGCCGGGCGCCGGGGCTATGCGCCCGGCGCAGCTCTCGGGCGGCATGCAGCAACGCGTGGCCCTGGCGCGTGCGCTCGTGATCCGCCCGCGCATGCTGCTGCTCGACGAGCCGCTCGCCGCGCTCGACCGGCGGCTCCGCGAGGAGATGCGCGCCGAGCTCCGAGAGATCCAGCGCGCCGTGGGCATCACCACGATCTTCGTCACCCACGACCAGCACGAGGCGCTCGGGCTCTCGGATCGGATCGCGGTGATGAACGCCGGGCGTATCGAGCAGCTCGGCTCGCCGCGCGAGGTCTACGAGCGCCCGGCCACGCGCTTCGTCGCGAGCTTCCTCGGCGCCTCCTCCGTGCTCGAGGGGCGCGCCGTGGACGGGCGCACGGTGGCGCTCCCGGGCGGCCAGCGGCTCACCGTGCACCTGGGCCGCGCGCTCGAGCCCGGCGCGCCGGTGCGCCTCCTGATCCGGCCCGAGCGCGTGGAGCTCGGCGGGGACGAGGGGCCGAACCGCCTGCGTGCGCGCGTGACGAGCGTCATGTACCTGGGCGACCACTCGGAGGTGCGGCTCGCGCTCCAGGGGGGCGAGCCGTTGCTCGCCACGGTGCGGGGCGCGGCGCCGGTCGCGGCGGGCGACGCCGTGCGCGTGAGCCTGCCGCCCGACGCGTTCCTGGAGCTGCCGTGACGCCGGGCCCGCGCGCGACGCCTGCCGGCCGTCGAGGCCGCAGCGGTGGCTGAGGCCGCACCCGCCGCCCGCGCGGGCGCCCGGGCCGTGCGGGCCGCGCTCGAGGCGCACGGCGTCGCGCTCGTGCCCTCGGTGCCCGACACGTGGATCGGCTGGCTCATGGAGGAGCTGCGCCGCTCGCCGACGCTGCGCGTGGTGGACGTGGCGCGGGAGGAGGAGGCGGTGGCGATCGCCTGCGGGGCCGCGCTCTGCGGCGCCCGGGCCGCGGTCGTCGTGCAGAACGCGGGGCTGCTCAACTGCGGGGCCGTGATCGCCTCGCTCGTGCAGCTCTACCGGATCCCGTGCTTCTTCCTGGTCTCCTACCGGGGCGACGAGCGCGACCCGGTCTACTACCACGTCCCCAAGGGTGCCGCGACGGAGCCGACCCTGACGGCGTGGGGGGTGCGCTACGCGCGGGCGGCGGGCCCGGCGCGGATCGGCGAGCAGATCGGGCGAGCGCTGGCCTGGACCGAGGCGGCGCGCGCGCCGTTCGCGCTGCTGTTCAGCGCCGAGGACCTGGCATGAGCCCTCCGGCGGCGCCGCCATGAGCGTCCCCCGTCGCGCCTGGCTCGACGCGTTGGTGGCCGCGCTCGACCCCGCCCGCGACCTGCTCGTGGCCGGGCTCGGCGCCAACGCCCGGTACCTGCCTCACCTCGGCGTGCGCGCGCCGGCCTTCGCGCTCTGCGACGCTATGGGGGCGGCGATCCCGCTCGCGCTGGGCATGGCGCTCGTCCGGCCCGACCGCCGCGTGATCGCCCTCGAGGGCGACGGGGCCCTGCTCATGAACCTCGGTACGCTCGCCACGGTGGCGGCCGCGCGCGCCACGAACCTGGTCGCGCTGCTCTTCGAGAACCGAACCTACGAGTCCTCGGGCGGGCAAGCGCTACCCGCGGTGGAGGTCGACTTCGCGGGCGTCGCCCGGGCCGCGCGGTGTCCGGTCGCCGCGCGGCTCGACCGACCGGCCGAGCTCGCCGCCGCGCTCGCGCACGCCGCGGGGCGCGGGCCGGCGCTCTTCGTGCTCCCGACGGCGTACGATCCGCGCGAGCCGATCCCGCCCTACTCGGAGCGTCCCGAGGAGATCCGCGTCAACTTCGCGCGCGCCCTGGCCGAGAGCACCCGCTGAGCCGGCGCGGCCACGCGCGGCCGCGCCGGGCGCCCGTGGCCTCGTGGCGGCGCGGAGATCGGCGGCGACGGCGTCCGCGCGGTCAGCTCCATCAGCCGCGCGGGCGTGCCGTGCGCCGCCACGGCGTCAGGACTGCGCGGACGACTCGCGCACGGGCGCACGTCGGCCTCGGGTGTCGCGAAGACGAACGTGGAAGGGACGGCGGGCGGGAGCCGCGCCCCCGCCCGCCGTGGTGCAACGGGATCTCGGGGCTACGGGGCCTGGTAGCTGTCGATGCCCGTCGCCTCGTCGGCGTGCGCCGCAACGGTCGTGCCGCCGAACAGGGCCAGCGCGAGCATCAGGATGAATCCGAGCCGCTTCATCGACTCACCTCCTCGAGGTTCGTTCCGCCTCTTGAGACGTGTGCGCCCCGGGGAAGGATTCATCCCGCGCGAGAATCCCGCCCGGCCTCGGCGTGTCCGTACGAAGCAAGCGACCGAAGCAAGCGACGTTCCAGCAGGACGCCCACGGCGGTCGAGCGCCGCGCGAGGGCGCCGACGCGATCGACCCGCGCGTGCCGGCCGCCAGCCGCGCAGCTCGGCTTCCACTCCGCGCTTGCCGAACGCCCGCGGATCGAGTGCGCGGGGCACTGCCGTGAGGTTTCACGGCGAGGACAGGGACCGGACGTCGATGCATGCTGGGTTCGGAGGCCGGACGGTCGGCGATTCCTTGACAGTGCGATGGCCGGCCGGGTAGCCTTCGGATCCGTGCGGCATGCCTCCTCGAAACCGGTGGCCCGCTGGGTCTTGCTGGTCGTGGCGCTCCTGGCTCTTTCGGGTCACCTCTGTGCGCTGCCGGTCGTCGGGCACGCGCATCCGCAGGAGAGCGCGGCCGGCGGTGAGACCTCCGCCCACGATACGCTGCATGCCAGCTCGTGCGAAGGGATCCGCGTGGACCGCGCGCTGCCAAGTCCGGCCGGGCTTACGGCGAGCGTGTCGCTCCCCGAGAGCCCCGCGCGCGACATCGGCATGCGGGTCGACCCGACCCCGAGCTCGGTCCCGCCCGCCGGCCCGCCCCGCTTCCTGCTGCACGCCGCGCTCCTGATCTAGCCCCTCCTCGCCGCCCGTCCGCTGCGGCTCGCCGACGGCCCTGCCGTCGGCCGCCTAGCCAACCATCTCGACGCGAGGAGGGTCCATGGCTGAACGCCCGAGGATCGCGGCGGCGCTCGCCGTCGCGCTGGCGATCGTCGCCGCCGCCGAGGTCGCGGACGCCGTCCCGGCGTTCGCGCGGCAGTACGACCTGCAGTGCAACGTCTGCCACACGCGACCGCCCCGGCTCAACCGGTTCGGGGAGCAGTTCCACATGATGGGATTCCAGATCCCGAGCGCGGCCCGGCCCGGCGGTCTGATCGCGAGCTTCAGGGAGGAGGGTCCAGCCAGGACGGTGATCGACACCCTGGCCCTGCGCGTCGTCGGCGGGCTCTTCGAGTATTCCGAGTCTCCGCGGGAGACGGAGATCAAGGCCGAGCCGCCGCATGAGGTGGCCCTGTTCATCACGCGACCGGTCACGCCGAACGTCAGCGTCTACGTCGAGCTGGAGTACGAGCCGAAGGCGGTCGAGTTCTCCCGGCGGCGGGGCTTCTTCGAGAGGGAGCACCGCTTCGGCGTGGGCAAGGAAGCCTTCTTCATGTGGAACCTGGGCTGGCTGCTGGGCGCGGCCGGCGCCCCCACCATGGAGATGGGCGGCCAGACCATGGTGGGCGAGCACGGGAAGTTCACGCTGCACGGCCCGATGCTGATGGCCGGCAAGATCGACCCGAACACCAACTTCTCCTACCCCACCAACCGGCAGATGTTGCAGGGCACCGAACTCGAGATCGAGAAGGAGCAGGGGGAGGACGTCGGTACGGTGCACAGATTACCGGTCGTCCCGTACGCGTTCGCCTCGAAGTTTTTCGGCCTCTTTCGGGACCGAAACGAAGGGGAGCCGCAGCTGGTCACCGACCAGGTCATGTACAACACGACCGGCGCGCCCGGCGCCGACCTCCACGCCATGGTCAACGATGTCGTCCTGGCCCAGGCCGGCGTCCTCCGCGAGAACGAGGGGGTCAATGCCTACGGCATGCTGCGCGTCGACCTCCTGGACCGTCGCGAGCTGGCCCTGAACGTGTCGGCACTCCTGAACTGGGGCTTCGGCGTGGCCCGGGCGCCGGACCCCGACGATCACCGGCGCCCCGGCCCCGGACGCCTCGATCGGCTCCGGTACGGCCTGGCCGCCAACCTCCGATGGCGGCAGTGGGACCTCTACGGCGCGATCATCGTCGACCGCCTGTACGACCTGCCCGGCCTGCTGCGGCGCCGGTTCGACCGGGACGCCGCCGGCCTGACGCTGGAGGTCGACTACCTCGTCCACGAGAAGGTGATGCTCTCCGGCCGGTTCGACCAGCTCTGGGCGGGCGGGCTCCGGGACGAAAAGCGCGACGGCAGCGTGTTCTCCGTGCAGGCGAAGTTCTACCCCTGGCAGAACGTCGCCTTCTTCGTGCGGGACAGCGTCAATCTCCGCGGTTTCGCGCAGGACAACCCGCTCCGGAACTGGCGACACCAGCTCTTCGTCGGGATCGACTGGGATTTCTGAGGAGGTCGCGATGAGCCCCCAGGTCCGCGTCGCGCTCGTCGCCGCCACGTCCGCGCTCGCCATGCTCGTCCTGTGGGGGCCGGGCCCGCGCTCGAGCCGGGCCAACGGCGAGCGCGACGCGGAGACGGGCGGCCACGCCCATGTCCCGGCTCCGCTCGAGTACGCCGACGCCCACGTTCCGCCGAGCGTGTGGACCGACCCGGCCATGATCGCCCGCGGCCGGGAGATCTACGCTGCGAAGTGCGCCGTCTGTCACGGCGACAGCGGGGACGGCAGGGGACCGGCCGGGCGGGCGCTCCCGCTCAAGCCGCCGGACTTCCGCGACCGGGCCGGCGTGGCCGAGATGCGCGACAACTACTGGTTCTGGCGCGTGAGCGAGGGCGGTCAGGTGGAGCCGTTCAAGGGGCGAGGCTCCGCCATGCCGCCGTGGAAGGGCGAGCTTTCGGTGCAGGAGCGCTGGGCCGTGATGGCCTATCAGCACACGTTCTCGGGGCACGACGGGCCTCACGTCCCCTGGGAGCACCCGGAGAGCGTCGCCGTTGGTCGCGACATCTACGCCATGGCGTGCCTGGCCTGCCACGGCGCCGACGGCCGGGGCGACGGCTCGGTCGGGCCGATGCTGGCCCCGCGGCGCGCGCCCCAGCCGCGCGACTTCACCAGCGGCGAGTTCAAGTTCCGCTCCACCCCGTCGGGTCACCTGCCGACGACGGCGGATCTCTTCCGGACGGTGACGGAGGGCATCCGCGGCGGGGGCGGCGCGGTGACCATCGGGCTCCGGGGCCAGCGGCTCATGCCGGCCTTCCGCCACATGCCCGAGGAGCAGCGGCTGGAGGTCGTCGAGTACATCAAGAGCTTCAACCGCGGCTTCTGGGATCGGGTCGAGGTGAAGACCGTCGCCGTGCCGCCCCCACCGGTGGTCACCGCCGAGCGCCTGGCGCGCGGCCGCCAGCTCTACGCCGATGCCGAGTGTGTGGCCTGCCACGGCGCTGGCGGTCGCGGCGACGGACCGTCGGCGCCGACGCTCAAGGACAGCCGCGGCCTGCCGATCGCGGCGACCGACCTGACGCGGCCGGAGCGGTTCAAGAACGGCCCCCGGCCGGAGGACGTCTACCGCACGCTGATGACCGGCCTGGCCGGCACGCCGATGCCCTCGTACGCCGATGCCCTGGAGCCGGACCAGGCCTGGGACCTCGTGTACTTCGTGCTGTCGCTGTCGGAGACCCGTCGCGCGGCCGGCAGCCATGCGACGGGATCAGCAGGAGGAGGAGGACGTTGAACGGCGTCTCGTTGAAAGGCGTCTGCACGACGCTCGTCACGACGCTGCTCGTCATCTCGGTCGCCGCGGGCGACGAGGCGCCGATCGTCGGCACGGTCAAGGCGGTGGATGGAGCGGCGCGCACGCTCACCCTGGAGACGTCGGCGAAGGGAAAGACTCGCGAGGTCGTGGTGCACCTCGCGCCGGGCGCCCGGATCGTGAAGTTCGTCCGGCCGAGTGAGCCGGGGAAGACGGGCTTCGTGGAGCAGCCGCTGGCGCTGGCGGAGCTGACGGTCGGGTCGATCGTGAGCATCGAGGCACGGCACGAGGGTCACCGCGAGGTCGCGGATCTGGTGAAGGTCGTGCTGGAGCGATGATCGCCGGTCTTCGGGGCTGACGGGGGCTTCAGGGGCCGCGGGTACCTCCCCTCGGCGTGCACGTTTAGGAGCTGCGTTGACGAACCTCAGCCGGTCGGGAGGGAAATCCATCCATCGGGAAGAGGCGCGCGTTCATCGTCGTGATGCTCGCCGTCGTGGCGGGTACATCGAATGGCGTCGCCCGAAAACGATGAGCCGCCTGAGCCGCCCCGCGGTGTGGCCGGGGCGTCGCGCTGAGGGGTGAGTCGACGGCACCGGGCTCGGGCCGACGCCGGCCCGGGCCCGGCGCCGTGGCCGCACAGCGGGAGGGATCGATCATGGAACGCAGGACCTGGCTCGCCCCGCGCCCGCGTTACGCCCAGGCTCGAGCGCCAGCCCGCTAGGGGGAGGCCTGGGGTGTCCGGACTCCTCCCCCCACCAGCCCGGAGTGCCTCTGGTTACCGTCTCTCACGGACCGGGACCTCAAGCGGCTCCAGTTCATCCGGCGCGCGAAGCTAATCGGGCTCCCGCTCGCGAAGATCAAGGAGCTGGTCGCCCACCTGAGCGAGGAGGAGTGTGCGTGCCCGACCACGCGGCCCCACCTCGAGCGGGTGATCCGCGAGCGGCTCAAGGAGATCAGCGTGAGGCGCGGCCAGCTGGCCCTCTTGAAGGAAGAGCTTGAAGGGCTCCTTGGAGCGATGCACCGGACGCGACGGCCGGTGCCCGAAGAGCTCTGCGCGTGCGTCCAGGCGCCGGCGCCCGCCGCGTTGCGGCTTCTGAAGGTTCGCAGGAAAGGGGGCGTGTATTCACGCCCGTACGACGGAGTGCGGCGACGGGAGCTGCGGCTGCGGCCCCGAGATTCCCGCGGTGAGGGCAAAGACACCGGAGCACGCCGCCCAGCCCCGGCAGTGCTGCGAGCCTGTCTGCGGCCCTCAGACCTGCCCGTAGCGGCCCGGAGGCCGCCTGCCACTCCTTCCGCCGGATTCGGAGCCGCGGGAGGTTCAGGGACCCACGGCGGTGCAGGGGCCTCGGCCGCCGCGGCCGAGGCCTCGCCCGCCGGGGAACTGGGGATCCCGACCCACCACGACGCGCTCGGGTCGTCCGGAGCCCCGCCTCGACGCGCTCCCGACGCGGCCTCCGCCCGGCGCGAGGTGCTCGGTGCCCGGGGCAGGTCTTGGAGTGTTCCTCGAGGCGGCCGCGTCGGCGCTCCAGGCGCCGGGGGTGTTCGTCCGCCTCCTCGAGGACAGTCGGCTCCGCCTCCGAACCCGCCTGCGCACTCACGCCGCGCCGAACAGCGCCTCGGCGAGCGCGTCCCAGAGCGCCGCGCGCGCGTCGAGCGACCGCCGCGCCCCGCGGCGGAGCTCGTCGCGGTGCTGCGCGTCGACGCTCCAGCGCAGCAGCCCGCGTTCCAGCATCGCGCCGTGCTTGACGTCGAGTGCGATGTGGACCCGGAAGTACTCCAGCGCCTCCGACTCGAGCGCCACGCTGCGCTCGATGCCCTCGACGAGGAAGGGGAACATCTGCGGGATCGCCCACTCGTGGCCCGGCCCCACGGCGCCGAGCGTCTCGAGCCACGAGCGCAGCGTCATGTCGAGGTGGAGCTGGATGAAGGCGTGCGTGGCCGGCAGGGCCGGCACGGTGTCCCACTCGCCGTCGGCGAACCCGAGGGCCCGCATGAAGCGCCGGTAGAGCGCCGGGTGGGAGCGCTCGAAGCCCCGGGGGCGCATGTACTCCTCCTCGAGGATCTCGCGGACCCAGCCCCGCAGCTCGGCGTCCGGGGTCGCGTGGGCGAGCGCCTCGAGGTAGGCGGTGAAGAAGCACACCAACCGGTAGTGCTGCGAGGCGTAGGCCCAGAGCTGCCAGCGCGCGAGCCCGCCACGGGCGAAGCGGCGGAGAAACGGGTGATCGACCGCCCGGTGGCGCGCGACCTCCGCCCGGAGCGCGGCGACGAACACGGCAGGCGCGGCGTCCGGCGGGCCCGTTCGCGTCTCCGCGAAGCCCGGGTCGGGTGCGGCCCTCACGACGTCTGGGCCGCGGCGTCGGCGCCGACCCGCTCCCACGCCGTGCCGCGGAAGGTCGGCGGGAACGCCTCGGGGTGGAGGATCTCCGCCAGGATCGCGAGGCCGTCGACGATGCGCGGGCCCGGTCGGTTGAAGTACGCCGAGCCGTCGACCGCGTAGACCGCGCCGGCGACCACGGCGTCGAGGGTGCGCCAGGCGGGGGGCAGGTCCGCGGCGGCGAGCGCGGCGCGCGTGCGGGCGAGGTCGAAGCCGCACGGCATCAGCACGATGACCTCCGGGGCGGCGTCGGCGATCCGCGCCCAGCTCACACGCGTCGACGGGCGTCCCTCGGGGCCGAGCACGTCCTGGCCGCCGGCCCGTCGGACCATCTCCGGCACCCAGTGCCCGCCGACGAAGGGCGGGTCGAGCCACTCGAGCGCGACGACGCGCGGGCGCCGCGCGCGGCCCGCGGCCCGCGCCGTGATCGCGTCGATCCGTGCGCGCAGCCCCGCGACGAGGGCCTGCGCGCGCTCCGGCACGCCCGCGGCCTCGCCGACCTGGAGGATCGTGGTCAGGATCCCTTCGAGGCTCGTGGGCGCGAGCGACAGGACCCGTCGCGGGCCCTCGAGACGCCGGACGGCGGCGGTGACCTGCGCGTAGGAGACCGCGCAGACGTCGCAGAGCTCCTGGGTCAGGATCAGGTCGGGATCGAGCGCCGCCAGGCGCGCGTGGTCGAGCGTGTAGATGCTGCTGCCCGCGTGGACGGCGCGCGCGATGTGCTGGTGGATCACGCGGCTGTCCGGCGTGTCTTCGGGCACGGCGCTGCGGGTCACGACGGGACGCCGGCGTGCCTCGGGGGGAAAGTCGCACTCGTGCGTGACGCCGACCACGCGGTCGCCGAGGCCCAGGGCGAAGACGATCTCGGTCGCGCTCGGCAGCAGGGAGCAGATCCGCATGGGTGCCTCCTGCGTCATCAGCGTAGCGCATCCGGGACCGCGCCGCTCAGGCCGCGGGCAGCTCCACGCGCACCGTCGTGCCGCGGCCCGGCGCGCTCTCGAGGTGCAACACGCCGCCGTGAGCGGCCACCAGGTGCTTGACGATGGCCAGGCCGAGGCCGCTGCCGCCGCCCTCGCGTGAGCGCGCGCGGTCGACGCGGTAGAACCGCTCGGTGACCCGCGGCAGGTCCGCGGGCGGAATCCCGACGCCCGTGTCCACCACGAGGAGGGCCACGCGGCCCCCCGCGCCCGGGCGCGCGGCCACCGTCACCTGCCCGCCCGCCGCCGTGTATTTGACCGCGTTGTCGACGAGGTTCATGAGGATCTGCTCGAGGCGGTCGCGGTCGGCCCGCACGGGGCGCAGGCCGGGCGCGATCTCGGCGGTGACCGTGACCCCGCGCGCCTCGGCCTGCGGCTGGATCATCACGAGCACCGAGTCCACCGCCTCCTCGACGGGGACGGGCTCCAGCGCGAGCCGGACGCGGCCGAGCTCGAGGTTCGAGAGGTCGGTGAGCTCGTCCAGGAGCCGGCTCATCCGCTCGGTGTGCCGGAAGGCGACCTCGAGGAACGGCTTCGCACTCTCGGGCGCGTCGCCGCTGAGGAGCGTTTCGAGCGCCGCGCGGATGGCGGTGAGCGGGGTCCGGAGCTCATGCGAGACGTTGGCGATGAACTCGGTCCGCACCCGTTCGAGCCGCCGGAGCTCGGTGACATCGTGGAGCACGAGCACGACGCCGGGCGCGGCGCCGGGGCGTCGCAGCGGCACCGCACGCGCCTCGACCACCGGGGCGCCGGGGCCGGGCAGGCGGAGCTCGCGGCGCGCGAGGCCGGCCCGCCCCTCGGCGAGGAGCTGGTGGAGCTCGGCGCTCCGGACGAGCTCGAGGAACGGACGCCCCTCGACCGGGACGCCGTGCAGCGCGAGGAGCCGCCGCGCGCGCTCGTTCACGAAGAGGACGCGGGCGGCGGCGTCGACGGCGACCACGGCCTCGACCATGCCGTCCAGGATGGCGGTCATCGTCGTCTCCTGGCGGTGGAGTTCGTCGAGGCGCTCGCGGAGCCGCGCGGCCATCAGGTTCAGCGCCTGCCCGAGCGCGCCGAGCTCGTCGGACGACCGGACGGGCACGCGCGCGGCGAAGTCACCCTCGCTCATGCGGGCGGCGATGGCGCGCATCTCCCGGACCGGGCGGGTGATCCGCCGGGCGACCACGACGCCGATGACCGCGGCGATCACGAGGGCCAGGAGGCTCCCCGCCAGCGGGACGCGTCCGAGGGCGGCCCGCGCGGCCGCGACGACGTCGAGGGGCAGGGCCAGGCGCAGGACCCCGAGCGGTCGGCCGTCGCGCGCGACGGGCACGGCCACGTAGAGCAGCGGCGCGCCCACGGTGGCGCTGCGGCGCACGTCGCGGCCCACGCGGCCCGCGAGCGCCGCCTGCACCTCCGGCCGGGCCGCGTGGTTCTCGATGGCGCCGAGCGCCTCGAGCGGCAGCTCGGACTCGCCCAGGACGCGCCCGTCCGCCGCGATGAGCGTCACGCGCGCCCCGGCCGTGCGGGCCGTGCGCGCCACGAACGCGTGGATCCGGTCCGGGGACGCAGGGCCCTCGAGCAGGCCGCGCGCCTCGTCCTCGAGGACGCGGGCGACGCTCTCCAGGCGGCCGGCCAGCCCCTCGACCGCGAAGGCCTCGAGCGCCCGGCTCACATAGAGCGCCGCGGCCAGCACGGCCACGGCGACGAAGCCGACCAGCGTGAGCGCGAGCTTGGCGGCGATCCGGCGCCGGAGGGCCCCCACGAGCCGCCGCATCACTCCACCTCGAACCGGTAACCCGCGCCCTTGACCGTGAGCACCCGCCAGCCCTCCTCGCCGAGCTTGGCGCGCAGCCGGCGCACGTGGACGTCGACGGTGCGCGTCTCGACCTCCTCGGCGCGGGCGTAGCCCCACGCCCGGTCCAGGAGCTGCTCGCGTGTCAGGACCCGGCCGCCGGCCTCCACGAGCGTCTCCAGGAGCTCGTACTCCCGCGGCGTCAGGTGGAGCGGCGTGTCGCCGAGGCGCACGAGCCGGCGCGCGGGGTCGAGCGTGAGCCGGCCGACCACCAGCGGCCGGTCCAGCTCCGCGCGCTGCGCCCGCCGGAGGACGGCGCGCACGCGGGCGACCAGTTCCCGTGGCGAGAAGGGCTTGACGACGTAGTCGTCGGCGCCGACCTCG